>Ga0302326_10003374_pt1 | contig 37682 bp, 28 predicted proteins | sample Palsa_T0_3_FD_202264 | JGI IMG/M metagenome (GOLD analysis project Ga0302326, IMG submission 202264) | Peat permafrost microbial communities from Stordalen Mire near Abisko, Sweden - Palsa_T0_3 | ecosystem: Environmental > Terrestrial > Soil > Palsa > Peat permafrost | place: Sweden: Abisko... | reverse complement strand
CGGGCCTCGTACTGGCGGTGGGAACCGCGCTGGCGCAGCAGAATCCCTCCGTTGCGCTCGATGAGCCTCATGACCTCCCTGGCTGTCATCAGTATAGTTTAGCGACTAACCATTTCAAGTGTATAGCAGATAAACACCATCGTGCACAGCATTTTGGGCCATCGTGCAGCGTGAGGGAGGACGTGCCGCTGCGCGGTGATTCCCGTAAGTCGGCGGACCCGGACCTGCCGGCCGGCATCACCAGGGGGTGGCGGTTACCTCGTCGCGACGCTCGACGTGCCCGTGTCCGTGGGCTGCCGCACGCACGGCAGCTGAAGGCATGCCGTTCTGGATCAACGAGAAGGCACTGCTCGACCGGGCGGGGTTTCGGTCCGTCGACGCGGTTGTTTCCGGACTGGCGGCCGCAGCGCTGACAACCCGGAGCTCGATCGGCTGCTGGCTGCGCTCGGTGCTCAGCGAGCTAATCCCCAGTACGCTAGAGGCATGATCTGGCGAGAGGAGGACTGAAGTGTACCGCGTGGACATTACCGCAGACCTCAACGACAGTCTCTCTTACGAGCCAGGGCGTACTCGCCGCCGTATTCAAGGCTGAGGAAATCGGCCAGGCGATCTTGGCCTATGGCTTCGGCACGGGCCGCGCTCACCAGGACGCGGTAGACATAAGTGAAGCACTTGCTTACGGCCCGTCCCGAACATGCAGCACCAGTGGGTGCACTCCCGGCGACGATCGTCAGCCCGGATGTCAACGTCGAAGGCCGGCATCGTAAAGCGCTGGCCTCACGCATCGGCGGACGCGGCAAGTGCCTCCCGTACTGTGGCGGCTAGGCCGCGGCCGTTCGTGCCGCCAGCATCGATGCCGGGATTGTAAATCGCTACCTGCAGGCCCACGGCGTGACCCGAGCGCACTGCCGTGCTCAGCGCCGACATCAGCTCATCCCAGGCCAGGCCGCCCGGCCGGGGATCATCTACCGCCTGCATGATCGTCTCATCGAGGACGTCGGCGTCCAGGTGAATCCAGAAGCCGTCTTCCGGGCCCCCGTCCCGCGTCAGGTACTTCACCGCGTCGCGGGCAGCGGCGCCGGCGCCGACCCGGCGGACCTGGTCACGGTCAATGACCAGCATGCCTGCCGGGAGCGGCTGGCAGCCCCGGCGTTCCCGGTCAGCAGCGTCACGGCAGGCGAACACCACCACATCCTCAGCCCGTACCAGCGGCCGCCGGCCCTCGATGTCGGTGACGACGTCAGGGCCGAAGCCGGTCGCGAACGCAAGATCGCTCGCCGAAGCCGCGCCGTTAAGCGGATTGACCTCCGGCTGGTAGAAGTCGGCGTCACCGTCGATGTACAGCAGCCCGTAACGGCCGCGCCGGCGCAGCGCCAGCATCGTGCCGAGCAGGATAGAGCAGTCTCCCCCGAGCACGACAGGGAACTCTCCTTCGCCGAGCACCGCCGTCACCGCGTCGGCCAGCAACGGGGAGTAATCCCGGATCGCCTGCGGATTCATGACCTGCGTCCCGGGGTCACGGTCCGCGCTGTACCCGGCCGCCTCGACCCGGCCTGCCCGGCGAGCCGCCAGGCCGTCAGCCAGCCCGGCTGCGAGCAGCGCTTCCGGCGCGCGCTCGACGCCCAGATGCTCCGGGACGTGGCCCAGAGCAGACGGCGCCTCAACGATCGCGTACCTGGGCATCCACCCACCTCCTGCATCAGCCGCGGCAACCGCGGCGCTGCTCTGCCGGATCAATCACGTATTCGGCCAGCTCATCACCGCAGAACCCTGCTCCCAGCCGGCGTACCACCCGCTCCGGGCGGTCCGAGCCGCCGCGCCCTTGGGGGCCGCGGTCACGCTGCTCGGTGCCTGCCCGCACGCGGACAAGCCGTCCGCAGACGACCTGCGTGTCCGCGAGGCAGCCGACGTGGCCGCGGCGGTACACACCGCCCTCTCACAGCGGTGGCAGGTCGCCGAGGAACACCACCCGCCGGACGGGCACTGCTGGCGGGACGTGCAGCTGAGCGACATCGCCGTGCTAATACCCGCCCGCACGTCGCTGCCGCACCTGGAGGACGCCCTCGACGCGGCCGGCATCGCCTACCGGGCCGAAGCCAGCTCCCTGGTCTATCGCACCCGCGAGGTCCGCGACCTGCTCACCGCCGCCCGGGCAGCCGATGATCCCAGCGACCCGCTCGCGCTGGTCGCGGCGCTGCGGTCGCCGCTGTTCGGCTGCGGGGACGACGACCTGTGGACCTGGCAGCAGGCCAGCGGGCGGTGGAACATCCTCGCGCCGCTACCTGACATCGTGCCGGCCGGGCATCCTGTCCGGGACGCCGTCACCTACCTGCGGTGCCTGCACAAGGACCGGAGCTGGCTGGCCCCCAGCGAGGTCCTCGGGCGCCTCGCCGCCGACCGGCGCATGCTCGAGGTCGCTGTCGGCGGCCCCCGGACCCGTGACGTCTGGCGGCGGCTGCGGTTCGTCATCGACCAGGCCCGCGCCTGGTCAGAAGCTGAGCACGGCGGGCTGCGGGCCTACCTGACCTGGGCCGGGCGCCAAGGACAGGAAACCGCCCGGGTCGCCGAGGCGGTGCTGCCCGAAAGCGACACCGACACGCTGCGGATCCTGACCGTCCACGCCGCGAAAGGACTGGAATTTCCCGTCGTGATCCTGTCCGGGATGAGCAGTCGGCCCGGCGGACTCCGGGGCGGCGTCGAGGTGCTGTGGACTCCCGGGGGCGGCTGCGCGTTCAAGCTCCGTAAGGACGTCCAGACCGGCGACTTCGAGACAGCCAAGCCGATCGACGAGCAGATGGACTCCTGCGAGCGGGTGCGGCTGCTCTACGTTGCGTGCACCCGCGCTCGCGACCACCTCATCGTCTCGCTGCACCGCAAGGATCGGCAGACGGCACCGGATGCTGAAAGCAGCCGGACAAGCGCCGAACTGCTCGCCGGTGCCTGCGAAGGCGCGCCGTGCCAGATGCCGCTCGACGCCGCACCCGCTGGCACTGGGACCAGTCCCCGTTCCCGTCGAGCGACCCAGCCGCCGCCATACGAAGACTGGCACCGCGAAATTATGCGAATCCGCGAACGCGCGGCGCGGCCCGCAGCGATGAGCGCCTCACAGCTCGAAGGATCCCAGCAGAGCGCCGTGCCGCGCCCGGCCGTCACCGGCCGGCTTGGCGAGCCGGCTGACCCCGGACTCGCCAAGGACGCTCGCGACCTGGAACTCCCGCCATGGAACAAGGGCCGGTACGGCACCGCCATCGGCCGCGCGGTGCATGGGGTGCTGCAAACCGTGGACCTGGCTACCGGCCGCGGGCTCGACGACGCGGTCGCCGCTCAGGTCCTGGCCGAAGGCGTGGCAGACCACGCCGGGATCGTGGCCCAGCTGGCCCGCGCCGCACTCGGCTCGGCCGCCGTCCGGCACGCGGCGTCACGCCCGCACTGGCGCGAGACCTACGTCGGCACCGTCATCGGCGACCGGGTACTGGAAGGCTTCATCGACCTCATCTACCGCGACGACGGGCTCGTGATCATCGACTACAAGACCGACACCGTGCCCGTTGTCGCCCTGGACCACGGGTCGCCTTCTACCGGCCCCAGATGGGTGCGTACGCAGCTGCGCTCGAGGCGGCTACGCAAGAACCGGTCACACGGTGCATCCTCCTCTTCCTGTCGCCGGGCGGCGCTGTCGAGCGGACCGTCGAGGGCATCAAGGAAGCTGCGGCCCTTGTAGGGGACGCTGTGAGATCGGAGTGAACGCATGGACGCTCTCCCAAAGAGGACTTCGGAGAACTGACCACCCTATGAGAGTGCACCGCAACGATAGCTGCCCCGTGCATGCGCATGCCCTGGCCTGTGCGGGCCCGTAGGCCATAGGACGCTCGCTGGCCAGGCGATGAAGACGCTGGTTATGAGCCAGCCGAGTCGGCGGCTCGCCGATGATTGGCAACTGGTTGCGTTTGGCAACTTTGCCAGACGCAAGTGGTTACCATAGCCGTGTGGCATTGCGGGAGCTGTCCCGCCACGAGATTCTCCAAGCCGTGGCGGAGTATGACCGGCTCGGCCAAGACCGGTTTCTCGAAAAGTACGGGTTTGGCACGGCTCGCTCGTATCGGCTGGTAGTTGACGGTAAGACCTACGATTCGAAGGCAATCGTAGGCGTGGCACACGGTTTCCTCCCCGGCCAGGAACCACTCGCCGCCGGCGACTTCAGCGGCGGGGTGGCAACTGTCGGGCGCCTGCTGAACGGGCTCGGCTTCCAGGTGACGCAGGCGGTGTCTGGCCTGACAGCCGGGGAGCTGGTCGAGCTGCTCTCCGCGCTCCGGCTGTATCGGTCGCCGACCGGCCGCCAGGCGCTCTACCAGCCGCTGGCCCTGCTGTGGGCGGTCGGCCGTGCACACCAGGGTCTTGCGCGGATGGCACAATGGAGCGAGACGAAGGCCGCGCTCGGGAAGTTCCTCGAACGTCACGGGGAACATCCAAGGGCGCACTACCCAGTCGCGGCGCTGTACCACGCTGACCTGTGGGATCTCGGCGGTCCGCGGCCGGTGCCACCCGCGCACGGCGACGTGCCGCTGAGCTGGTTCACCAGGAACCAGCCTGCAAGCGGCCTGCCCGTACAGGTCTACAATCTCGTCCGGTACTCGGGAGAGGCCCGCGTCGCGGCCGCAGCCGCAATAGTGGATAAGTATCTTCTGGATGCCGACTATGACGCGATCCTGGCTGATGCTGGCCTAGCTGACTCTGACATCGCCGAAGATGAGGTCCCGGCCGGTGGCGTGATCGTGGCCAGGAGCCCGTTGGAAGAGGAGTATCGCCGCCTGTGCGGAATCGGGGCCGGTGCTGCCGACCGCGGCACCAGGCTTGGCCGACCGCGGGTAAGCGTTGACATTCTGCGCCTGGAGTCTGCGCGTCGCGCCGTGCTGCTGCGCAGCGAGGGGCACTGCGAGAGCCCGTGCTGCACGGGTGAGGCGCATGACATCACCGATGCCGATCACCCAATCCTGGAAGTCGATCACATCCAGGATCTCGCGAAGGGCGGCCCGGACCACCCAGAGCAGATGATCGCGCTGTGTCCGAACTGCCACGCGATCAAGACCCGAGGCCGTACCCGAGAGCGGCTGCGCCAGGAACTGTTCACGGTAGCCAGGCAACGGCACGAGGCGATCCTCTCACGATAGGAATGTGCCATATAGGAACATGTCAGTCTGTGCGACGCGGAACACTACGAAACGCGATAGCCCAAGCGAGTGGCAACGGCCGTAACTTCCAAGGACCCACCCTCGTTGCGCGCGCAGATTAAGGCGGAAGGAGCGGTGAGACTTCAGAGGCCATCCCGCGAGAGTAGCGGCCGGGGCCAATTCAGGTGACCACGCTCAACGGGGCGATGTGGGCAACATTAGGTGCGGCCGGATTCAACCCTGGAAGACCTCGTCGAGGTGCCACTCCAAGAACTGCCGCTCGGGCCGGTCGGCCCGCCGTTCGGGTAGCTCGATGAGCTGTCCTTCTTTAGCATAGAACTGGTCTCCGTTGCCGAAATCTTCCCGCAGGCGCGAGCTGACGCGCAGGCGGTACCTGGGGTCCACGCCGAGGTATCCGCGATCAAACATGGTGTGAATGTCTGACCTGAGCAGCAGTCCGTTGTCGAGCCGGTGCTCGCCGCCCGCGGTGACCGGGCGGATGTGGGCCGCCTGAAGAACCGGTGGAATGTGCGTACCGCTGATGGCGCAGCGACGGTGGTATGCATCCAGGACAACCGCCTGGAAGGACCGCTGGCCGAGCCGGTAGGGTGCCAGCCGCGGATCGCCGAACACTGGTCCCGGCCGGTGCCATGGCTGGCTGAAGTCCAGTTCCACCGTAGTGCCGAGGGTCAGTTGCAAAAGGTCGGCGAAGTACGGCGCCACCGATGGCTCGGCGAGGTCGTAGCTCTTGCCCTGCACGATGTTGCGGGCAAAGTGGGGCGGCGGCGGCGCGATGAGGTCTGGCGGGAAGAAGCAAACGTCGCGGACGAACAGGCAACCGATAACCGGGTCCTCGGTTGCGCCGATCGGGGCGCGCCGGTAGCGACCGATGCGGGCCCGCATCTCCTCCACACTGCCGACCCCGTTGGCGTCTCCGAAAACGTCCCATGCTTCGGAGACCCTCAGCCGCGCCGAGTCGCTGAAGAAGCCCCCGCCGACCAATTTGTTGTGCGGGTAGTGGGTCTTGAAGAAGAACGGCTCACCCGGGGCCAGGATACGAAACTCGCGGGCACCGCTGGGCTGCCAGAAATTTACCTCTGTCACCTCGGGCCGCGCAGCCAGGAAGTGATACCAGTTGTTATCGGTTACTCCCACGTAGGCCCGCACAAGGGTTATTGTGCACTAGCGGCGCCCCAGCTTCTTCGAATTCGGTGATACCGACAAGATCTTTGGCGCCTATTAGGGGAAGCCGCAGAAAGTTCAGGCCGCGGGACTGGCGCAGGCGCTTACACGAGTGGGATCGGAGAGGGCGAGCTCTGGGCATGATCGAACAGCTGCCGGTGGAGATAGCGTAGCGGGCTTAACCGCTCCGCCGCCCCACCCGCCTCGACGAATTCATACCCGGCCTGCTCGCCATCCTTCAGTGTGATCGCCGCGACCTCGAGCACGTTGGCGCCGAGGTCGGCCAGGTCGGCTTGTACGTCGGATCATCCACCAGCAGGACCCGCCGTCCTCGTCGCGGAACAAACGCACCGGCCGCCATCCGCTTCCGCGCCAGCGAAGCGATGTACTAATCCGGTGGAAGGAGCGGTGGAACTCCAGAGTTATCCCGCGAGAGTAGCGCGAAGAACCGGAGAGCACCCGCCGAACCGCCGCCATCGCGGCCGCGCTCGCCTGCTCGATCCGCCGCCCTCAGGAATCGAGAGAGGGTTGCCCGTGAATGATGTCGCGTAGCTGGGCTGGCGTCGGCCAAGGTGGTTTTCTGTGGATCATGCGATGACAGTTGCTGCAGAGCAGAGCTAGATCGCGGATGGTCGTGGCGCGTTCGCCGGTTTGATGCAACGGCTCCACGTGGTGGCATTCGATGAAGCCCTGGCCCCGATCGCCGTAAGTCTGCTCGAAGTCAAAGCCGCACGCTTCGCACGCGAGCGCATCGCCGCGAGCCTGAACGCTGCGGATCTTCTTCTCGCGTAGCGCAGGCTTCCGCTCCCATACTCTGTGCAAGCGCAGCAGGCATCGACCCTCAAGGACGCTCTCGTACTCGTCGCCGACAAGCTGGGAGACATTCTCTGGTTCGTCCCGCTCCGCAGCTTGACGCAGACTCTGCGCATAACGATGCATCCGCCCAAGATCGTCCAGAAAATCATCGAGGACTTCCTTGTCCAGCTTGTTGCCGTTACTTGGAGGCCCCACGTAGTCGGGGTGAACGGTGGCAATGTTGTTGGTCTTACGAGCTACGCCGGCGGCGTTGCGGAAGTTTGGCAGCCTGGCTTCGAGGGGGTGCATCGACATCCGCTGCAGCAGGCCTGAAAGCTTTTGAACGCGGGCATCGCTTTCGCCGAGCTGACGCCAGCCATTCTGAGCAACTAGATCGCACGCCAGGACGATCTCTTCCCACTCCCAATCGATCCTGTGCGGCCCGTCTGGCATGTTCTGATGGTAAGCGGTTGCGCTCGGCAACGCGTTGCGTTTGGCAACAGATTGTCACCCAGCATTCCCAGCCGGGGCATCGGCTTCGTGCTAATTTCCGGAGCGTTCAGCGACGATCTGGCAGCCTTCTTCCATGCAGCCAGATCGCCACTCCCATCGAGGGCGCCGTCACTGTCCAGCTCGCTGAGTTGGACAACGTTGCTCGACGTCGGTTGGTGGATGCGTGATTCGACCAGGCCTGTGATGGGCGAAAGGCGTGCTGCGGGCTGGATCGCCGAGATGGGCGGCGGAAGTATCCGGCGACTTCGTAGTGTCGCTGCATTGGTTACGGGGGAGAACCTGCGCCCGACTCCACATAATGGCGAGCCGAGCGACGCCAAGGATCTCACCCGTACGGAGCCCGGTCCGTTACGAGCACATATTTACGGATCCGATCCACCGACCCCTCAAGCCGACAGGGTGCCGGGGCAGCTGGAGAGTCTCCTTGCACATCCGCCGCGTGCAATCGAGGGTCAAACGCGGCGGAGGCATCCCGTCACATAGAGATCGGTGACGTGGTTACGGATGGCGCGTGGCTGGGGGCCGCCGCGGATCAGGATGCCACATTCGAGGTTGGCTTCCATCGCGGTGCTTGTGAGGTTCGCGCTGCCGACGAGGGCCACGCGGTCATCAACGACGATGATCTTCGCGTGCAGCGAGGCGCCCCGCGGGCGCTGGGCCTTCGGCCAGTGCAGGCGGATCGCGTCAAGGCCGGGGAACGGCGTGCTCTCCGCGGAGTACGAGCGGTTGTCCGCGTGTGTCTCGGTCACCAGGGTGATCGACACGCCGCGAGCACTTGCCGCCTCCAGGGCAGCCTTGATAAGACGCTCCCTTTGGACGGCGAAACTCACCAGAAGGATCTCCTGCTGGGCTTCCGAAATTAGGTCAACGACGGCCGCAGCGGTGAGGCGGCTGGTCGTGACCTCCGACTCGGGTCCTGTCCAGACCACCTCCACAGACTGGTGCCGGTGTCCTCGCTCGACCGCGCTGGCCGCGCCGGCGAGCGATCCGGCGAGGAAAGCCGGATCGGCACTCGTGAGCCGGGCAATGAGCTGATCACAGGCACTGCGCAAGACGGGTGCCGCCGTCGCGGCGCGCAAGGTACGGACGGCGGGAGCACCCTCGGCGGCAGCCCGGGCAAGCTGGCGGACATCTGAAGGCGGCAGGTGCTCGGCGACATCGCTCGCCCAGTCCGCGTCATCGAGGTGAACCCGGGCCGATTTCATACGGTGAATGCGAAGCCGTCGTGGGTCAGATCGGCGAGCACGGCCCGGTCCAGCCAGCGGTTGCCGGCCTCACAGCTGGTCTCGGACGCGAATAGGCATGCATGGCACGCTGCCGCATGCAGCACCGCGGACGGATAGATCGGGACGTGCTCCGCGCACAGCGGGTCGGAGGAGCAATGCAACGCGTCCTCAAGCGCCTGGCCGAGCAGCCGCTCCAGGTGCCGCCATTCGCCAAGCGCGACGAGCCCGCCGAGGGTGCCCTCGCTGTCGCTGGCGGCGGTTGACAGCAGCAGGCCGGCCGTCGGGGCCTCCGGCGTGCCGAGGTAGATACGCTCCCGCAGACTGGCAGAGGAATACCCGCATTCAAGCGCGACCTGGCGGATCAGTATGTGGCTGAGGGTGTGCATGAGGGTAAACCGGGCGATCGGGAAGTTGGCGTGCGGTGTCTGCTCGCGATCCAATGCCCACTGGCGGTAAGCCGAACGCAACCGCTCGATGTGCTCGTGCCCGGCCACAGCCGAGGCCCAGCCCGCGACCATGTCCTCACGCAGCTGCAGGAAGATCCCTTCGCCGCGCTGCTCGACGGCCGGCACCCACTCGGTGCTCCCCCGGGTGAGCGAGACCCGGCGGACCGGCTGGAGGTCGTCCCGCTCGGGCGCGGACAGGCGGGTAAAACCTACTAGGGCCCGCACCTCGCGCAGCCGCCTGACCAGCACTACCTGGTCGAGCAGCCGGTCATAACCCGGCGGGCTGAGCGTGGGCGTCGCCCGGAAGTCCGCGTCCTGGCGCTCCGTCGTGGGGCGGGAAAGCAGCTGCCATTCGGCGTCGCGCAGGTCGGCCGCCTGCGGCGCAAGAGCCGGGCCGCCGATGGCACGCAGCTTTTCGATGCATCCCCATACGTCGGCGATCGGATGGCTGCGCAGCCCGCGCAGCGCGTCCATACCGTCGATGATCGCCTGAACCACCTCGGGTCCCGGCTGGGCGCCAAGGATCTCCCACTGCGCCGCGATCATGTCCTCGACGGTGTGACCCTGCGGCAGGTGCAGGGCGCTCGCGGTCACCCCGAACCAGAGGTTGCTCGCCCCCAAGACGATCATCCGGAGAGGCTTCCGGCATGGGTAGAAGCGCTGCAGGTGCGGGTGCCTGCCGCGGCAGGCAGGAAGTCTCTCCCAGCCGCTTCTGCCCACCGCTTCCTGCAGATTACGGCTGTGGCCGCAGGTGCAGCGCACAGTTACCCGCGGTCCCAGCGTGCTCGCCGCATCCGACATGGAAAGCTGCGGCCCGTCACACAGGCCCTCCGTCCGGGTGGCGTGCACGAACTCCACGTAAGGGAAATCGTCCAGGTGACCGTCCTCGCAGACGACCATAAACCGTGCAGTCACGCAGGCGCGGCGTCTGGCCACCGGGATCGGGCCCTGCCTCGGGCAATGCGCGTGCACGAATTTGGCTAGGTCGGGCCGCCGACCGTAGCGGTGCACGAGCTCGAACTGCCCGGGCGGATCCAGCGGCCCGAGCCGGTGACAGCGCGGGCAACGGACCCACCGGGGAAATGGCGTCACGGGAACGCCGACCCTGGTAAAAGCATTGTCCTTCTCCACCGGATCCCACGGGGCGTGGCGGAGCGCACGCACCTGGAACCCGAGCACCCGCCGGACGGCGTCGAGCAGCCTTGGCTCCTCGACCGCGTCCTGATGCTCCGGATTCCAAGCGTCCAGGCCCCGGACGATCACGCTCATGGACGGCAGATCGACCGTCGCGCCGACACCCGTGGTCGTGATGAGATGGCTAGGCCGCGCCTGGCCGATCCGGGTGGGATCGCGGCGCTGGCCGACACTGGGCGTCGCGGGGATGGTCATGACCCGGCTCCGGTGGCGCGATCGTAGCTCCAGTCCGGGGCCTCGGGCAAGCTGCGGTCGTCCCGGTCGAGCTGCAGGATGACCTCGGCCTCGACCTCGCGCAGGCTTAGCGGAGCAGACCAGAGGTCCCAGCTGCCGACATCCGGATTACGAAGCAGCCCCACCACGTCAGCGCCTTCCTCGTAGCCGAGTCTGCCTGACCTGATCGCCCGCCGATGGCCACGCCAGCTGTCGAGGCGATGCATCAGCTCACTGCCGACCTGCTCCGCACGCGCCTGGTCGTGAGTGACCAGGGCGGCGCGCTGCTTGATATCGCTGATCAGCTCATCCACTGCCTGCCCGGACAGCGGGACGCTGTTCGCGGCGACGTTGGGCAACGCTGCGATGCCCGCATGCCGTAGCGCGGTGACCAGGACCCCGGTCAGTCCGCGGTCGAGAGCCCGGTCGCTATACGGCGTAGTGGTCAGCCCTTCAACCTGGAGCCCGAACGTCGCGTGGTCATAACCGAACGACTCGTAGTGCGCCAGATCACGCGGGCGGCTCCACTGGTAGATCGTGACCACCAGGCCAGGACGGCGCGGGTCGCGGCCGATCCGCGAGGTGGCCTGGATGTATTCGGCAGTGTTCTTGGGCTGCCCGGTGACCACCATCAGACCGAGCCGCTGCACGTCGACCCCAACCTGCAGCATGCTCGTAGCCAGCAGCACGTCCAGCGGCCGTATGCGTTCCGTCATCCGATCGCGGGCAGCGGGATCGCTGCGGAACTCATCCAGGGCGGCGGTCGAGTCAAAGGCCGGCTCGAACGGCCGCTCCAGCTCGGCCAGGTTCTCCGCGATCCTGCTGCTCGGCATCCGCCCGGTCAGCTCATCGACTCGCGGCCGTCGCCTGCGGGTACGCACCTGCTGGCTGGCCAGGCGATCGGAGACGTCATCCTCCACCAGGCGGCGCATCCCGGCCAGCTCACGGGTGGAAGTGAAGTAGTCGACCACCGTCATGTAAGGGTCCGCCAGGTTCCCGTACCGGTCAAGCAGGTACTGGGCATGCTCCATCAGCGCGGAGACGACGCGGATTTCCACCGACTTCAGCCGCTCCCCTGGCGCGAGCACACCCCGGTATCGCCGGCCCGGGGTGTCCTTCGATGGCCTGACGGTGGCGGAGAAGAACGTGTCACCCGCGTCGAGCACCGGCGGCGGGAACACCGCGAGCCGACGGGCGAACACCTGCTCGGCCTGGTCGGCGGCCCGCCGCACGGTGGCCGTAGAGGCCACGAGCACTGGCCTGATGACCTGGCCGCCTTGGGACCTGCTGCACAGCCGGTCGACGGCGGTCTCGTACAGACCAACCATCGAGCCGAGCGCATCGCTGATCAGGTGCAGCTCGTCCTGGATGATCAGGTCTGGCGGACGCAACCTCATGACCGGCCGCACCTCGGCGGCCGGAAGACCGCCATCCGCGCGGTGCCGGGTGCGGCAGAACGACTCGAAGTCGGGGTTCTGCCAGCCATGCCGGGTGCATTCGGTAGCGACGAGGCCGAACAGCGTCGCCGTCGCCGCCTTCCATGGGAGCTGGGCGAGCTTGTCCACAGTGGCGATCACTAGGGATGGCGTGAGCCGGTAGATCTCCTCGTCCACTGTGAGCACCGGCAATCCCTCATCCGGCGACCGGCGCGAGGTGAATGGACAGTCGCCCTCGGGGTCGCTGCAGAAGAGCAGCACCCGGCGGCGCAGCCGGCTAGTCCTGAGGTCGCGGCCGCCGGACAGGCGAGAACCGCACCAGGGGCAGACGGCGAGCTGCAGCGGCCCGCCGAGCGCCCGGTCCGACCCGCTGGCCGTGATCTGGCGGTCGGCCTCGTCCCAGGTGTTCGGCGTCACTCTGGAGCCGACCCACAGGCCGATCCGGAACGGCGTCGTGCCCCACCGGGTGTCCCCGGCGGCCAGCCGTTCCCTGCGCAGCCACTCGCACGCGCAGATCAGCGCGGAGGCACGCTGGAACTGCTGGGCGGTGAGCAGCCGCAGCGTGTACCGCATCAGCACCGCGACGCCGCGCGTCCCGTCCCTGGCATCCTCCCCGGTGCCGACGACGCCCTGCAACCGCCTGATCGCGAACGTGTACGCGGCCAGCCCGAGGTACGCCTCGGTCTTGCCCCCGCCGGTCGGGAAGAACAGCAGCTGCACTTGTGCGTCATCGGGGTCGACCGCGCCCCGGTGCGCGTCAGGGTGGCCGGGATCGGTCAGCCCGGGTAGGCACAACAGCACGAACGCCAGCTGAAACGGCCGCCAGCTCCGGTACTTCGGAACGTCGTACTCGCGCAGCAGCGCGGACACGTCGTCAGCATCTGCCGAGGCCAGCCGAGCCCGCACCACCTCGCTGCGCACTCGCTGCAGCGCCATCGCCTGGTTCGCAAACCGGAACGCCTCGCGCGCGATCCCGTTGTCGCGCAGCATGCCGATCGCCCGTTCCAGCCGGTCGGCTACCTCGCGGGCGAGCTCGAGCGCATGCTCCCCGGCCGGAGCGTACCGTGCCACCTCCGGGTCAGCCAGCCTGCCCTGCTGGGCTTCCAGCCATCGCCAGTACTCGGTGACCAGGGAGCGCAGCGCCCGGACCAGCTCCTCCCCACCCAGTTCCGGGCTGCCAAGCCGCGCCATGTCCAGCACCAGCTTCGGTACCTTCCCCGGTACGACCAGCGGCACCTCGGCTTCCGGGAAGCACGTGGTGGACAGCTTCCACGCGCGGCGCTCGCCGTCACGGACAAAGGCGTCTACCGCGCACTGGCGGCCGTTGGCGTACAGTCGCCGGTCCCGGTTCAGCAGCTCCAGGTGCAGACGCTCGTCGTCGCGCCCCGGCACAGGCTCGTCCAGGTCGGGATCGTTGTGTCCGAGGAAGATCGCGGCGTTCCCGTCAAGCGCGGTCACGGTCAGCCCGGCCTGGTACAGCCGTGCCACGTCGGGCGTCTTCACAGCCCCGCGCTGCCCATTCACCAGCGCCAGCTCCACAATCCGGCGCGCCCCCCGGTGCCGCACCGTGTAATGCACGGTGACACCCTCCTGCCCGGCGTCCGGGGCCTCGTAATCCGAGTCCTCCGTATCGAGCGGAATCTCGACTGATCCCCCGGCCTGTACCCGGTGCCACGTCATGCTCGGCCGCCCTGTAGGCGTCTCATGAACCTCGGAAAGCGCCTGCTGGTACCGTCCCCAGAAGGCTTCAACATGGATCACATGCACGTCGGAGGGAACGCTGAACGCCAGTCCGATGGCTGAGGCCGCCATCGATCCCGAACGGACGGTGGTTTCACTTTCGGCAACTTCCTCGCCACCAACGCCGTCGCCCGCAGAGACCTCCAGGTCCACCAGGGAAGGATCGTCCTCCTCGGCGTCGACTACCTCACCTGGCTCTGCGTCGACAGGCTCCGAGGGCGGCAGCCGCGGCACGAGCCGCCCGAGTAGGTACCGCTCGGCAGGCGACGTACGCGGCGGCAGTTCCTCCTCCGGCCCGTCCCACGGCCCGAGCAGGTCCCGCTCCAGCAGGTCCTCCAGCTCGGCACGAACCCCGAACGATGTGGGGGTTTCCTCGGGAATCGTCACGGGTTCTCCAGCTTGTATCGCCGGTGGTTCTCCTCAAGCAGCCGGTCAAGCAACTCGAACCGGGCCTCCTTGCTCACCGTCCACCGAATCCCGATTTTCGTCGGATGATGGCCTATCTTCAGGTCCAAGTCGTCCCAGCCATAAGCCCGCATGACGGCCCTGTCGATGTCCGCATGCAGATCACGAAGCACCCAGATAGCCTCGTCGTGGCAGTCCGGGTCATGCACCTGGTTATAGGTGCGGGTAAGACCCCAGCCTCGCTGCAACATCAACTCCCGCCGAACCCCATCAAGCTGACGCCCAAGCGCCTCCAACTCATCCGTCGGATCAGGTCGTGGCAGCGTGAGGAACACATCCGATGGGGCGTACCTAGTACCCGCGCCAGCTCCGATAGTTGACGTGTACCGCATCACCCATGCAGAGTGCATGCTGGAAGACAGCATCGCCTGACTCACAAAATCATTAAGCGCGAACACAACTGTCTGCTCTGAGAACACCGAGCCAGTCTGTACGCGAACGGGCATGATCGCGTCGCTGACTCGTGCAATGGCGAGCACCTGGTCAAATTTGTCGATCGCATCGTACAGGCCAGGACGGTGTTCGCCATAACGCCACCAAAAGTCGCGGTAGTTCATCCGGTTATTGTTGTCGCGCTCCGGTTTCACGAGACGGCGAACGATGTCGAGGCAATCGGGGTACTCCTCTGCATGTTCCAATGACCAGGCACGGAAGTTAATGATCCATCTGCTAGCCGAGCAGTCGGGACGCTGGTTAAGGTCCTTGCCAATTACGTACGGCTGAATCACGTCCGCGTTGCACGGATCATGGTCGAGCAGATCGTCTTTCTGGCTAAAGCTAAGCGCGAATCCGACACCAACAACGTTCGAGCCCTGGTATGCGATGTCGTCGTTCTTGCTGAGCCGGTGGGGCCGTTCCCTGATACGCCCGTATGGCTCTAGATCGGCTCCGATCGCTAGGACCTCTTCGCCGTCCAGCCACTGGACAGCTTCTCTCAAGATGGGTGCGCAGCTGGCCCAAAGCTCAACGATCTGCAAGCTTGCACTCTTGGTCGGCCACGGGTGAGTTGATCGCCCCGCGCGGATCGTCATGCCTCGGCCGATCGTCTGCTCAAGGCCGACCCGGAGCGTTGCCCCTTCGACGAGCGTGTTGACCGTGACGAAGCCGAGCTGGCCACGCCTCGAGAGCAGGCGATTAGCGCGCAGCACAAACCGGGCCGCGAGATCAGCGCTCCCCTTGACGTCGTTCCCGTCCCAGCGTTGCAGCCAGTTCAGGTAGTCGTCGCCGAGCGTGCCTGAGATCTTCTGGCCACCAAGGAACGGGGGGTTGCCGATGATGGCGTCGAAGCCGGGGGTGGGGGTGTCGGCGAAGACCTCGGGGAAGGCGAGGGGCCAGTGGAACGGCTGGCGTTCGACGGTACCTGCGGGGCGTGCCTTCTGGATGATGTCGTGCGCCCAGGATTCGAGTCCCCCTGGATCGTTGCCGGTGCCGACGCGGAAGGCCAGCTTGACGAACTCGGCATCGCACTTCTTCCCGCGGAGTTTCGCGGCAGCGAGGCCGACGGCAGTCACCGTGTTGGCGGCAGGCTTGAGCGGGTCAACGAGTTCCTCCGCGTCCGCGAGCAGCCGGGTCTTGTATTCGACGTCCCTGATGGTCACCACGGACTGGGCGGTGATGCTGCGCCGTTTGTCGGCGGCTTGCTGCAGCCGGGTCAGCCAACCCTCTGTGATGTCGAGTGTGCCGAGGTGGAGGCGACGGCCTTCGGCGGGGTCGACGTGCAATGTCTCAAGCTGGGCCAGGCTGACCAGGCCGAGCAGGCTGTCGCCTGGCACCAGGCGGTCGTCGAGGAAGCCGAACGGGCGCTCCCGGTCCATCGTGATCAGCCACAGCGAGAGCTTGGCCATCTCCACGGCGAGCGGGTTGATGTCGACCCCGTAGAGGCAGCGTTCAGCTATGACACGGCGGGCCTCCAGCAGGATCTCCTCAGCTTCGGCGTCCGCGCCGAGGCGGCCCGCGGACTGGTGCAGCTTCATCGCAAGTGCGTCAGCACGGCCTTCGGCTTGCCAGGCTTTTACCAGGCGATCCGCGAGGTAGCGGCAGGCAGCGACCAGAAACGCGCCGGAACCCATCGCGATATCGGCGACCCGGAGTTGGCGGATCTCCGTTGATGGCCGGAGTCGCCACTTAGTGGTGTCTGACGTTTCAAGCGGGCCTGGGCGGTAAACGAGGGGCTGCAGCGCGCCCTCGGCGACCTCCTCGGCGAGCGGACGTGGCGTGTAGTGGGTGCCGGTGGCGGCGCGGCGGCTTGAGCGGGTCACGTAACGGCCACCGGGGAGGGTGACCGCGGGGCGGCCAAGCTCGTCGTCGCGGAGCAAGCCGAAGAACGGGGTGATCGCGTCCGCCGTGGCAGAGTCGCTGATGACGCGACGCAGCACCTCTGCCCGTTCGGCATCAATGGAATTTTCTACGGCGGCCGCCAGTCGCTTTCCAGACCAGCCGATTCGCTCGGCCAGCCACGGCAGCAGCTCTGGCGTGCCGAGCCGATTGACCGCCTCGCCGAGGGGGACCTCGCAGTCATGCTTAATCTTCTGCGGCCACCGCGGCGGCCGGGCCAGGCCGAGCACCACGCTGTCGGCGGTGCGGACCTCAAGTTCGAGCAGGCCCTCGTAGACGTATCCGATCTGCTCCACGTCCAGGGCACGGAAGGTGAGCCTGCGACGCTCGCCGCCGATGTTCACGTACTGGACGGCGCGGAGCATCCGTAGGACGGTGCGGTCGTCCACGGCAGGCGGGCGGGCCGCGGCGGCCGGGGTGGCCGCTGTCGGCCTTCCTTCGAGCCACGGGTAGCGGTCGGGGTCGAACAGCCCGCCACCGTAGGCCGGCAGCCGCAGGTCCTCGTGGGCGATCCCGGCATAGACAGCGCGGGTAACGGCCAGCAGGCGGTGCCAGGCGGACGTCCGGTAGTCGAGGGTGGCGCCCAGGCTGTCCTGCTGCTCAAGCTGGTCGACGAGGTAGCCGGCGCTGTAGGCGGATATGTACAGCTCATCGTCGCTTGGCAGCAGGCGGCGCTCTTCGGCGAACAGCAGGAACACCACGCGCATCATGAGCGTGACCACGCCGGCGTACAGCTCGTCGTCGTCCACGCCGCCCAGAATCGTCCCGTTTGCCTCGTTGTCCAGGCGGTCAAGAGTGGTGACCAGCATCTCCACGGCCTCCCTGACCTGACGGCCAAGGGTCTCGGTGACCTCTTCTCCGCGTTCCAGGCTCTCCTTCAGCAGCGCAGGGAGCCGGTCATCGGGGGCGTCGGCGAGGAACCGCGCGCGGTTCGCCAACGCGACCAGCGCCTGGAAGGAGGCAGGTTCCTCGCTGAAGAGGCTGGCATCCCAGACCGCCGCACCGATCGCGCCCCTCCTGGGTGCCCAGACCAGCGCCCACCAGCGGCCGTCGGTGACCAGGCCGACGGGTACGTCCCTGGCCCGCAGCACGATCGCGAGGCGCTCGACCGGGCTGGCGGTCCAGTTGCCTGTGGTGGTTCTGGTCAGCGGATGGGTGCCCCAGGGGAGGTAGCTGCCCAGCATTTTCCACGGGCCGTGACCATGTGCCGGTTCGGCCGCTTCCGCGCTGGGGTCGTCTGCGTCCTCAGTGTCTTCGGCTTGCTCGTCGTCCTCGTCGTCAGGGTCCTCGTCCTCTGCGTAGAAGCCGAAGTCGGGCCGGACGACGATGTTGTGCTCGGTTACCAGCTCGGCGAGGTTCTGCGGCACCTCGTTGTCGATCCGCAGGTGCTGCTGCCAGTCGAGGACGTGGCGGAGCATCGTTTCGATCACCGTATGCCTACTCGCACCGCCGTCCTCGAGCATCGCAGCGACAAGGCCCCTGAGGCGGGCACGGTCCTGCTGCGGAACCGGCGGCAGCCCGTTCGGAAAGACCCGATGCACCACCGGGAGGGTCAGGAAAGGGCCGTATGTCTGCAACAGTTCCAGCCAGGAGTGGCGGCGGCGGATCTCCTCACCCACGCCGCCCGGCGTGCGGGCGCGCCGGCGCGGGCTCACCGCGCTGCCCCGTCCGGCACGCACAACGCGACCGCGAACGGGAAGACCAGTTCCCGTACAGCCGCGTAACGTGTCTGGACCGCCGCAAGCTCGCGGGCCTTCTCCTCATCCAGGCCCCTCAGGCGACCGTCCCAGGCTTGCCGGTCACGTTCGAACTGGTGCCGTTCGGGTTCGTCGAAGTCGTCAAAGGTGAGCTGACGGGCGCCTGGGCCTTCGAGGGCCGTCTGCAAGGTGGCTCGCAGCTGGGTGAACACTGTCTCGACGCGTCTAGTTTCGTCCTCGCGGCGCCGGTTCAGCGTTCGCTGCAGGGAATCCAGCCGTTCCTTCGCGCGCACGGCGACATCGCCGGCCAGCAGCGGCTCCAGTTCGGCCCACTGCCGGACGAGGCCGAGCCTGGCGGAGTCGGGGGCGAGGCGGCAGGCGTCCGGTTCCAGAGCACTTTCCACTGAGTCGCGGAGTTCTCGGTACCTGGGCTGTTCGAGTTCGATCCGGCGGGAACGGCCGGTCGCCGGGACAACGCGCGCGGCCAGCATCACCTCCTCGTGCAACCGCCCGCCGTCGGCCCCGACAACCACGAGGCGCGCGAAGGTGGCGATGAGCGGGCCGTCGATGCCTGCCTCCGCTGGCGGGCTGAAGCGCAGCGCGGCCACCCGGTGCAATGTGGCGCGACCGCCCCAGATGGCGCTGCGCAGCAGGCGGGTGGCCTGCGCGACCAGCGGATACTCCAGGTGCGCGAGAACGACGTCGTCGCGGTCGTCGGAGATCGCCTGGTCGAAGGTGAGCGGACGCGGCTCGTCGCTGAGTGGATCGGCCAGGCCGGTGACCGTACGCTCCCACCCTGCCCGCAGGCTTGGCGGAGCTATCAGGCCCTGCTCAGAGCCGGGCAGGTCGGCGAGCGGCGGCTGGCCGGCCATGGCCAGGGCGGTATCGACGACGCGGCGCACGTTCGCGGGTGCGACGTGCAGCTGCCGCACGCTCTCATCGAGCTGGTCGCGGAGCCTGCTGACCTGGTCGCGCAGGTCTCGCTCGGCACGGAGAAGGCTCGTTGACGGCTTCGGCGCGACGGTCAGCGGATCGATCAGAACCGGCCTGCCGAGCATCCGCGCCTCGACCGCCTGCGCGAGCACGGGGTTGACGCTGCCCAGGTCCCGGCGCTCGATCGCCACCTTCTGCGCTACCCGGGAAAGGTACTCCAGGTCTCCGGCGTAGGAGCCAGGCTGTGCCTGGTGCCAGGCGGAACCCGCGAAATGCGTCACCTCAACCTCGTGGGTCTGGCCGTGCCTATCCACCCGGCCAATGCGCTGCTCAAGCCGGTTGGGGTTGAAGGGGATGTCGTAGTGGATCACGCGGTGGCAGTGCCGCTGCAGGTCGATCCCTTCGCTGGCGGAGTCGGTGGCAAGCAGGATCCGCAGCGGGTCCCGGTCGAGCGCGGCCTGAAACGCCGCCTTCAGGTGCTCCCGCTTGCGTTCCTCCATGCCGCCATTGAGCAGGCCGAGGCGGTCACCGCCAAGGCCCCGCGCGGTCAGCAGGCCAGCGAGCCAGTACTGGGTGGCCTTGTACTCGGTGAACACGATGACCCGCTCGCCGTCGTCCCAGCTCCCACCGGGACGGCAGATGCGGTCCAGCTCCTCGATCAGGGCCCTCGCCTTGCTGTCGGCGGGCTCGGCGTGCCGGTCTGCCCACTCGGCGAGCTGTTTACGGTAGCTGGCCTCCAGCGGAGACACCTGCGTTCGCAGCTCTACGATCTGTTCGAAGGCCGTACGCTCATCGTCGCTTCCCGGGTCATCGTCGGACGGCTCGGCGTCCCAGTCCATGGCCTCAGCGAGCCACTCCGGTAGCTCGTCGTCCGCGGCTTGGGTATGCGCCGGTTGCGAGCTTTCGCTCTTCAGGTGCGAGTCAAAGGTGATGGCGAACGCGGCGGGCGAGGAGAACAACCGCTTTTTTAGGACAAGCGTCACCAGATCGCCGGCGCGAGCCTCTGCTCTGCCGGGCTTTGCCTGCCGTGCCGAGGCATAGAGCTGCAGAAGCTCATATCCTTGCCGTTCGACATCCGTGTAGCCGATGTCGATGGCCCGGACATGCCTGCCCGGGAAGCGATCAGAACCATCCTCGTTCTTGATCTCGGTCTTCATCCGGCGCACCATGACCTGATCCAGGGTCGCCTGATCAGGCTCTACGCCGCGGGCGAACCGCTGAGGGTCCAGCATCGCCAGCAGCGCCTGCCACGATTCCGGGTAGCCGTTGTGCGGTGTGGCCGACAGAAACAGCCGGTGCTGCGTGTGCTCGCCGACACGCCGAACCGCCTGGGTCTGCTTGCTGTCCAGCGCGTAGCCCCTTTCCTTCGAGGGCTCCGCAGGCGCGCAGTGATGCGCCTCATCGACGATCAGCAGGTCGAAGTAGCCGGGATAACGACTCTGCGGAGTCAGCACCTCGTCAAGCAACCGCTGAACCCGGGGCGTGCGCAGCCACTGGAGGCTGATGATGATCCGCGGGTACACGGTGAACGGGTTTGCCTCAAGCCCGTGTGTACGGCGCAGTTCGCGGAGCGCGGAAGTGTCGAGGACGCGGAAGTCCAGCCCGAACTTCGAGGACATCTCATCCCGCCACTTCAGCGTCAGGGAGGCGGGGCAGACGACTAGGACTCTCCTGGCCCTGTGCCTGAGCAGCATCTCCTGAACGACCAGGCCCGCCTCGATCGTCTTGCCCAAGCCCACGTCGTCGGCGATCAGCAGGCTGACCCGCGGCATCGCCAGGGCGCGCGCCACGGGCTCAAGCTGGTACTCCTCTATAGCGATGCCGGAGCGGAACGGCGCCTGCAGGGTGCGCGTGTCCGCGCTGGCCACCGTGCCCCAGCGCACCGCGTCGAGGAACGCGCCCAGGCGCTGCGGGTCATCCCAGCCGATCTCGGTAACCTCAGGAAGCTTCGTGGCGGGGACAATCTCCCGATCCGGCTCGACCTCCCAGACAAGGGTCAGCTCCTCACCGAGATCGTCATCGCTAACGCTGGTGAGCCGGGCTAAAGTCTGGCCGGGCAGCCTTGACGCCGCGAGTTCGTCGACGGGCTGGCGGCTGTGTATGACATCGCTCACTACCCACTGCTGACCGCGCACTTGGACGAGCTGCCCGGGCTCTGGCACCCCCGTGCACCCGACGTTAGGCATCCCGACCGCAGCAGCCGTCATGAATGCCCTCCTCGCATCGAACGCTACCGAAGTACTCGGCTCCGTGTCGATGGACTGGTCACACCCGGCTGGATGTAACCAGTCCAACAATTCCTCACATGAGACGAGAAAGCGATGGAAACGGATAACAACAAATCAACTATTTGGCCAAGTATGCATAAATAGTTAACTGTGTTCGATTCCCGGAAAACGATGACGGTAAATTCGGCCACTTCCACGACAAGTTGTGGATTACTTGGGGTTACGTGCGCACGTGGAAGGCTTCTCTCGCTCTCGCCGGTCTTGCTGAGGCGTGGGCAATATTTGCCTTTGTCTAGATTTGTCCTATTAATAGAAGCATCGACATGGCGCTATCGGGGGCCGACGCCACCTGAATGGTAGAAATCTGCTAGAGGAGACTTATGTCCACTGGATCCGATAGAACACGTAAGGGGATCTACCCTCGCCGGTCGATCAGGAGGGAACGCCGCATGCGAGGACACGAGATAATCACCCTCGACCTAGCCCAGGGTAAAAGCAGTTTCAGGTTCCGCTGTATCAGCGCACCTACAGCTGGACAGAAAAGAAGCTCGCGCAGCTCTGGTGGGATTTGCTGACGCAGGGCGACCGCATGTCAGCCGACGCCCTAGACAGCCCTCACTACATTGGCTCGGCGGTCATCGCGCCGAGCCTCCCGTTGCAGTAACGGGAGTCAACCGGTAATTGCGCACCGAGCTGGGCCTGTGGCCTAACGGCACACCGGTAATCGCGCGAGGATTGGCTGTCTAGACGAGGGCGGCGGCCTGGGTCATGCGCTTGTTAGCTTGCGGCCATGTCGCGGAGCAGCTGAGTGGTCGCGGCCAGGGTGAGGGCGGAGGCTCCCAGCAGGTTAAAGGCCCGGGCGTGGCTGGCAACGTCCGGCAGGCTGTCCAGGAGAATCCCGCCGCAGGGGCCTGGCAGGTGGACCACGCTCAGGGTCGGCACGCCGCCGAACCGCAGGATCGAGAGTGGTCCGCTGCCGCCGGCAGCGTATGCCCCGCCGGCGAACGGCAGGACCTGGATGGTGATCTGCGGGCAGGTGCCGCTCATGTCGGCGAGGCGGGCCAGCTGGGCTTGCATGACTTCGGTCCCGCCGACGAGCTGATGCAGGGCTGCCTCCCCGATGACCACGGCCAGTTCCAGCTGCCGCTCCCCCAAGATCAGTTGCTGGCGGGTGAGCATCGCATCCAGGATCAGGTCCTGCGGGCCGGCCGACAGGACCGGGTCAGCGGCGGCGACCGCACGGGCGTACTCCCGGGTCTGCAGCAGGTCTGGTACCTGCTGTGGCTGATAGGCCTGGATCTGGGAGGCGGCAGCCTCGATGATGAGGTAGTCCAGCCAGTTGCCCGGCAGGACTTCGGTGTAGGGCTGCCACCAGCCGCGTTCCCGGTGGGGGTGCGCGATGGCGGTCAGGGTCTGTTGCTCCTGCTCGCCGACGCCGTACTCGGTGAGCAGGTCGCGCAGGTCTCTGGGGCGGATGCCGCGCTGGCCCGACTCGATCCTACTGATCTTGGAACGGTCGCATTCCAGGATGCGGGCGGCGTCGTCCAGCCGGTAGCCCAGGCTTTCGCGGTGCCGACGCAAGGCCGCGCCTAGCAGCCGCCGCCGGACGGGGGGTGTTTCTACCATGGTGCGTTCCTCTCCGTCCGGGCTGGCGCGGCGGCCGGATAGCTCACGGTGAACCAGATCATCCAGCCTCGGCGACCACCGGCCGCCCCGTACGTGGTGGCCATTTGCTGCAGGAGGTACAGGCCGTGGGGGCACTCGGCGGCCTGGGCAAGATCCGCATCCCAGGTGCTTCCCTGATCCCGCACCTCGGCGTACACGTAGTCGCCAGTGAAGTCATGGACCGTCATGGCGAACTGCCCGCCGGATCGCTTGCTGTTGCTGTACAGGCAGGCGTTGGCGGCGAGTTCCCAGGCGACCGCGGTCACCTCGTCGGCTACCGGGCAGTCGCGCAAGAAGAACCTGAGCGCGGCCCTGACTTGCTGGCCCTGGTCGACGAGGCCGGGATAGGTGCACTCCAGCGTGGGCACCGGCCAAGCGGATGCGGCGGTGCTGGACCCGGATCGGCATTGGTTTGTCATCACCGCGTGACCTCCAGTCGGGCAATGCGCGCGATGCCCATGACATGCTCTGTATCATTGCTCGTCTACATCGCATATGCAAGTTGCATCTGTAATTTTCACTTGGAGGATTAATGCCTGCCCACAGCAGCCCGACCGTCAAGCGCCGCCGCCTGGCCGCTGAACTGCGTGCCTACCGGGATCGGGCCGACTTGACAATCGAGGAGGTCGCCCAGCGGCTGGAATGGTCCACGGCCAAGATCAGCCGGATCGAGAACGCCAGGGTCAGCGTGCTACCGAGGGACGTCAAGTTCCTGATCGGCGTCTACGGGGTCGAAGAGAACGGCGAGGAATGGGAGTCACTGCTGACGCTCGCACGCGAGTCCAGGCAGAAGGGCTGGTGGCACGCGTACGGCGACGCGATTCCCGAGGGATTCGAGACTTACGTCGGCCTGGAAGCCGACGCCACCACGCTGCGCACCTACGAGTCGGATTACGTACCCGGACTTCTGCAGACCGCGGACTACGCCCACGCCGTCATCCGGGCCACGATGCTCACGGCCAGCGACGAGGAGATCGAAAGACACGTGGCGGTGCGAATGGTCAGGCAGGAACGGCTGACCGGACCCGGTGCGCCGGAAATCTGGGCGGTTATCAGCGAGGCTGTCATCAGGCGGGTCGTCGGCGGCGAACTAGTCATGCGAGCACAGCTCAGCCGCCTTGCCGAGACGAGCAAGCAGCCGAACGTCACGCTTCAGGTGCTGCCGTTCAGCGTGGGTGCCCATGCGGGAATGGACGGCGCCTTCATGATCCTCGGATTCCCCGCGCCCACCGACCCCGACGTTACCTACGTGCATTACTACACAGGCACGCTGTACCTGGAAAAACCGGAGGACCTGGCACGATATACCCTGATGTTCGATCACTTGCGCGCGGCGGCCCTCCCGGTCGACCAGTCACGGGACCTTATCGCCTGTGTGAGGGACGAACTAGCCTGATTCGTAAGTGCTTAGGGGACAGACCCGAACTAACGGGAAGGTGCAGCATGAAGCTGGTGAGCATCACCGTCGACCTGTCTAGCGCTAGGTGGCGGAAGAGCAGCTTCAGCGGCGGCGGGGGCAGCAACTGCGTCGAGGTGGCTGATGCCGGGCATGCCATAGCGGTGCGCGACTCCCAGGACGCGGTGGGACCGGTTTTGTTCTTCAGGCAGCACGCATGGCGTCAGTTCGCCGCCAAGGTGAAGACTGAGCGGTTGCACCAACTAACGGCCAACCCTGGTGTCGGACGGTGACCAGAGCGGGATCATCTCCGTGGCCGCGGTGTGGCGCCCGAGTCGTGCGCTATATGCATCAGCACGCGGGGTATGGTCGCTCGGGAATCTCCAGCTCACAATGATCAGCCAAGCCTCGTCGCTGCTCTTCGCGAGAACGCCGTTCGGCGGACGTTGGTAGACGCGCGCAGCGTTCTTAGCTATCTTGGCCTCGATCTCGTTCTGCAAGTCAATGCCGGTCATCCCGGCTAGACCCAGAAGGTAGATTGCCCATCTGCCAGTTCTTACCCGGCGTCTTGTCCACGTCATCCGCTAGCCATGCCCGAATGAACGCACAGGCAGCGACCTCTTTCGCAGCGTATGCGGCGGCTTCACGGGACATCGACGGAATCTCGCCCACCTCGTCAGTGTGCTTCACGAGCGAACCGCCTTGAGGGTGAACGCGACAGGCCAGAGAGCCAGCAGCCATAGTAATGTTGAAGTTAGCGCCCTTGGCAGGCGGCAGGCACCAGTTCTGGGGGGATCTGAATGAACCCCCTGAGCTGGCCCCTCTGGGCTAAGATCACCGCCACAGCTATCCTTGGGCTAGGCCTGGCAGGCGGTGTCACCTACGCCGTCACCAGCGGTCCTGGCAGCTTTCCCGCCGCCTCGCCTGGGATCCCACGGCAACCAGCAGCGCCCTTGTCGACGCCCTCGCCCGCGGCCCCCTCAGGTTTGTCCGCAGGCTGCCAGATGGGCGAGGATGACGGCAGCGGCTTCACGGCGGTCAGCCAGCAGAACGTCAGCGGCGATGAACCCGCCTACCAGGTGACCATCGGCAACAACACAGCCAGCGCGGTCACCCTGGTGGGGTTCGCCGTGACCTTCAGCGCCTACGGCAGTCAGGTCTGGACCGACAGTCCCACGGTGAACAATTCCGTGCTGGTTGAGCCAGGCGAGACGTGGACCTTCCCCACCACCCTCGGCACCTCAAGCTTCCCCCAGGTGTCGAATGCCACCTACCTGGAGATGACGTGCACGGTCACCTCAGCGGTCACGCCCAGCGGGACCATCACCCCGTCTTCGGCGATCTCCGAGCCTGACGGCAACCAGGTCGGCCATACCCAGAGCGTCCAGCAGGCGCAGGGGCAGGGGCAGGATGACCTTAACCAGCTCGGCAGCGACACAACCTCGCTCAACACCGACAACTCGCTGGCTTCTGCGGTCAGTCAGATGAAGCAGGACTACCAGACTGAGCAAGCTGAGTACCAGACGGAAAAGTCCGACGGCTGCCCCGCCGCCTCAGGTGACGCTGGGGCTGTCTCCGGTGATGCCTCGGCTGTAGGAGGCGACCTGAGCGCCCTCAACGGTGCCGTGACCTACTTGCAGCAGAACGAGGTTGCGGCGGTAACGGGCGATCTGACAGCCGTTCAGAACGACCTGGGCTTGCTCGCCTCACTCGACGCCCAGCCTGCGGTCAGCACTTCGGCAGCGCAGTCGGCAGGCAAGCAGGCACTAGCCAGCGCGGCCTCTGCGATCTCCTGGGCCCAGGGACAGGGGAACACGATCAACGGCGAGGCTCAAGCGCTTTCGACCACCGCCGCCAATTACGCCAGCAATGAAGGGTGCGGAATATAATTAACGCGGAAGCCACGATCTGCTGGGGTATGTCAGAAGGTCACCATCTACTACCGGATTGATGGTGTACTTCAGCATAAAGTCAGCCGCTGACGACGATACCGTGCAGACGACGGCGGCAACGGTATGCGGCCTTTAGCTGCCCTGGGCCAACCAAGTATATGTTAGCTCCCACTGATGCGAAGGCAGAGTGATCAAATTAACTTCGACTATGCGCACCCTGTTCATCGCGAGCAGCGCCGGTTCTAGCGAATGGACGTAGAACAGCCGCCTGTATTTACCGAAACTTTTACCACCTCGGTAGCAGCCCGGCCACGTCCGGACACTGCTCGAGCTCTACGGCGTCTCCGGCCCCTAACGTTACGGGCTAATCCAGCGGACCTGAGATGCCCGCCAGCCCGGCTAGTGGCACTCGTTCCGCGATATGTTGCCGAACCCGTAAGAGGTCTACATCGGCCTGGAAGCAGGAGCCGCCTCCATCCGCAACTTCGAGCCCGTCGTCGTGCCCGGCCTACTCCAGACCGAGTACTACGCCCGCGAGGTCTTCAGGAACGGGCCGATAGAGCTGGACCCCGATGGAGTCGAACGCCTGGTTGAAGTCCGCCTGGCCCGGCAAGAGATACTGAACCGCGATGACCGGCCGCGACTATGGGCCGTCATCGATGAGGCAGTCATCCACCGCGTCGTCGGCAGCCCGAGCGTGATGCGCGGGCAGCTCCGCCACCTGGCCGACTCTGCTCAGCAGGGCAAGACCACCATTCAGGTAGTGCCTTACAGTGCAGGTGCACACGCCGGAACGATTGGCTCGTTCGTCATTCTGGACTTCCGCGAGCCCACCGACCCGGCCGTAGTGTGGAGACGCTCGCCGGGACATCTACCTCGAGGAGCGTTCGGATGTGAACCGCTATACCCTTGCGTTTGACCGACTGTGGGCCGCCTCGCTGCACCCTGACGACTCCGTGCAGATGATCGAACAAGTGGCCAGCACCTTGACGTAGCGCAGTACCAAGAGGAGGCGCGCGGGATGACCGAGATCGACCTTTCCCGCGCTGAGTGGCAAAAGAGCAGCTACAGCGGCTAGGACCGCAACTGCGTGGAGGTCGCCCGTAATCTGCCGGAGCTCGTGGCGGTGCGTGACTCCAGGGAGCCTGACTGGGCGAAACTGGTGGTCTCGCGGGAGGCCGGCGGGCGTTTATCAGGGGCGGTTGAAGGGCTGGTTAGTCAGCGTCGGCGTTCCTCTTGGCGAGAACGCCGTTCGGTAGGCGCTGGTAAGCGCGTGTCGCGTTCTCGGTCATCTTGGCTTCGATCTGATCCTGCAAGTCGATGCCGGTCATCTCGGCTAGGCCCAGCAGGTAGATCGCTACGTCTGCCAGTTCTTCCCCGATGTCTTCGCGACCCTTGCGCCAGGCGTCGAAGGCTTCGGCGATCTCGCCTTGGAGCAGGCAGAACTCCAGCGGGACATCGGTCGTATTGAAGCCTTTGGCGACTTTATTCTCCCAGGCCAGTTTCTGTGCGGACCGGATCTTCACGTCCCCTCCCCTGAGCGAGACGATAAGGCTGACCGGGGGCGAGCACCACCGTTCGTTCCGATAGAAAGAACTTTAATTATCCTCTGAACGCGTAGCGGTCCTCCGGGTAGCACGCGTGGCGCCAGTTTGCCGCCAAGGTGAAGACTGAGCGGTCGCGCTGACTAACGGCCGACCCTGGCGTCGGGGGGTGACCAGGGCGGGATCATCGCCGTGGCCGCGGTGTGGCGTCTGGCCAGGGTTTGGTGCCGGCGGGCGGGGTCCGGGCCGAGTTGGCTGATCAGGGTCTCGCGCAGGGGGTGGTGGGAGGCGATCAGGTGCTCGCCGCGCTGTTCTAGCCAGGGCATCCAGTCGGCGGCGGGCGGACGGTCGCGTTTGGCGGAATTGCAGGCGTAGCAGGCCAGGACGAGATTCCAGACCTGGTGCAGGTCACCGTCTTTCCATTCCCGCGTCATGAGCGCCCACGGGAGTACGTGATCAACGGCCACCCGGCTGGTTCCGATGTCGGTGAACTCGGTGCGGCAGTAGGCGCAGCGTCCGTCCTGGTAGCCGCTCAGCGCGTCGCGGACGCCGGTGATGGGGCCGCGGCGCAGCCGGCGGGCGCGTACAGGTCGACGGCTTCTTTATCGGGGGCCATTTCGAACGACACCAGGCGGGTGCCGAGGCGCAGGCCCCAGGACATTTGAAACGACCTGTGAGGCGACACTAGCGATCGGGCTTTGGTTCTGGAGTGCCACTGTGCAGCTGGCGGAGCCATGGCTTGGGCTAACCAGAGATGATCCGCACTCGCTCACCTCCTAGCGCGCTTCACGCACCTGCCTGCCTTCCAGCGCGGCTTCGCTGCTGTTTCCGCGAGATTCCGGCTGGCCAGCACGCTCGCACCGGCCGCCCCGAAACAAGCTATTGACATGCCGCTAACGCAAGCGTAGCTTGGGCGAAAATCCCAAATCGACCTAAACGTTCAACTAACCAGGAACCTAAACGTTCAGCTAAGGTGGTCCGATCAGGCATGGCCGCTAACGGTGAGGCAGCCCGGCCCACGCTGCGGGATGTCGGCCATCTCACGGGGCTGTCCCCGTACAGCGTGTCTCGTGCGCTGTCAGGCAAGAGCGGCGTCTCGGAGGAGACGCGGGCCCGGGTGCGGGCTGCGGCGCGCGAGGCAGGTTATGTGGCCAACCAGCTGGCCCGCAGCCTGAAAGGCAACTCCAGCCGGACCATCGGCATCCTGGCCGGCGGCACGGGCAATCAGTACTACGCGATGCTGATCGGCGCCTTCGACCAGGCGCTGCGGGCTGCGAACTTCCAGAGCATCTTGGCTGACACCGTGGCGGACGGCAGCTACGGCCGGGAGCGCGAGACGCGCATGGTCAGCGCGCTGCTCGAGCAGCGGGTCGCCGCGATCATGGTGACGTACTCGCTGGCGCCGGACAACCTCAAGCTCATCACCGACTGGGATATCCCGCTGATCTTCGTTGACTGCGTCCCGCCGAAACGGTATGCCCGGTACCCGGCTGTCGCCTGCGACAACGAACAGGCCAGCCAGCTGGTCGGCGATCACTTCGCCTCGCATGGGTACCGGAAGTGGGCGTTCGTCGGCTACCCGAAGCGATGGGGCAGCCGGGTGCCACGCGAGCGCGCCTTTCTCGGAGCGGCAAGACGGCACGGTGCCACCGTTGATGTAATCGAGACGGGCAACGACCCAGTTACCTCCTATGAAGCAATGTCGCGGTACCTGGCCGGGCATCCCGCCGGAACCGTTGACGCCATCTACTGCGCGAACACCCCTCTTCTCCAGGGAACCCTTCGCGCCGTCAGCCAGGACGGGCGCCGCGCCGGCATCGACTTCGGCGTGATCGCATGCGACGAGTTCGAGTGGTCGGCTCTCCTGCAGCCGTCGGTAACCGTGGTTGACCAGCACACCCAGGACATCGGCCGCGCCGCCGCGGCGAAGCTGCTCGACGAACTAGCAGAGGGGCGCCCCGCCGACGGTGGTCGTGCGGCCAGCGCCCAGCTGATCAGTCCCACCCTCATTGTGAGGCAGTCCTGCGGCTGCGACCTCACATCCGCCGACGACAGCTCCGGCATGTCGCTGGCAGGCACCTGACCGCGGAAAGAAAGAAAGTCCATGGCATCAGCATTCGGGCGCACCTCGCTGCCTAAACGTTCAACTAACTTCCTACCTAAACGTTCAACTAGTTCAGGACCTAAACGTTCAATGAGGGTGGGTGCACCGTGACACCAGCGCTGGCTGACCCGGTCCTGGTGGGAACTGACCTCGGTAAGCGCTATGGCGCGATTGAGGCGCTGGCCGGCGTCGATATCGCCTTGCGGCGCGGTGAGGTGACCTCGCTGTGCGGGGATAACGGCGCAGGCAAGTCGACCCTGGTCAAGATCCTCTCGGGTGCCTCTGCACCGACCACCGGAACGCTCCGGATCAACGGCGAGGCCGTCCGGCTGCGCTCGCCGCACCACGGCCAGCAGGTCGGCATCCAGACCGTCTTTCAGGACCTGGGCCTCGCCCCGCACCTGACCGTAACCGAGAACGTCTTCCTGGGCCGGGAAATCCCACGCCCCGGCGTACTGGGCAAGCTCGGCATGCTGGACCGCAAGGCAATGCGGGCGGCCACGGCCGATGCCGTCGAGCAAGTCAAGATCAACCTCCCGGGCCTCAACCACCTCGTCGAATCGATGTCCGGCGGTCAGCGGCAGGCAGTCGCGGTATCACGCACCATCGCCGGCCAGGGCTCCGTCGTCCTTCTCGACGAGCCCACCGCCGCCCTCGGCGTCCAGGAAACCGACCGGGTCGCCGCCCTGATCACGCGGCTGCGGGAGTCGGGCGTCGCCGTCCTGATGATCAGCCATGACCTCCCTATGGTGATGCAGCTTTCCACCCGGGTGGTGATCCTGCGGCACGGCCGCAAGGTCGGCGACATCGACGCCGCTGGCCACACCGTCGATGACGTCATCGGCTACATCACCGGGCACCGGGTCGATGACCATCCGCGGCAGATCTCACCGGAGGAAACGCCATGAGCACTCCCACCGCCCCTCCCGCCCACCGGGTCACCGTGCCGTCGGCTCTCTCAGGCTCCAGGGGCACCCGTACTGTCAGCCTCGCGCGCCAGTTGTCCCTGGCCGGAGTCCTGGCGGCATTTGTCATCGTGTTCACCATCACCGGGCACGGTTTCTTCTCACAACAGACGTGGAACTCCACGACGCAATATGCGAGCGAGTTCCTCATTCTGGGAGTTGCCGAGACATTCGTCATAATCTCCGGCGGTATCGACCTGTCGGTCGGCTCGACCATAGGCCTATCCGGCGTATGCGGAGCCTGGGTCATGGCTCACACGCAATCGCTCGGAACGGGCATGTGCATCGTCGTCGGCGTCCTCGCCGCCCTGGCCATCGGTCTCGCGGTCGGAACGCTCAACGGGTTCCTCATCACCGTCGGCCGCATCACGCCGTTTATCGCCACACTCGGGACGCTCGGGATCGGCGCAGGCCTTGCCAACGTCGTGTCCGGCGGCTCACCGATCACCAACGTGCCCAGCCAGATCGGCACGATCGCCAACCAGAACTTCGGCGGCTGGTTTCCCATGCTATTTGTCGTCTCACTCGTCGTCTTCGCCTACGGCGGCTGGCTCCTGCGCAGCACAAAGTTCGGTATTCACGTCCGCGCGGCGGGCAGCAGCCTGCGCGCCGCCCGGGAGTCCGGCGTCGGCTACCGCTCCGTGCTCATGCGGGTGTACATACTCTCCAGCCTCCTGGCGTCGGTAGCGGGAATTCTGCTGCTCGGGCAGTTCGTCATCGGCTCACCGCTCACCGGGGCCAACGACGAGCTCAACGCCATCGCAGCCGTCGTCATCGGCGGCGCCAGCCTGGCCGGCGGGCGCGGCACCCTGCTCGGCACCTTCTTCGGCGCGTTCATCATCTCCATCCTTGTCACCGGCCTGATTGCCTCCCACGTGGCCGCATTCTGGCAAGTCGTGGCCGTCGGCGTCGTCATCGTCCTGGCGGTCTTCATTGACCAGATCAAAGACCGGGCCGGGCGCGAAATATGACTCCGCTCCCGGATCGCGTCCAAATCACTCATCCCCTTATCGCAACCCTTCACCTCAGGCACCAGCAAAGGAGAACCATCATGAGAACCAGGAAAATCGCGGCCGTGCTCGGCGCGGTCGCCGCGCTGGCACTCGCTGCATGCTCCAGCTCCGGGAGTTCAAGCTCCGGGAGTTCAAGCTCCGGAAGTTCCAGTTCCGCAACTGCCGCGGCCAAGAAGACGGGCACGCTCAACATCGCCTTCATCCCGGGTATCACGACCGACGGATTCTTCATCGCGATGCAGCACGCGGCCGAGAAGGCCGCCCCGGGGCTGCAGATCAACCTGGACTACACCGGCCCGACCGTCTACAGCTATGCGGCGCAGACCCAGGTGTTCGACGCGGTCCTGGCCCAGCACCCCGACGGCATCATCTTCGCCTCCACCGACGCCAACGCGATGGAGGCACCGGTGCGCCAGGCCATCGCGGATCACATTCCGGTCATGACGGTCGACTCCACCATCGCCGACCAGTCGCTGATCCAGAGCCGTGTCGCCACCAGCGATGAGACCGGCGGAAAACTAGCGGCCGACGAGATGGCGAAGCTGGTCGGGACGAGCGGCGCCGTGGCCGTGGTCGGCTACATTCCGGGAATCACCACGACCGACACCCGCACGGCGGCCTTTATCGCCGAGATGAAGGCCGTGGATCCGGGGGTCACACTGCTCGGCACTCAGTTCTCCAACGGATCCCTGACCAAGGCCGCCGCCATCGCGACCGGGCTGGTGTCGTCCAACCCCCAGCTGAAAGGCATCTTCGTCGTCAACGACCTCAATGCCGCGGGCGTGGTGAACGGCCTGAAGTCCATCCATAAAACCGGCAGCATCAAGGTCGTCGCCTATGACGCTGAACCGGACGAGGTCGGCTACCTGAAGAGCGGCCTGATCCAGGCGATGGTCGTGCAGAAGCCCGCCCAGGAAGCCGTCATCTCACTCGAGCGCATGGCCGCGCTGCTCCGCAACGGCACCACCCCGAACCCCAAGGTGCTGCTGCTCAGCCCGGTCGTGGCCACGCAGGCCGACATGAACAACCCGTCGATCAGCCAGTGGTTCTACCGGTAGCCCCCGGCACCGCAACATCGAAGGAAATACGCCATGGCTTTGGTAATGGGGCTCAATAGCGGCTCCTCATTCGACGGCCTCGACGCCGTGCTGATCGATGTCGGCATCGCCGCCGACGGTCATCCCGGCCGGCCGCGATTCATCGGCGGCCTGTCCTACGACTGGCCTCCGGCGGTAGCCGAGAGGGTTCTCGCCTCTTTCGACAACAAGGTCGACCTGTTTGAGATGACGCGGCTGAATTACGAAGCCGGCGCCGTATACGCCCAGGCCGCGCTCAGCCTCCTCGCACAGGAAAACGTGTCCGGCGAGGACCTCTTCGTCGTCGGCTACGACGGCCAGACCATCTACCAGGAACCACCTGACCACGACCGGATGGCCAGGCTGCCCGCAGGCGCCTCGCTGCTGGACCGGTGGACCCACGGCGGCTACGGGTGCGGGTTCCAGATCGGGGAGTCCGCGGTCGTCGCCGCCGCGACCCAGGCGCTCACGGTCACCAATTTCCGGCCGATGGACCATGCGCTCGGAGGTACTGGCGCCCCGCTGATGCAGTACCTCGACTTCGTTTCCTTCCGTGACCAAGGCCCGATCCTGACCTTGAATATCGGCGGGATCGCGAACTGCCAGCTCGCTGACGCTGATCGCGCCAAGATGATGGCATTCGACACCGGACCCGGCAATGTCATGATCGACCATGCCGCCCGGCAACTCCTCGGCGTCCCTTACGACGCCAACGGTGATACCGCGGCTACCGGCACCGTCGATCAGGGCATGCTCGCCCGCCTGCAGCGGCATCCCTATTTCGAAAGGCATCCGCCGCGTAGTGCCTGGCGGCTGGACTTCGGCGCCGGTTATGCCGAGCGGGCCCTCGCCGACGCGGCCGGCCTGGCGCCCCAGGACGTGCTCGCCACGCTGACCGCATTCACGGCCTGGGCGATCGACCGCTCCGTCCGTGACCACATCAGCCATCTCGGTGACATCTCGACGATGATCGCCAGCGGCGGCGGGGTCCGCAACGGGACGCTGATGAGAATGCTGGCCAACAGGCTGCCAGGCACCCTGCGTCTGACCACATCGGACGAATTCGGGATACCGCCGCAGTACAAGGAGGCAATCAAGTTCGGCGTGCTTGCCTTCGCGCATCGGCACGGCCTGGCCAACAACATCCCGGCAGCCAGCGGCGCAAGCACGTTCGCCATTCTCGGGCGGGCCGTTCAGCCACCGCGACTGGCGATCGTGGATCCGGAATAGCGCTTCACCTGGACGGTCCCGGCACGGCGATCGCTGTCCCTGCCGGGACCGCTCCGGGCGAGTACCGCCGCGGTACTCGTGCCGCCGGAGCGGACCAGAACCAATATGCCCCGGCCAACCACTCACACGCCCGCGACCAGCCCTTGCTCCACCGGAAGGAGATCCATGCACCTCTACCTAGACACCGCTGACCGCGGTGCCGCGGAATCGTTCCTGGCAACCGGGCTTTTCGCGGGTGTGACCACTAACCCGACCATCTTGCAGCGCGCATCACTCGGCGTCACCGATATCCCTGACATTTACCGATGGGCTACCGCCGCAGGCGCACGGGAAGTGTTCTTCCAGGCATGGGGAGCAGACACGGCGACCCTCGTCGAGCGCGGACAGCGGCTTCGCGACCTAGGCACCGAGGTAGTGGTCAAGCTCGTCGTGTCCCGGGCCGGGTCGGCAGCCTGTGCCGAACTGGCCGCCCGCGGCATCCCGACCTTGCTCACCGCCGTCTATGCCCCCTGCCAGGCAATCATCGCTGCTGCCGCCAGCGCAACCTACATTGCTCCCTACCTGGGAAAACTACAAGACGCCGGCCGCGACGCAATGACAGACATCATCGCCATGCATGAGATCCTGGCAGCTAGCGGCAGCCAGACCAAAGTCCTACTCGCCAGCATCCGGGACGTACCTTCGATGGTCGCCCTGGCACGTCACGGAGTCGGACACTTCACGATGGGGCCTGCTGTCGCCGAGCAGTTCTTCGCCGACGAGCTGACCGCCGAGGCAGTGCGTACCTTTGAGGACGCCGTCCTGGCAACCTCGTGACGACACCCCTCGACCAGGCCCGTTGCCATCGGCACCCCCGTTGCCGCGGCCGGACGAGCCGCTTGGGTGCCGTCAGATCGATTCCTGATCAGACCTGTACTCAATCCTATCCAGGATGGCTATGCATGGATAGGATTATGTACACAGGAGGAGGTGAGCGCCATCGCGGAACCCGAACTACCGGCGACATTCACGTTCGCGGAGGCCGAAGACCGCGGGCTGTCACGGCGCAGGCTCCAGCGCTTGCAGGCTACAGGGGCGGTTGAGCGTATCGGACGCGGACTGTACCGGCGTACCGACGAAGAGCCAGTCGACCACGACCTGATCGAGATCGCGGCAAAGGCACACCAACCTACGTTGTGCCTGCTGTCGGCGCTCGCCTGGCACGAGCTTACTGACGTTATCCCGTCCATTCACGACGTTGCGATACCTCGCGGGGCCTGGCAGCCTGTTGTGTCCGCGCCAGTCCAATGGCATAAGTTTGCGCCCGCCACATTCGAGGTGGGGCGTATCATGATAAAGCTGGACGAAACGTACTCCATCGGCCTGTACGATGCCCCGCGCACTATCATCGATGTATTCCGGCTACGTCATGCCACCGGGCCCGATATCGCGAATGAGGCATTGCGGCGCTGGCTGCGCAACGGAGGCAAGCCCGCTGACCTTATGCGCCTTACCAAGTTCTTTCCCGGAGCGAAACCAGGTCTGCTGCACACACTGCAAGTATTGCTGTGACAATTGCGCTTCGCGGCTGAGGGTTCTTCTGCGAGTAAGCCGCTGCGCGAAGAGATGAGGGCAATATCACCAGACCGACCAAAGCTACTGTCAGCGGGCGAGCCTTCTTGTCATTGCAAAGGGAGGCCAAGACTACACGCCGTACGACCGCCGAGTACTTGCGGCTGTATGCGCTCGAAGGATTCCTGCTTCGTCTCGCCCACTCACCGCACAGAAACAGCTTCATCCTGAAAGGTGGCGTGCTCCTCGCAGCCTACGGGCTTCGCCGGCCCACGACCGACATCGACGGCGCGGCGCTGCAGACCTCGAATGGGGTGGAGGACATCCGGCAGTTCGTTACCGCTGTGGCCAGCACGGCGCTGCCAACTGAACTGGACGACGGGCTTACGTTCGACTTGGACAACATAACAGCTGAGGCAATCCGGGACGAAGATAAGTACGGCGGCGTTCGGATCCGGCTGGTCGCGCGGCTGGCAAGCGCACGGGAACCGTTTCATGTCGATGTCAGCATCGGGGACCCGATTTGGCCCCAACCGGCCGAGATCTGGATGCCTCGCCTGCTCGGACAGGAGCCGATACAACTGCGCGGCTACTCGATGGAGATGGTCCTCGCCGAGAAAACAGTTACTGCGCTGCGGCGTGGCTCGGCGAACACCCGATGGCGAGACTTTGGCGACATCTTCGTGATCACCAGCCGGCTTACCTTCAAGGCGGGAGAAGTGCGGCAAGCACTCCAGGCCGTCGCAGACTACCGGCAGGTCGAACTCGTCAACCTTGATGATGCGGTCGACGGGTATGCCGAAATAGCCCAGCCGAGGTGGGCATCTTGGCGGCGCAAACTGCAGCTCACCGAGATCCTTCCCGAGCAGTTCAACGATACTCTCGAGTCGCTGAAGGACTTCGCGAACCCGATCATCACCGGCTCCATCGCCGATCCGGCAACCTGGGATCCCGTTCGGCGCACATGGAGCCGCACGGACTAGCGCGGGCTCGGTTCGTTCGGTCGAAACGAACTTTTATTGTCTTGGCCGAGCCGTGATTCTGCGGCTTTGCTAGGCGAGGTGCGGGCGGCGGCCGCGTCGCACCCGCGGCACCCGCGAAGTACGCCAGGATGGCGGGAGCCAGACGGGTGAAGGTGGTGGTCTGGCGGGAGGTCTGGCGGGTTTTTATCAGGAGCGTTTGAAGACCTGGTTAGTCAGCGTCTCATTTTCTCTTCGCGAGAACGCCGTTCGGGAGGCGCTGGTAAACGCGCGCCGCGTTCTTGGCCATCTTGGCTTCGATCTGATCCTGCAGGTCAATCCCGGTCATTTCGCCTAGGCTCAGCAGGTAGATCGCCACATCTGCTAGTTCTTCGCCGACGTCTTCGCGGCCCTTTCGCCACGCGTCGAAGGCTTCGGCGATCTCGACCTGGAGCAGGCAGAACTCCAGGGGGACATCGGTCGTATTAAACCCTTTGGCGACTTTATTCTCCCACGCCAGTTTCTGTGCTGACCGGATCTGCATGTCCCTCCCCTAAGCGTGACGATAAGGCTGACCGGGGGCGAGCACCCAGGGCTCCGGCGTGTTCCGTGAATGTCCGCATCTGTCCTAATCGAAGCCGTGGAGGCGGAGGGTTTCGGCTGGGGTGGTGTGGTCACGGCGGCCTTCGGGGATGTGCAGGTAGCCGGCGTCTTTGA
>Ga0302326_10003373_pt1 | contig 37697 bp, 27 predicted proteins | sample Palsa_T0_3_FD_202264 | JGI IMG/M metagenome (GOLD analysis project Ga0302326, IMG submission 202264) | Peat permafrost microbial communities from Stordalen Mire near Abisko, Sweden - Palsa_T0_3 | ecosystem: Environmental > Terrestrial > Soil > Palsa > Peat permafrost | place: Sweden: Abisko... | reverse complement strand
CCAGCGGCCTGCAACTGACTATGCAGTCCGGCGTCATGCGCATCGAGGTTGCGGCCGATTCCATCATCCACGTCCTGTATTCGCCCACCTCGTCGTTTCCGAAGCAGACTGAATATGTGGTCGCGAAGACCGCCTGGCCCGCGCCGCAGTGGAAGATGGAATCTACCGCCGGCGAAATCGCCCTTGTCACTCCGCGATTGAAGGTAACTGTCACCCGCCTCGACGGACTCATCGCCTATAGCGACTTGGCCGGGAAGAAGCTGGTGACTGAAGGACCCAAGACCATGACCCCCGCGAGGGTCAACGGCGAAGATACCTATCACGCCGAAGACAATGTCTCCATTTACGGCTCCGAGGAGGCTTTCTACGGGTTGGGCCAGCACCAGGCGGGCGTGTGGAATTATCGCGGCGACTCGGTCGATGTATCGCAGGACAATACCAGCATCGCCGTGCCGTTTCTGGTCTCGAGCAACGGCTACGGCCTGTTCTGGAACAACACATCCAGATGCCGGTTCAACAACCGTTTCGTGCATTCCTTATATATCAGTTCGGAAGTGGCCGACACCATCGATTACTACTTCCTCTACGGCCCGGACTTCGACAAGATCGTCGCCGGATACCGGGAACTTACCGGCGCAGCCCCTATGTTTGGTAAGTGGGCTTATGGCTTCTGGCAATGCAAGAACAAGTATCAGTCGCAACAGGAGCTGCTCGACGTGGCTCACAAGTACCGCGAGCTGCACATTCCGGTCGATAACATCGTGCAGGACTGGTTCTGGTGGACCGCCAAAGGCGAATTTATCTTCAACAAGAACTACCCCGATGCCAAGGGGATGATCGACGACCTGCATCGCAACAACGTCCACCTCATGATCTCGGTCTGGCCTTACTTCGATCCCGGTACCGCCACCTACGCCGACATGGACCAACGCGGCTTCTTCATCGATCGCACCAAGGCGCGCGCTTACCACCCCGCCGGAATGGCGGTCTACGACGCCACCAACCCGCAAGCCCGCGCCTACTATTGGAACCTGATGGATAAGGCGCTGTTCCAGATCGGCGCGGATGCCTGGTGGCTCGACACCACGGAACCCGAAACCGAGGGCCGCGAGGAAAACCTGATGCTGAACAACAAACTCTCGATCGGCAGTGGCGCGCGTTATGCGAACATCTTTCCGCTGATGACTACGGCAGCGGTTTACGACGGGCAGCGTAAGTCGAGCGACCGCAAGCGTGTCTTCATCCTCTCGCGCTCCGCCTTCGCGGGCGCGCAACGTAATGCCGTGACCGCCTGGTCCGGCGATATTCTGTCCGACTTCGAGACCTACAAGCGTCAGATTCCGGCCGGCCTGAATTTCTCCTTGTCCGGCATTCCGTACTGGACTACGGATATCGGCGGGTTCTTCATCGGCAACCCGAAAGACCCTGCTTACCGGGAGCTGTTCGTGCGCTGGTTCCAGTACGGCACCTTCTGTCCCATCTTCCGCGTGCACGGGACCCGTACCACTAACCAGAATGAGTTGTGGTCTTACGGACCGGAGGCTCAGTCCATCCTGACTCAGTTCGACCGCCTGCGCTATGAGTTGATGCCTTACATCTATTCCGTCGCCTGGATGACGACCCACGCGAGCTACACTCCCATGCGCCCGCTGGTGATGGATTTCCGTTCGGATGTCCGGGCCCAAAACATAGGCGATCAGTTTCTGTTCGGGCCTGCGATATTGGTAAATCCGGTCACCGAACCGGGCGCGACCACCAAGCACCTATATCTCCCAAAGGCAAAATGGTACGACTTTTGGACCGGACACGCCGCCGATGGCGGGCAATCCATCGACGCGCCGGCCCCGCTCGACCGCTTGCCTCTATACGTTCGCGCGGGCTCCATCGTTCCCATGGGGCCGGATGTCGAGTATGCCGCCGAAAAGCCCGCGGACCCTGTCGAACTGCGCGTCTATCGCGGCGCCGACGGCAGCTTCACCATCTACGAAGACGAGAACGATAATTACGATTACGAGAAGGGTGCCTATGCCGTCATCCCCATCCATTGGGACGATGCCGCCGCCAGCCTGACTATCGGCGAGCGCCAGGGGCAGTTCCCGGGCATGCTGGAAACGCGCACCTTCCGCGTCGTGTTCGTAGGCGAAGGCCACGGTGTCGGAATCGGTCAGACCGCCCAACCTGACAAACTAATCAAGTACTCCGGCAAACCAGTTACTGTCGCGCCATAATGTGGGGCAGGCTCCCAGCCTGCAGCGGCCTCGCAGGCCGCCTCTTTTCCCCGCCCTACCGCACCTTCGGCAATTCCTTGCGCGGCAGCATCTCCGGGCTATTGGCCGCCTGGTACACCACCGCCGCGATCACCGCCGAAGCCTCCATCAAGTCCGACGCCACCGCGTGATCGTAAGTGTCCATGCTGGAATGGTGTGTGACCGTGCCGTAGTCCAGCGGATCTTGAATGAACTGGAATCCGGGCAGACCTACCGCATCGAACGACAGATGGTCCGTGCCGCCCGTGTCCTTGATCGTGATCGTCGTCGCGCCCTCGTCGCGGAACGGCGCCAGCCAGGCTTCAAACAGCGGACGCATCGCATCGTTCCCCTGCAAATACACGCCGCGGATCTTGCCGCTGCCGTTATCCAGGTTGAAATAGCCGGACAGCTTGGCGTGGTCCGGCGTCAGCTTCATGGTTTTGGCATCGCCGAAATGCTGCTTCACATAAGCCTCCGAGCCATACAGCCCTTCCTCTTCGCCGCTCCACAGGCCGATCCGCACCGTCCGATCCATGCTCGCGTTCAGCGTTTTCAGAATGCGCATCACTTCGATCATTACGGCGCTGCCCGCACCGTTGTCGGTCGCACCGGTACCGGCATGCCAGGAATCGAAGTGCGCGCCAATCATCACGACTTCGTCCGGCTTCCTGCCGCCGGGGATTTCACCAATGATGTTGGCGGAGTTCACATCCGCGTCCGAGGCCCGCACTTTCACTGACACGCGCACGCGCACCGGCGTCTTCTTCTCCATCACGCGCGCCATGCGGTTGTATTGTTCCGCCGTGATCACAAGTGTGGGAGGCGCCAGCGGATCGGCGCTCTTGTGCGAGCCCGCCTGTTCGGCGTTGGTCGTGCCGTCGTGCGACCGGTCGTCCCGCATCAGCACACCCAACACGCCCTCATCCGCAAAAAAGCGGTTCCTCTCGGTCGACAACTGTATGATGACATCGAACAATTCGTCGAACACGGATTCCGGCAGGCTTTGGAAGAACTTGCCCAGATCCGCCGGGTCGTCGGGCCATGTCAAGTCCGCCAGTTTCGCGTAGTTCTTCGCGGCGTGCTCCGGCGCTGCCGCAATCTCCATCAGTTCGGCGTCCGTGTAACGCCGGAACTGCGGTTTGGTTTGTTCGTCCGGAATCTTGGGATCCCGCAGCATCACGAACTTGCCGCGCAGCTTGCCGGTCCACTCTTTCCGATAAGCCGCGAATTCCTCGCGCGCCTTTTTCGGATCGAAGGTGCGCTTCATCGGAGCCAGAATCGTTTCGCCCGCAATGGCCCCATTGGTTCCCCCGCTCCAGGCCAACGGCGTGGCGTTCAAGACCGCGTAGCGCGGCTCCACCATTTCAACCGACCACTGCTCCAGCGACCAACTGCGGCCGAACGGTCCCCACGGCTCCAGATGCACGTTGCTGAGGCCAATCTCACGCAGCCGGCCGGCGGCCCATTCGGCGGCCTGAAAGAATTCCGGCGAGGCGGTTAGCCGAGGACCGTAGACGTCGCTCAGCCAGGAGAGATGGTCCATGACCTTGGAATGATCGTAGGCTTCGGTCTTGATGCGCGAAACCAGGCCGAGGTCCAGCTTGGGTTGGCCCCAGGCCGCCGGCAACAAAAACGCCAGCAACAGCAATCGATTGCGAATTCCGGATGTAAACATGTCAGTCTAATGTAGCAGGGGCCGGTCACTTCGCCGCGACGGTATAGGCAAGGGTGCGTTCCATCGAACTGGCGCCTTGCATGACGGTCGCTTTCACTTCGTAACTGCCCGGCGTGCTGGTTGGCTCGATAACCATCGGGATGCCGCCGGACGCGTCGGGCGATGGTAACGCGGGAACGATGGTGGTGAGCAGCCGGCCATTCTTCAGCAGCCGCACGTGCAACTCCGGCTGGGCGAGGTTTCCGCGCTCCGGATAGACCACCAAATAAACAAACGGAACCGCGCCGGCAAACAAATCGCTCGTTACGAAAGGCAGCACTCGCTTGCCGGTGTATTCGAACGGGTCGGCAGGGTCCGGCGGCGGCCCGAGATTCTCCAGCCGCCGTACCAGTGCCAGATCGCTGAGCCCTACGCCGCGCTGCTCCCGATTGTCGATCTCGACCGCGCCGGTGCTGGCCCGGTTGCCTTCCTGGTCCACCACCGCCGTCTCCACCGTGTAGTGTCCCGGCGGCAGGTTCACCGCGTGCTCGTAGGTCATCAGTTCCACCTGCACGGCTGCCAGGCGGTCGTCGGAAACCACCGACGGGACGTCTTTGCCCACCCGGTCCACGATCTGTCCCTGCGCGTTCTTTACCAGCGCCAACAACGTAGCGTGCAACTGGTGCGTCTTCCCCGACAGGCCGGGCGCCGCGGTCAGATTTGAGATAGGCATTTCGAAGGCGATTGCATACTGCGCTCTGCCGCCGGCATCGCGGAAGCGGTAGGCCCGCGACAGGAAGTCGAAGGCGTGCGGACGAGGCTGCGTGTCCAGCGCTCTCAGTCCGGCCATTTCTTCGGGAGTTACCGGATGCTCGCCTGTGTCGGGCACGGCGAAATAGCCGCTGCGGGTTTCCACCTGCAGCCCCGGCCGCGCCAGCTTCACTTCGATCTTCCGAAAGTGCCCGTCTTCGCGCTCCGACGTCGGCGGATACGCGATCTCATAGTGCGTATCCACTTCCTCCATCACCTGCGCCAGAAGCTTGTCCGTATTGTTGGTATTGGCGATCAGGAATCCGCCGGTGCGCTCGGCCAGTTCGCGAATAGCCTCCTGACGGTTGCCGCTCGACACGGTCATCTTCACATAGTCGTCCTCATGCGCCAGCTCCATCATCACCGCCGCGGGCGACACCGGGGGCGGGCCGTGCGTCGCATTGGCCGATGAGGACGACCCGGCGGCTTGTCCGATGCTCGCCGGGCCTTGTTGCTGGCTCAGGGTGGCAAGGTAATTCAGCATCGCGACCGATGGCGCACTCGCCGACTGTGCCGCCAGACAACTTCCACTGGGCGCATCCTGGCAAATGCCCAGCCCCCAGACATCCATCGCATAAAAAGTGACTCGGCCTTTAGTGGCCTGATGGATCAGCGAATCCCAGTATTCCAACTGATCGGGAGGCCGTGTAAGTCCGGTACTGAGGAGCAGCACAGTCTTTTGAAAAGGCAGCGGGCTGAGTTGCCGGACCAGGCCGATGAGCGCATCGATCTCACGCAGCCCCGCATTCACCGAGAAACCCATGTCTCCGCGCGTGCCCAATGGATCTGAGGGGCTGGAGCCGTCGGCATTCTCCGTCCCGCTGCCAGGTGGCGCAATGGCGCCGGTTGCCTGCATGCTCAAGCCGCTCAGCAAGGCGGCGGATCCCAGATTGATCGCCGGCAGTTGGTTGACGGCGGCCAATTCCACGGCCTTCAGCAGATGTTCGCGATTGTTCGAAAACGGAAAGACCGGCCGCAGACCGCTGGCATCCAGACTGAACACGCCGATGAAGGTGTTGGGGCGCAGCTCGTGAACCACAAACTTGCGCGCGGATTCGAACGCGAAAGCCCGCGTCTCCGGGTTCAGATCGTTCAAGATGAGGCAGACCACGTTCACCGTGCGCAACGGATTCACCGATGCGCGCGCGGTATTCGGCGCGGCGGCCCCGGTTCCGGCCGCCTGGGCTTCGGCCGCCTGTTTTTCGTCCTCGATACGGACTTCGCTGCCCGCGACCAGGCGGAACGACCGCACATCCTGGCGAACGCCATCTTCGTACACCGTGACCTCGCCGGGTTTCAGATTGGCGATAAGGTGGCCGTGCGCATCGTGGACTACGACATCCAACAGCACTTCGCGGACGGAGCTACGGATGACGGCGTCCGGGGCCTGGCCGAATCCCGTTCCGATCAGCAGAAGAACGGCAGCCAGCTGGCACATGCGCATAGTCGTCCGGACATTGATGCCCATACCTAAGGGTACAACGCGTGGCTGCGGAGCGCGGCATCACGTTGAGCGCGCTGCACTGCGGTCTAGTACTGGTCCAGCCGTCAGCCGGGCTCTAAACCTCCACAAAATGCTACGCTGATATTCATCCGCTGTCTGTAAACCCAGTGTGTGTCAACGCTAATCGAATGTTAATCGAGCGTTAATCGAGGTCAAATGCCGCAGAAGTCCGCCACGTCCCGCCCCCATCGCCCTCTGGCCCGTCTGATTCCGTACACGGCCTCGCTGCTCCTGGTGGCTCCGTGCCTCATCGCCCAGCAACCGCCTCCAGAGGATCAACCCGCGCAGGCATATGTCGGGCGCTTCCTCATCTACACCGGATTCATGTTTCTGGACAGCCCGAAGATCGATCTTTTCGAACCCGGCATTCATATCCAGGCCGGCATGCGCTGGTCGCGGCATATCAGTTTGGGCTTCGACTACAGCCGCGGAACCGGCCCTACCACCATCGGGCTGAACCAGGCTACTACCGCCCTACAGAACCGGTTCGGTCCGCTCATCACGGAATTGGAAGCCGCCGGCGTCCTCCCTTCGAATTATGTCGCCGCCCTTCCGTTCAGCTCCGTTACCCAGACCTTCACGGCGGGTCCCGAGTTTCCGTATCGCCATTTCAAACGCTTTACGCCCTACATCCGGCCTTCCTGCGGAATCATAAACGAGGTCGCCACCGCCCATCCCGTCGATCACGTTACACAACTCGTGGTGAACGCCATCGCGCCTTCCGGCAAGGAGGAAGAATGGACCGCATTTTACGGATTCGGCGGCGGCGTTGGCTTCAATATTACTAAACATTTCGGCCTGGTGGTGCAAGCCGACCTGGTGCACGATCACCTGTTCCCCGATCTGTTGAAAGACGGCCGCAACACCATCCGCTTCTCGATCGGCCCAGGCTTCCAGTTCGGCAGTAACGTGACCAGGAAGTGGGGCCTGCCCGGCCATTGGGATTAGCAGGATTAGCCCGTATTTCTCACAGAGCTTCGCGACGGTGACGTGGCGTACGCACTCGTGCGTGCCGCGTCGGCACTCGTGCCGACGCCCGTCTTTAACAGGCTGGGCCGGCCGACAAGGGTGTCGAGACGAGTCTCGACACGGCACGCACGAGTGCGTACGCCACGTCCTCGGGCCACATGTGAGAAATGCGGATTAAAGCGGCAGCCCATCTTGAGGTGCAGCGAAGCGCAGCCATGCTGCGGCCGACTTTTCGGACGGCCTCTTGCTACACTTGCCATGAGGGTTCCGTTTGCGCTCCGTACTGCTTTCGCTCCTGACGTTCGCCGCCGCCACCTGCTCCATAGCCGGTCCCGACGATTGGCCGGGATGGCGCGGTCCTTCCTCCAACGGCGTCTCCCCGCTGAAAAACCTTCCGTCCACCTGGAGTCACGACCATAACGTGGCCTGGAAGACGGCCGTGCCCGGACGCGGCCACGCCTCGCCGGTCGTGTGGGGCAATCGCGTTTTCCTTACTACGGATCTCGAAGGGGAAGTACTGCCCGGCGCCGCGCCCATCAAGCATAAGGCGGAGGGCCAACCCTTCCGCCATCCCGATAGCGTCGGCGGAACTCACAAGCATACGCTCAAAGTTCTGTGCTTCGACGCGGGCGACGGCAAGCAGCTTTGGGAGCGCACCGCTTACGAAGGCCCGGTTTTCGACGACATCCACAGATTCAATACCTATGCTTCGCCCACCCCGGTCACCGATGGCAAGTTCCTCTACGCTTACTTCGAATCGCAAGGTCTGTATAAGTACGATTTCGACGGTAACCTGGTGTGGAAGATGTCGCTGGGCGGTATCGCCACGCTGGGTGTAGGGACGGGTGTATCGCCGGTCCTGTTCGGAGACAAGATCCTGATTCTGGCCGATCAGGATGAAGGCGATGCGTCCTTTCTGGCCGCGGTATTTACGGCGGACGGCAGGATCGCCTGGAAAACGCCGCGCAAGGAAGCTGTCAACTGGACCACACCGGTGATCGTGGAATCCGGCAAGCAGCCCGCGTTGATCGTCCCGGCCATGGAAGACGTGGTGGCGTACGATCCAAACAACGGCAAGGAGCTTTGGCGCACCGAAGGCCTGCAGAGCAACTCCGTGCACACACCGGTATTCGGCCATGGCATGGTGTACGTGAGCAGCGGATTTCCGAAGAAGATCGTCATGGCCATCCGGCTCGGCCCCGCCAAAGACCAGCCGCGCGTAGCCTGGAAGTACGACAAGGGTACCGGATACATTCCATCGCCGATCCTATATGGCGACTACCTGTACGTAATGACCGGCGCCGGACTGGTGACCTGCCTGGATGCCCTCTCGGGCGAGGTGAAGTACGAAGGAAAGCGCTTCCCCCAACCCGGACAGTTCACCGGCGCGCCCGTGGCCTTCGATGGGAAACTGATGATCACCAGCAACGATGGCGACACTTATGTGGTAAAAGCCGGGCCGGATTTTGAGGTTCTGGCAACCAACTCCCTGGGAGAGCCGGTTTACGCTTCGCTGGCCCTGGCGGGCGATTCGGTGTATATCCGGTCGGCCAATAGCCTCTATCGCATCCGGCAGGCTCAGCTAAACCGTTAGACGCAACCCATCGCCACGGTGTGCGCGCTTCTGGGGATGGGGTGCGCGGTGACGGCGCCGAAGCCCGCTTCCTGGTACATTTTCTCCAACTCGCGGAAGGTGTACGCATCTCCGGCCACGGTGCCCGCAAGCATGGTCAAGCTGAAGGCCGCGGCGATCGGCGGCGAAACGCGGTCATCGTTGGGCACGAACTCCAGGGTCGCGGCGCGGCCTCCGGGCTTCAATGCGCCGGCTACTTTGCGCAGCAGGCCGACGCACGTGGGCGGGTCGAAATGGTGCAGGAAATTCGTGAGCAGGACGATGTCGTACGGCCCTCCATATTCGACGTCGAAGGCGCTACCCGGCAGTAAATGGTAGCGCTCCTCCACACCGGCGTGACGGGCGTTGGCGCGCGCGACCTCCAGCACGGCGGCCCAATCGACCGCGGTGATGTGAGCTTCCGGATTGAGCTTGGCCAACTCAATGCCGAACAGGCCGTGGCCGGCGGCGATATCCAGCACGCGCAGCGGCCCGGCCAACCCGTCGAGAACAATTGCGCCCAACGGGCCTGCCAGAGCTCCCATCATGGGCGCCATGCCGTTCGCGAACTCCACCCAGATAGGGTTCTCCGGCTCGACAGTACCGGCTCCCGGCAGCACCGTGTGGCCGCTGCGGACGACTTCCGCCAGGCGGGCGAACGGTTCGGCGTGGGATGAATGGCCCAGAAACCGCGCGGCCGAAGCAATGCACGACGGCGATCGGGGGTCCAGGAATAACGCGCTGGTCGGCGTGTGCCTGTAGCGGCCATTTTCCTTGGCGAGCAATCCAAGTATGGTGAGGTAATCGCAGAGTATGCGAATGCCGCGCTCGGAGGATCTGCATTGCCGCGCCAGCGAAGCGATGTCGCCCGGCGTTTCGCCGATGGCGCGAAACAGATCCAGCTCGATCGCCGCGTGCAAGGCTGCGGAGCGTTGATAGGCGGTCAGAGTCTCGAAGATGAGTTCAGGTGAAGCCGCGGCCGTGTCTGGGGTGCTCATTCCTGGCTCTCTGCTGTATGGGGCATATGAAATTGATATCCGATGCAAGGCTCAGTCAGGATGTAACGCGGCTTGGCGGGCTCCGGTTCGACCTTCTTGCGCAGCTGATTGATGAACACCCGCAAATAGACCACCTCGTTGCCGTAGTCCGGACCCCACACCGCCTGCAACAGGCGACGATGCGGAATGGGAGTATTAGGATTAGTGGCCAGATACTGCAGCAGGTCGAACTCCTTGCGGGTCAGACGGATTTCGTGGCCACCCACAATGACCCTGCGCGCCATGAAGTTGATCTCCAGGCCACCAGTTTGCAGCAGTGGCGGCGCCGCTTCCGGAGCCAGGGGCGAACGGCGCAAGCCGGCACGTATGCGCGCCAGCAATTCCTGCATGCTGAACGGCTTGGTCACGTAATCGTCCGCGCCGGCGTCCAGGGCGCCGATCTTGTCCTTCTCCATGTCGCGGACCGACAGGACCACGATGGCCAGATCCCAACCCGCGCGAATCGCACGGCAAGCTTCCAGGCCGCCCATGCCGGGCATCGCCAGATCCAGCAGCACCAGATCCTGCCGGCCTCGGCGGAGCGTCTCCAGGGCTTCTTCACCGCTGCGCGCGTCACTGACTGCGTAACCCTGCGCGGCGAGCATCTTGCGCATCACTCGCCGGATTTGCAAATCGTCGTCGACCACCAGGATTTTAGCTCCGCTCAAACGTTGGCCTCCTCGTACGCTAAAGGAAGAGTAAACGAAAATGTGGCGCCTTCGCCAGGCTGACTCTCGACCCACACACGGCCGTTGTGGGCCTCGACGACCTGGCGCGCGATGGGCAATCCCATACCCATGCCGGTCAGATGTCCGCGCGCCTGCTTCCCTCTGTAATACTTTTCGAAGATCTGCCGCTGCTCTTCCGCGGGAATGCCGGGCCCGCGGTCTTGGATACTAATTACCACACCGGCGTCCCCGGCGTGTGCGCGCACTGTGATGGGCGTGCCTGGCTGCGAATACTTCAAAGCGTTCCCAGCGATTTGCCGGATCACCAGGCGGATCAGGCCGGCGTCGGCGGCCACCGGAGGCAGACCTTGCGGCAAATCGATTTCGACCGGCGAACCGTCCCTCACCTCTTTCTCCAGGGCCGAGTAAACCAAGTCCTCCACCGTATGCATCTGCTTGTCGAGCTCCACGTGGCCCGCTTCGAGCCGCGCCATCTGGATGGCTTCGGTCATCATGGCTTTCAGGCGGCCGCCCTCTTCATCCATAATCTCGAGCCATTCCTGCTGGTCGCGTCGCGGCGATTCCACCAGCATGGCGTCGATGCCTGCGCGGATGGAGGTAAGCGGCGTCTGAAACTCATGCGCCAGGGCATCCAGCAGCATGGATTTCAGCTCCTGATGGCGGCGCGCCCCCTCGGCTTGCGCGGCGGCCTCCCGTTTGCGGGCGCGATCCATGGCCAAAGCCACCAGATTGGCGATCGACCGCATAGCGGGCGCCGAAATCGCGGCGTCGCTGAATCCCAGGCTGCCGATCATCGTGGTCTCCAGGTTTACCGCCACAAGCGTGGAATTGCCGCCGGCGGGGCACGGCGAATTGGAGGAGCCGGATACGTCCATCAAAGCGGTATCGGAGATCGCCGCCGCGGACGCCGTGCGGTGGACCTGACCGGAAAGCCCGTCGAAGAATGCCACTCCAGGACAGCCAAAAATCTCCGCCACCTGTCCCGGAATACCTTGGGCCAATGCGGCCGCCGCGCTCCCTTGCATCAGCTTGCAGCTCAGCGCGTACATTCGCTCGATTTCACTTTGCCGTTGGGTAGCCTCCAGGGCCCGCTTCTTTAATCTTGTAGACAGCTCGCTGACCACGAATGCCGTAATCAGGAAAGTGCCCCACGCGACCCAGTTCTGCGGATCGTCGATTCCGAACCCAGGCACGGGCGGCAGGAAGTAGTAGTCCAGGCATAGCATGCTTACGATGGAAGCCAGCATGGCTTCCGGCAGCCCCCACAGCACGGCCGCCCCCAGCACCAGAAGCAGATCGGTGAGCGCCGCCGTGGTGCTGTTGGCCCGAAGGGTATAGTGATATAGGGCGGACACGGCCGGCAGGCCCGCACACATTATGGCGGTGCGCAGGACGATCCGGCTCCAGGTTCGTTTTCGCATGCTTCGAGTAGCTAGATGCCATTATAGCCGCAGACCATGTTGCGGATTGGCTGCTGATTGGCGGCGCATTAAAAGGCTTGACACCACCGTAATAATCCAGTCATACTGGTTCACTCCCCGGTCTTCAGTAGTTACGTTGCAACGGGAGAATACTATATCGCCGCTGCCGGGAGTGGCAGTCGAAGGGAGCTTCCGATGCCCACGGGAAGAACGCTGCTCACGGCGGCCATTTGTTTGCCGATATTTGGCACGTGTCCGTTTCTTTATGGCCAGGCTACAGGGATCATTTCAGGCACCGTTTCCGATGCCACGGGATCCGCGGTTGCCGGGGCGAAGGTGGCGGTCACAGCGCCGGCCTTAGGCGTCACCCGCGATTCCACCACCGACGATTCCGGGCACTACCTGGTGCCCTTGCTGCCGGTAGCCAGCTTCACCATACACGTGGAATTTACCGGCTTTCAGCCCGCCGAACAAAAGGACGTACGCCTGCAGGTGGACGAACACCGCGAGGTGGATTTCAGGCTGGTACCCGCGTCCGTCAAGGAGAGCGTGGAAGTGACCGCGACCGCCGTGGCCGTCGAGACCACCAACCCGACGCTGGGCCAGGTGATCACTGCCCAACAAGTCGCCGAACTGCCGTTGAATGGGCGCGATTTTGTGCAGTTGGCTACGCTGACGCCCGGCACCATTACCGAGACCAATCCGCAGAGCTTTTTCAACGGCGGCCCCAGCAGCGAAGTGTCGGCGCGCGGCTCCTTTTCTCTGTCGGTGGGCGGGTCGCGCGCCAACTCCACGGACTGGCTGTACGACGGCAACGACAACAACGAGCTGACGGCGGGGGGCATCGCCATCCTGCCTTCGCTCGACGCCATCCAGGAGTTTAAAGTACTGACTTACAATTACTCCGCAGAGTATGGCACGCGCGCGGGTCCGACAGTGCTGGTAACGACTAAGTCGGGGACCAACGACTATCATGGCTCCTTATTCGAATTCTTCCGCAATACGGATCTGGATGCGCGCAGCTTCTTCGCCAGCTACACCGAACAATTCAATTTGAATCAGTTCGGCGGCTCGATTGGCGGACCGGTGAAGAAGGACAAGACATTTTTCTTTGCGGATTATCAAGCCAAGATGCAGCGGCACGGGATTCCGTATGTGGGCCTGGTTCCCACAGCCGCCATGCGTAATGGCGATTTCACCGACGATGCGTTCGGCAATCCAAACTCGCAAATCCTGAATAACCCCTATGTGACGACTCAGACTTCCACCGGAGCTCTGGTAAACCACCCCTTCATGTGCGATGGCTCGGGCAATGCCCTTCCCGCGGCTCCGAACGGCAGCCAGACACCTGGCACTCCGTGCAACAAGATTCCTCAAAACCTGATCAATCCGATCGGCCAGGAGATGATCGGCCTATATCCTCTGCCTAATGCCGACAACCCGGCGCTCGGCTATAACTATGTCAACGAACCCGTGAGGAAGCTCAACGAAGGCGAGTTCGATATCCGGCTGGACCACAATTTCTCCACCAAAGACTCGCTGTTCGCGCGTTTCAGCTACGATCAGGCGGTTTCGTTCGTTCCGGGCGGCTCTCCGGGATTTGCCGAACAGGGCGCTTTTGCCAGCACCGAGAACATCGACAATCACGGGCGGAATGCCGCGATTTCGGAGACGCATATCTTCTCCGAACGGACTGTCAATCAATTCACCGCCGGTTTCAACCGGATCATCGACTACTTCACGTCTTACGGCAGCGGAACCTGTGAATCCAACAAGCTTGGAATTCCGGGCGCCAACTCAACCCCAACCAACCCATTGGAGGGCGCCGAAAGTTGCGGGTTGACCTCCACGGAATTGAGTGGCTACTGGTCGTTGGGCGATCGCGGATATTCGCCATTTCTCGGCGGCACGAATGTCTTTATGGTCTCGGATTCCCTAGACATGGTGCGCGGTAAACACGACATCCGGATCGGCGGTAACATTCGCGCCAACCAGTTGAATGTCCTGGCCGTCGGCTTCCAGGACGGATATTGGGACATCACCGGCGATTGGGGCGGCGACCCTGCCGCGTCGTTGTTGATGGGCTTCACCGATCTGGCGATCCACGATCAAACGTTCGACGGCGATGTTACCGGTCGGCGCTGGAAAATGTATCGTCCGTTTGTGCAAGACGATTGGCGCGTGAGTAAGGATCTGACATTAAATCTAGGATTGGCCTGGGCCATGGTTACACCTGAAAGCGAGGTTTTCAACCGCCAGGCAAATTTCGTCCTGGACACCCAGACTTTTCTGATCGCGGGGCAAAACGCCAATGAATATGCGGGCGTCAAGATGGATTGGACGGCGCTTGAGCCGCGCATCGGTCTGGCCTGGAAACCTTGGGGCAGTCAGACCACCGTGCTGCGCGGAGGCTACGCGATCTATCATGATTCCTCCTGGAACATGGGCGCCCAGGGCTTGTGGCAAAATCCGCCCTATTTCTACGAGTCCGATGCATTTGCCTTTGGCGGCGGATGTCCGTTCGCCACCTCCGCCTGCGCGACGATCTCTGGACTGACGCCTACCGGGATTAGTTTATCGTCCGGTTTTCCCATTGTCACCTCGTCACCCTCTCCCGGGAATTTCACGGGAACGATCAATTCGATGAACCTTAACTTCAAGCAGGGTATGGTGCAACAGTTCAACGTGAACGTGGAACACCAACTGCCCGGGCAGTTGCTGTTGACGGCCGGATACGCAGGGTCCCGCGCGTCCCACATTCTGGTGTTCGGCAATAACCTGAATGTGGGATCTCCCTCCGCTTGCGGCATGGTCGCCGGATATACCCTGGGCTGCGGACCGGGCGGAACGGCTTTCGGCGTTCCGGAGACCAACTTCCCGTACTCGACCGTAGATAACATGACCGACGACGGGAGGGCTCATTACAATTCGCTTCAAATAAAGGCTGAGACGAAGAGCGCCCGGCATGGTCTCTATGCACTGATTGGCTATACCTATTCCAGGAACTACGACACAGGTTACACCGACGGCTTGGGCAGCAACCTGGGTGCGCCTTACTATCCCCTGCCCGGGTGGCAACAGTTGGATTGGGGTTTGTCTCAAGTCAACCTCAACCACGATTTCACCGCCAGCGTGATCTATGAACTGCCATTCGGCAAAGGTAAGGCATTCGGCAGTGACTGGAACGGTCCGGTTAACGCTCTCTTGGGAAATTGGGAGCTGACCGTGATTGAGAAGGCGACTTCCGGGTTTCCTGTCTTCGTGGTGGCGAACAACAACTCCGGCGTTAACTTTGAAAATGACGGGAACAGCTTGAACCGCCCCAACCAGGTTTGCAACCCGGTATTGAGCAACCCGACCATTAACGAATGGTTCAACACCAGTTGTTTCGTGGACCCGCCCGCGGGCGAGCTGGGAAACGCTTCCCGGACTCCACTCTCGGGCCCGGGTTTCGTGAATACGGACTTTTCGGCTATCAAACACTTCCTTCTGCCATGGCGTGAGGGGATGCGGCTCGATTTCCGGGCCGAGGTCTTCAACCTCTTTAACCATCCGCAGTTTGGTACGCCCGGCGGCAGCATCTGTGCTGCCTGTCCGGAGCTCGATACGCCGGGTTTCGGTTCGATCAACACCACTGTAAATAACCCGCGCCTGGTTCAGCTCGCGCTCAAGTTCCTGTTCTAAGGTTCGGAAGCTGGATTAATACAATTGATCCTCAGGCGCGGAGGGTTCCAGGGAAGTCCAATCAATGGCCATCGTGATCCGGATCGCCTTGGGCGGCGTCGCCCATCGCGGCTTTGGCCGTACTGCTCAACTGGACGGTATCCTCAGGCGCCGGCGTCTGGCTCGCTTCCGAATGCCTGGTCGAGGCGGTCGAGGCCGGCTGGTAGGCAGCTTGTGGCACGTAAGCGTTGTGGGTTATGGCGTTTGTCATGTTGACCTCATCGGCCGCCCGCGCCGGTTCTTCCGAGTATATTCTCGAATAAACCTTAAACGCTTACAATCCACTGCGCGTCAAATGAGTGGACAACCGGAGGACTTATGAAACGCCTGGCCCTGTGGCTGCTCCCGATTGTACTTACCGCCGGGCAAGCGCGCTACGCACGGGTGGGCGACTACGACGGCAACGTCCAGGTCCAACTCCAGGCCGCCGACGACTGGCAGGCTGTGCAACGCAATCTGCCCCTGCGCGAGATGTCGTGGCTGCGCACCGAAGGCCCCGCGCGCGTCGAGGTGGAGTTGGACGACGGCAGCATCTTGCGCCTGGGTCCCGATTCCCTCGCCGAGCTTTCCGATTACACCCGCCTTTCCACCGGGCAGCGGATCACACTCATCTCTTTGGACCACGGTGTGGCATATTTCACAGGCGCGGCCGAAGGCAAGGATGCGCTGACCGTGGCCGTGCCGGGGGCCCAGGTGACCATCCATCAAGGCGCCCGCCTGCGCCTGGAGGCGCGCGATCCCTGGAGCCAGATCGCCGCGTCGGACGGCGTGGCGCGCTTCTCCTCACCGTCGGCGGAGTTCGATTTGAACCCAGGCCAGATGGTGAAGCTGGATCCGGCGCATCCGGCGCGCTTCATCCTCAATCGCGAGATCCCACCGCTTGAAACCGACCGCTGGTGCGACGAACGCGACAAAGTGCTGGTGTCGACCACCTCCGCGGCGCACGTTCCGGCGCTGAGCTATGGCTTCGCGGACCTGGATGCGTACGGCGTCTGGATCCAGACCGCCGATCTGGGCGCCGTTTGGAAACCTAAAGCGCCGGCCGGCTGGGCGCCTTTCCGCAACGGCAGATGGCTTTGGTACGACGGCCTTGGCTACACCTGGATCGGCGACGATGCGTGGGGCTGGCTTCCGTATCATTACGGCCGTTGGATGCTGATGGAAGGCACGGGTTGGATCTGGGCGCCCGGCGACAGCACGGTGTTCAAGCCCGGCGACGTTTATTGGCTGAAGAGCGCCAAGCTGGTGGGTTGGGGCGCCCTCGCGCCCGGTGAAGACTGGAAGCCGCCGGAGCCCCCGCGCCTATACTTGAACGCCAATACCACCTATGCCGTTTACACGCCGGCAGCGCTCGAAATCGATCCGGCGAGCTTTGCCAGCCGCCCTAAGGAGCCTCTGGCCGCGGCGGTCTTCGCCGAGGCGCTTCCGTCTCCGCCATTTCCGGCGGCGCGCCTGGACGCGCTCCGTCCACCGCTGCGCGCCGGCAGTTCGCGCGCCGTTTCCGTTTCCACTGAAACGGCGTACGAAGCGCCTCCCAGCCCGGCGCCCAGCGATACGGCATATACGAACGGGCCGCCGGCGGAACCGCCAGTGGTCATCGTCAACACCCCGCCGCAGGAGGTTGAGGTGGAAGTCGACGTTCCGGTGCCGGTGTATACGGGAATTATTCTGGTGACCCCGCCGGGGTACCGCGCGCCCCCGTCCAAGAACCCGCCCAAGCCGGTTTCGCCGCCCGCTCCCCATGAGCCCACGCCCAAGCCGAAAGTGCCGGACCCCGATAAGCCGGTGAAGTAGGAACCTATGCGTGCATTCTTCACAGTATCGATCTTGTTGTTGGCGTCCGCGGCCGCCTTCGCCGAAGATCCGTCCGTGGTGCTGGCGGTGGCGCGCGCCATGAGCATCGAGTTCTATAGCGCCACACTCGGGAAACTGGGCGCCGTGAGCGCCAATGGGAAGCTGGAAAGCGTGGCAGCCAGTCCGGATGGCCGCATGCTTTATCTCGCGAGAGACAGCGAATTCTCGTCAAACAAATGCTGCGGTTTGTATTCGCTCGACCTTACATTGCGGAACATGTGTTTTCTCACCGCGCCGGCCATGTTTGGGTTGCCTTCGCCGGATGGCAACTACCTCTTGACACAGGGCGCGCAAGGTGTGGAAGTGTTCGACCGCTACCTGAACCGGCTGGCCACAATGAGAGCGCCCGGGACGTACAATCTGCAACCTTCGCCCGACGGACAGTGGCTCCTCGGCGTCACGAATTCTCCCAATCCGTCGCTGGATATCTTCGATATGGGTTCCATGACACTCGCGCGGCGGCTTCCGATTCCAGCCGGTCCGGTGACCGGCGCCTGGGCGGGCGACCGCTTTTACATGTTCCACTATGATTACTATGGCGCCGGGGGAATCGGCCGCCTCTGGAACGTGAATCCGGCAATCAGGGTGCTTGAGGAAGCCACACCCGTCCAATTGCCGGACCTCTACAACCACTGCAGGCTACCCATGTTGCTGACGCTTGCCGGCGCACGGGACAAACTTTTCCTGGCGGAAGCGTTCGGTTTCAAAGTCGACCGCCGCGACGCTTGCCCGGACGAGCCGCTGGGCGGCATATTTGAGATCCAGGTGTCCACAGGCCATGTCAGCCATATCGCCGGGTCGGTGCAGGTCAACCGCATGGTCGTCACGCCCGACGGCCGCGACCTGTATGCGATTCAGTCCAGCCGGCAGGGCGAAGAGCGCAGTATGGAACTGGTTCACATCGACACCCTGGGTGGACACACGACTCAGATCAGACTGCAATCCGGCGTACGAAATCTGGCGCTGACCCACATCCCTCCCGGCCTCATCCCGCGCGACAATGCGCGCGTGTTTTCCAACTGCGCCCGCTGACCGTGCGGCTGTGGTTTGATTAAGACTGATGGCGTCGTACCACCGCTTCCCTGCCCCGCCCCTCTCGGAGTTCGTGGAACTGCTTTGGTTGTACGAGGGCTACCGCCAGCCGCACCAGAAAGAGCGCATGCTCCCGGATGGCTCCATGGAACTGGTGATCAACCTCAACGAAGACCTGGTGCGCGTGTACGACCCGCACGATACCGGGAAATTCCGGACGCTGCGCGGGTCGGTAGTGGTGGGCGCGCACTCGGAATTCTTCGTGATCGATACGGCGGAGCAGCATTCCGTCGCCGGGGTACATTTCAAACCAGGAGGCGCCTTCCCGTTCCTGGGTTTGCCGGCCGGCGAGCTGCACAACACGCTCGTGTCGCTGGAGGATTTGTGGGGGCGCGTGGCAGACCAGTTGCGCGCACGGTTGCTGGAGGCCGTCTCGCCGCAGGCCAGGCTTGGGGTTCTGGAAGAGGCGTTGCTCGCGCAGGCGGGGCGGCGCCTGGAGCGGCACCCGGCCGTGGCATTTGCGTTGCACGAGTTTCATGGCCTGCAAACCACGCGCACTGTCGCGGAGGTTACCGGCCAGATCGGCCTGAGCGCAAAGCGGTTCATCCAGGTGTTCAGCGGCGAGGTCGGACTCACGCCCAAGCTATTTTGCCGCGTGCGGCGGTTCCAACGCGTGCTGCGGCGGATCGGAATGGCGCGGCCGGTCGAATGGGCGGCGGTGGCGACGGATTGCGGCTATTTCGATCAGGCGCATTTCATTCACGACTTCCGCGCGTTTTCCGGCATCAATCCGTCCACTTATATTGCGCACTGTACGGAACACTTCAATCACGTCCCCCTGATCGATTGACTTCAGATTTTTACAATACAACCCGCGCTGCATGGTCGAAAATAGTTGCATGGCAAACACAGTGAAGGCAATACCAGAGGGTTCCGAGAGCGCTACGCCGTACCTGTCGATTAAGGGAGCGGCCGACGCGATCGAGTTCTACAAGAAAGCATTCGGCGCAACGGAAATAATGCGGCTGGCCGGCCCGGACGGCAGAATTGGCCACGCGGAACTCAAGATCGGCAAAGCCAAGTTCATGCTGGCGGACGAGTACCCGGAAATGGGTTTCCTCAGTCCGCGAACGCTGGGCGGCTCACCGGTCACGATCCATGTTTACGTGGAGGATGTGGATGCGCTGGCCGGCCGCGCGGAAGCCGCCGGGGCCAAAGTGCGGCGGCCCGTGGCGGATCAATTCTATGGCGATCGCGCGGGCCAATTAGAGGACCCGTTCGGACACGTCTGGCACTTCGCCACGCACAAAGAGGATGTGTCGAGCGAAGAGATGCAAAAGCGCGCAGCGGCGTTCGCTACGAAAGGCGAATCGTAAGCGGCCGCGGCGCTGTAACTAGGCAGCCAGGCGCCGCGTCCACTGCATTTCATGCGGTATTGGATACTCCTGTCGATCGCGCCGGTCTTCGCCGCCCCAGCCGGTGCGGAAGATCTCGAACTGAAGATTCCGCCGGTGAAGACCTCTTTCGACGTCAAGGGCCAGGCGGTCAACATCACGGCTTGGGGATCACTCTCCAGCGCGCCCCATGGGCCATACAAGATGGCATTGACGGCGGATTTGAGCGATCTGCAGGCTAACATCGGCCCGCTGTTAGCCACCCAACTGGACCGCTCGGACCGCTGCGGCGAGCGTCTCTCGGTGGAGCGCGCCACGATCGTCCCAACCTCTCCGGCCGCGGTTTTAACCGCTCAGGTGCATTACGAGCGTTGGGCCTGCATCAAGGCCCTCGGCAAGAATGCGGCCAAACGCCTGGTGGGTGGCAACGCGGTCATTACCGTGAGGCTGACGCCGGCGGTGGCCGCGGACGGCATCTCGATGGGCGCGGAGGTGCAAAAGATCGACGCCGATGGGTCGCTGGGCGAGGTTTTGCAATCCGGCTCCCTGGGTACGGCTGTGAAGGAGAAGATCGCCGCCAGTGTTGAGTCGTCGATTCGCAAGGGACTGGATCTCAAGTCGACGCTGCCGCCCGCGGCCGCGGCCGCCGCCACGATCAGGAGTGTACAGTTCCTGAGCGGCGCCGAGGGCCGGTTGTGGTTGTCCGCGGAAGGAGAGGTGCGCATCTCGGCGGCCCAGTTTCAATCGCTCATCCTTAAGAGATGATGGCTCTATCCTTCAGTACCCGTTGTCCTCCGGCAAGCTCGGCGGAATCTGAAACAAACCCGGTGGAAGCGCGGATAGGAACGTATTGGGGTCCGGCGCGGTCAGTCCGCCGGAGGCGAAGAAGCCCGCTACCTGTTGCTGCGCCGCCAGTCCAATCAGTATCGCATCCAGGCTCGGGATTTCCACCGTGGTCCCCGAAAAGCCGATGAACAGCGCCAGGAACGGGTGCGGGTCCTGCGGCACCGCCAGCCCGTCCGCCAGCGCGATATCGTGCCGGTACTCCCAAGTGGTAGGGTGGTTGGCAGCCTTGATCAGCCGCGTGGTGGCCATGTTCGGCATGGTCAGGTCCAAGCGCGCCAACTGAAACAGGATGCGCTTGAAAGGCACGCCCGGCAACATCGAGTCCGCCATGTGCGGCGCATAATATACGGCATCGCCCGGCGACTCCAACCACTCGTAAAGCTCGAACGTATTCTGTATCTGGATGGCGCCAGGCACCTCGTTGACGAACACCGCCTGATACGGGAACACGTAGTTGTCGTTGAAATCCGTCCCTTCGTTGAGCAGCGATGGCGTGCGCTCCGCCAGGATGGCCGCGGCCAGCGAATGGTACGCCTGGCTCCAGCGCACGATGTCCTCCACCGAACCGCCCCCCACATTCAACACCGAGGCCGGCACGGCCGGTTCCATCGCCGAGAAGATCGTGCCATACATGGAGCCCAGCGACTGGCCGACATAATAGATTTTGGTGGCGTCCAGATCCGGCTTTCCGTCGCCGTCCAGATCCACCCCGCCCTGGATCGTGCGCACCAACTCCCCGAGATCGAGCGCCGTTTGCCGCAGACAGTCGCGTAGCGCCACCTGCGCCGGATTCGCCGCCAGGCAGCCTTCATACGAACCAATCTGCCCGTCGCCATTGAGATCCACACCCCGCCCGCCCTCGTTGAAGGTAGTTACCTTGCCCGAGGGGTCCGTGATAATGACCTGGCTCTGCGGCCCGAAACCATGACCCACCGCGTTAATGGCGATGGTGGCGAAACCGGCTTGCGCCAGCACCGGAGCCACCGCGGTCGGCCCGCCCCATTGGCTGTCGCCGAAGCCGTGCCCGAAGATAACGACTGGATATCCCGCCGGGGGCTGCGGTGTTGCCGGAAGAAACACGTGGTAGGTAATCTCGTTGACGGAACCGGGTAAGGAAACAGGCTGGCCCGTGGGCGTCCACGGGATCACCTGCTGGTCGTTGAGAAAGTTCGGCGAGGCGAAGGATCCGAAGCCGATCGCGCCGATGCCTTGAATCAGCGGGTTCGTGATAGGCAGCGCCACATCTGCAAATTGCGCGGGATTTACGCCCACCTGCTCGTGCAGCACCAGCGACGCGATGTTCGAAAACTGGATCAGCGCCAGGGGCTGCACCGGCGCAGGAGGCGGCGCCACGTTGCCCAGTTGCGCGTAAGCCTGCTCCATCCAGGTGGTGACGTTCATGGTGGTAAACACGGAGGCGCCCACGACGTTGGCCGGCGCGAGCTGCGCGGCTACGCCGCTTACTGCCTGCGATAGTTCGGCGCAATAGCTGGTCTCGGTAACGCCCGGGCCCGGTTGCACGCAAGCCGTATATCCGGGGTCCGCCTGCACCGGGTCGCCCGCCATGTCGCGGATAACGTCGGTCACCACGATCAGATACTGCCGATGCTGGTCCAGGTTACCATCCGGCTTGCCGTACAGCGTATTGGTGGTGGGATCGTAAATCATCTGCGTGGTGTATAGCATCTGGCCGGTATAGTTGATTCCGTGCTCCTCCTGGGTCAAATTGTCGAGCGCCACATAGTAGATGGCATGGTGAATGGAGTTCACGTCGACGGGAGCGGAGAAGTTCACCGTGATGCGCGGCACCGTCTGGAAGCCGTCCAGTTGATTGATCAGTTGCACGTCCTGGCAGTCGCTGGGAGCCGTGGTGCAATCGGGCACGGGCAGGTTGATGCGCATGCCGTTCTTCTGAGTGCTGTCGGGCGTAGTCAACACATCGGTAGGGTACGGGCCTACAGTGGGATCCTGAGGATTCCAGTTTACGATCACTCCGCTGGCTGGCAGCAGCGGCGCGAATAAGAAGAATGTGAGTGCGAATGCAACACGGCGCATAAGTGAGGACAGGCTCCTGGCTTGTCGTTTCGAAGATCGTCAATTCCCGATGGCTATAGCAAGCGTCTGGGTGCCGCTTACACCGCCCAGGGTAAAGGTCACTGGCACCGTATCGCTGGCCGGTACCGACGGCACAATTACGTTGATCTGGTAAAGTCCCATAAAGTTCGACGCCAGTCCGTCGTAGGGCACCGTTACCGCCGGTACGCCGCCGAACGAAATCGCGAATGGCTCAACCAGCGAGTTGCTCTGCTGGACAAGCTGTCCGGGCTGAATGTCCGGGGTGACGGGGCCGAAGCCGATCCCATAGATTACGATCTCATCGCCCGGCTGCGCGCGCTGCGAAGTGACACCGGAAACCGCGCCCGGCGGTAGAACGTACGTGCCATCCCCAAACTGCGCCACCACGTATTGTGTCCCGCCGACCTTGAAATTGGACGGAGCGAGCAGCCCCGGCATGGCGGAATCCACGGTCACCGCAAAGGGGGCGCTCGCGCCTGCTTTCGTGGTAACCACCAGCGGTTGCGAGCCCGTGCCTACTGTTCCCGGCACCTGCACGTTCACCTGCCCTTGGCTAACGTAATCGATGAAAGCCATCTGCCCCCCGATGGTGACGGTGGTTCCCCCCAGCGTGGTAGGCCCTTCTTCGGCGTTAAAATCGGTGGTGGCCCAATTTTGTATGAAGGGGGCCAGATTCGTTCCGTAGATTTCGATCCACGAGCCGGGCGCGAAAGTGGGGAACTCCCCAAAATCGCTGGCGCTCACCACGCCCCCGACGGTCGGCGTCGGCCCTTGCAGCGTGAAGTGAAGGGCAAAAACAAACTCATTCGCCGTGCTTGCGTCGATGCCGCCGGCCGAGACATAGCTGTAGGGATCCACGTATATTTCCTGCCAGTTCGCTTGCAGACCGGCGGGCAGCGCACCGTTGCCCGAGTTGTAGTAGGAATAACCCGGAAGCACCGGATTCGTCGAAGCCGCGCAGCAGATGGTGCCGATGCCGTTGGTCAACGGACCAACCGCCGTACCGTTTACCAGCCACTGGGTGACCACGCCGTCGTTGTAGACCGGCCAATTCAGGGTAAAGGCGATAGTGATGGCCCAGTCCGCATTTATATTATTGGCGAGCGGCCCATTATCGGTCGGTTGCATGTAAAAAATGTCCCACTCTCCGGTTGTGCCCGTGACCACCTGCTGCTGCCAGATCTTCACCGCGCCACTGTCCACCGTCACCGGCGTCGAGCTGAACGTAGTCATCGCGGAGTAGGTGTCCGGAGCGTTCGTGCCGGTGAACGTCAAACTCGAACCAGGGGAAATGATTGGGAGTGTGGGAGTGGTACCGGTGGTGGTGTGCGGCTTGGCTTGCCCCTGCGTAAGCGGTATATTGCTACGCGCCATCCACGCCCTTTGCGCGGAAATCGTAGGCGTGCCCGCAAGGGCGAATAACACCACCGGCCAGTATGAAGAGAATATCCGTTTCATTGCGAGCCTCCCGAAGCGGGCCATTCCTCCTCATAGTATACGTCCAGCGTGGCTTGCTTCAAGGCTAGGGGAGGGGCGCTGATGCGCGGTACCGTACAGTTCATCGCGCCGGCCGAACTCCCTAATCGCCGTCAAGACTCTTCCAGAATCGGAAACAATTCGGGTGTTTCCATTTCCAACAGCCGCGGATCGAGCAATCTCTTGGTGTCCACATTCCCCATGGCCGAAAGCATATTCTCCTTCAGATGCGGATACTCTTTCTCCAGTTCGCTGAAAATCCCCCGCAGCGAGCGCCGCACAGTTCCGGTGCGCAGCGAACAGTCGCATGGCGTCAAGGGCACGGCGCGCATTTCGGCGTAGGCGCGGGTGATGTCTTCCGTGACGAAGACCAACGGACGGATCAACCGGAACTGCCGGTCGCGCGAGTAAGTGATGGGGGGCAGGGCGCTCAGCCTTCCCGTGAACAGCGCATTCCGCAGCAGCGCTTCGCAAAAATCGTCGGCGGTGTGCCCGAAAGCGATGACGTTGGCGCCCAGTCCGGAGCAGATCTCGTACACCGCCCGCCGGCGATAGCGGCTGCACAGGTCGCAGCCATGGCCCGGCTGTTCTTCCAGCAGCCGCAGCGATGGCTTATCGCGATAGTAGGTCCAATCCACGCCGCGCTGTTTCAGGTATTCGCCCAGCGGCTCGATGGGCCGCAGAAACTTGCCCTGTTCCACGGTAAAGGCGCACACTGAGAAATCGATAGGCGCGCGTTCGGCGAGCAGCAGCAGCGCTTCCAGAAGCGTTACAGAATCCTTGCCGCCCGAGAGCGCCACGGCCACCCGATCGCCGTCGCGGACCATCTTGAAGCGGTGGATGGCTTCTCCCACCTTGCGCAGCAGTGTCTTTTCCAGTTCCACGTAGTTTGATTATAACTGCACCCACGATGGTGCTTCCGAAACTGGCCGCCGCGCTCATGGGTCTTCCGCATCGGTTCCCAGTTCGTCCCGGAGCAGCCCCATGGCCTCCAACGCTTTGTAGGTTCGCTCGGCTTCCTCCCGGTCGACGCAACTGAGCGCGAAGCCTACGTGCACCAGCACGTAATCGCCGATCGACGCTTCGGGAACCAGGTCGAGACAGGTCGCACGGCTAATGCCGCCGAACTCGACCCGCCCGATACGAATCCCGGTTTCCTCTTCGATGCTGACGATTTTCCCTGGAATTGCCAGGCACATCTTAGGTCACGCCCCGCGACTCTCTCCACATTTCCAACTGGGCCAACGCTCTGTCCACCAACCACGTCAGCGCGGCTTCCACGCGGGGAGATAAACAGGTGCCCCAGTCCGTGTTGGCGGGCTGCACGCCAAGTACAACGATATCCTGCGGTGTGGCAGACACCAGGGCCAGAGCCGCAATCAAATCGGCAACCCCCAACTGGTGAACGCTGCATCCGCCCGATGCGCCGATCAAATCGCCCCCCGTCATCCGCGTGAGTGTTCCAGGAGCATCACCTGAGTTCACCGCATCCAGGAATAGCAAGCGGGATGCGTCCGAAACATAAGGTATCAGGTCGAGGCCGAGGGTGCCACCATCCAGAATCGTCACCCCTGCGGGCAGTCTCGGGTCAGCCTGCAGCAGCCGCGCGGCATGCACGCCGGCGCCGTCATCCGAAAGGATGGTGTTGCCAACCCCTACTACCACCGTATCTGAAGAGAGCACATCGCGCATTCCCGGTCCTTATTTTTTTGGACTGCCAGCCACTTGGCGCGCCTCGCTCAGGCCTCTGCACGCGCGAGCATCCGCCCACGCGCGTCGACCATGTGAACGGCGCAAGCCAGACACGGGTCGAAGGAGTGAATGGTGCGCAGAAGTTCCAGCGGGCGTTCGGGATCCGCGACCGGTGTTTTAAGGAGCGCGGCTTCGTACGCGCCGCGCTGGCCGTGGGCATCCCGCGGTCCTGCATTCCACGTGGAGGGCACCACCGCCTGGTAATTCTTGATGGCTTCGTCTTCGATCTCCACCCAGTGGCCCAACGACCCGCGCGGCGCCTCGAAGAAGCCGAATCCCCGCGCTGTTTGGGGCCAGGACTTGGGGTCCCACATTTTTCCGTTGTGGATCTCCAGCTTTCCCGTCGACATATTGTTTCCCAGCTCTTCGATCCATCCAACCAGGCGGCTTGCCAGGAGCTGGGTTTCCAGTGCGCGCGCCGCGATACGGCCAAGCGTGGAAAACAGAGCGGCGGGCGGAGCCTTAAGCGCGGCCAGCGTCGAGTCGACCAGTGCCCTGACTTCCGGCTGGCCGGAAGCGTAGGCCACCAAGAACCGGGCCAGCGGGCCCACCTCCATGGCTTTGTCTTGATAACGGGGCGCTTTCAGCCAGGAATACTTCTGGTCCACTTCCAGAAATTCATAGGGCGGTTTGGGGCCAGTGTATTTCGGGTTCGTTTCGCCTTCGTAGGGATGCCTCGCAATCTGGCTGCCTTCGGAATACTCGTACCAGGAATGCGCCACGTACTCGGTGACGTTCTCCGGATCCACGGGGTAGACTTTGGAAAGGTCGCGATTCAGGATCATGCCTCGCGGAAGGTAGAAACTCGCAGGATCTTTGACGCTGCGCTGCGGATAGGCGCCGTAGCACATGAAATTTCCGAGTCCCTCGCCAAGGCCGAACCAATCGCGATAGAAGCCAGCCACCGCCAGCACGTCCGGAATATACACCTGACTTACAAATGCCTGGGCGGACTTCGCCACTTCCAGTAAAAAATCGATGCGCTCCAGGTTCACGGTCGCGTTCGGTTCGTTGGGGTCGAGCGACGTGGCCATGCCGCCGACCAGAAATGTCTGCAGATGGGGATTCTTGCCCCCCAGGACCGCATGAATCCGGATAAACTGCTTCTGAAACTGGAGCGCCTCCAGGTAGTGCGCGACAGCCATCAGGTTTGCTTCCGGCGGAAGACGATACGCAGGGTGCCCCCAATATCCCGAGCCAAAAAGACTCAGCTGCCTGCTCGCAACCAAGGCACTGACGCGATCCTGAACGCCCTTGAAATACTTGGCACTCGACAGGGGCCAGTCGGAGATGGATTGCGCCAACTGTGACGTCTTGGCCGGGTCCGCCTTCAGCGCCGAGACTACATCCACCCAATCCAGCGCGTGCAGATGATAGAAGTGCACCACGTGATCTTGAATCGCCTGGGTCGCCGCAATGATGTTGCGGATCAGAAGTGCGTTAGGGGGAACTTCGATGCCCAGGGCGTCCTCCACCGCGTTAACCGAGGCCAGCGCGTGGACCATCGTGCACACCCCACAGATCCGCTGCGCCCAGATCCAGGCCTCGCGCGGATCCCTGCCACGCAGGATCAACTCAATGCCCCGGAACATCGTCCCCGAACTCCACGCATCCCTTATGACGCCGCCGTCCACCTGCGCCTCAATGCGAAGGTGTCCCTCAATCCGCGTCACTGGATCGACCACAATCCGCGCCATACGTCCTCCCTATGCTTCCCCAACCGCCATGCCCGCGCCCGCGCACCCCGGCATCAATGGCAGACGCCGGCGAGAAGGCGGCTTCGTATCGGAAGCGGCGCTATGCCGCTGCGTCGTCCTCATCGGCGGCGGCGCGCTCCGGCGGCGCGGGCGGGCTCTTGATGACAAAGTTGTCGATCAACACAAGGATTCCGAAGATCACGAATCCCCACGCCCCGCGGCTAAGGATACCGACACCGATCGAGATCGACATGAAAGCAACAATCCTCAATGCTCGAGTTCCGTTCATATGCACTCCCTAAGCTCACTCTATTCCATGACTGGCGGCACGGGCGCCCAATGCCACTTACTTTTCCCACAAAGTGCAATACTGCATAATCTGTCGGGCGGACCTCCAGGTCTGCGCGGGTCCTCCATCATCCGACGTGACCCGCTCTTCGCACATCCAAATCAGCCATATCCGAGCACGAGTAGGCCGGCGTGGACGCCGGCCGCAGGACTGGAGCCTGCCCCACTATCAATGCAGATGCACGGTTGTGGGACAAGTAAGTGGCATTGAGCACGGACGCCCGCCCCACAGGCTCTCACAACGATCCTCCCGTATGGCACGAACTGCACGCCTGTTCCGCCCAGGTGTTGCCGATATCTACGGGGTGATTGAAAGTCAGACCTTTCGGCTCGGTGGCGAATTGATCGTTACCGGCCTTGCCCTGCCGCGCTATCGTATGGCAGGTATCGCAATCGGACCGAATGACGCTGCCGTCCACGCTCTTATGTTGGCCGTCGTGGCAGCGGAAGCACCCCACGGAATAAAAGTGCGTGTCATTGGTGGAATAGGTATCCCAACGGACTTTCATCGCCGGGAAGAAATTGTGGTCGTAGCTGTTCTGCAGGTTCGCGATGGCTCCCTCCACCGCCTCCCGCTTGCCCGCATACATCTGCGGGTAGCTCTTCCGATAATATCCACGTAGCGTATTGTCGATTCCCCGCATGGCCTGCTCCCGGTTGGCGTAACTCGCAGTAAGTGCCGCCACACCTTCCTGCTTGATAAATGGAAGAGCGGCATCGATGCGGCCATCGGCAAGCGCCACATCCACGCTACGGTCCGGCGATTGCAAGATGTGGCTCGGCCGATTGTGACAATCCACGCAATCCATCGTGCGGATCTCGCCGGCGGCCCCGGCAGGTGGTTGCGCCTGGGAGGTGTAGACTTTCGCCGCGCCGGTGATTGGATCCACCGACCGCACCCACGGGATATTCTGCCTCGCGGCGTCCTTCGCCAGGTACTCGACTTTTCCCGCGACATGCCAGTGAATTCCCATCCGCGACGCGTCCGCGGGCGCTCCGCCGCCAACCCGGACCAACATATCGATCTCCCAGCGCGTATTCTGCTCATCGGCCAGGTAGTGCACCCGGCGCACCTCGCGCCCGCCGAAGAAAACGGCAGGCCAGTGACACTGCTCGCAATTAGCCCGAATAGGACGCAAATCCGCTACGGGAACCGGAATCGGACGCGGAAAGTCGTCCTGAATCGTCTGTAGCAGTTCGATCATGCCGTGCGCCTTGGCCTCGATGTATCCTGTGGCGCCGGGTCCGATGTGGCACTGCGCACACGCCACGTGCGCGTGCGGCGACCGCTGGTAAGTAACGTACTCCGGGGTCATGGAATGGCAGGTTGCGCCGCAGAATGGTACAGCGTCCGTATAGAGATACGCCTGGCCGGTTCCGTAAACCGCTGGAATCGAGACGATCGCGGCTCCGATTGCGACGGCCAGAAGGGCCTTTCGCTCCCTGGCGAGGTTGAGGTCCCACTTCGGATAGCGCGCGAACGCCAGCGGCTTGTGCATCCGCCACCGGAGCCATTGCACCCACATGCCGATCAAAACCACCGCTACGCCGGCCATGACGAATATCGGCGGGACGAGGAAGATCACCAGGTCGCCATAGGGCTGGGTGAGGGCGCCGCCGCCGATCGTGTGATAGGCCGTCAACACGGCGAATACGATTACGCCCACCGCGGCGATACCCACTCCGGCGTTGCTGATCCAGTTGCGAAACAGTGCCACTGGACCGGGACCGGGGCGCGGCTTGGGCGCCTTGCCCGCGCGCATTTCGTCCGGCGTACCGCGCGGCAGCAACTGGTAGCGTTTGGCGAACCGGCGGGCTTCCGGGATGGCTGCGATCTCATGCCGCAACTCGCCGGCAGGCACGAATTTCCATCCGGAGAAGATGCTGTCCAGCAGTCCGTTTTCTTCCATGATCGATATCAGAACCGAAAGATAGACGTGGAAGATGACGAACGCAAAGAACACGAAGGTCAGAAAGTAGTGGATCAGGCGAAGATACCCAGGGTCGATGTACAGCGGCAGCCAACCGGTGTATTGGTGCACAAACGGGTTGCCCAGCACCTGGCTGAATAGAAACAGCCCGGTTAGAATCTCGACCAGGATCAGCAGGTAAATGATGACGTACGACAGTGCGGCCAGCGGGTTGTGGCCCACCCGGGGGCCGGGCGTGAATTTCATGAAGAGGTAGAACTCGAGCATCGAGCCCATGCCCCGCCATTGCTCGCGGTGGATGGGCACGTAAGCGGACCACCTCGCCCAGAAGTTGCCTTTGAAGAACCAGTAAACCCGAAACGCAAACGCCCCGATCAGCACGAATCCCGAGACCACGTGCGCGAATCGCATTTTGGCCATCAGGAAGGGCGCCCGGCCCGAAGGGACCAGGAACGGGTGGTGCATGTACAGGCCGGTGAACGAGAGCGAGACGAACGCAAAGAAGATCAGCCAGTGAGCGATGCGCACCGGCTTCTGCCAGACATATGTCCGGACCAGCCCCATCTTGGGGAGGCGGTCCAGGGCCGATGCTGGCTTACTGGTTCTAGGCACAATGTCCTTGGAGGGCGGGCAATTTGCCCGCAGCCCGGCTTTCAGCCGGCTCATTTCTCCGGCGGCCCTTCGCGTTCCACCAGGCCGCCTCGCTCGGCGATCTCGGTTGGGCCACCCCTCAGCTCTTCGCCTTTGGGGCGCATCTGCTCGCGCGCCAAGCTGGCGATTCCATGCAATCCCAGAGCCGCCGCCACGCCGCCCGTCAACACCAGGCCGAGCGTCCCGGCATCCACGTCCACACCGAACCCCGGCACGGATGGCAGTCGCTTGTAAAAGGGCGACTTGGTATCCCAAAAGCGATGCGAAGCGCAGGCGATGCATCCGTGGCCCGATTTTACAGGCCAACTGGTCCCATCGTTCCACCGGACCGTCGGGCAGTTATAAGTCGCTTCCGGCCCCTTGCATCCCATCTTATAGAGACAATATCCCTTCCTGTGACCTTCGTCGCCCCACTCCTCCACAAAACGTCCCGCATCGTAGTGCGCACGGCGCTCGCACTGATCGTGGATAATGTTGCCGTAAGCAAACAGCGGGCGGTTAAACTGATCGAGAGCCGGAAATTCGTGGAACGTCAAGTAATGGACCAGCACCGCCGCGGTATTGGCCGGATTGTGCGGACAGCCGCCTAAGTTGATCACCTTCACGTCGGGGACGGCCTCCTGCAACCCCACGGCGCCAGTGGGATTTGGATTCGATCGAACCAAGCCTCCATCCCACGCGCAAGCGCCCACGGCAATGTTGATTGCCGAATTGGAGCAAACACGCTTTGCGATTTCCAGAGCCGTCCGTCCGCCAATGGTGCAGTACGCGCCCCCGTCCGCAGTTGGAATGGCGCCTTCCACTACGGCGATGTACTCGCCCTGGTGCTCCCGAACCACTCGTTCGAGTGCGTCCTCGGCCTGTTTGCCCGCACCCGCCATGATCAGCTCGTGGTATTCCCAGGAAAGAAGATCGAGCACGAATTCAGTGACTGTGGGGTTGCTGCTGCGCAGCATCGATTCCGAGTTGCCCGCGCAATCCTGGAATTCGAGCCAAACCAGGACCGGCCGCTTGGTCTGACTGAGAGCTTTTTCGACGGCTGACAAATACCGCGGCGGGAGCGCCAGCGTGGCGACCATCATCTGGCAAAACTTCACAAAGTCGCGGCGCGACACGCCTCGAGACCTCAAAGCCTGCGGCAGCGAGTTGCGCTGTGCTCCCATGCGCCCACCTCTCAATAAACCGACAGTTACTTTGCAGGCGCATCCGCCCGCGGGCCGCTCAAAAGTGGATTAAGGCAGATACTAGCAGACATCAATTCGGGTTTCAAGAGCTAAAAACCTAAATATTTTATGCTCGTCCACCTGGCATAGTGTGTCAAAGAATACAGCCGCTTGAAGTGAGGGTGCAATATTGAACACTATCCCCGGCTGGAAGTGTGCAAAAGAGATCACAGGCCGGAGGCGATTCCGAGGACCATAGCAATGGACGCAGAGAACTGGTTGAGAATGCCGCACCTCTCAACAAAATTGGAGAACTTTCTCCAGTCGCTAAACACTTAAGTGCTTGAGGCGGTGGCTTTGTTCATTGAGATTCTGCCACCGGAAGGCGGGTTGCTTCCCGCTCGGGCGATTGCGCGCGGCATGGGCCGCACGCGACCGGAGGAAATTATGCGTATGTCATTTTCGGTTCATGGGATTTCGCGAATTCTCGTAGTGTTGCTGCTGGTGGCCGCATCAGTCGCCCTGGTGGGCGGGTCTAAATCTAAGGCCCTGATCGACTTCGTCAATCCTGGCTTGAACATCGTCATCAACTCGGCCAGCATCAGCAGCGCCGGCGTCATCAGTGTGACGTACACGCTCACGGATCCGTCGGGATTGCCTTTGGATGCAACCGGCGCAACCACGCCCGGCGTCATCTCGCTGGCGTACGTCGCCGCCTACATCCCCAAGGGTCAGGAACAATATGTGGCGTACACGACTTCGTCGGCAACCGGGCCGGTGCTGGGCACCATCACCCGCCCGGATTTCGAAGTATTCACTGCGCCGGCCACGCAGGTAGGCCCGGGCCAGTACAAATACACGTTCATCGCTCAGGCTCCCTCGGGGTTCGACCCCACCGTGACTACTACCGTCGCGGTCGACGGCAATCGCGATCTCACGCCATTCAACCAGGGCACCAGCTACGCCGGCGCCACCTTCAACTTCGTCCCCAATGGCTCGGCCGTTGCCGTCACGCGCGATGTCATCCGCACCGAGAGCTGCAACACCTGCCACTACCAGTTGGCATACCACGGCGGTTATGCCAGCGGCATGCCGATGTGCGTCATGTGCCACCAGCCGCAGAATGCCGATCCGACCACCGGCAATACGCTCGATCTGAAAGTGTTTGCGCATAAGCTCCACATGGGATCGCAGTTGCCCAGCGTCATTGGCACCTCGGCCAACCCTGGCGTTCCGTACGAGATTGTCGGCTACATGAATGCCGTGAGTAACTTTTCCACGGTAATAGATCCCGCCGATCCCCGACGTTGCGAGGTCTGCCACAGCCAGACGACCGGCGCCGCGCAGGCCACCGCGTTCCTGACGGAGCCCACCCGGGCGGCCTGCGGCGCCTGCCACGACGACGTCAATTTCGCTACAGGATTTTCTAATGGTACGGAGCCCAACCACCCCGGCGGACCCCAGCCGAACGACAGCGAGTGCGCCACCTGCCACGTCCCCCAAGACGACGAGATCTTCGACGCCTCCATTATGGGGGCGCATGTGGTGCCCACCGACACCGCGGCGTTGTACCCCCAGAACCCGGATACACAAATAGCCGGCCTTCAGCTCGCCATTACCGGCGTGACCAATACCTCGGCCGGGAAAACGCCCACCGTCGCCTTCACCCTGCAAGACAACAAGGGTAACAACATCCCTCTATCGCAGGCCTCCACATTAGAATTCACCATGGCCGGTCCTACCACCGACTACGGGCTACCAACTACTTTCGGAACCTCTACCACGCCGGGTTATGTGACGGAAAGCGCTGCGAACGCGACCTGCAGTGCCAGCGGCGCTTGCACATACACTTTCGTCAACGCCATTCCGGCATCCGCCACCGGAACCTACACCATCGGCGGGGAAGCACGCATGACGGTGACGGTATATCCCGGCACCACTTTGTCGCAGAGCGTCACGGTAGCTGCTAACCCGAATCCTGTGGTGAACTTCTCCGTGGACGGCTCGCCCGTAACGCCGCGCCGCACGGTGGTCCTAGAGACCAACTGCAACGCCTGCCACGTCTCGCTTTCGCTGCACGGCGACCTGCGCAACAATCCCCAATACTGTGTGCTGTGCCACAACCCGTCGAATACGGATTCGAGCCAACGCCCCAACTCCGTCGTCGCTGCCGACAGAGCGCTCCCGCCGCAGGGGATCAACTTCAATTTGTTGGTTCATCGCCTCCACGACGGTGTGAATGCCGCGACCAACCCGGGCGGGCCGCCCAAGAACCCCTACATCGTCGTGGGCTACATGGGGAGCCACAACGACTTCTCCGGCACCCTCTTCCCGGTCATGAGCCCGGCGGGAGACGCAACCTATATGCAGAACTGCCAGGTGTGCCACACCCAGGTCAATGGTACGAACACCGAGGAGATCCTGCCGATCGGCCTGAATGCGGTGCAAGATCCCGAGGGCTGGATCCAGGGGGCAACCGGAAACCCGGTCCAGCCCACTTCGGCGGCTTGCAGCGGATGTCACGTTTCGGAGGGCGAATCGGCCCACTTCCTGGCAAACACCGATGTGTTGGGAGAGAGCTGTAACGTATGCCATGCCTCCGGCGCACAGTTCGCGGTTGACGCGGTGCATGTTCAGTAACCGGTGGGGCATGCGTTCAGCCTGCCAGAACTTCTATCCCGGATTGTTAGTCCTGCTTTGCTGGCCGGCGGGGGCACAAACGCCCGCCCCTGCCGCGCCGGCGTCTTCTCCAGCCGCGCCGCCGGTGTACGCCGGCTCGGAAGCCTGCCAGCCCTGCCACGAAGACATCTACAACGCCTTCCAAAAGAATCCTCACCAGGTGGTCGATAGTCAAAAACGCCGCGGTTGGGAAGGCAAAGCGTGCGAGTCCTGCCACGGCCCCGGCGGAGCGCACGCCGCATCGGCCGATAAGGCAGCCATCGTCAACCCGGCCCACCTGCCCGCCGAACAAGCCGACCGCGACTGTCTGAAGTGTCATCTGAATCAGCCCACCCACATCGGCCGCATCCAGAGCAGCCACGCGAAAAACGAAGTCGCTTGCACCGCCTGCCACTCCATCCACGCCAACGGCCCAAACGGACTGGTCGCCCGAAAAATGCCGGCGGTCAACGAGCTGTGCGCAAGCTGCCACACGGCGGTCTGGGCCGAGTTCCAACGTCCGTATAAACACCGCCTGCCCGAAGGCGCCATGTCCTGCGTGGATTGCCACAACCCGCATGGCAGCATCTTCCAGGTCAACACGCAGTCCTACTCCGCCAACGAACCTGGGTGCTTCCGCTGCCACGGCAACCTGCGCGGTCCGTTCACTTTCGAGCACGCGCCCGTGCGCCTGGAAGGCTGCGGCTCTTGCCATGAGCCGCACGGCTCCGCCAACCCGCGCATGCTGGCCCGCGCCGAAGTCCGATTTGTGTGCCTGGAGTGCCATGCCAACCTGCCCGCGCAGGGAGTTATCAAGAATCCTCCTGCGCTGGGCGGAGTGCCTCCCTCGTTTCACGACCTGTTCAGCCCGCAATTCCAGAATTGCACCGTCTGTCACATCAAGGTCCATGGGTCTTACGTGAACCAGGATTTACTCAAATGAGACTCGCATTGGCTTTGCTCGTCTCGATTCCCCTGCTTGCACAGACGCCAGCACAAACGCCCGCGCCAACGCCCGCATCACCGCCGGCGCAGACTCCCGCGGCACAGACCGCTCCCGCGCTTCCCCCGGTTCCTACACCCGCCACGTCCCCAGCGCCCACCGCCTCCGACGCACCCGCCGCTTCCCCCACGCCCTCCTCCGAGGAGTGGATCACCGGCAGCGTCGACTTCGGCTACCGCCTCACCAGCATCGGCGGAGATAACGACGTTTATCGCAGCGTGGTCAATCTGGGCCAGGGCCCTCGTCTGCTGGGCCTGGATCTCACCATCGTCGATCCTAGAAAGCGCCTCTTCGACCGCCTGGACGTGCGCGCCAATAACTGGGGCGGCGATCCTTATAACACCCTGCACATCGACGCTTCCAAGCGCGGCATCTACGATTTCAATTTCGACTACCGCGATATCGCGTACTTCAACCTGCTGCCGTCTTTTGCAGATCCCTTGCTGGGCACCGGTCTGGTGCTCGACGAGGATTCCTACTTCGCCCGCCGGCGGATGAGCGATTTCCAGTTGGACCTGCTTCCCGGCCATCGCATTATGCCCTACCTCGCTTATGGCCGCGATTCCGGCGAAGGCACCGGCATCACAACTTTCGAATCCGATGTGAATACGTACCCCGTCGCCGACCACACCTTCGACAAAACCGATAACTTCCGCGGCGGCGTCCGCCTGGAGTTCAACCGCTTTCACGCGACCCTGGAACAGGGAGGAACCACGCTGCGCGACGATCAGCAGGCCTACGATTCCACTCTCAACTACGGCAACAACTATGAGCCGTACTTTGGCCAGACGCTCGATTTAACCAACCTGGCCCAGGCTTACGGCATCCGCGGCAGCAGCATTTATAGCAAGGCCCTGTTCACCGCCAGTCCGTACTCTTGGCTGGATGTGTCGGGCCAGTTTCTTTACAGCCTCCCCAATACCAACGTCAACTATCAGCAGTACGATACCGGCAATCTCGTACTGCAGCAGGCGATCCTGTTCTATACCGGAGAACAGGCCTTGGGCTTCGCAGCAGGCAAGCAGCCCCATACCACCGCCAGCTTGGGTTTCGAGCTACGCCCGCTGAAGCGCGTGCGCGTGCTCGAAACCTGGATGACGGACCGCATGCACACGTCCGCCGCTGGCCTGTTCACCGATATGATCCTGCAGCCGGCTTCTGCCGCGCAGACCACTCTGTCGCCACTCACGAGCCTGCTGGTGATGAACTACAACCAGGAGCAAACCGACGTTCTGGTTGATGTCACCCACAAGCTCACGCTCCGCGGCGGCTATCGTTACGAGTGGGGCGATGCGCAAACCGGCAACGCCCTCATCGCGGGGCCCGGCCAGGAATCGAGCGAGTTGCGCCAGCAGGTTGGCATCGCCGGCATCAACTTTCGCGCCAGCCAGAGGCTGTCGTTCAACGGAGAGTTTGAAGGCGCCGCGTCGGATCACGCCTACTTTCTCACCAGCCTTTACAACTATCAGAAGATGCGCGCCCGCGCACGATACCAGCTCGCTTCCACGCTGGCCTTGCAGCTCAGTTTCTCCCTGTTGAACAATACGAATCCCGCGGCCGGCAGCAACTACGATTTCTTGAGCCGCCAGAATTCCCTATCGGCCGCCTGGACTCCCATCAAGCGCGTTAGCATCCTGGGCGAGTACACGCGCTCCACTCTGAGCTCCAACATCGGCTACCTGGATCCGACGTTCCTTACCCCCGCCACGGCGCTCTACCGCGACAATGCCCACAACGCCAGCGCGCTCATCGACCTGGCCCTGCCCTCTTACGCAAAACTGGCCCCGCACCTGGCCTTCGGCGGATCGCTGTTCATCTCCTCGGGCAGCCGCCCCACTACCTATTACCAGCCGCTCGCGCGCCTCTCGGTGCCTTTGCACAAGGGCCTCATCTGGAAGTCCGAATACCGCTACTACGGCTACGACGAGGCGTTCTACCAATACGAAGGTTTCCGCGCGCACATCTTCCAGACGGGCCTCAACATCTCCCGCTAAGGCGCTGTTAATAAATAGCATTTCCAGCCAGTTGTGTTTTGAGCTATCCTGGAGGCATGGATGGTCTCGTCGGAGTTCGGCGGCGTTTCGACGCGTTGGAGAAGGTGTTGGACGAAAGATCGCGACGGCTTCTGGTGGCGGCTGAATGTAGGGC
>Ga0302326_10003371_pt1 | contig 37702 bp, 33 predicted proteins | sample Palsa_T0_3_FD_202264 | JGI IMG/M metagenome (GOLD analysis project Ga0302326, IMG submission 202264) | Peat permafrost microbial communities from Stordalen Mire near Abisko, Sweden - Palsa_T0_3 | ecosystem: Environmental > Terrestrial > Soil > Palsa > Peat permafrost | place: Sweden: Abisko... | reverse complement strand
TTCATTTGCTTGGGAACCAGGAAGCGCTTGGCGATTTCCAACTTCTCGAGTTCGGTGTAGCCGGAAAGCCGGATCACTTCCATGCGGTCCTGCAGGGCCGGAGGAACGGTATGCAGCACATTCGCTGTGGCGATGAAGAACACCTGGCTCAAATCGTACTCGACGTCCAGATAGTGATCCATGAACATGTAATTCTGTTCCGGATCGAGCACTTCGAGCAGCGCGGCCGATGGGTCGCCGCGGAAGTCCATCGACATCTTGTCCACTTCATCCAGCATGAACACCGGATTCCGGGTGCCGGCTTTCTTCATCATCTGAAGCACCTGGCCGGGGAGCGCGCCAATGTACGTTCTGCGATGGCCGCGAATTTCAGCTTCGTCGCGCACGCCGCCGAGTGACAGACGGACGAATTTGCGGCCCGTAGCCTTGGCGATCGACATTCCGAGCGACGTTTTGCCCACGCCGGGAGGTCCAACAAAGCACAGGATCGATCCTTTGGGGTTCTGCACCAGACGCCGGACGGCCAGGAACTCCAGAATGCGCTCCTTGATCTTTTCGAGGCCGTAATGGTCCGACTCAAGAACTTGCTGCGCGTGATTCAGATCGCGAATTTCCTTGGATTTCTTCTTCCACGGCACGGCCAGCAGCCAATCCAGATAATTGCGCGACACAGTGGATTCGGCCGACATGGGCGGCATATTTTCCAGCCGGCGCAACTCCGCGATGGCTTTTTCATGCGCGTCCTTGGTCATGCCCGCGGTATCGATCTTACGCTTCAGCTCGTCGAACTCGCTCTTCTCGCCGCGCCCGAGCTCTTTCTGAATCGCTTTGATCTTCTCGTTGAGGTAATACTCTTTTTGCGCCTTTTCCATCTGGCGCTTCACGCGGCCCTGAATGGTGCGGTCGACATTGAGCTTCTCAATCTCGATATCCAGCATTTCGGCCACGCGGGTCAGCCGGTCCACCGGGTCGAAGATTTCGAGCAGCTCCTGCTTTTCCTCGATGGTCAACTGCAAATTCGCGCCCACCGTGTCGGCCAGCTTGCCTGGCTCATCCACGCGAATCGCCGCGATCATGGTCTCGTAATTCAGATTTTGGCTGAGCTTGACGTATTGCTCGAACAGCCCGGTCACGCGGCTCACCAACGCTTCCAGCTGCGGCCCCGCGTCCACCTTGAAATTGAAGGTCTTGACCGACGCTCGGAAGTAGCCTTCATCTTCGCTGACGGAAACGATCTTGCCGCGTTCCACGCCCTCCACCAGCACCTTGATGTTGCCATCGGGCAGTTTCAGACTCTGCACGATGTTCGCGACCGTGCCGACGTTATAGATCTCGTCGGGGCGCGGCTCATCGACCGAGGCGTCATGTTGCGTGGCCAGAAAAATCTTCTTGTCCGACGCCAGCGCCTCTTCCAGCGCACGCACGCTGGAATCGCGCCCCACCACGAACGGAGTCATCATGTACGGAAAGATCACCACATCCCGGATCGGCATCATCGGTAGGCGGCGTGTGTCGGACTTTTCTTTGGAGGTAAGCATGGGGATTTGTTGTCCGGTTACTTGGTTCGGCTCCGTGCCACTCGAACCAACAACCAAAAACGCTCAGCGGCGAACGGAGACTAACCGGCCTTTTCCAGCAAGGCCATATTGATCTTCTGTGTCATGACCATCTCCTTGGTCACCAGGAACTCGCGGACTTTCTTGTAAGAGGGGAGATAGTACATGAGATCCAGCATCAAATCCTCAAGGATCATCCGCAGGCCTCGCGCGCCAACCTTCCGCTCCATTGCCAACGCAGCGATGGCCTCGAGCGCGTCGTCGCTAAACTTCAGTCTAACATTTTCGAATTCGAAAAGCTTCTGGTACTGCCGGACGATCGCGTTCTTGGGCTTGGTGAGAATCTGAACCAGCGCATCCTTGCTCAGATCTTCGAGAACCGCCACCACCGGCATGCGGCCGATGAATTCCGGAATGAATCCGAACTTGATGAGATCGACGGGCTGCACGTTATCGAGCAAATCCACGTCGCGGCGATTGGATGCCGTGCGAGGGGGCGCGCCTTCGGCGCGATGCTCTTCCTGCGGGATGAAACCCATCGACTTGGTGCCCACCCGCTTCGAGATCACCTTCTCCAGGCCGACGAAAGCGCCGCCGCAGATGAACAGGATATTGGTGGTATCCACCGGAGTGAATTCCTGGTGAGGATGCTTGCGGCCGCCTTGCGGAGGAACGTTCGCTACCGTGCCTTCCAGAATTTTCAGCAAGGCCTGTTGGACGCCCTCGCCCGAAACATCGCGGGTGATGGAGGGATTCTCGTCCTTGCGCCCGATTTTGTCGATTTCGTCGATATAGATAATGCCCTGCTGGCAGCGCTGCACATCCCAATCGGAATTTTGCAGCAAGCGCAGAATAATGTTCTCGACATCCTCGCCGACATAGCCGGCTTCCGTTAGAGTGGTGGCGTCCACGATGGCGAAGGGGACATCCAAGATGCGAGCCAGGGTCTGCGCCAGCAGCGTCTTGCCAGTGCCGGTGGGCCCAATCAACAGGATGTTGGATTTTGAAAGCTCCACCTCGGCGCCGCGCTGTTTATTCATCTGAATGCGCTTGTAGTGGTTGTAAACCGCGACGGCCAGCTTCTTTTTCGTCCCGTCCTGCCCGATCACGTACTGATCGAGATACTCTTTTAATTCCAATGGTTTGGGGAGCTTGTGTGGCGCCCCATAGGGTGGATCGTGACGATCGTCCTCTAAAATCGAGTTGCATACGGCGATGCACTCGTCGCAAATGTAAGCTCGGGGGTAATCGTTGGGGGAGGAGATTAACTTTCCGACTACGTCCTGACTTTTATGACAAAAGGAACAACGCAGTGCGTCATCAGCACCAGCACGTTTCACAGGGAATCTCCCGTCGTCTAAGACTGTACACAACCAGCTCCGACCTAGCTGAAACACCATTATAACAGAAGGCTTCCAATTCCGCCCCGGCAAAAATTCCTGGGGGTACTGGCGGGCCCACCTGCCAGAGAACCCGGCCAGATCGGACCCTCTGGCCGCCGCTTCCCCCGACCTAGGTCGGACCTTTCTTCGGCGGTGGGGACTTAGGCTTCTTCCGCCTTTCAAATGGAATCGGCGTCGGCGAGATCGGTTGCAACGGCTGAGCTTTAGCGCGGTGGGCGTTCGATGCGGACGAGGGTTTTGTCGAGCATACGTACTTCGGTTCCCTTTATCCCGTACTTCGCGGAGCTTAGTTTGGAAACCGCTTCCATCCGCTCGTGCATGGGCCGACGCTGCCAATACCGATACTCGTCCGCCTCGACCTCATCAAGGCCCGCGATACTAGCGTACTTGCGGATGGTCTTGTCCATGCGCTTCGGTTGTAACATGCAGGACTTTTGCAATGGACCTTCAAAAACGGGAAAAGCCGGCCCCCCCAAGGAGACCGGCTCTCGATTTCGCCGTTCAGCGAGCTTAGTACCGGTAGTGATCCGGCTTGTACGGCCCTTCCAACGCAACGCCCAGGTAATCCGCCTGCTGCTTGCTCAGCGTGGTCAGCTTCACGCCGATCTTATCCAAGTGCAGCCGGGCGACTTCTTCGTCCAACTTCTTCGGCAGCGTATAGACGCCCACTTTGTAGGTGTCCTTGTTCTTCCACAGGTCCAGTTGCGCGAGCGTCTGATTCGAAAAGCTGTTGCTCATCACAAAGCTCGGATGGCCCGTGGCGCATCCCAGGTTCACCAGCCGCCCTTCGGCCAGCATGAAGATGGCGTGCCCATCCGGGAAGTTGTACATGTCCACCTGCGGCTTGATGTTGGTCCGCTTCACGCCCGGCGCCCCGTTCAACGCGTCCACCTGGATCTCGTTGTCAAAGTGCCCGATGTTGCAGACGATGGCCTGGTCCTTCATGTGCTTCATGTGTTCCAGCGTAATGATGTCCAGGTTGCCGGTGCAGGTAACGTAAATGTCGCCACGGCCGAGCGTGTCTTCCACCGTGGTCACTTCGAAACCCTCCATCGCCGCCTGCAGAGCGTTGATGGGATCGATCTCGGTGACGATCACGCGCGCGCCCATGCCACGCAGCGAGTGCGCCGAGCCTTTGCCCACATCCCCGTATCCGCAGATTACGCACACCTTGCCCGCCACCATCACGTCCGTCGCCCGCTTAATTCCGTCGGCCAGCGACTCGCGGCAGCCGTACAAATTGTCGAACTTCGACTTGGTCACCGAGTCGTTCACGTTGATGGCTGGAACCAGCAGCTTGCCTTGTTCCTGCATCTTGTACAGCCGATGCACGCCCGTGGTGGTTTCCTCGGAAACGCCGCGCCAGTCCTTCACGATATCGTGCCAATGCTTGGGATTTTCGGCGTGCACTTTCTTCAGCAGGTTCTTAATCACCATCTCTTCGTGGCTCGACGATGGCGAGCTCACCCACTGGTCGCCATTTTCCAGCTCGTAACCCTTGTGCAGCAGCAACGTGACATCGCCGCCGTCGTCCACAACCAGCTCGGGACCCTTGCCGTCCGGATGGCTGATGGCTTTGTAGGTGCACTCCCAATATTCCTCGAGTGATTCGCCCTTCCAGGCGAACACCGGGACTCCCGCTGCGGCGATGGCGGCTGCGGCGTGATCCTGTGTCGAGAAAATGTTGCAGCTCGCCCAGCGGACGCTGGCGCCCAGGTCGACCAGGGTCTCGATGAGCACCGCGGTCTGTATGGTCATGTGCAGCGAGCCGGTGACGCGCACTCCTTTCAGCGGCTTGCCGGGCGCATACTTTTTCCGGATCGACATTAGGCCGGGCATCTCAAACTCGGCGATGGAAATTTCCTTGCGGCCCCAATCGGCCAGGCTCATATCAGCCACTTTGTACTCGGTGGCGACGTTCGTGATGGTTGCTGTGCTCATTCGATCTCCGTGAGGGAATTTATATATCTACCAATCTAGATATGTTGATATAATAGTACAGAAGATCCCATGGCGTCAATCCTCAAAAACCTGCGCCTCCTGGCCGACCCCAGCCGTCTCCGTATCTTGTTGCTAGTAGAGCGCGAAGAGCTTTCCGTGGCCGAATTGCAGGAGATCCTCGGCATGGGCCAGAGCCGCATCTCGACGCATCTGGCGCAGCTCAAACAAGCCGGATTGGTGGAAGATCGACGCAACGGAAAAAGCATTCTTTACCGCCTCAAGCCCGGCGCGCAGTCCAATGGCTTCGCGCAAATGCTAAGCGTATTGCGGCAGGCGGCGGCCGAGATTCCGGAAGCGGGCGAGGATTCAGAAGCGCTGCGGCTGGCGCTGCGCCGGCGTCAGGACAAGATGCGCGCCTATTTCGACGAACTGGCGGGTAAGTTCGGGCGCAATTACGTTCCGGGCCGGTCCTGGCAGGGGCTCGCCGAGACGTTGCTCACTTTGATGCCGCCGATGGTGATCGCCGACTTGGGCGCAGGCGAGGGCACCTTCTCGCAATTGCTGGCCCGGCGCTCGAAAAAAGTGATTGCGGTTGATAATTCGGACAAGATGGTGGAATATGGGCGCGAGCTCGCGGCGAAGCACGCCGTTAAGAATCTCGAATACCGCAAAGGCGATCTCGAAGCCGTGCCGATCAAGGACGCGGCCGTGGATCTCGCATTCTTCAGTCAGGCGCTGCATCACGCGCAACATCCCGCGCTGGCCGTAGCCGAGGCCTGGCGCATTTTGAAACCCGGCGGCCGGATCGTGGTGCTGGATCTGCTACGGCACAACTACGAAGAAGCCCGTGAAATGTACGCCGACCTATGGCTGGGCTTCACCGAAGTAGAGCTCACGCGATTTCTTCGCCAGGCCGGGTTCAAGAATATCGAGACGTCGGTGGTGCACACCGAGGAAAGTGCGCCGCATTTCGAAACGCTCTTAGCTGTCGGCGACAAGTAACGATTCGCGAGTCTTCGAGCTGCGCGCGAACACCGCCATGGCGATCGCGAGAACCAGCAGGGAAAGCGCGCAAACGGCCATCCAGCCTTTGTACGACCAACAGACCGCGCCGAGCCACGAGCCAAGCGATCCGCCAGTGAAGTAGCAAACCATGTACACCGTATTCAGGCGGCTGCGCGCGGTCGCATCCAGTGCATAGATCCGCGTTTGATTGGCGACATGGCCCGATTGCACGCCGATGTCCAGCAGAACCACGCCAATGATCAGCCCGGCCATGACTTTTCCGAAAACGCCCAGCACCAGAAACGACGCCGCGGTAGTCAACAGCGCGAGAAAGATGGTGTAGCGGGGTCCGCGCTGATCGGCGAAACGGCCCACCAGCGGCGCGCAGAGCGCCCCGGCCGCACCCACCAATCCAAAGAGACCGGCCACGGAGCTTCCGAAATGATAGGGCGGAGTTTGCAGTAAGAACACCAGCGTAGTCCAAAACGCGCTGAACACGAAGAGCAGCGATGCCCCTAGAAACGCCGATTCACGCAGCGCGGGATGGTCGCGCACCAGGTGCACCAGAGACCGCATAAGAACGGCCCACCGAAGAGAATCCTGAGGCGGAAGTTTCGGTAATCGCGCGCGAAGCAACAACATCAAACCGAGCATGGCCAGCGCGGCGATCTCGTACACGGTGCGCCATCCGAAAAACGACGCAACGATTCCGCTGAACGTGCGGGCCAACAAAATCCCGAGCAGCAGGCCGCTGAAAACCGTGCCCAGTACGCGCCCGCGGCTATTTTCGGGAGCAAGCTGAGCCGCGAACGGCACAATGATGTGCACGGCGGCGCCAAATGCGCCGACCGCGAAGCTCGCAATCGAGATCCAGATCAGGTTGCGCGCCGTGGCCACGCCGCATAAGGCCAGACAAGCGCCCGAAAGCAGCAGCGTCAGAAGCGCTCGCCGGTCGCGGCTATCGCCTAGTGGAACGAAAACCAGCATTCCCAAGGCCGTGCCTACTTGGGTGAGCATCGCAACCAGGCCGATCATGCTCACGCTGACAGAAAACGTCCGCGCCATGGTTGCGAGCAACGGCTGCACGTAGTAAATGTTCGCGACGATGACGCCGACACTCAGCGCCAGAAGGTGAACGGGAACTTTTTTCTCGTGAATGGGACTACTCGGCCGCTTGTTCTTCCACGGGCTCGGGCTCGCCGGCTTCCTTGCGCGCGTGCTCGAACAGGAAGTTCAGCGTCTTATTGCTGCGAATCTGATATGCGATGCGGCTGAGGATTCCGTCTTTTTGCAGCTTCTTGCGAACCGCCGCCACGGGCTCGCGCTGCTGTTTGGCTATCTTTTGGACCTCGGCGTCCACTTCGTCGTTGGTGGGAGCGATAGCCTCCCGCTCGGCGATCTTGTCCACCAATAGCGACGCTTTCACATCGTGCAAGGCCTTGGGGCGCTGCGCGTCCTTCAGCTTCGACCAATCGATTTTGAGCTTGCTGGGATCGATGCCGCGCTCGGCCAGTTCCCGAAATTGATTCTCGAGCTGCGATTCAATCTGGCGCTCGATATACGCTTCGGGCACCGGAAACTCGTGTGTCTCAATGAGCTTGTCGATCAGTTCCTCTTTGGCTTTTTGTTGCGAGGCGTATTCGCGCTCGTGAAAAATGGCCTTGCGCACCGCTTCGCGCAAATCGTCCAATGTCTGATAATCGCCCAAATCCTGCGCGAATTCGTCGTTCAGCTCGGGCAGCTCCTTGGTGCGGATGGTCGTGAGCGTAGTGCGAAAGCGCACGGTCTTGCCCGCCAGCCGCTCCTGCCCGAAATCCTCCGGATACGTGACGTCGAACTCCTTCTCTTCGCCGGGTGACATGCCCCGCAACGCTTCCGAGAAACCGGGCATCGTATCGGGATCGCCCACATGCAGCACCACTTCGTCCTGATGGATGGGCTGATCTACGCCAGACAGGCTGTCGAGCGTAACCACCGCGTGGTCGCCGTCCACAATGGGGCGGGGTTCCGCGTTCACGAACTGCGCCTTCTGTTCGCGAATTTCCTCCAGGCGTTTCGCAATGTCCTCGTCGGTCACCTGCGGCTCGCTGTAGTGAATGGTTACGCCGCGGTAATCCTTCAGCTCGATCTCCGGCGCCACTTCGAATTCGGCTTTGAAGCGCAATGGCTCGCCCGCATGGAAATGTACATCCTTAACGTTCGGACGGCCCACCACTTCCAGATGTTCTTCTTGCACCTTCTGCTTGAAATATTTCGGGAGCAGGTTCTCAAGAACGTCTTCGCGAACTTGTTTTGAGAACTTCGTGCGGATCAGGCTGGCGGGAGCTTTGCCGGGACGGAAGCCCGGCAGTTTGGCCTTCTGCTGGATATCGGCGACCACGCGATTGGTTTCGCGGTCGATCTCATCCACGGGGACGACGATTTCGAGTTCGTGCTTGCAGCCTTCGACTAGCATGTGGGAGTGAGAACGAGGGACCTGTCGGGGGCCCAGCCTTTAGTATAAGCCGGGCCCTTAGGAAGAGGAAAATTACTTCGCGGCGGCGGCCAGTTTCGCGCCTTCCTTGAGAGCTTCGGCCTTGTCGGTAGCTTCCCAAGTGAAGGTTTCTTCGGTGCGGCCGAAGTGGCCATAAAACGACGTCTTGCGATAGATCGGGCGGCGCAGCTTCAGGGTCTCGATCATGCCCTTGGGCGTGAGAATGAAGTTTTGGCGAACCAGCTCCACCAGACGCTCCTGGTCCACCTTCCCGGTCCCGAACGTATCCACCATCACCGACACAGGTTCTGCCACGCCGATCGCGTACGCCAGCTGCACTTCGCAGCGCGACGCCAGACCCGAGGCAACGATGTTCTTCGCCACGTAGCGCGCCATGTAGCAAGCCGACCGATCCACCTTTGTCGGATCCTTGCCGGAGAACGCGCCGCCGCCATGCCGGCCCATGCCGCCGTAGGTGTCGACGATGATCTTACGGCCCGTCAGACCGGTGTCGCCGTGCGGGCCGCCGATGACGAAACGGCCGGTTGGATTCACGTGATATTTGGTCTGCGAATCCACCAGATTGCCGCCCACCACAGGATCGATGATGTACTTCTTCACGTCGGCGCGGAGTTGCTCGGTCGTGACATCGTCGTCATGCTGCGTCGAGAGAACCACGGCATCGATGCGGACCGGCTTATTGCCGATGTACTCCACCGACACCTGGCTCTTGGCGTCCGGGCGCAGGTAAGTGAGCTTGCCTGTTCGGCGGACCTCGCTCTGCAGGCGAACCAGCTTATGCGCGAGCATGATCGGAAGGGGCATCAACTCAGGCGTTTCATCGGTCGCAAAACCAAACATCAGACCCTGGTCGCCCGCCCCGCCCGTATCCACGCCCATCGCGATGTCGGGGGACTGCGTCTGAATGGTATTCAGGATGCCGCAGGTCTTGGCATCGAAGCCCATCTTGGCGTCCGTGAAGCCAATATCCGCGATCACCTCGCGGGCCAGCTTGGGAACGTCCAGAATAGCCTTGGTGGTGATCTCGCCCGCCACCACGCAAATGCCCGTGGTCACGAGCGTTTCGCAAGCCACGCGGCTCAACGGATCGACCGCCAGCGCGGCGTCCAGCACCGCATCGGAGATCTGATCGGCCATTTTATCGGGATGGCCCTCGCTAACGGATTCTGAAGTAAAAATATGCCGCATCTTCTCTGACACTAAAATAACCCTCCTGACTTCATCTATCTAAAATATTGGAAGGTCGAGGTTTTCCGACCGCGAACCAACTACTGATTGTAATGGGGCGCTGCATGCAATGCAAATCAGCCATGCCCGTCTGCGTCCCGGTGCACTTTGGCGGGATCGAAAGCGGCCAAACAAACCGCGATATACTCGGCTCCCTCCGGCCCCGGCGTGCTGTACCGTACCCATTCGCCGCGCGGCGCGATCACCGCTTGCCCGGCCTTCACTTCCAGCACTCCGTCTTTCGATTCGACGCGCAAGGCGCCTTTCAAAACTACAGTATATTCGTCGAATTCCGGCTGCTGTCCGGGTTCGCTCCAACCGGACGGGCTGTGCATGTGGGCGATGCTGACTGCCGTGTCCTTCGTGTTCACCCGGCCGATGTACTCTTCAATCTGCTTATTGCCTGGTACGGGAATGCGAGCGGCGGCGGGAACGAGTCGGGGCATCTCGATAATTGATATTAGTGATCGCGCTCGGTGACCAACTCGGTCAGCGCGTACATGGCGCGCTGGTTGGGCGAATCGGGAAATTCGCTCATGATGCTGCGCGCGCGTTCGGTGAAGGATTGCGCTCGCTCGCGCACTCGATCGAAACCATGCCGTCGTCCGATCAGGCGCAGGATTTCGGCAAACGGAGCGCGCTCGTAATTGCCGTCCTGGAGCACCGTAGCCACCAGTTCCCGCTCGTCCGGCGTGGCCTCTTCCAGCGCGTAGATCAGCGGCAGCGTGACTTTGCCCTCGCGCAGATCGCTTCCCACCGGCTTGCCCAGCACTTTCTCATGCGAGGTGAAGTCCAGCATATCGTCCACCAGTTGAAATGCAATCCCCAGGTTCCATGCAAACTCGCCCAGCCGCGTTTCGGTGGCTTCGCTCGCGCCGCCGGGCGTTGTTCCCATGACGGCCCCCAGCCGCGCGCAAGCCGAAAATAAGCTGGCAGTTTTTCGATCCACCAATTCCATGTAGTCCGCTTCGGAGATGTCGATTTTGCCGATGCGCTCGAGCTGCAACAGCTCGCCTTCCACCATCATCTGCGTGAGGGCGATCAGCAAATCCAGCACGTGAAAATTGCGCTCGCGCAGCGCAACTTGAAAAGCCTGCATGTACAGCCAGTCGCCCGCCAGAACGCAGGTGTGATTGCCCCAAATCGCATTGGACGACGGGCGTCCGCGGCGCGTTTTGGCGATGTCGATGACATCGTCGTGTACCAGCGTCGCCACGTGAATCATCTCCACCACCGCGGCCATGCGAACCGAGCCGTCGCTGACTCCGCCCACCAGTTGCGAGGCCAGCAGCACCAGTATGGGCCGCAGCCGCTTGCCGCCGCCATCCTGCAAGTACCGCGAAATGGTGGTGACAGCGTCGACGCTGGCCACCGATTCCAGGCTGATTTCGCGCTCCACCCGCTCGAGATCCTTCTTCACCAACTCGAAGATCTCCCGCGCGGTTAAAGTTTGGCCAAGCCTGCCGAGTCCCATGGGGAAGTTCTCAGTTTAGCAGCAGCAGCCTGCGGAAGTTTTCGGTGGTGGCATTGCAAAGTTCTTCATAGGATTCTCCACGCAGTTCCGCCAGCTTTCGCGCGGTGTGAACAATCAGCGCCGGCTCGTTGCGCTTGCCGCGTTTCGGTACCGGAGCGAGGTAGGGCGCGTCCGTTTCGATCAGAATCCGATCGCGCGGAGCGGACTTGGCCGCCTCTTGAACCCCGAGCGCTTTGGGAAACGTCAGGATGCCGCCAAAGCTCAGATAGAAACCCAGGTTGAGCGCGCGGCGCGCTTCCTCGGGGCCGCCGGAAAAACAATGCATGATGCCGCCGATGCCGTGCGGCGCCCAATGCTCCCCGAGCAGCGCGAGCGTGTCGTCCCAAGCCTCGCGCGTGTGTATGACGACGGGCTTCTTCGCCCGAGCCGCGATCTCCATTTGCTGGATGAACGCCGATTTCTGGACCTCGCGCGGCGAAAAATCGTAGTGATAATCCAGGCCGATTTCACCGATAGCCAGCACCTTCGGATGCGTCAGCAGATGGGCGAGGCGCTTGAAATCGTCCGGGCTCGCCTTGGCCGCGTCGTGCGGATGAACGCCAACAGTCGCGTAGAATGCCGAATGCTCCTCGGCCAGCCGGAGACCGGCTGCGAGATCCGGCGGACCATTGCCTGTGCCGATCGCTAGCATGTGCTCGACGCCGGCTGCAATTGCGCGCTCAATTACCGCCTCGCGGTCGTCATTAAATTCGGCGCTGTCGAGGTGGCAATGGGAATCGATCAGGCTCACTTCAACTTTGCCCCGACCGGCACCTCTTCGAGAAAACCGGCCAGCACCGGCTTCCCGCCTTCCAGCGACGCCGCCACGATCATGCCGTTCGATTCGATGCCGCGTAGCTTTCGAGGCGCCAGATTGGCGACGATCACCACCTTGCGCCCCAGCATTGCTTCGGGCGGGTACGTCTCGGCGATTCCGGCGACGATCGTTCGCGGCGCGGCTTCGCCAATGTCCACCTGCATGTGCAAGAGCTTATCGGCGCCTTTCACGCGCTCGGCCGAAACCACCTGGCCTACGCGTAAGTCCACCTTCACAAAATCGTCGATGCTGATTTTGGCTGCGTCCGGCGTGGGGGCCGGGCTCGCGGCTGCCTTGGCGTGGCCGAATAATTCCGCCTGCCGCGTCTTCTCCTGCACTTCGAGGCTCTCCATCTTCACGATGGCGCTGGCATCCAAGCGGGGAAACACGGCGGCAACCGATCCAATCTTCTGTCCCGCCCGCAATTTGCCCCAGTGCAGATCCGCAAAAGTGACAGATTCGATCGGCGCCTTCATTCCAAGCTGTATCCAAATGTTGCGAGCCGAGTTCGGCATTACGGGATAGGTCCACGCGCAGAGAATCCGCAGCGCCTCCGCCGCGCTATACAACACCTCGTCCAGCATTTTTTGAGCGTAGTCGGAAGTGTCCTTGCCGAGTTTCCAGGGCGCGCGCTCCACGATGAACTTATCGATGACCGAAATGAAGCTCCACAGAGTTTCCAAGCCCCGCGAAAAATTGAATTCGCAGAACGCGTCCATCGTAATTTCAGTTGTTCGCCGCGCGGCTTCGGCAATTTCGGGCGCTCCCGCAGAGCCCGGAATCAGGCCGCTGCGATACTGCTGGATCATCGTCAGCGTGCGGCTGGCAAGATTGCCGAGCCCATTCGCCAGGTCCGCGTTATAGCGCTGGATCAACGCGTCGTAGCTGAAGCTTCCGTCCTGTCCAAAGGTGATCTCGCGCAGCAGGAAATAGCGCAGCGCGTCGGAACCCACCACGTCCACAATCGGGCCGGGCCGCACCACGTTCCCGCGCGACTTGCTCATCTTATTGTCTTCGTGCAAAATCCAGCCGTGCGCGAAAACTTTCTTCGGCAGCGGCAGATCGGCTGCCATCAAAAACGCCGGCCAGTACACCGCGTGAAATCGCAAAATGTCCTTGCCGATCAGGTGCAGATCGGCGGGCCAAAGATCGTCGTCCTTAACGGCGCTCATGTACGAGATCAGCGCATCGAACCAGACGTAGAAGACGTGATGCCCATCCACGGGAGCCGGAATGCCCCATTGAATATTGGTCCGCGTAATCGAAAGGTCGTTGAGCCCTTGTTGAACAAACGCGATCATCTCGTTGCGCCGGTGATCGGGCTTGACGAACTCAGGGTTTTTCTCGTACAGCTCGAGCAGCGGCTTTTGAAATGCGGAGAGCTTGAAGAAGTAATTCTCCTCGGTCACTGTTTCGGTGGGATTGCCGCAGGTCGGGCAGGGATCGCCTGGATTCACATCATTGACGTAGGCCTCGTCGCTGACACAATACGCGCCGGTGTAGGAGCCTTTATAGATGTAGCCGTTCTTTTCGCAGCGCTCGAACAGCCAGCGCACAGTCTCGTGATGCTTGGGATCCGACGTGCGGATGAAATGGTCGTAGTCGATACCGAGCTTGGCCCATTGGCTGATAAACTCGGCCGCCATCTTGGTGGTATACGCCAGCGGATTCGTTCCCGCGGCCTCCGCGGCGCGCTCCACTTTGAGGCTGTGTTCATCGGAGCCCGTGGTGAGCACCACCGGATCGTAGCCTTCCATTTTCTTGAAGCGCTTAATTAGGTCCGCGGCAAACGTGGAGTAGGCGGTGCCCAGATGCGGCGCCGCGTTGACGTAATAAATGGGAGTGGTGAGGTAATATTTCATCGAGAGATCTTTAAGTAGGCGAGATTCGCGTCGGTCAGGATCTGTTTGAGCGGAAGTCCCGTCTTTCGCGCGAGCTCACGGCAGTCGTCATACTCCGGCGCGAACGAGCCGTCTTCAGAAATCTTGATGCGGACTCCGCCGTGCGATGTCTCCACGTTCATCACGCTTCGACTCTTCACTCGACGCTCGGCCGAGTGGATCCGCAAGCCAAGCGTGGACGTCTCCTCGAAGATCACGCGGGCCAGCGTTTCACGGTCTTCCGGGCGCGCGATCACGCGCAGCAGCGTGCCGGGCCGATTCTTTTTCATCAGCACGGAAGTCAGACTGACGTCCAGCGCGCCGGTTTCAAGCAAGCGCTCCATCGCGTAGCCGAGCACTTGCGGGCTGGAATCGTCGATGTTGGCCTCGAGCACCGTTACCGTGGTCGATTCCTCGGCGCCGCTGGTTTCGCCAATCAGCACGCGCAGTACGTTAGCGTGCTCGGGAAAATCGTAATCGCCCGCGCCGTATCCGCTGGCGATCAGACGCATTGGAGGCGGAGGGCCAAACTCAGCGGCCAGCGTGCTGGCGATGGCCGCGCCGGTGGGAGTGGTCAATTCCAGGCTCGGACCGCGCGCATAGATCGGCTTGCCGGCCAACAACTCCGATGTAGCCGGCGCTGGCACCGGCAGCACGCCGTGCTCGGTTTTCACGGTCCCGCTGCCGACGTTCACCGCCGAGCTGTACACCGCACGAATGTCCAGCAGATCGAAGCCAATGCAGGCGCCGACGATATCGCAGATCGAATCCACCGCGCCCACTTCGTGGAAATGAACCTTCTCAAGCGGGATATCGTGGACCTTGGCTTCAGCCTCGCCCAAACGTTGAAACACCGCCGAGGCGTTTTTTTTCGCGCGCTCGGAGATGCCGGATCCCGCGATGATCTCGAGGATATGTTTCAGATGCCGATGGCCTTTAGCGTCGCCGCCCAACACTCGAAACTTCGAGGCCGCGATGCCGCGCCGCTTGGTTTTCTCCACCTCGAACCTGGCGCCCGTGCCGAGTTCTTCGAGCGCCTGCACCAGCTGATTCCCACCCGCGCCGGCATCGATCAGCGCGCCCACCGTCATGTCTCCACTGATCCCGGAGAACGCGTCTAGGTAACAGATCTTCATGCCATCAATTGGGGTAACAATTCGCCCGACTTGCCTTGCAGAAATTCGTCGATCCCATCCGAGAGGCCGGTTTCCGCGATGTTGATCTCAACCACTCGCGCGCCCGAGGACTTCGCGATTGGCGCCAAACCCGCCGCCGGATACACCACCGCCGAGGTTCCGATCAGCAGAAACAGATCGGCCTCGCGCGCGGCCTTCTCGGCGTCCTGCCAGACTTTCGAGGGCAACGCCTCGCCGAACCACACTACGCCCGGGCGCAGCGTTCCACCGCATTCGCAGCGCGGTGGGATTTCGGGAAGCGGCGTTCGCCGGTCTTCGCGTTCACGCTGGCACTCCAGGCATCGCAGCATCCAGATGCTTCCGTGCAAACGTAGAACGTTGCGGCTTCCGGCCAATTCATGCAATCCGTCCACGTTTTGAGTGATCAGGGTAAACTTCGCCGCGCGCGCTTCCGCGGCCGCCAGCGCGTAGTGCCCGGGGTTGGGCTTGGCTTCGGCAATCAACGACCGCCGCCAGTCGTACCATTCCCAAACCAGTTTCGGATCGCGCGCGAACGCGCCGGGCGTCGCTAGCTCCTCGGCGCGATACTGTTTCCACAATCCTGGTGTGCCTGCAGCGCCGCCGCGAAACGTGGGCACACCGCTCTCAGCCGACACTCCCGCGCCCGTGAGCACGGCGATGGAAGAAGCTTCGCGCAACCATTCGCGAACAGCCTGCATTAATTTCAGAGTAACCCACGATGCAAGCGAGGCGCGGTTAGGGCGTCAAACTTCTCCGCGCGGCCAGGACCGTCCGATATGCTGCCTCCGGATCGTGATTCAGCGCCGTCAAATGCCCCATCTTCCGGCCAGGGCGCGGCTCCAGCTTCCCGTACAAATGCAGCTTCACGTCTGGAAACGCGCACGCCGCCCGCCAATCCGGTTCGCCACTCGTCCATAGATCTCCAAGCAGATTCGCCATCGCCGCCGGCCGATGCATCTCGGTGGATCCGAGCGGTAACCCACACACCGCACGCAGTTGCTGCTCGAATTGGCTAGTGACACACGCGTCCACGGTCAAATGCCCGGAGTTGTGAGGCCGCGGCGCCAACTCGTTGATCAAGAGCGCCCCATCGCGGGTCACAAAGAACTCGACGCACAGCACGCCCACCACACCCAGCCTTTCGAGAACGCAGCGCGCCAGTTCCACGGCTTCCCGGGCGATCTTCGGCGGCACGCGCCCCGGAGCAACCGACACATCCAATATGTGCCGGCTATGCTGATTCTCAATAGCGCCGTAGTGTACGAACTGCCCGTCCTCGCCGCGCGCCGCCACCACCGAAATTTCGCGATCGAAATCGATGAACGCTTCGAGCACGGCTTCCTGCCTGCCGATCGCGTTCCAAGCCTCGGACGAGCGATCCGGCGAACCGACGCGTTCCTGGCCCTTGCCGTCGTAGCCAAACTCGGCGGTTTTCAGCACTGCCGGGCAACCCAGCGCGGCGATCGCGCGATCCAAATCCTCCTGCGATCGCACCTCGCGATACGGCGTGGTCGGTAACCCGGCATTCGTGAGAAAAGCTTTCTCGCGGATGCGCTGCTGCGTGGTGTGCAGCACCGATCCGCTGGGTCGAACCCGCGCGCAACGGGCCGCCGCCTCGGCGGTGGGCGCCGGAACATTTTCGAACTCGAACGTTACTACGCTGACGTGCCGCGCGAAATCGGAGACTGCATCCAGATCGTCGTACGATGCCGTTACTTCCACGTCCGCCACTTGCCCGGTCGGCGTATCCTGATCCGGCGAAAACGTGTGGACCCGATACCCCATGCGCCGCGCCGCGATCGCGAACATTCGCCCCAACTGGCCGCTTCCCAGGACGCCAATGGCGGCCCCGGGGAGAATTGGCTTGGTCACGTCAGCTCTTCCGAGCGAACCGTGGCGGCCTGTTCCTCACGAAACACGCGCAGTTTCTCCCGCAGCGCCGGATCATGATTCGCGAGGATCGCCACCGCCAACAGCGCCGCGTTTTGCGCGCCGGCTTTCCCGATCGCCAACGTACCCACGGGAATTCCGCCGGGCATTTGAACAATCGACAATAGTGAATCCAGGCCCTTCAGCGCATGGCTCTCCACCGGCACGCCCAATACGGGCAGCAGCGTATTCGCCGCCACCATCCCTGGAAGATGGGCCGCGCCACCGGCGCCGGCGATAATCACGTGCAGCCCGCGCGTCTCGGCGCTGGAGGCATACTCCACCATCCAGCCGGGCGTGCGATGCGCCGATACCACTTTGGCCTCATGCGCCACCCCGAAGCGTGCCAGTGTATCGGCTGCCGCGCGCATTGTTTCCCAGTCGGACTTGCTGCCCATGATGATGCCGACCAATGGTTGGGCATTAGGATCGTGCATGGCGAACCCACCAAAATACCATGCGCCAGCCGCGTTACTTCGCTTGCGCCAGCAGGTTGCGCAGCGCCGTCGCCATTTCGGCGGGCGGCTTCTCGGAGAGGGCCGTCTCGGCTTGATCCTTCCCCGCTGAACGATTTCCGCTGTCAATCAGCGCCACCGCGTAGTGATAGCGGAATGTCACGGCGTCTGGATGCTCTTTGGTCAACGATGACAGAATCTGAAGCGCCGCTGCCTCGTGGTGCTGTTTGATTTCTACCCACGCCAAGGTGTCCTGCAACTGCGGAAGGTTGGGCGCCTTGCGAATTGCCGTACTGACCATTTGCTGCGCCTCGTTGAGGTTGCCGCCCGTTTCCGCCAGTAAGAATGCAAGATTGTTGAGCAGTAACGGATTATCCGGCGTCTTTGCCAATGCCTTCCGGTAGCTTGCAACCGCCTCCGCTTTCCTGCCCAGTTGATCTTGCAGGTTTCCAATAGCGAAATCCAAGCCCTTGGCACTGGGCGCCAGCTGCTGCGCTCGTTGCAGCGCTTGCAATGCCTCGTCCACATGACCGTGCTTGATTTCGAGCTGAGCGATCCGGACCTGCACGTCCGCCGACGCAGGGTGTTGCTGCGCCAGCTTCTGTAGCTCAGCGAGCGCCATTTCCGATTTACCCGCGGCTTCTTCGGTGGCCACCAGAAGAGAAGCTTTCCCGGCCGAGTTCGGAGCTTTCTGGACTTCCGTCTCCATCAACTCCAGCGCGCGATCCGGCTTGTGTTCGGCCTCGTAGGTGTTCACCAAGCCCGCTAGCGGCTGAAGATCGGAAGAGCCTTCTTTATATAGTTTGCGGAAATAGTCCTCAGCCTGGGAATAACGGCCTTGGCCCAGTGCGATAATCCCAAGTTGCATCTCAACTTGAGGCGAATCCTTGGTATCGCTGGCCAGTCGCTCAGCTTCTGCCTTGGCTTGCACATAGGAATGCGTTCCGGTCAGGCCAATTACCCGAAACAAGCGCGCATTAGGGTCAGTTGGATGGATCTCGAGAGCCTTATCGGCGTGCTGCAGCACGGCCGGGTAGTTCTTTCGCATCAGTTCCACGCGAGCCAGCGCCAATTGCGGTGCGGTTGACTTGGCGTCCGCCTTGGCCGCGTCCTGGAAATAGGTAAAAGCCTGGTCCGTGTTGCCTTTCATCAAAAGAGTCTGGCCGGCCAGAATCTGCACTTTCGCGTTGGCGGGATCCTCCTTGGCAAGTTCGCCCGCCATAACCGCCGCGGCGTTCAGATTCTGGACGCCGCCCATCTGATCCAGTAGCTCTACCTTGAGAGTGCGAGCGAACAGATTCTTCGGCTGCTTCGCAAGGATTGCTTCGGTCTCTTTGAGAGCTTCCTCGCGCCGCCCCAATTGGGAAAGCACCGCCGCTTCGCGCTCTTGATAGGCCTGTAGCCGCTCGTGATCCCTGCTCTCGCCGCGCCGGTAATCCGCCAGCGCTTTCTCCAGGTCGTGGCTGACCGCATGATGGAAATCCCCCACGAGCAAATCTGCTTGTGGAAAATCCGACAGCCGGTCCACCAGCGACTTCAGAATCTTCTCGGTTTCATCGGGCTGCTGGCGGCGAAAATAGAAAGCAGCCAGACGGAGAGCCGGCTCTGGTTCCTTTGAATTCTTCGCCACCCACAGCTTCAGCAGTTCCTCGGCCTTATCCCAGCTTTGTTTCGCGGAATAGTAGGCGAAAAGCGTCTCATATGCAGCGGCAAATTGCGGGTGGCGCTCTATAGTCTCCCGGACTGTCCGCTCTCCTTCTTCGGGTTGATTGTCACGGAACAGCGCTTGCGCCAGACCTACCGAGACCTCGGCATTATCCGGCGCGAGCCGCAACGATCGCCGAAACGAATCGATCGCCACCCCGGGATGGTTGTCGGCCAGCGCGATTACGCCTTTCAGTCGAAGCCCTTCGACGGGATTGCCGCCAGGCGCCGTTAGTTGATCGGCCAGGGTTTCCACTTGCCTGTAGAGCACCGCCGGACGCTTGGAATCGCGGGCGTATATTGCCAGGCTAAGATTCGCCAAAGCAACTTTTGCGGGATTGTTCTTTGGATCGAGCCTCACCGCGTTGCCCAGGGCTTGATATGAGTCAGCTACCTTACCCTCTTTCAAGAACGCAAGCCCTAATCGGTAATACGCCTCACCCGACGACGCGTTCTTCTTAATGGCGTTCCGATAATTCAGAATCGCGTCATCATATTTTCTGGCAGCAAAAAGCTCGTTTCCGCGATCGATATATTGGCGCGCGCTCTTCCCGCAGCCGAAAAGGCAAACGGCGCCGAGCACGATTGCCGCAACCCTTGCGCTCTTGCCGATCCCTTGGCCCTTATTCGCCACAAACATGGACTGCGAACCCATTAAATTCCTACGGTAGCATGATACGATAGGTACGACTGCTAAGCTTTCATCGGCCAAACCCGACCTCGCCGTGAGAGCATGGGTAACATTTGCAGCGTCCTGCAGACTCGTAACGTAAGGAATGTTCAAAAAGGGTTCACAACCGGTGAGCACGCCCCCCGCGATTCTCGTCCTTAGACGATGTAAGTCTGCCCTGCTGAAGGATTTCAAGGCGGGTCCTTTGCGTCTGGCGCGAAGTTGCGGCCGGTGGAACGAAAACTGCCCTCCAGGCAGGCGAGGGACACTTCGATTATGCTGCTCCTGTTAGTCATTTTGATCGCTCTACTTATCGGAGCGACTCCGGCTTGGCCGTACAGCCGAAGCTGGGGTTACTATCCGACTGGTGTGTTTGGAACTGTTCTCGTGATCTTTTTAGCGCTTCTCTTTTTAGGGCAAGTCACGCTATAACTTCAAGTCACAGAAACTCCGTGCTACGCTCCCCGCATGCCCTATCAGCCAATCGAAGACTACGGAATTATTGGTAACCTTCGAACCGCGGCGTTGATATCTAAGACCGGCTCGATCGATTGGTTTTGTTTCCCGCATTTCGACTCGCCCAGTATTTTTGGCGCCATTCTCGATGACAACAAAGGCGGCCGTTTTCAAATTACACCGGCGTCGGAAGAAATCGCGCGCAAGCAAGTTTACGTTCCCGACACCAACGTACTGATCACTCGTTTTCTAGCTGCCGACGGTGTGGGCGAAATCCTCGATTACATGCCGTTAAGCGCATCCAAGAACGTTCCTCCGTATCTTGGTTTGATCCGCCGTGTCAGGGTCGTGCGCGGCTCCATGCAATTCCGCTTGGAATGCCTGCCGGCCTTTAACTACGGTCGCGATTCGCACTCTACCGAGATCATTCCGGCAGGCGCGCGCTTCAGCTCCCCGAACTTACGCTTTGGACTCGCGTCGTCGATTCCGCTGAAACAACTCGGGGTTGGAGTGAGCGCTGAATTCTCGCTCGACGAAGGACACACCCAAAGCTTCCAATTTCGAGAATTGGGTACGAATCAGGACGAGCTCGGCTGCTCGGAACAAATGAGCGATCAGCTCTTTCAGGACACCCTTCACTACTGGCGGCAATGGCTTTCCAAATGCACTTATCGCGGGCGCTGGCGTGAAACAGTCCATCGCTCGGCGCTGGCTTTGAAGCTGCTCACCTTTGAACCTACCGGTGCCATCGTCGCGGCGCCCACGTGTAGTCTGCCCGAGAGCATCGGGGGGCAGCGCAATTGGGACTACCGATACACCTGGATCCGCGACGCTGCGTTCACGGTCTACAGCCTTCTGCGCCTCGGATTCGTAGAGGAAGCCACGCAGTTTGTCTCGTTTCTGGATGCCCGCTGCCACGAGATGGAGCCCGATGGCGCGCTTCAGACCGTGTATGGAATCGATGGGCGTCATGAGTTGCCTGAGTTTGAGCTCGATCATTGGGAAGGGTACAAAGGCTCCCGGCCGGTCCGCATCGGAAACGCCGCTTCACAGCAGTTACAGCTCGATATTTACGGCGAGCTGATGGATTCGCTCTACCTCTATAACAAACACGCAACCCCCATCTCGTACGAGCTCTGGACTTATCTGCGGCGGCTCACCAATTGGGTTTGCCAGCACTGGCAGGAAAAGGATGACGCCATTTGGGAGGTGCGCGGAGGACCGCGCGACTTCGTGTACTCCAAGATGATGTGCTGGGTGGCCGTGGATCGCGCGCTACGCCTGGCCGGCAAGCGATCTTTTCCCGCGGATTGGCAGGCCTGGACTGCAACGCGCGATCAGATGTACGAAACCATCATGCAGCGCGGATGGAACGAGCAACGCAACGCTTTTGTTCAGCAATTGGACGGAGAGGCGCTGGACGCTTCAACTCTGATGATGCCCCTGGTGTTCTTCGTCTCGCCCACAGATCCGCGCATGCTCCAAACCATTGACGCCATCAATCGCTCTCCCAAAGATGGCGGCTTGGTTTCCAATGGTTTGGTATTTCGCTATGACGTCGACAAAACACCGGACGGTTTGACCGGCACGGAGGGGACATTTAACCTCTGCACCTTTTGGCTGGTGGAAGCCTTGACGCGCGCCAGCCATTCCGATCCCAAGAGATTACGCCAGGCCCGATTTCTCTTTGAACAAATACTCGGCTACACCAATCATTTGGGCCTCTACGCGGAACAAATCGGTCACCAGGGCCAGGCACTTGGTAACTTTCCTCAAGCTCTAACGCACCTGTCACTTATCAGCGCTGCATTTAATCTCGATCGTTATTTGGATGGCCTCGAAAACACCGCGCCTGTCTAGTAGCAGCCAAAACAAAAGTGAAAAATGTTCGGCGGGGATCGTCTAACCAGTGGGAGTTCTATAACTCCGAATCCAGATCGAAGGAGAGCAATCATGAAAATCGAGAGCATGGAAGAACTCTTCCTGCAACAAATTGAAGATCTGTACGATGCAGAAAAACGTCTGGTAAAGGCCTTGCCCAAGATGGCCGAGGCCGCCACGTCTCTAAGTCTGAAGCAGGCCTTTGAATCCCACCTGCTGCAGACCCAGGGGCACGTCACCCGTTTAGAAAGCGTCTTCCGTCAAATCAACAAGGACCCCAAGGCGGAGACCTGCGCCGCGATGAAGGGGCTGGTGAGTGAAGGCGAAGACGTAGTGAGTGACATCGATGAGTCTCCTTTGCGCGACGCCGGCTTGATCGCGGCGGCCAATCGCGTGGAACACTACGAAATCGCCGCCTACGGTTCGGCGCGCACGTTCGCCCAAACGCTCGGCCTGAAGCAAGCCGCCGCGCTGCTGGAGCAAACTTTGCAGGAAGAAAAAGAAGCCGATCAAAAGCTGACTCAATTGGCAGAGAGCATGGTCAACGAAGAAGCTCTGCAGGGCAGCCCCGTGTCGCGCCGCTAGAAGCTTCCTCTAAAGCTTAGAGGGCCCGGCTGCGGGCCCTCGTCATTTCCCCTCGTCCAAATCTTCCCTGGAGTGCTATTCTCGCACTAGGTCGTCTAATGACTCTCCGGAATGCGCGCTGGCTGGGAGTGGGAATTGCGTTCGCGGCCGTTCTGTGGGGATTTCAGATGCCCTTCCGCGTCTATCGCAGCCTGGAGCCCTACGATAACGTGGAGCTTCCTCCGGACTGGGCCGACAAAACCGAATGGGTCTTCGCGCGGTTGATGTATCCACAGCATCCGCACGCGCGTTTTGGCCGTTATTACGGTTACGGCGCGGCCACCACGTGGCTGGAGGGTGGCACCAGTTGGAGCCAGGACTATCCCCGCGCCGATCGGCATTTTTCCCTGGCGCTCCGTCGATTGACTCGCATCCAGGTTCGCTCTGTCGAACAGCCCGTCAACCTCGATGACGGCGATGACGTTTTCAATTGGCCCTGGCTAAACGCGGGCGAAATGGGCGACTGGAAGCTCACTTTGCCGCAAATAGCTAAGCTGCGGGAGTATCTTCTGCGCGGTGGATTCCTCATGCTGGACGACTTCTGGGGAACCGAAGAGTGGGAGCGCTTCGACGAAACCATGCGCCTGGTGTTTCCTGACCGTCCTTACGTTGAGATCCCGGACGCAGATTCCATCTTTCACACGGTCTACGATCTTGACGACCGCTATCAGGTCCCCGGCGAATGGGCCATCCGCCGCGGAACCACGTATCGCAACGACGGCGCCATCCCGCATTGGCGCGGCATCCTGGACGACCATGGGCGAGTGATGGTGGCGATGTCGTTTAACTCCGACATCGGCGACTCATGGGAGTGGGCCGACGATCCCGAATACCCAGAGAAGTATTCCGCGCTCGGCATTCGGATCGGTGTAAATTACGTCGTCTATTCGATGACCCACTAGAGACCGAGCCGCGACCCGCCGAGCCGCGACTTACCGAGCCGCGACCGTAAGGGAGCGGGTTCACATCGGCGGCACTTCGCCCAGCCACTCCGGGTGAAGCGCCGTGGAATCGAACGACGGCGTGGTCTTGAACGGCTCATACTTGCCGCCGCTCGCATGCGGCTCGGTCTTTGCCAATAGCTTCGTGATTTGATCGTTCGTCAGCGGTCGAAAACTCTGCACGGCTTCCAGCGCCTGGTCCAGGCGATCCATGCTCTCGCAGCCGGTGATCACTACCGACGTCGGCAGAGTCAGGGCGTAATGCAAACACTCCTGCGCGGTCACTGCTCCCGATTTCAGGATATGGCCGTCTCCCATCGGCTTCATCCCCAGCACTCCGATTCCCTGCTCCACCAGCCTGGGCACGACATGGTGGGCGAAACTGCGGAAGTGCGCGTCCATTACATTCAACGGCATCTGGCAAGTGTCGAAATGGAATTTATGCTCGGCCGCTACTTCCAACATTCGCAAGTGAACCAAAGGATCTTTGTGGCCAGTGAATCCGGTGAAGCGGATCTTGCCGGCTTTTTTTGCTTCGAGAAGCGCTTCCAGCGCGCCGCCGGCCGCGAAGAAGCGGTCGGGATCCTCCAGCCGGATGTTTTCGTGGAATTGGATCAAATCCACATGATCGGTTTGGAGACGCCGCAGCGATTCGTCGATCTGCTCGGCAGCCGCTGTCTTAGTGCGCCCGTCGAACTTGGTCATCAGAAATACGCGATCGCGATATCCGTCACGAAGCGCCGTTCCCATACGCCGCTCGCTTTCGCCATCGTTGTAATCCCAGCTGTTATCCAGGAACGTGACACCACGATCAATGGCGCTGCGCACGATCAGGACTGCGTCGTTGGGATCTTTCGGCCGGCCCAGGTGGAATCCTCCCAACCCAATGGCCGACACCGTTTCACCCGTTCTGCCCAAGCGGCGATAGATCACAGGAACCCCTCCGTTAGACTAGCCGGGAGGCGATCAGTTACCTAGCCTTTAATTCCGCCCGAGCCGCGAGGTTAGTGCAAGTTAAACTTCTTCATTTTATAGCGCAACGTATCGCGAGTGATGCCCAGCAGCACGGCAGCGCGGGTTTGATTGCCGCCCGACTTCTTCAGTGCTCGCGCCAAGAGATTCTTTTCCGCTTCTTCCAGGCTGGTTTGGAAGGGCGCCTCGGTCTCCCCTACCGTGGCGTACAGCGATTCAGGGAGTCCCGTGCCGTTGGAGTTGATCTGCAAGCTCGCGCTTTGAATCCGGTCCGCATCCTCCAGCACCATGGCGCGTTCCACTACGTTGCGCAACTCGCGCACGTTTCCCGGCCAGGCATGCGACAGCAGCAACTTCCCGGCGGGATGCGAGATGCCCTGGATGTCGCGTTTGAACTTGGTGTTGTAGACCCGCACGAAATGCTCAGCCAGCGGCAGGATGTCCTCTTTGCGCTCCCGCAACGCGGGCAACGACACCTGAATCACGTTCAGCCGATAGTACAGATCTAATCTGAATTTGCCTTCGTGAATGGCTTCGGTCAGTTTCCGGTTGGTGGCCGCCATCACCCGTACATCCACTTGAATGTCGCGGATGCCGCCCAGCCGCCGGAAGCTCTGCTCTTCCAGAACGCGTAACAGCTTGGCCTGCACCGTCAGCGGCATCTCGCCAATCTCATCCAGAAAGATGGACCCGCCGGAAGCAATCTCCAAAATTCCCGCCTTGGCGGCGCGCGCATCCGTGAAGGCGCCTTTCTCATAACCCAGCAACTCGCTTTCCAGCAGCGTTTCCGGAATGGCGGCGCAATTCAAGGCGACGAACGGTCCCTCATGGCGCCGGCCATGGTAGTGGAGAAATTGCGCCAGGACGTCCTTTCCGGTTCCACTTTCCCCCTCCAGCAAAATGGTGGAGACTTCGCTTTGCGCGATCCGCCGCGCGAATTTCAGAACCTGCTTCATGACTGGCGACGCCGCCACCATCTTGAAGCCGCCCAACGCGAAGCCTTCTTCGTCCAGAACATCCCGGGGATCTGCTGGGTCATGCTCCTCGGGGCGTTGCGGAACATGTTCGGCGGCGCGGCCAAACACCAACACGGCCCCCGAGACCGCCCCGCGGTGATCGCGTATGGGAGCGATGCTGCCCCTGATGGCCTGCTTATCGCCGCTGCGCGTAACCAGCACGGCGTTGGCGGGCAGCTCGCGCAACAACCCGCCCGAAAATACCGGCGCCCATGGCAGCGCCAGCGGCTCTCCGGTTCCGGCTGAAACGGCCTGCAATACCTCGCTCACTGGCCGCCCCAATACTTCGTGGGCGGGCCGTCCCGTCCAGGCCTCCACTGCCGGATTGAACAACCTGATCGTTTCGGCCTTATCCACCGAAACGACGCCTTCGGAGATGGCCCTCAGAGTGGCCGCCAGCAGATCTTCCTTTCCGCGGGATTTCAGCTCTTCGCGGTGTTTGTGCAGGGCGATTTCAATGCTGGCGTGAAGCGCGGCTTCCTGAAAGGGTTTCGTGATGTAGCCCAAGGGTTCCGCATCCTTGGCTCGCGCCACCGTGGAGCTGTCGGCGTGTGCCGTCAAGTAGATCACCGGGATGTTGAAACGCGCGCGCAAAACGCGGGCCGTCTCTGTTCCGTCCATGCTTCCCTGGATGCGAACGTCCATGAGGGCCAGATCCGGGGCGTTTTCTCCCGCTTGCGCAATGGCGTCCGCGCCACTCGAAACCGACGCCGTCACCGTATAACCGAGATCCGTGAGAGTCTCACGCAGATCTTCGGCCGTAATCCTCTCATCTTCGACAATCAAAATTCTTGCAGACATGCTTGTACCGGTCCCATTCCTTTGGGATTCAAATTCGCACGTTTACAGGTGGTTGGAGCCCACGGCGTGGTCTGGCTCGTGGGTTTTACTTCCGGAGATTTGTGGGGCCGCCGATTCGATCTCGAACGCTCTGGAGCGCCGATCCCTTCGCCAGCTCAACAGTGGCGGGTGCCATCAAACCGCGTGACTCTAGTGTAGATCATTGGGGGACGATTTCGCGCTTGCAACTCGGGTGGCCGGCGGCAATCGGTAGTATTATTACTAGTACAACGAGTGCGATATGAAGTGATTCGAGCCGGGCTCGGGGTTGACCGGTTCAACGGAAGCGCGCGACCGAAGCAAGGCGGCACTTACATGCAATCAGCCCTGAGTCACAATGAGATCGAAATTCTAGACCGGCAGACAGTCGCTCTAAGTCACCAACTATCCGAGCTTGCAGATTCGCTGGAGTCGCGCCTCGGCGACACCAATGAACTTGCGAAATCCGCTCGCCAGGCACAGCAGGAGTTCGCGAAATTCGCGTTGCGCGTGCGCCGGCGTACCGTGATGGCGGACACCATTCTGCCCGATTCTGGATCGCGGTCTGCCTGAAGCAAGACCCCTGCGCCGGCAGCCGAACCCAGACTCCCGCTTCCAACATGCAAGACTGAAGCGATGGCTCTGACGCTCGATCCGGAAGAGATCCGTATCCTGGGATCGCTTCTCGAAAAAGAGATCACCACGCCCGAATACTATCCGCTGTCCCTCAACGGCCTGCTGAACGCTTGCAATCAGAAGTCGAATCGCGACCCAATCGTCCATTTCGACGAGGATACGCTCGAGCGCGCGCTCTACACCCTGCGCGACAAAGGTCTGCTGGTGAGCATCACCGGCGCGGGCAGCCGCGTACAGAAGTACGGTCATCGCATTTCAGAGAAGTTCAATCTGGGCCGCCGCGAGCTCGCCATCCTGTGTGAATTGATGCTGCGAGGTCCGCAGACGCTGGGCGAACTGCGCACACGGGCCGAGCGGATGCACCCGTTCGCAGACCTCGCCGAGGTGGAATCGGTTCTGGACCGTTTGCCCGAGCTGGTCACCAAGCTTCCGCGCCGCCCAGGCGAGAAGGAGACCCGCTACGCGCATCTGCTCTCAGGCGAGCCTCCAATTTCGTCACCTGCCACAGCACCGTCCCCGCCGCCCGCGCAAACCAGCCGCATCGGCGCTCTCGAAGCCGAAATCGCCCAATTGCGCAGCGAGCTGGAAGATTTGAAACGGCAGTTCGCCGGATTCCTAAAGCAGTTTGAGTGAAGTTACGCCGTGCGCTGCGTAAGAGCGTGAATTCCGTGACCGCACGGGCGCCGGATGGGCACCACGCGCTCTTCCAGGCAGCTGGAGACGCCCTTGGCAGGTCCATGGAAATACTCGTTGACCGGGAACAGCGCATACGGTTCCAGTTCGCGAAATACCCGGCCCAGCTTTTGTTCGATCCGGTACACCGCGTGAAAAAAGTTGCCACGGTCCATTTGCAGCTTGTGGCAGCACAGCTTCCAGTCCGCCCCCAGCAGAAAGTGATCGCGGAAAATGCGGTGTTCCAGCTCCGTCAGAGCCCGTTTGCTCACCAGGCAAAAGTCGGCCGCATATTCCTCGTCCTTGCGTCCCCAGGTTCCCCGTCGTTCCTTGCCCGGCAACGGATCCAGCGTTACCCGGCTCATGTACTTCTCACGGCTCACACAGTCGCGAAAGCGATCAAAACATGCCCGGAAAATGGCTCGTAGCACGCAGTTGCACGGATGCGTCGCCTCACTCCGGCCGATTCGCAATCCTAAGCCCAGGCAGATGTTGCACGCCGGCGCCGCAAGCGCCAACGTTTCCGATCGTGTCCATTCCATTTCGTCCTCTTCCTTGTTAAGTCCAAACCCGGAATAACATCCGAGTCATTCTATTTGCGCGATTTCCAGTCTCACTGCACTGGCGAGTCACGTCAACGCAAATGGGCGCGGCGGCTAGGAGAACTTCCTGCCGCAACTAAGGAGAGAGGCCAACAAGGCTAAGGCGGTCATTTATTTACCTGATTTGCCCGTAGTGCACACCTAGTATGTGTAGACTTCCAGGCTCATGTCTTTATTCTTATTCCCGCTTAGCCTATTTCAAACTGAAATACGGGGGAGACGCCAATTTGACTTACCAGGACGCTCAGCTGAAGCTGCTGGCGTACGTCCGGAGTCAAATTCGTAACGGCGAACTGACGGAGAGAGGATTCGCCCGGCTGATTGGCATCTCGCAGCCTCATGTCCATAATGTGCTCAAAGGCGTTCGAAATCTCTCACCTAATATTTTCGACCTGGCATTAAAATATCTTCACCTGACCTTGCTTGATCTGGTTCCCTCCGAAGAAATCGAAGATCACCTTCTTGGCCTCCGCTTGCGGCAGCGCTCCGCCTCCGTGCCATTTCTCGATCATCCAGTTGGTCCCGGAATGCCTTGGCCGATGGGCCTGAACTTCCGAAAGAATTTCCCTCTGCCGTTCCCCTCCCCGTATGCGCCCGCGAACCTGGTGATGGCCAGACTGATGGCTGATCCATCCATGCGATCCACGCTCGGTTCCTCGGATGTCGCTCTTCTGGATATCTCACCGGCCCGCGGGTCCGCCCTGGCCCCGCAAGGTCTCTACGTGGTCGAGCGCGGCGAGGGCGCCGGCCTGGAAGCCATACTTCGCTACATCCGGCCGGGCGCGTATCGCTATTACCTGGCGACCGACGCCACTTTGGATACGCCAGTTGATTGGGAGCCTTTTCCGGTTTCCGCTTCCGAACTCGCCGCGGCCGTGAAAGCCCGCGTCCGATGGATTGGCCGCGAGGACCACCGCGACGCGCTCGCTCAGCGCGGCCGCTTCTTGTACGATCCGATTTCTTCGTAGGCTTCGAGCACCTGCTGCGCCGTCCGTTCCCAACTGAAGCGCCGGCTCTGCTCAAATCCCATTTCCACCATCGCCTTGCGCCGCTCGGCGTTGAGCAGCACTTCTCGCATCCCGCGCGCGATATCGAAAACATTCTCCGGATTCACTATTTCCGCCGCTTCTCCCACTACCTCGGGAAGTGAACTGACGTATGAGCAGACCACCGGCGTCCCGCACGCCATGGCTTCCAGCGGCGGTAGTCCAAAACCTTCATATAACGACGGAAATACAAAAGCCGAAGCAGCCTGATAGAAGGACCGCAGCGTGTCGATCGGAACAAAGCCCAGGAACCGCACCGTTTCTTCCACCCGGCTTTGGATGACGGCGTGACGCAGCGCCGGGTAGCGCGAGATCTCGTCCCCGATGATCAGCAGCCGCAGATCCCAGTACAACGGATGGTCCTGGATCTCGCCTCGCAGCACCGCGAATGCTTCCACCAACCGCGGAATGTTCTTTTGCGGATTGGTGCGTCCCACGTATAACAGGAACGGATAGTGGATGCGGTACCGGTCCAGGACTCTCTGAATCTCGGGCGCATGGCCGGGCTCTTCGCCGTCTCTCGCCGCCGGCGCGTGGAAGATGGGATCCGGTGCGTTGTAAATCACCCGGATGCGGCTGGCCGGGATTCCCAGCAGCGCCTCCACGTCGCGGCAGGTGGCCATTGAGACGGTCATCACGCGATCGGCCCGCAGCAGGCCGCGCCGGAGATAAAAATGCCGTAAGCGATTCCGGTAACCGGCTTGGCTGGCAAACAGCAGCGTGCTCATGTCATGGATGGTCACCAGATACGGCTTTGGCATCAGCAGAGGCACCGCGTTCAGCGGAAGGTGAAAGAGGTCGGCGCCGAGCTTTCCGAGAAACAGCCCATAGTTCAGCTGCGCCAGGCCGGTCCGGGTTTGGCCGGGAAAGATCGCCGTGCGGTAATTGGCCGGCAGATCGGAGAACTCCGGTACCGGATGCTCGGTGGTGATCAGCGTGTACTGGTTCACCGAGTCCACCAGCGCCAGCGCCCGCACCAGGTTGCGGATGTAGGTGCCAATGCCGAAATCCGCGATGCGGCGCGTATCCAGCGCGATCTGAAGTGGCATGCGGCGCTACTCGCTTACGCCGTCGTGCTTGCCAGCTTCCAGGCGTACAGCGGGAAGCGTTCCGCCAATTCCGTCACGCGCCGGCGCACCGCGAGCAGCGTCTCCTCGGACTGAACGTCGTTCAGCGCCTCCGCGATCAGCGCCGCCACTTGCCGCATCTCCGGCTCCTGGAATCCTCGCGTGGTCACGGCCGGGCTTCCCAACCGGATGCCGCTGGGATTTAATGGCGGATTTACATCGAACGGGATCGCGTTCTTGTTCACCGTGATGTAGGCCTCGTCGAGCGACGTCTCGGCTTCCTTGCCGCGCACGCCCTTCGCGAACACGTCTACCAGCATTAAATGCGTGTCTGTTCCTCCCGATACGATGCGGAAGCCCTCTTGCTGCAATCCCGCGGCCAGCGTCTGGGCATTGGCGATCACTTGCTTGGAGTAGGTCCGAAACTCCGGAGTCATGGCTTCCAGGAAGCACACGGCCTTGGCCGCGATCACATGCACCAGCGGCCCCCCTTGAATGCCCGGGAACAACGCTCGATCGATGGCCGCGCCATACTTTGCCTTGGCCAGAATCATCCCCGAGCGCGGACCGCGCAAGGTCTTGTGCGTGGTGGATGTCACGATGTCCGCATATTCAACGGGATTGGGATGCAGCCCGGCGGCCACCAGCCCCGAGATGTGCGCCATGTCCACCAGAAAGATCGCCCCCACCGCATCGGCGATGCCGCGAAAGCGCGCGAAGTCGATGATGCGTGGATATGCGCTGCCTCCCGCGATGATCAGCTTGGGCTTGTGCTCCTCGGCCAGCCGCGCGAGCTCCGCATAATCGATGCGCTCGTCTTCGCGTGTCACGCCGTAGGCAATCACGTGATAGGTCTTGCCCGAAAAATTCAACGGATGTCCGTGCGTCAGGTGCCCGCCGTGCGCCAGGTTCATGCCCAGAATCACGTCGCCCGGCTGGATCACCGCCGAATACGCCGCCTGGTTGGCCTGCGATCCGGAGTGGGGCTGCACATTCACGTACTCGGCGCCGAAAAGCTTCTTCGCACGCTCGCGCGCCAGGGTCTCCACCGCGTCGGTGAACTCGCAGCCCCCGTAGTAGCGCTTGCCGGGATAGCCTTCGGCATATTTGTTGGTGAACACGCTGCCGGTGGCCTGCAGTACGGCCTCGGATGTGAAGTTTTCGCTTGCGATTAATTCCAACCGGCTATGCTGGCGCTCCGCCTCGTGCTGGATCGCGTCGTAAACCTCCGGGTCGACTGCCGAAAGCGGCCGCGACATAAGCTCGGAATCGGTCATAAGCTTTAGTGTACCGGAGAAGGAATTACGGGGAGGAATTCAGAATTCAGAATTCCCGAGGGAGTTTCGGTAGCGCTGGCGGATTCTGTATTCTCCATTCTGAATTCTGGCTTCTGAATTCTAGCTTCTGGTGTCTCCCGTCGGGCACTATCCCTCCTCGCACCGTAGCACTGAGTGCATTTTTCGCCATTCTTCCCGTACAAGCTGCCGAAGGAGGAACAACGAGGTACTTACCCATCACACCCCTCAACTTGGCCCCAAGGTGCTTTGGATCATCGAACGCTGCAGGAGGTGTCCTTCGGAATTCTCGCCGCATCCACCATGGCGGTAAGCCGGACGGAGGCTGCCTTGGAGCTTCTTCGCCAGGAGGATTTCAATTGCTGCGGTTGGCGCGTTCCACGTATACGCGCACGGCGACGCTGCCAGCCTGCTATCTTTGGCCGCCCATTCCAAGTGGGCCCAGGAAGCCAGCGCCGCTCCGGTTGAGTCCGATGCCGGGCTCCGGCTGTTGATCGGCAAAGCCGTTCCATGCGGCAAATCGACCGGCAGATCCGCCTGGTAGCAGCGCGCCGCGCCACGGTCCTGATTAGCGGTGAGACCGGAACCGGCAAGGAATTGGCTGCACGATCCATCCACGCCCTCGGCGCTCGCCATCGTTTCTCGCTGGTGGCCGTCAATTGCGCCGCGCTTCCGGAAGCTCTGCTCGAAGCCGAGCTATTCGGACACGTCAGGGGTGCGTTTACACGCGCCGTCAACCACCGCATCGGGCGCTTCGAAGAGGCCCATCGCGGGACTATTTTACTGGATGAAATTGGCGACCTGCCGTTCGGTCTGCAAGCCAAGTTGCTGCGCGTGCTCCAGGAGCGCGAGTTCCAACGGCTGGGCAGTTCGGAAACCATCCGCGTGGACGCGCGGGTGAACGCCGCGTCCCATAGCGATCTGGCGGCCGCCTGGCCTCGCACGACTGGCCGGGCAACGTCCTTTCCTGGCGATTTTCCGCTTCCGCCACGGCGGCCTCCGGTCGCCTCTGCGCCCGGCGCGCATCCCCTAATCGCGGTACCCGACCAGGGTCTCGACTTCGAGCGTACCGTGGGGAATATCGAGTTGAACATCCGGAAACATGCCTTGCGAAAGACCCGCGGCAACAAGAAACTCGCGGCCGAGATGCTGGGCTTGAAGCGGACCACGCTTACCGCCAAGCTCAAGAGCCTGGTTGCTGTCGGTGTAGCGGGATAGTGGCGACCTGCGTTGCGCGCACGATGAAGCGCTTGGGCGCGGAACCGACATAGTAGAACGGATAGCATGTCACCAACGTCAGGTTTTCGCCGCCGGAAGCCGCCAGGACGCTAACATCGCGCGGAGTGACAATCTTGGTTGATTTCACCACGTAGCGGTAAGCGCCGTGCGTGGTCTCGAATTCGATGGCGTCGTCCTCTCGAATATTCCGCAGCGCGCGGAAAAATGTGTCGCGATGGCCGGCCAATCCGACGTTCCCCATTTTGCCGGGGAGCGCGGTGCCTGGAATATGCCCGACCGCCCGGCTCAAGGTGCTCTCGTCAGCGCCTTCTCGCACCATCACGGAGAGGTTTAGTCTGGGAATTTCCAGCCGGCCGATCACCGAACGCAGGGCCGGGGCGGCTTCGCGCATCGCTTCGTCCGGCGCCGGAAGCGAAGCCGAAGACGATTCCGATTTCGGCGCACTCTCGCTCCTCCCGCTCCAAAACCAACGCATCTCCTCATTCACAAAACCGCCGGCGCTCGGCGTCAACCCGCGCAAGCTCTGATCGAAGGCCCAATCCTGGTACGCCTGATATAAAACGCTGCTGGTGTTGATCCATACAAAACAGTCCAGCGCCAGCAGTCCCAACACCAGGAAGATCCATTCCAGCGCGCGCAGGCCCCGACGTTCGGAGCGTGGCCGCGCATCCCGCTCATTCTTCCAGGTCAGCCGCGCGGTCATCGGGAGGCCTTGTCTGTTGGATCCGGCTTCTCCGGCGAAAAAACGTAGCTGGTTCTCGTTCTCACCACCATCTTTGGATGGTCCTGCGACGACGCCACAACTTTTATATGCCGCTCCGCCTTGCCTTCCGCCGACGGCACATAGCCGATGGTGTATCTGGTTCTAATGTCCTTAGCGATCTGCTGGCAAATGGGCACGATCTCGGGCAGCGTTCGTGGGTGGTAAAACACGCCTCCGCTGACATGCGCGAGCTTTTTCAGGACTGCCTCGTTGCTCTCGGGATCGTCCTCGTCATAGAGGCCGATGGTATAAATCGTAGCCACTGACCGCAGCACGTCGCGCGTCACGTCATCCAGCGTATGCTGGCTGTGATTGTCCCCGCCATCGCTGATAAGAACCAGGGTCTTTTTATCCCGCCGTCCGAACTCGAGCTGATTGAGCGCCATCTCAATCGCGTCGTAGAGCGCCGTCCGCCCCTCCGGTTTTCCCTGGTACAGCGCGGCGCGCAGCTGCTGTACGTTGTCCGAAAAAAGCATATCGTCCGGCAAACCGCGCCGGGCTCTCTCATTGAAATTGATGATGAACATCTCATCCATCGGATTGCTGGCCTGGTTAAACACCAGCGCCGCGGTTAACACTTCCGCGCGCTTGGGCCGCATGCTTCCGCTCTCATCCACTGCGATCCCCACCGTGACGGGAACGTCGGCATTAGAGAATTGAGTAATCTCCACCGGCTTACCGTTCTCGTAAACCTTGAAATTTTCCTTGGACAGCCCGGAGACGAACCCACCAGATGCATCCTTCACGCTGACGTCTAAAAGCACCAGCCGCGAAGTGGTCCGGATAGTGAAATCGCTTGGTTCTTCTGCTTTCGCGATGATCGGTCCTTTTGACTGGCCCCAACCCACCACGCTCGCGAGAACTAGCAAACTCACCGGCCAAAGCACTTCGCGGCTGCGGCTCATAGCTACGGTCCCGATGTGATATTACGACAACCGGAACGCTCTGACCATCGCAAACAGACCCAACGACAAGATCCCAACCAACCCAAGTACGGGGAACGGGCTGGCAGTCTTCGGCAGTTCCTGAGGAGCAGGAGCGGGAGCCGGGGTCGGTTCCGGAGCCGGCGCGGCGGCTTCGGGCTGCGGAGGAGGCGTGTTCTGCGCCACTTCCTGCGGCTCAGGCTGCGTCTGGGTTACTGGCGCCTGCGGCAACTCCGCCGCCTGCGTCGCTTCAGTGGTCGGCACCGATTGATGCGATACCGCGGCGATCTGCGCCGCAGCCGACTTCGGATAAGCAAATTCCTGGCCGAAGTTGTCGCCCGGATAGAACCACGCTCTCAGCGCCTTGGGTTGCCCGGGAGGCGTTTCCCAGAACGTGATTACGGTCTTGCCCGTGGGCTGAAGCCGATAGTTCGGGATGGCTAGAATCGTCGTGAATAAGTGCGATTCATCGGCGTTGAAAATTTGCACGATGTGCCGATCCGAAGGCGAATCGAGCAGCTTCATGACGTAAGTTCCCGCTGGCAGAACTTGGTTAGGGACTTGAATCGGTTCGCTTACCGTAACAACGGTCTTCTTATTCCACTCATCCGCCGGCGCACTTGGGGCGAACGCGAGTCCAAGCAATCCGAGGGATGCCACTGCAATTAGTGAATGTTTCATATTGACTCCTTTTTTTCTGCAAATTGCCGCTTCGCGATCGCTTTCAGCAACCGCACGGTTCATCAGGTTGCTCAATCCTCCTCAACCTGTTCTCTCTCTACGCAGCTTGCGTGCCAAAGAATGAAATCGTTTGAACTCAGTGGGATCGGTTGCGCCCTTAGGATTTGTAACGTGGAAACTTTTACCGCGAGTGTCGAACCGCGGTCACTGAGTGACCGCCGGGCGTCTTAATCTTTACAATCACTTACCGCTGGAGCGGGTCTTCTTCCCACGGGGGAGTGGCCTGCATAAGGCGTCCCAGCTCAGGTTCCAGAGCACTCATCTTTTGCTTCATTTCCCAAGCAATTTTGCGATAACTGAAGTGGCCCTTCACGCCGGAGCGCAACCGGGCTATATATTCGGCTTCCGCGAAGTCCATCTTGAACAGAAATCGCGAGCGTGTCGCGAACGGAAGCAGATACTGTGCCCCCGGCTGTGGCAGCGACGCCAAAACAGTCCGCGCTTGCGTGATCAGCGCCTCGTAGCCGGCGCTTAACCCGGCCTCTCGGATCGCTTCCGGCGTCTCAAAACCCAGGTGCGCCGAATAGCTCTGCCGGAACTGCTGGCAACGCCGGTGCCTGTGGAGATCGCGATAGGCGCCAATGTCCATGACCATGTCGTAGACATAGGGCGCGCCGCGAAAATTCCGCAATAACTCATCCCGCCGGGTGCGCGATTGCAACGCAACATCCAGCACTTCGTTCCGGCGCGCCGGAGTCCACGAAGTGGCCAGTTCGTACAGCTCGCGATAGGGCCAGTCGGTCACCGGATACAGCAACGTGGCGACGATATCGGCCAGCGTGTCCGATGGCTTCATCAAATCCACGTCCTCCGCTGTCGCCGGCGCCTGGTGTGCCGCCAAATTTTGCTTGGCCCACGCCATCAAATCGTCACGGCTTCGCTCGGTATGCTCATCGGCGTCTAGATGCCGCGCCAGCGTCGGCGCCACCGCTTCCCCTGCTCCCGCCTCGTTCCATCGCAAACACGGCTCTTTGGCGCAAGCTTCCGCGATTTCGTTTGCCAAGCTGCGCAGCTCTTCGTACTCCGACGCCTTCAACCGCCGCACCTGCCTTTCAAGCGTGCGAATGCTGGTCACTTGCCCCACTCCGGTCGGAATGCCGAAGCACAACAGATAGCGGGCGACGTCGAACGCCCTGGCTTTTAGATTGCGCTGATACGCTTCCGGCTTCATGGCCTCCGGCCGCGGCAATTTAGCCGCCAGATGATCCAACACCTTCGCGTGCACCTGGTTGTATCCGTCGAGCAACGCCGCCGCGGCTTCTTGGTACGCGCTCGCCTGCGCGGCGTCGAATTCCGGCGGCGTCACGAATCCCGATTTTGAAAAGTCCTGGTAGCGGGACGATCGCGCCTGCCCATCCCAAAGCTGCTCGTCTTCAATCTCGGTCGCGGCCAGCTCCGAGATGCCTTCAAAGCACAGCACTACGTGCCCGAGGTCTGCAATCGACGCGTGCCCGTACTGGAAATAGAAGCTCTCCAGAAACTTCGCCGAATCGTGCGTCCGCACCCAGTCGAGTGAATCGCGGATCGAATCGGGCGAGCGGCTGTAGCGCGCCAGTGCAAACGCGCATTTTTCCGGTGGCAGAGGCGCGAGCGTGATTACGCGCTGGGTTGCGGGACGCGTCATCAACCTTTGAACTCGCCCGCCAGCCGGCTCGCGAGCGGACGCGTCTGTCCGGCGTACTTGCTGCCGGCCTTCTTGCGATAGGGCATCGACGATGGCGTAGAGAGCTGCTCGAACGTGAACGAGCAGATGCGCATCCCCGGATACAGCGCCACCGGCATGCGGCCCAGGTTGCTCAACTCGAGGGTCGCTTTGCCCGCCCATCCAGGATCGAACAGCCCGGCGGTACCATGCACGATGATGCCGATGCGTCCCAGGCTCGAGCGGCCTTCCAGTCGCCCTAGCACATCGTCAGCCAGCTCGAGCGTTTCTTCGGTGATCGCCAGCACGAACTCGCGCGGCTGTAAAATGAACGGCTCACCCGCCGGCACTTCCACGCTGCGCATGATCCCGTCGATGCCCTTGCTCTCGCGCAGATCGATGTAGGCATTGCGGCTGTGCTCGAAAACGTTGAACTCGTTGCCCAGCCGGAAATCCACCGAACAACTTCCGAACTGCTCGGGCGGCAGCTGGGGAGAAATCTTGATTTTTCCTTGCGCCAGGTAGTTGTGGATGTCCACGTCGGACAAAACCATAGAGATTCAACTTACCACAGGGCGCGGCTCGGGCTCGCCGAGCAGCTCGCACTCGCTAATGC
>Ga0302326_10003368_pt1 | contig 37724 bp, 35 predicted proteins | sample Palsa_T0_3_FD_202264 | JGI IMG/M metagenome (GOLD analysis project Ga0302326, IMG submission 202264) | Peat permafrost microbial communities from Stordalen Mire near Abisko, Sweden - Palsa_T0_3 | ecosystem: Environmental > Terrestrial > Soil > Palsa > Peat permafrost | place: Sweden: Abisko... | reverse complement strand
TCATAGAACTCCACCACGGGCCGTGCATCGAGCGGCAGGAATTCCGTGCTCCCCGAGCTATGCCGGAAGGCGAGCCGATTTGCGAGGAAGTCGAACTCGATCTCCAGCCGATCACCCTGCCGCAGCGGCATGACCGAGGTCGAGAGTCCACGCGCCGTTACGTACAAAGGAACGTTCCACCAATGATTCTGCTTCGGTGTCAACGCCAAGCGTGTCTTGCCGACGATTTGCGTGAGCATGTGCAGGGTGTCGCCGCTGTTATGCCATTGCGGCCAGTCGAGCGGCGGCCATGTCGGCGAGAGTTCATTCATTGCGGCAGCGACGCGGCATCTCGGGCCAGCGCTTCGATCCCGGACCAATCGGCCGAATCGACCATGGATTTGGGCGCCACCCACGAGCCGCCCACGCAGATGACATTCGGCAGAGCGAGATACCGCGGCGCGTTGTCTCGAGAGATGTCGCCCGCCGCATAGAATTCCAACTCGGGGAAAGATTCGCCGAGTGTCTGCAGCATGCGCGTGCCACCGGCTATCTCCGCCGGGAAGAGCTTCAGCACCTTGAATCCCGAATGCTGTGCCGCCACCACGTCAGTGGGCGTCATGACGCCGGGCAGCACGGGAAACCGCGCACCGCGGGCTGCCGCTGACAGTTCCGGCGTCAATCCTGGCGTCACTCCGAAGTGCGCACCCAGCCGGCCGGCGGCGGCAAAATCGGCTGCTTTGGTGAGTCCGCCGACGCCGACGATGGCCTCCGGCAGGGTCTTGCGAATCGCGTCGATGCAGGCGATCGCGCCGGTCGCCTGCAGGCTGATTTCCAATGCGCGTAAACCGCCTGCCATCAACGCGCGCACCATGGGCACGACACGCTCGGACTCAGCCGCCGGAATCGCGGCGATGACGGGCGTGAGGCTGACGATGTCACGGATGTTCAAATTACGGAATCCATGCGCGGGGAACCGGTCATTGATCAGGTCCGCTTGAAGTATATCCCCCGGGGCTCCGCAGCAGTGCTCGGGATACTAGGCGAACATACCCTACCAGGGTATAGTTGGGCAAGAGGCTTGCGGTATGAGTCACGTTGCGAAAGAAAAAACCAAGTTGATGAACCGGTTGAAGCGCATGCGCGGCCAGATCGGGGCGATGGAGCGCGCAGTCGATGCGGACAACGAATGCGCCGCGATCCTGCAGCAAGCCACTGCCTGTCGAGGGGCCTTGGATGGATTCATCGCGGAAGTCATCGAGGACCACATTCGCGAACACATGGTAGACGCGCAAGCGGGTCGCGATTCAGTGCGGAACCTGGCCGCCGAAGAACTCATCGAGGTGGTGCATCAGTATCTGAAGAAGTAAAAGAGACTCCAGGAAGGCTCGAACTCCGGCGCCGTGCGACAAAAGCTGGGCGACTAAAGCTCGTGCGTGTAGATGATAAAACCTTGGTGCTGCGCAACCTTGTCGTATAAAGCTCGCCCCGCTGCGTTGGACGTTTTCGTCTGCCAGTACACACGGCTGCTGCCGGCCTTTCGCGCCGCTTCGTATACGGCATGGATGAGCTGACGGCCGACACCGCGACCCCGCACTTCTTCGGCGGTGAATAGATCCTGCAGATAACAAACGTCGGTCAGCCGCGTCGTACTGCGATGGAACAGGAAGTGCACGATTCCGATCACACGGCCATCTTTCTCGGCGACGAGAGCGTGCACCGGCTCCTCGCGGGAAAAGAATCGCTCCCAGGTGGCCTCGGAAACACTTTCCGGCAGCGCACTCGGACCCTCGCGCCCGTAGAAACGGTTGTAGCTGTCCCAGAGCGGCCGCCAACCAGAGTAATCAGCTCGCTCAATCGGTCTTACAAAAAGGGTGTTTAGCCGATCCACGCACGGACCCCTGCCTTGGCCTTGGCATTTCTTGACGTTCATATTTTTGAATTACGTTCGGCAGTCGTCTGTGGTTTGCGACAATGCGGGGATTTTACAATGCCGGAGCGCGCGACCGCAGCGAGCAGTGGGTCACGCTGCGTCCAAGACCGACGCGGGATATTGGTGCCGCAAAAGCGCAAAGTGCGCGTCGACCGAGAGCGTGGGTAAACATGAGAATCGAGCATGGTGCCGCAGCAAGATCCATCAACGAACTGCTGGCAATATTCATGCGGCAAGGCGCGCTGGAGGCTGCCGCGAGACGCGCGTCATTCGGCGTGACGGGTCGAACCGCATCGATCCGGGTGCCCTTGTCGCCCGCCAATTCTGCGGCGATTCCGACGCCCTAGCCGCCGACGAGCGTCTGGCGCGACGGCCGCTTTCGATATTGCCTATTTCCACGCCGTGATTGCCTATTTCCACGCCGTGGCTTGCATCGCGAGCACGCCCGACGGCCCCACCGCCCGAAGTTCCACCCGGTCGCTTTCCGGTTTGCCCGCGAATTGAATCGGCTGATTCACGAACAGCGGACTGCGCGCGCGGAATTCGAAACGCGCCAGTCGATCTATGCCGTTCAATGCCAGCAGCTTCACCAGAATGATCGCCACCAACGGTCCGTGCACGACGCGCTCTCGATAGCCTTCCTCGCGCTGCGTATAGAGCTGGTCGAAATGAATCAGGTGCGAATTGAAGGTCAACGCGGAATAGCGCATGAGCATGACCGGATCGGGGGTCACCGTCAGCGCCCAAGGATCGTCCGTGGCGGTCGTCGGAAACGGATCCTTCGGCGCAGGCTCGAACGGAGCCGGTCCCTGCAGGTAGACGATGTCGCGCTCCTCGCGCACGCACAGCTGATCGTCCTGAAAATACTGGTATTCGGCCGTCTGTATGTGAAAGGGACCGTGCTTGCCCTTCTTGTCACGCTGCCCGATCACGCGCTCGGTCATCCGTGCCCTGACCCCGATGCGCAGCGGGCGCAGGAATTCGGTGCGTGCGGATGCGAACAGACGCCGGCGGCGCAGCGAAGCGTCGGCCCACTCTTGATTGATCATGTGGCCGTCGCGGCCGATCGCGAAGCGCGGCGCGGTGGGCAGGAAATACAACCAATGCCAGAGCGGCGGCAATTCCGTCTGATTCTCTGCGCCATCGCTCAAGCCGAGCGTGGCTTCGAGCGCTTGCACGGGCCAGGGGTCCAGATTCGATTCAGTCGTCATTAAAATCGCACCACGGCGGCCAGCGCGGCATCCGCCGCCGCGAACAGCTTCGGATCGATGTCACGGCCCGATGCTGCGGCATTGTCGTCGAGCTGCTGCGTAGCGCTCGCACCGACGATGGCCGATGCCACGTTCGGTTGCCGCAACACCCAGGCAAGCGCGAATTGACTCATGGTGGCTCCGGCTTCCTGGGCCAGCGGCTTCAGCTTCTGCACGGCTTGAAGAACCTCCGGCCGCATGAAGCTGGAGATGAATCCGCCCATCGTCCTGCTGGCTGCGCGTGTGTCGGCCGGTGGCGGCGAATTGGGCAGGTATTTCCCCGACAGCACGCCCTGCGCCAACGGCGACCAGACGATCTGCGAAATGCCGTTCTCCCGGCAAAGTGCGATGACTCTCTTCTCGGGAAGCCGGTGCAACATCGAATACTGCGGCTGGCTGGACACGAACCGCTCCACGTTCGGCACGGCGAAGGAATCGGCGATGTTTTGCGGCGACCATTCGCTGAATCCCAGGTAGCGCGCTTTGCCCAGCCTGACGACTTCGCTCAGCGCCTCCATGGTTTCCTGCAGCGGTGTTTGCGGATCGTAGCGATGGCACTGATAAAGATCGACGTAGTCGGTGCGCAGCCGCTTCAGCGATGCATCGATCTGCTTGAAAACCTGCGCGCGCGACAAGCCGCGGTCGGTGTCCGACATGTCGAAGAACAATTTCGTCGCCAGCACGTAGCGATCGCGAGGAATTCGGGCGAACGCTTCGCCGAGAACCGATTCCGCGGCGCCTCTGCCGTAGACATTGGCCGTGTCGAAGAAATTGATTCCAAGATCGAAGGCATGATGCACGCAAGCCATGGCCCGCTCGCGCTCCACGCCGCCGCCGTAGGTGAGCCAGGAACCCAGCGAGATCTCGGAAACTCGAAGTGCGCTGTTGCCGAGCTGTCTGTATTGCATCGTCGTTACCCTTGGGGTTGAACAGTAATCATACTCTGTGCGGTCCGCGAGTTTGCCGTTCTCCTGCACTGCCCTGTTAGCATTGTCGTCCGTTCATTCGCTGCCCTTGAAGGAATTCATGCCGACGCTTTTCGATCCGATCAAAATAGGCCGCCTCACCTGCCCCAACCGCATCTGGATGGCGCCTCTGACCCGCGGGCGCGCCGCCCGCGATCATGTGCCGACCGACCTGATGGCCGCTTACTATGCCCAGCGCGCCTCGGCCGGATTGATCATATCCGAAGCCACCGGCATCACGGTCGAGGGCAGCGGCTGGCCTTACGCCGGCGGCCTGTGGGGAGCCGAGCATGTAGCGCATTGGCAGAAGGTGACGCAGTCGGTGCACAAGGCCGGCGGCCGCATTTTTGCGCAACTTTGGCACATGGGGCGGTTGGTCCATCCCTCGCTGCATGGAATCCAGCCGGTGTCGGCCAGCGCGACGACCGGACCCGGTCAGGCGCATACGTACGAGGGGCGGCAGCCATACGTTCAAGCGCGGCCGCTGTCGATCGAGGAAATACCGCGGCTCGTCGGCGATTATGTTGCCGCCGCCCGCAATGCCATCAACGCCGGCTTCGATGGCGTGCAACTGCACGGCGCCAACGGCTACTTGATCGATCAGTTCCTGCGCGATAACAGCAACAAGCGCACCGATGGGTATGGCGGACCGATCGAGAATCGCATACGCCTGCTGCGCGAGGTGGTCGCGGCGCTGGCGGACGCCGTGGGCGCCGACCGCACGGCCGTGCGCCTCTCGCCGAACGGCGACTCGCAGGGCGTGGACGACAGCAACCAAGCGGCGCTTTTTCCTCAGGCGGCGGCGGCGCTCGATTCGTTCGGTCTGGCTTTTCTCGAATTGCGCGAGCCCGGTCCCGCCGGTACCTTCGGCAAATCGGACCGGCCGCCGGTCGCGCCTCTCATCCGTAAGGCCTTCAAGGGAGTTTTGGTGCTCAATTCGGACTACGATTTCGCCGGGGCGCAGGCGAAACTCGCCGCCGGCGGCGCGGACGCCATCACGTTCGGCAGAAGGTTTCTGGCGAACCCGGACCTGCCGCATCGCTTCGCGGAAAGCCTGCCGCTCAATGGCGACGATCCAAAAACCTGGTACTCGCAGGGCCCGGAAGGCTACATAACGTATCCCACCGCATCCTGACCTGAGCGTCGCGGCGTGCGCGTCTATCCATGTGATTCTGCCGCGCGACGCATCTGCTGCTCGAGAAGGCGCGCGACGTGCATCGCCGTGCGGCGTGCGCCGTCGCGAATTTGCTGGCGGCAGCTGGTGCCGTCCGCGACGATGAGCGCATCGGGCTTCGCCCGCACGGCCGGCAGCAGCGACATTTCGGCCATTTTCATCGACAGTGCATGATGCTTGGATTCGTAGCCAAAGCTGCCCGCCATGCCGCAGCAGGAGCTGTTGATCAGCTCGGGTTTGGCGCCTGGAATCATTCGAATGACATCGAGCACGGGGCTGATCGCGCCGAACGCCTTTTGATGACAATGGCCGTGCACCAGAATGCGGTCGTGGATCTCGGCGAATTGCAAGGTGAAACGGCCGGCTTGCGCCTCGCGTGCGATGAATTCCTCGAGCAAAGAGGCGCGCGAGGCAACCACCTGGGCGGCGGAGCCCAGGTGCATCACCAATGCCTCATCGCGCAGCGTCAGCAGGCAGGCCGGTTCCAGACCCACGATTGCAACGCCGCGCGCGGCGAACGGCAGCAGCGCCTCGATCAGTTCCGCCATTTTGCCTTTGGCGCGCTCGAGCATGCCTGTGCCTAGGTAGGTCCGGCCGCAGCAATAGTGTCCCTTTTCCTTGCGGATGGTATGCAGCGTATAACCTGCCGCCCGCAGCACGCGGGCCGCCGCCAGCGCGTTCTCGCTCTCGAATATGCCGTTGAAGGTGTCGACGAACAGCACGGCCGCCTTGCCGGTGGCGGCGCCGGCCTGCAGCGTTTGATCGGCGTCGGAAAATAACTGTTCGTCGGCCGCGCGCCAGAACGTGCGCGAGCGCCACACGGGCAGCGCACGGCCGGCCGCAAGTCCCAGACATTTTTCCGACAGCCAGGCGGCAAAGGGAAGCTTGTCGCGCAAATTGAGCAACAGCGAGAAGCGGCTCGCCAGCGCCGCGTAGTCCGGCAGGTGTCCGATGAGCCTGTCCCTCATCGAGAATCCTTGCAGATTCTTGTAATGAGCCAGGAACTCCACCTTCATCGCCGCCATGTCCACGCCGGTCGGGCACTCGCTGCGGCATCCCTTGCAGCTCACGCACAGCTCCATCGTGCCGTACAGTTCCTCGCTCACCAAAGCGTCCGCACCCAGCTGTCCCGACAATGCGAGCCGCAGCGTGTTGGCTCGGCCGCGCGTGACGTGCCGCTCGTCGCGCGTCACCCGGTAACTCGGGCACATGGTCCCCGCATCGACTTTGCGGCAATGTCCGTTGTTGTTGCACATTTCGACGGCTTTCGCGAAGCCGCCGGTGACATCGCCGCCCGTGCCCGGCGCGGAAAGCTCTCCGGTCACGGCGTCGTTGCGCACATTCCACGCCGACCAATCGAGAGCGGGTTTGAGCGGGAACGTTTGGTAACGGTGCGGTGCCGAGGGCGGCGGAAATCGGAACAGGGAGCTGTCGTCCATCCGCGGCGGATCGATGATCTTGCCGGGATTGAACAAGCCGATGGGGTCGAGATGATTCTTGATGGCGCGGAACGCCTGATTGATCTGCGGGCCGAACTGCCACTGGATCCACTCGCCGCGGCAGATGCCGTCGCCGTGTTCGCCGCTGTATGCGCCCTTGAATTTTTTCACCAGGCCCGCCGTGGCTTGCGCGATCGCGCGCATCTTGTAGGCACCCCCTTCCGGGCCATCGGTGCGCATATCCAGGATCGGCCGTACGTGCAGGGTGCCCACCGAGGCATGCGCATACCACGTGCCATGCGTACCGTATTTCGCGAACAGCTCGGTCAGCGCCTCGGTGTATTCGGCCAGGTGCTGCAGGGGCACGGCGCAATCCTCGATGAAGCTCACCGGCTTGCCGTCGCCGCGCAGGCTCATCATGATGTTGAGGCCCGCCTTGCGCACGTCCCATAAATTCTGCTGGGATTTGGCATCGAGCATTTCGACCACGCTGCCGGGATGTCCAAGTTCTCCCATCAGCTCGGACAAATCCCGCAAGCGCGAGCGTGCGCGGCCCTCATCGTCGTCCGCGAATTCCACCAACAGAATGGCGGCCGGCGAACCCGTAAGCGCGGCGCGAATGGTGTCGCGATATGCCGCATTGCCAAGGCTCAGGTCGATCATCACGCGGTCCAGCAATTCCACTGCCGATGGTCCCAGCTTGACGATGTGTTCCGGGGCGGCCATCGCTTGTTGGAATGTCGCGAAATTGACGCTACCCAACACTTTGAAGCGGGGAATCGGCGCCAGCTGCAGCGTCAATTGGCGCGTATAGGCCAAGGTGCCTTCCGAGCCCACCAGCAGGTGCGCAAGATTCGCGCTGTCATCGCCGGTGTAAGCCCGTTCGCTTTGCCTTTGGAAAATGTCGAGGTTGTAGCCGCCCACCCGCCGCAGCACCTTGGGCCAGCGTGCCTCGATGTCCCTGGCGCAGGCGCGCGCCTGAGCTTCCGCGAATTCGGCGATGTCGATCGCGCGCCCCTGCAATGCCGCCCGCGGTCCGAAGTCCAGGAGCTCGCCGTCGGAAAGCCATGCGCTCATGCCAAGGACGTTGTGAACCATGTTGCCGTAGGCAATCGAACGCGACCCGCAAGAGTTGTTGCCCGCCATGCCGCCCAGAGTTGCCTGCGCGCTGGTCGAAACATCGACGGGGAACCATAGCCCGTGGGGCTTCAGCCGCGCATTCAACTGGTCGAGCACCAGACCCGGCTCGACCACGGCGGTGCGCCGTTCCGCATCGATCGCGATGATCTGATTCAAATACTTGCTGTTGTCGATGATGAGAGCCTGGCCGACGGTCTGGCCGCATTGGCTCGTGCCGCCGCCGCGGGCCAGCACCGGGACATTCAATTCGCGTGCGATGCCGATCGCAGCGGCCACATCGCGTTCGCTGCGCGGAACGAAAACGCCCAGGGGCACGATCTGGTATATGGATGCGTCGGTCGCATAGCGGCCGCGCGAGCCAGGATCGAACAGCACCTCGCCTTCGGTTTCCCGGTCCAAATGCGCCGCGAGCTGCTGCCTCAGGCCGGGGTCCGAGAGGTCTTTTCGCGACTCGCGGATCACGCTGTCGGTGGCGAAAGAATGGCGCCGTGTCGCAGCAGCTCGACGACCGTGTCGCGCTTGTGCAGAAGATGTTCGATCAAAATCCGCCGCATCGCCGCGGCGTCGCGCGTCTCGAGCGCCTGCACCATCTCTTCATGCTCGCGCACTGCCTGCTGCCATCGCGATTTGTTTTGATTGGTGCGAAAGCGCAGTGACTGCACCCGCGCGTTGATCTCTTTGTAGGCTTTCACGAGCAGTGGATTCGCCGCGGCTTCGTTGATGGCGACGTGAATGCGCGCGTTCAATCGATAGTAGCCCGACAGGTCATCGCGCTCGAAGCACGCCAGCATCTCGTAGTGCAGGGCCTTGATCTCCGCGAGTTGCGCGGCGCTGATGCGTTGCGCGGCAAGCTCTCCCGACATCGCCTCCAAGCCCGCCAGCATCTCGAATGCCTGAAGGATGTCGGTCTCCGTAAGCTTGACGGCGACCGCGCCGCGATTGGGAATCAAATCCACCAACCCCTCCGCGCCCAGAAGCTTGATCGCTTCCCGCAAAGGCGTGCGCGACACTTGCAGCCGTAGCGATAATTCGCGTTCGTTGAGCTTTGCTCCGGGCTCGATCCGTCCCTCGATCAACATTTCCCGCAGCCGCGTCATCACCTGATCATGCAGGGCTCGCCGCGGAATCTGCAGCACATTGGAGTTTTGCTCTGCCATGGGGCGATTCTGCATTCAATGTGCCAAATCCGTCAAATTCCTCGCCGCTCCGTAGGAAATTTCTTACAGGATTGCCGTGAATTTGAGTTTTGCATGCAAATATGCCACCGTTTGGCCATCCCATTCCGCTGCAGCAACGGGCCACCATGCTGAAACTCGATTCTCATCCAGTCGGGCAACACTTTCTGCAGATTCCGGGCCCAAGCCCCGTCCCAGATCGCATCCTGCGCGCCATGAGCCTGCCCACCATCGACCATCGCGGACCGGAATTCGGGATGCTGGGCTTGAAGGTGCTCGAAGGATTGCAGGACATATTCAGAACGAAGTCTCCGGTAATCATTTATCCCGCGTCGGGGACCGGAGCCTGGGAAGCCGCTCTCTGCAATACCTTGAGTCCCGGCGACCGTGTGCTGATGTACGAGACCGGACACTTCGCTTCGCTGTGGAGTCAAATGGCTCGGCGCTTAGGCTTGGGTGTCGAGATCATCGCTGGGCAGACAGCCGATGAGGTTCTGCCGCAGGCGCCAAACTGGCGACGCGGCGTCGATGCCGAACTGATCGCAGAACGCCTGCGCACCGATACCCAGCATGGCATCAAAGCGGTCTGCGTCGTTCACAACGAGACCTCGACGGGGGTCACATCCGACATTGCCGCCGTTCGTGCCGCCATCGATTCGGCGAAACACCCGGCGCTGCTATTGGTGGACTCGATCTCGGGACTGGCCTGCGCCGACTATCGCCATGACGAATGGGGCGTGGATGTTACGGTCAGCGGTTCGCAAAAGGGATTGATGCTGCCCCCGGGCATCAGCTTCAACGCCGTGTCGGCACGCGCCATCGCGGCCAGCAAGAACGCGCGGCTGCCGCGTTCGTATTGGGCGTGGCAAGAGATCATCGCACTCAACAAGACCGGCTACTGGCCCTATACGCCGAATACCAATTTGCTCTACGGCTTATCCGAATCCCTCGACATGCTGCAAGCCGAAAGCTTAAGTCGTGTCTTCGCACGGCACCGGCGCTGGGCCGCCGGGGTGCGGGCTGCCGTGCAGGCCTGGGGACTGCCGATCCAGTGCGCCGATCCGAAAGTCTATTCGCCGGTGCTGACCGGCGTCATTACTCCGCCGGAGCTCGATGCCGATGCGCTGCGCAAGCTGATTTTCGAGCGTTTCGACCTGTCTCTCGGCACCGGCCTCGGCAAGCTCAAGGGCCGGATGTTTCGCATCGGGCATCTTGGCAACAGTAATGATCTGACGCTGTTGGCGACGGTCGCGGGATGCGAGATGGGGCTGAAGCTCATGCACGTGCCCCTGCGCGGCAGCGGCGTGCAGGCCGCCATGGAACATTTTGCGGCTCACCCCGGCGGCCTGGCACCGTAGCGCACGCATTCGTCGATGATCAGGCGCCCGCGACCCGCGAACATCGTCATCGTCATCCTTGGGCTGATGTACTTCATCACCTATCTGGATCGCGTCAACGTCAGCACGGCGGCCGCCGGCTTCGGCACCGAATTCGATCTGAATAGGACTCAGATTGGACTGGTATTCTCGGCATTCGCATACCCGTACTTGGTTTTTCAAATCGTCGGCGGCTGGATCAGCGATCGCTTCGGAGCACGCCGCACTCTGATCGCCTGCGGCTTGCTATGGGCAGCCGCCACCGCGATCACCGGCCTCGCCGCCGGCCTTGCATCGTTGTTGATTGCGAGGATCCTGCTCGGCTTCGGCGAAGGCGCCACCTTCCCCGCCGCCACGACCGCAATGTCCCGATGGGTTCGCAAGGAGCAGCGCGGTTTCGCGCAGGGCGTCACCCACGCCGCCGCGCGCGTCGGCAACGCCGCCGCTCCCGGCGTGATTGTCGCCGTCATGAGCGCCTACGGATGGCGCAGCAGCTTCTTCGTTTGCGCATTCATAAGTTTTCTCTGGGTGGCATTGTGGGCCATGACGTTCACCGAATTCCCCAGGGACCATCCGCGCGTCTGCGCGCAGGAATTGGCATTGCTGCCGCCAAGCGCGCCGCATTCCGATCCGGTGCCCTGGGCACGGCTGATCAGACGCATGTTGCCGGTGACCATCGTCTATTTTTGCTACGGCTGGACGCTCTGGTTGTTTCTAAGCTGGGTTCCGCAATATTTTCTGTACAGTCAGAATCTCGATCTGCACCGCTCCGCGCTGTTCGCATCGAGCGTGTTCTTTGCCGGCGTCCTGGGCGACAGCCTGGGGGGAATCACCACCGACCGGCTGCTCACATTCTCGAAACGGCTCGAGATTGCGCGCAGCTACCTGGTTTGCGTCTGCATGTTCATGAGCATGCTTTCGCTCATCCCGCTTATGTTCACCCACAGCCTGTGGTTGTCGCTCGCCTGCCTGTCGGCTGGCTTTTTCTTCTCCGAAATGACCATTGGGGCGATGTGGGCGATTCCGATGGATGTAGCGCTCGAGCACTGCGGCACGGCGAGCGGCATCATGAACACGGGTTCGGCGCTGGCCGCCATCATCAGTCCGGTGGTGTCTGGATATTTGATCGACATCAGCGGCAATTGGCAGCTGCCGTTCGTCGGCAGCATGATTCTCCTGGGGGTCGGCATGGTGCTCTCGCTGCGCATGCACCCCGAAAGGAAGTTCGCCGCCCGCCTCGCCGCCGCCTAGTCCGGCCGCACCGCAGGCGCGCTGCGCCTCTCCGCCTTGCCGATGCGCGGGATCGACACCAGGCGCCGGCGCTTGTAGGGGCGCTGATACAGCTCACGCATGTTCGCACTCGCCTTGATCTCGGCCATTTGGCTGGAGCGGCCGTTTACCAGCGTCACGACCAGATTGGCCACGCTCATCAAGAAGCCGAAGAGAATGGTTGCGAGCAGCAGGGTATCGACATTGGTGGATTGCACCAGGTTAGCATGGGCGTATATGCCCGGCGCCGGCAGCCGCGAACGTCCACGATCTCTGTAGGCGCAATGCCCGGTCTGTCACGGATGCCCGCCCGTCTGAATCTTGCGGCCATAATCGCTGAGCAGTATCTGGATGCCGAAGTAGCCGATGAACTCGGGCTGACCGTTGGCCGTTCCGCTGACGCTGCGGCCCGCCATGAACAGTGCAATGAAGCCGTCAGACAACTTATAGCGGCCGCCCAGATCCAGGGTCGTCTGATTGGGCGGCGCGCCGGTGGCATGATCGTTGTAGAGCTCCAGCGCAAGATCCAGCCGGTCCGAAATCGAGCGTCCCGCCACGAGCCCGAATATCCGCTCCTGCACGCCGTCCTTCGGCGAATAGACGCCCACCTCCATGTCGACGTCGAGGGGTCCGAGCTTGTGGGTGGCCTCCAACGGCAAGAGCAGCCGCGGCCCGGGCGAAACGATCTGTTCGCGCTGTGCCGCTGCCGATCCGCGCGTCTCGATCTGCGGAAATATCGAGACCTGCCATCCGTCCTCGCCCTGATCGAGAAAGCGCCATTTGATTCCCGGAAATGCGTTGCTCCAGCCGCTTTCGCGAGCGGCGCCGCTGCCGCTCTGAACGATGTAGGGCACCTCGAAAGTCAGTTGCACCCGGTCGCCCAAACCATAGTTCAAGTCGATCTGCGGAATTTGGTACGACGCTACGCCGCGGCTGATGGCCTGCGCGGAGGCCAGGTTGACTTCCCAATTGCCGTTGCCGGGTGTGCCGGGATCGTTGCTCAGGAAGGGAGGGCCGGCTTGCGCATGGGCAACGTGCGGCGGGCACACGAGCGCCAGTCCAGTGAGCGAGATTTTCAGAATTGTGTGCGCGCGCGTCGTCATGGACCCAAGCAGGCCGGCGCGGCCCGGTCGGCCGCCATGCAATGAGCAGGTATACTGCATCGCGCTTTTATTGCTCGACGGAGTCGTTGATCATGACGAAGGTTCCTCACGGGGTCGGTCCCAGCTACCCGCAAGTGGTGGTGCTCGTCGGGGCCACGGGCGATCTATCGAAGCGCAAGTTGCTGCCGGGTCTGTTTCATCTGTCGAGCGCCGGTTTCATTCCAGGGTGCAGGATCATCGGCGTGTCGCTCGATGCCCTGGATACTGCAGGCTTTCGCAACGAAATGCACGAAGCCGTTCACGAGTTCTCGACGCGCAAAGTGGACGAAGCCGTTTGGAACACGTTCGCACAGAATCTGACCTATGTACCGCTCACCGCGGGGCCTGCCGCCCTCAAGACCGCAGTCGATGAGGCTGAGCGCTCCTTGGGACAGGAAAGCCGCCGGCTGCATTACTTGAGCGTGCCGCCGAACGCGGCGCTGTCGGCGATCCGGCTGCTGGGCGACGCCGGTCTCGTCGAACGATCGCGCGTCATCATGGAAAAGCCCTTCGGCACGGACCTGGCGAGCGCCGTGGAGCTCAACGGCAAACTGCACGAAGTTTTCAGCGAAGATCAGATTTTTCGCATCGACCACTTCCTCGGCAAGGAGCCCGCGCAGAACATTCTCGCCTTCCGTTTCGCCAACGGTTTGTTCGAGCCGATCTGGAACAGGAACTTCGTCGACCATGTGCAAATCGACGTTCCCGAAACCTTGAGTCTGGGCAAACGCTCTGCTTTCTATGAGCAGACCGGCGCGTACCGCGACATGGTCGTCACCCACCTCTTCCAGATTCTCGGCTTCATGGCCATGGAGCCGCCCACTTCGCTGGAACCGGCACCGATCAGCGAGGAGAAAAACAAGGTGTTCCGCAGCATGCTGCCCATCAAGCCGAGCGATGTCGTGCGCGGGCAATACACGGGCTACCGTGCGGAAGACGGCGTCGCTCCGGAATCGGATACAGAGACGTTCATCGCGCTCAAATGCAACATCGACAACTGGCGTTGGGCTGGCGTGCCTTTCTTTCTGCGCACCGGCAAGCGGCTCGCCGAAGGACAACGGATCATTTCCATTGCCTTCCGCGAACCGCCGAAAAGCATGTTTCCCGCAGGCTCTGGCATCGGCGCGCAGGGGCCCGATCACCTCACCTTCGACCTGGCTGATGCGGCGAAATTGTCGCTATCGTTCTACGGCAAGCGTCCCGGCCCGGGCATGCGGCTCGACAAGCTCAGCCTGCAGTTCGCCATGCACGACACCAGCCACGTCGGCGACGTGCTCGAAGCCTATGAGCGCCTGATTCTGGATGCGATGCGCGGCGACCGCACGCTGTTCACCACGGCCGACGGCATCGAGAGATTATGGGAGGTTTCGACCGCGCTGTTGGACTCACCGCCGCCGGTGCGCGCCTACGCACCAGGATCGTGGGGACCGAACGCGATTCATCAACTCATCGCACCCTACGCCTGGCGCCTGCCCTTCGAGCGCGTGTGGCGCGATCCGAACGCTACAGGCGGTTAACTGCCGGGAGTTGGCTGCCGGCGGTTGGCGACACCGTGCCGCCGGCAGCGCCGCGCCGGGCGCGGATATCTTACTGAACAGCTGCCTGGGCGCTCGCCTTGGCGTCCGCGCGGGCCGCCTTATAGTCCGATTCCGCCTGGTCCTTGCACGCCTTCTGCGCATCGCCGCTCTGGGATTCGCAGTTCGCCAATGCCACCTTGCGGTTGCCGTCAGCCTTCGCAATCGCCACGTCGTAGGCCTGGTGGGCTGCGTCGTTGCTGAAATGGATCAGGGAGTCGTCGACCTTGTCGGCAGATTTGTCCAGCGCGCTCTGCGCGCGGTCTTCGCTTTTCGCAACCTCGTTGCCCGCCTTTTGCTCAGCCTTGGCAACGTCTTTCGCAACATCCTCGGGTGATTTCGCCTGATTGCAGGCAGCCAGCACCAGAGCGGCGGCCAAAATCGGCATTAGGTATCCACGCATGCAGTTTCCCCTTGTTGTAATGCGCGGACGGCCCCGCGCTGCGGCAGCATCCTGGGCGTTTGCTGCGCGGCTTGCCACTGGCCGTGCGGTGCAAACGGCGTAGGAATCGTCCCGCGCAGCAGCACCCCCCCCAAGCGTGGGATTGTCGCTGCGGAGAGGCGTCCGTAGGATCGCCCGCAGCTACCGCCGGGAGAGGGATCATGAAACGCCATACTGGGCACGCCTGCACCACCGTAACACTGGTCGCGACCGCCGCCTTGGCGATTGCACTGGCGATCGCGGCCATCGCGTTCACCCACGCCACGGTTTGACTAGCACTTATACATTGAGCTCGGCAGCCGCGTCATCCGGGCTCAATTGACCGGTTGCTTGGCGGGGCGGTCGAGGAAGGCGCTGATGATGGGATTAAGCCAATCGGACCGCCCTGAAAAGGTGGCGTGGTCCGTGCCGGGCAGCACGCACAGTTCGGCTTCTGGCAGCGCGTGAAAGATCTTCAGGGTGTGTTCGAGCGTAATGGCATCCCGGTCTCCGGAAATCACCAGCACCGGCTGCGCGATTTTCCCGAGCATCGCCACGCTCAACTCCGATTCGGTGGGCGAATGGAGCCACAGATGTGCCAGCTTTTCATCGATGGTTTTCGGCTTCGGCGTTTGGGTCGCACGCAGATCCTCGAGGTCGTCCGGGTTCAATCCGTCGGGCGCGATGTTCACGCCGCTGATCACGAGCCGCCGCACCAGCTCCGGATGGCGCACGGCCAGCATCAACGCCAGGATTCCGCCGTCGCTGAAGCCCACGACATCCACGTGCTTGAGCTTGAGGTGCTGGAGCAGCGCCGCCGTGTCTTCCATCATCCCCGTGTAGGTCAGAGGCCCTCGAACGTCGGGTGTGCGTCCCTGCCCCACCTGATCGGGCAAGAGGATGAGATGGTGCTCGGCAAAGACGTCGAGTTGGCGCGCGAAGGAGCGTTCGCCGGAATCCCCGCCGCCGTGCAACAGCAGCAGCGGGGAACCGCGACCTTGCATCGCATAGAGCATCGCATGCCCGTGAATGGAGGTACGATGCCACTCGCCGGCGTTAATGGCGGCACGCGCTTCGTTGGCCGTCAACAGCCAAGGCAGCAGCAGAATCATCACTCGAAGATTGGCCATCGGTGCCGGGCCGGAAGCTAACGCTGCGCCGCCTTCGGCGGCCGTTCACCTTGCGCTTGCACCGATACATCGTTCCACTCCTCCCAAGTCTCGAGACGCCTGGCATATTCGGTACGAGTCGTCGGCAACCCGGCACTGCCCAAGAAGAAGCGCAGCGGCGGGTCCTGCGCATCGACCACTTTGAGAATCGCCGCCGCGGTTGCCGCGGGATCGGCCGGCCAGACCTTGCCGCGGAACTTCTCGATCGCTGCATACGAGTCGTCGTAAGCAGGCAGCCGTGCTGCTCGCTTGGCCGACGATCCATTCCAATCCGTTTCGTAGCCGCCGGGCTCGACGATGGTCACCTTGATGCCGAACGCCGCCACCTCCGCGGCCAGCGACTGGCTGAAGCCTTCAAGCCCCCACTTCGATGCGTGATAAAGACCGACGATGGGGAAAGCCTGCACGCCGCCGATCGATGAAATCTGCAGGATGCGGCCAGCCTTCTGCGCGCGCATGATCGGCAATGCCGCCTGCGTGACCCACAAGGCGCCGAACAAGTTGGTATCGAGTTGGGCGCGGGCTTCCGCCTCGCTCACTTCCTCGATCGCTCCGAACAAGCCGTAGCCCGCGTTGTTGACCACGACGTCCAGACGCTCGAAGCGCGCGTGTGCCTCGGCGATCGCGGCCGTGACCGCCGACTTGTCGGTGACGTCCAGTGCGATGGCTGCCACTTGCGTCCCGTAGCGCTCCACCAGCGGTGCCAGCGACTTCACGTCCCGAGCCGTCGCCGCCACCCGGTCGCCGCGCGCCAGCGCCGCCTCCGCCCACACCCGCCCGAAACCCTTCGAGGTGCCCGTGATGAACCACACCTTGTTGGCCATGAACTTAAGCTCTCCACGCCCACGCGCGTCACTGAATCCAGGCGCCCACTATACCGCCGCTGCACGATGATAAGTGAATCAACAGGTCAGTTGTCGCGCGCGGATCCGCTATGCTAGAGCCGTCGCATCAGGGAGCCTGCATGATTACTGTCTACCATTTGGGCGTCTCGCAGTCGGAACGCATCGTCTGGCTTTGCGAGGAACTGGCCGTTCCCTACACGCTGCAACGCTACGATCGTGATCCGGCGACGCGCATGGCTCCGGCGGAGTACAAGGCGCTGCATCCCATGGGCATGGCGCCGGTGATCCGCGACGGCGATCTCGTCATGGCCGAGTCCGGCGCGATCGCGGAATACATCATCCAGAAGTACGCCGACGGCCGGCTCTCGGTCGGTCCCCGCCAGAATAATTTCGCCGATTATCTCTTTTGGTTCCATTTCGCGAACGGCACGCTCATGCCGAGCGAAATGGGCGTGCTGAGGGCGGCATCGTTCCAGCTCAAAGCCGGCGATCCGATCATGGGTATGCTCAACAAGCGCAGCGAGCTGGCGTATTCCATGATCGAAAAAAGGCTGAGTGATGCTGCATATTTTGCAGGCGATGAATTCACGGCGGCTGACATCATGATGTTGTTTCCCTTGACGACAATGCGCGCGTTCGTCCAGCGCCCCTTGGATTCGATGCCGAATTTGCGCGCGTATCTCAAGAGAATAGGCGAGCGGCCGGCGTATCGCCGTGCGATGGCGAAGGGTGACCCAGGTATGTCGCCTCTGCTCAATTAAGAATCGTGACGGTTACCGAAGGCGCCGAAATCGCCGCCGCGCAGGTGAGCGCCCCTGCTCCGCAAGTTCCGCCCATACGCCGGGCGCTGGACCTCAAGGCCATTGCGCTGATGCTGACGCTCTGCGTGATCTGGGGCATACAGCAAGTCGCCATGAAAAGCGTCGCGGCGGACGTGACTCCCATCATGCAATTGACGATCCGCTTCGCCATCGCCGCGGTCTTTTTCGGTGTATGCGTGGCCGTGCGCGAGGGCAGCCGCGCCTTCCGTGATGGAACCTTGCGGAGCGGCGTGCTGCTCGGCGTGATGTTCTCACTCGAATTCATTTTCGTCGGCTCCTCGCTCGCGCACACGACTGCCGCGCATGCAACGGTGTTCCTGTATTCGGCGCCGATCTTCACGGCCCTGGGATTGCAGTTCCTGCCCGAAGAACAGCTCGACCGCGTTCAGTGGCTCGGCATCGGCGCCGCTTTCATCGGCATCGTCGTCGCGTTCATCGGCCCGGGCGGCCGTTCGGCCGCCGACTTGCTCGTCGGCGATCTGCTCGCCTTGTGCGGAGGTGTGGCGTGGGGGGTGAGCAATGTCGTCTTGCGCCGCGGCCGGGTCGGTGCCGCCGCCACCGTCAAAACCGTGCTCTACCAGGTCGCCGTCGCCGCCATCGTGCTGTTTTCGTACGCGCTGGCCACCGGCCAGACCCGTGCCGTGCCCACCGGGCCGGCTATTCTGGTGCTGGTGTTTCAAACGGTGTTCATCTCGGTGTCCAGCTACCTGTTGTGGTTCTGGCTGCTGCGCCACTACTTCACGTCGCGCCTGATGCTGCTGTCGCTCATGACGCCGCTGTTCGGCGTGGTCTTCGGCGCGCTGTTGCTGAAGGATCCCATCGAAATTCGCTTTGCGCTCGGCGCCTCGCTGGTGCTCGCCGGAATACTCGTCGTCAACGCCCAGCAGCTGCTCAAGCGCGCTATGTGAGCGGTTCGAAGTGCGCCGTGAAGTGGCGCAGCACCTTCGGTTCCCAGCTGATTCGGTAACCCGGCAGAGACGCCTTTTGCGCCGCAACTTCCAGAATCGACTCGACCAGATAGTCCGCGTGCGACTGCGTGTAAACCCGCCGCGGAATCGCCAGGCGCACCAGGTCCATCGCCGCCGGCCGTTCGCTGCCGTCGGGCTGGCGGCCGAACATCACGCTGCCTATCTCGCAGCCGCGTACACCGCTGGCTTCATACAGGGCCACCGCAAGAGCCTGCCCGGGATACTGCAGCGGCGGAATGTGCTCGAGCATGGCCCGCGCATCGATGAACACCGCGTGACCGCCAACCGGCCGCACGATGGGTACGCCACCGGCCGTCAGCCGCTCGCCGATGTACTCATTGGCCCTCACCCGGTAGCGCAGGTAGTCCTCGTCGACGATCTCCTTCAAGCCCTGCGCGATCGCATCCAAATCTCGCCCGGCCAATCCGCCATAGGTCGTGAAGCCTTCGGTCAGGATCAACCTGGTGCGCGCGTTCTGCGCCAACGCATCGTCGTTGAGCGCCAACCAGCCGCCGATGTTGGCGAACGCATCCTTCTTCGCCGACATGGTCATACCGTCCGCCGCTGCGAACATGTCGCGGACGATGTCGACGATGCCGCGTTCCGCCTGCCCGGGCTCGCGGCACTTGATGAACCACGCATTTTCGGCGAAGCGGCAGCCGTCGATATAGAAAGGCTTGCCGAAGCGGCGCGCCAGCGCGGCGACCGCGCGGATGTTCTCGAGGCTCACCGGCTGGCCGCCGCCGGCGTTATTGGTCACGGTCAGCATCACGCAAGGCACTGCATCGGCGCGCGCGTGCAGGAGCGACTCGAGCAGCTCGAGGTCCATGTTGCCCTTGAACGGATGCAAGGTGGCAGGATCGCGGCCCTCGATGATCAGCAAATCGACGGCCTGCGCGCCGGTCGATTCGATGTTGCCGCGCGTGGTATCGAAATGCGTGTTCGAGGGGATCAGCTTGCCGGGACCGCCGATCAGGGAGAACAATATGGCTTCCGCGGCCCGGCCTTGATGCGTGGGAATGACGTGCTTGAACGGCATCAAGTGCTTTACCGCCGCTTCGAAGCGGTCGAACGATGGCGATCCCGCGTAGGACTCGTCGCCGCGCATCAGCGCCGCCCACTGTTCGGCGCTCATGGCACTCGTGCCCGAGTCGGTCAATAGATCGATGATCACATCCTGCGACTTCACGCCGAACAGGTTGAAATGCGCACGACGGATGATGGCGCGCCGCTCGCCTACCGTGGTCATGCGGATCGGCTCGACGGACTTGATGCGGAATGGCTCGATGATGGTCTTCATCGGCCGATTATCCGCTTAAAATCAGGTCATTTTGAAAAAACAGTTATCTGCGTCACAACGCCCCGCGATCGGTGTTGTATCCTTATGTCATGTGCACGCGTTACGCACTGCCTGATTCGCTCGCGGTAGAACGCGAGTTCCTGCCCGCGGCAGTGTGGTGGAAGTTCGAGCCGCATTCCAATATCGCTCCCGGACGTTACGTGCCCGCGATCCGTCTGCACGACAAGGTTTCCGAAGGCGTCATGATGCGCTGGGGCCTCATTCCGAGTTGGGCGGAGGGCGAATACAAGCTGAAGCCGGCGGTGGCGGAGCTGAGCAAGCTCGAGCGATCGAAATTCTTTCGCACGCCATGGCTCGAGGGTCAGCGCTGCATCCTGCCGTTGGCAGGATTCTACGTCTGGGAGCTGACTCCCGCGAACTATCGACAGCCTTACTTCGTGCGCCTGAGCGATCGAAATGTGTTCGGCGTCGCCGGCGTCTGGGACCACTCGGAGCTGCAGCGCGACGACGTCATCGAGAGTTTTTCGATCATCGGCGTGCCCGCCAATGATCTGCTGGAGCTGCGCGACGGCGGTCGCAAGCCGCCTTCCATGCCCGCGATCTTGCGGCGCCGCGACTACGATGTTTGGCTGAATGGCACACCCGCGCAGGCGAAGGCGGCGCTGCACTCTTATCGCGCCGACTGGATGCAGCGCCACGCGGTCAGTCCGCGCATCAATTCGCCCGATGTCGACGGTCCGGAATTGCGGGCGCCGATCGAGGCTTCCGCCTAGTTCGACGCGCTCCGGTTAGTAGGTTTTCAGCACGGCCCCGTTCTGATCCACCGCCTCCAGCTGCACATCGAATCCCCATAGCTGGCGCAGCTGCTTCAGGGTCTGCGCGGTCTGATCTTCGATCAGCCTCCTGCCGGCATAGCTCTGATATTGAAGCACCAGCTTGCGGTCCGTGTCGCGCCCGTAGCGCACCACGGAAATTTCAGGCATCACCGTTTCGAGGCGGTACTGGGCGGCCAGCTGGCTGCGAATGGCCTTGAAACCTTCTTCCCCGGCGGTGTCATTGACCGTCCAATGATCGAGACCCTCGCGGGTCTGTATGTTCATCAAGCGAAAATCACGCACCAGTTTCGGGGTGAGGAACTGCAGCAGGAAACTCTCGTCGCGGTAGTTCTGCATGATGTCGTGGAAGGTCTCGAGCCAGTCCTTGCCCGCGATATCGGGCAGGAATTCCCGATCCTCCGCGGTAGGCTTCTCGCATACACGCTTGATCTCGTTCCAGGCGGCGAAGCCCAGAGCGTAAGGGTTCAATCTGGCGTAATCCGGCTGCCTGATCACGTTGGTGTGCGAATGCAGGCACTCCAGCAGTATTCCTTGATCGATCTGACCGGCATCGTACATGTCGTTGATGAGCCGGTGATGCCAAAAAGTGGCCCAGCCCTCGTTCATCACCTGAGTCTGGCGCTGCGGATAGAAGTACTGCGCGATCTTGCGCACGATGCGCGCCAGCTCGCGCTGCCAAGGCTCGAGCTTCGGCGCGTGCTTCTCGATGAAATAGAGCAGATTTTCCTCGGGGCTCGGCGGGAACACCGCTTCGGTGCTCGCCGCCGGGGCCGCGTGCGGGGTTACGCTGAAGTACTCGCCTTGACGCATGTTCTCCTGCGCCGCCGACAGCCGCTTCGCCTGCTCGGCGCGCTCCTTGCGCGTATCCAACTTGCGCGGGCGCTTGTACTTGTCCAACCCCTGATCGCGCAGCGCGTGCAGGGCATCGAGCGTCCGTTCGACGCGTTCCAATCCGAAGCGCTCCTCGCAGTCGGCGACGTAGTTGCGCGCGAACAGCATGTAGTCGAGCACCGCGTCAGGCTGCGTCCACTGTTTGAACAAGTAATTGCCCTTGGAGAAACTGTTGTGCCCGTAGCAGGCATGCGGAATGACCAGCGCCTGCATGGCGAGCGAATTGTCCTCCTTGAGGAAGGCAATGCATGGGTTGGTGTTGATGACGATTTCGTAGGCCAGCGCATTCTGCCCCGAGTGATATTTGCCGCTCTCGATCAGGAAGTGTTTGCCGAAACTCCAGTGCCCATAGTTGACCGGCAGTCCGCTGGAGACGTAGCAGTCGAGCATCTGCTCGCTGGTGATGACCTCCATTTGATTGGGAAAAGTGTCGAGCCCGTAGCGCTCCGCATGCCGCGCGCAGATGCGCTCGATGGCCAGCAAGTCCTCCAGCGTCCATTCGCTGCCCGTGAATCTCTGCGCGAGCTCCTGCATGCCGCTTAAGCCGGTTGCTCGCGTTGGAACAGCTTGGCGAGCGCCGGGTAGACCTCCTCGCGCGTGCGCACGCTCGCCATGTTGAAATGATCGGCCTCGATGTCGCTGTAGGCGGACCAAAGGCTGGTCGCGCCGTTTTCCGGCTTGTCGCCCACCTCGGCATAGACGAAGTAGCGCGAGAAGGGCAGCAGCTGGGACAAGAGATACGCCGATGAGTCGGTGGAGTCGGCGCCGAAGGAATCGCCGTCGCTCGCCTGCGCGCCGAAGATGTTGTAATGCGAGGCGGGATAGCGCAGCCCGATGATCTCGTGCATTTTGACGAGTGCCGACACCACTTTGGTGCTGCCCGCCTGCGTGCCGTTAAAGAAGGTGTCCTCGTCGACTTCCTGTGCCTGATCCGTGTGCCGTATGAAGACGAGTTCCACCTTCTGATACTTGCGGCTCAAGAACAGGTACAGCAACGTAAAAAATCGCTTCGCCAGATCCTTGCGCGTCTCGTCCATGGACGAAGAGACATCCATGAGGCAGAACATCACCGCCGCGGTGCGCGGCGCCTGCACTTCGACCAGGGCGCGATGCCGCAGGTCGACCGGATCCAGAAAGGGGATATCCGCGCCGCGCTGCTGCACTTCCTGCAGCGCGAGCTCCGCGGCCCGGACGCGCGCCGGCACTGCATCGGCCAGCGCGATGTTGAGCTCCGCCTCGGCCGCCTCGAGCGCCTCTTCGTGCTGTGCTTCGGCGGCCACGCGCCGTCCGATCGAAGCTTTGAAGGTTCTGGCGACGCAGACGGTGCCCGGGTTGCCATAGCGCACCACCCCGCCCCGGCGAAAGCGATTCTCATCGATTTCGAGCAGATCCTTTTTCAATAGGGGTGGCAATTCGAGCTCGTCGAACAGCAGCGACAGGTATTCCTCGCGGGACAGCGCGAAGCGGAACGTGTCCTCGTCATCGGATTCGCCGTCGCCCGCGCCGGATCCTGAGCCGCGGCCCTGGCCCTGCGCAGGGTCGCGCGGGATCTTGTCGCCGACGCGATAGTGCTCGTTGCCCGGGACGACTCTTCCGACCGCACCGGTCGATGGATCGAGCCCGAAGCTGGGCTCTTTCACATCCTTGCGCTCGACGCTCACCTCGACGGCGGAGTCATGCTCCTTGAGCTTCTTGCGGGCTATCAATTTATCGACTTGCGCTTTCAGCGCGGAATCCAAGCGCTTCAGGACGCGTTGCCGGTTCGCCGTGCTCTTGCCCTTTTCAGGCCGCCGATCGACGATGACGCTGGCCATTATACGCCTTCCTGACGTTGGCATTGGACTCACTGACGCCTGGCCATCGTCCACCATTCGACCTGACGGCGTACTTGCGTCGGCGTATGACCCCGCGCCTTCATGCGTGCGACGAACGCTTCGTGCTTCTTCTCATCATCGGCGTTGCCCTTGGCGAAGTAAGACACGACCGGCAACAGGTCGTCGGTTGCGGCGAACATGCGCCTCTCGATGACCTCGCGGAGTTTTTGATAGCTGGTCCAGACCAGCTTGTCGCCGCCGCTCTTGTTTTGCGCGCGCAGCACATGGTTGACGATTTCGTGACGGAAATCCTTCGGATTGCCGATACCGGCCGGCTTCTCCATCTTTTCCAATTCCGAGTTCAGCGCCGACTTGTCGAAGGCCACGCCGGTCGCCGGGTCCACGTAGACCTCCTCTTGGATCCAGAAATCGGCGAATGCCACGTAGCGATCGAACAGCTCCTGCCCATAGTCGGCATACGACTCCAGATAGGCGGCCTGAATCTCCTTGGTCAGTTCCTCGAGGTAGCGCGGTATCAGGAAATCCTTCAAATGCACCATGCAGGTCTTCTGCAGATCCGGGCTGAAATCGGACGTGCCGATGCTCTCCTCGATGACCTTCAAGAGCGTCACCGGGTCGGCCGACTCCTCGGTGGGATCGCGATTGAAGGCCTTGGATATGAGTTTGAACGCATAGCGGGTCGAAAACCCGGTCATGCCTTCGTCGGCGCCGGCCGCTTCGCGATACTCGGCCACGCTCTTCGCCTGCGGGTCCGATTCGCGTAAGTTTTCGCCGTCATAGACGCGCAATTTCGAATAGATGCTCGAGTTGGTGGGGGGCTTCAGCCTCGACAGTACCATGTAGCGCGCCAACATCGGCAATGTGCCCGGCGCGCAGGGCGCCTTCGACAACGTCGATTCGCGCAGCAGCTTTTCATAGATCATCACCTCTTCGGTGACGCGCAGGCAGTACGGCACCTTGACGATGAAGATGCGGTCGAGGAACGCCTCATTGTCGCGGTTGCTGCGAAACTTGTTCCACTCGCTCTCGTTCGAATGCGCCAGCACCGTGCCCTGATAGGGCATCGCGCCGAAGCCTTCCGTTCCCTTGAAGTTGCCCTCCTGGGTCGCGGTGAGCAGTGGGTGCAGCACCTTGATCGGCGCCTTGAACATTTCCACGAACTCCAACAGGCCCTGCGTCGTCAGGCACAGGCCGCCCGAATAGCTGTAGGCGTCCGGGTCATCCTGGCTCAACTTGGAGAGCTTGCGCATGTCGACCTTGCCGACCAGCGAGCTGATGTCCTGGGTGTTCTCATCGCCCGGCTCGGTCTTCGCGACCGCGATCTGATTGAGCACCGAGGGGAAGACGCGCTGCACCCGGAAGCGCGTCAGATCGCCGCCGTAGGTGTGCATGCGCTTCTGCGCCCAGGGACTGGAGATTCCCGTGAGGTAGCGCGGCGAAATTCCGTACTCGCCCTCCAGGCGCGCGCCGTACTTGTCCGGATTGAAGAGACCCAGCGGCGATTCGAGCAGCGGACTGCGCATGCCGGTATCGCCATCGACCAGGGTGTATATGGGATATAGCTCCATCAAACTCTTCAGCTTGATCGCCAGCGTGCTCTTGGCGCTGCCCACCGGGCCCAACAGATACAACACTTGCTTGCGCTCTTCCAGGCCCTGCGCCGCGTGGCGGTAGAAGGAAACGATTTCCTCGATGATGCCGCCTTCCATGCCGTAGAAGTCGGCAAAGGCATCGTAGTATTTCAGGGTTCGGTTGCCGAACAAGCGCAGCAGGCGCGGATCGGACTTGGTGGCGACCATTCTCGGTTCGCCGATGGCCTTGACCATGCGCTCGGCAGCGAGCCCGTAGGTCATCGGCTCGTTGCGGCACAGATCGAAATATTCAGAGAGCGTGAAGGTGGTGGCCGCGCTCTTTTCATAGGAAGTCTTGAAGTCGTCAAAAAGCAATGCGCTCGTTGTCACGGTTAAACCTCACAAAGTGCGCCAACTCCGGTATCTATCGCTCTTGCTTGCCTCTCTTCAGTAATATGTGTAACGCATAAATCCTAACGGCGCAAACATTAGAAGATTAATGTTGAGCTAGGTCGACAAATGCGAAATTGCGAAGCACGTCGCATTGATGCAACGCGCGCAGGTCTCTGTGTGGTCTAGCGCACGTTCAAACACGTCGGTCTCGCGAGACTCGCGAACGTCGGAGGACGCGGGCCATCAGCTTTAGGGTGATTTGTATCGCGCGGGCATTGGGTGCAAAATACGGCCTGCGAGTCTTGGTTTTTTTAGATATCCGAATGCAGCGGCACTTGAATATTGGAGTGCGAGATGCGGCTCGCTGTTCGAAATCGCCGTAACGCGTTAGACCGCGGCCAGCGCGGCATCCAAATCCGCCTTGAGATCCTTCAGATCCTCGATCCCGATCGAGAGCCGCACGGTATCCTCCGAAACACCCGCCTTCTCGAGTTCCACCGGGGATAATTGCCGGTGAGTGGTCGAGGCCGGATGGGTTGCCAGAGAGCGAACGTCGCCGATATTCACCAAACGAGTGAACAACCCGAGCGCATCGAGGAAGCGCGCCCCACGCTGCCGCGCCTCCTCCACGCGCCCTTTCAGGCCGAACGTCAACAGGCCTGAGGCTTTGCCGCTCAAGTACTTCTGCACCAGTCGATGATCGGGATGCTCCTCGAGTCCCGCATAGTTGACCCACGCCACCTTGGCGTGCCGTTTCAGATGCTGCGCCACCTGCATGGCATTCTCGCTGATGCGATCCATGCGCAGCGACAAGGTCTCGATGCCTTGTAGGATCAAGAAGGAGTTGAACGGCGCGATCGCGGCGCCGGTGTTTCGCAGCGGCACCACCCTGGCCCGACCGATGTAGGCTGCGGGCCCCAGGGCCTCGGTGTAAATCACGCCGTGATAGCTGACGTCGGGCTCGTTCAGGCGGCGAAACCGATGTTTGTGCTCGGCCCAGGGAAATTTTCCGGAATCGACGATGGCGCCGCCGATGCTGGTGCCGTGTCCACCCAAGTACTTGGTCAGCGAGTGCACCACGATGTCCGCGCCATGCTGAAAAGGGCGGCATAGATAAGGTGTCGGCACGGTGTTGTCGACGATCAGGGGCACGCCGTGCCGATGTGCGACCTCGGCGATGCGTTCGAAATCCGTGACGTTGCCCTGCGGGTTGCCCAGCGACTCGACGAACAGCGCTTTGGTCTTGGCATCGATCAACGGCGCGAAAGATTCTGCATCCCGATAGTCCGCAAAGCGAACTTCAATGCCGTATTGGGGCAACGTATGCGCGAATAAGTTGTAAGTGCCGCCATAGAGGGCGCTCGAGGCGACGATATTGTCGCCCGCCTCGGTGATCGTGAGGATCGAATAAGTGACCGCCGCCTGACCCGATGCCAGAGCCAATGAGGCGATCCCGCCCTCGAGCGCTGCCAAGCGCTGCTCCAGCACATCCTGAGTCGGATTCATGATGCGCGTGTAGATGTTGCCCGGCACCTTCAAGTCGAATAAGTCCGCGCCGTGCTGCGCGTTGTCGAAGGCATAGGCCACGGTCTGATAGATGGGGACCGCCACCGCCTTGGTGGTGGGGTCGGGCGAGTAGCCGCCGTGCACGGACAATGTCGAAAAACCCCAATTCTCGCGCCCGTTAGGTTCGCCCATACATCCCCCTTCTAATAGTGTCCGCGCATCGCAATCTTCGCAGCGTAAGGGCGGCTTCGTCGAGTGCCCAATACCGGGACGGCATGACTTGATGCTATTGGTCCCGGTCCCGGTTGCGATGCTGCATTGCAACCTGCCGCAGGCCACCTTGATTTCTCGGCTCACGGGCGCATAATGTCTGCCTAAGCAGTAATTGCCGAGGCATTAAATGTCCAAGCAGCATTATCAGGCGTCCACCTACAGGGCCCAGGAGAGCATCGGCTACCTGGTCAAGCGCTCGCATTCCCTCATGCATGACATCATGGACCCTGTGCTCGAAGCTCATGGCTTCAGCTTCATCCAGTACGTCATCCTCGCTTGGCTGCGCGACGGCATCGCCGTCAACCCGAAGACCTTTTGCGATCTGTATCGTCACGACAGCGGCGCCATGACGCGGGTCATCGACCAATTGGCGGAGCGCGGACTATTGGAGCGCGTTCGCCGCGGTGGCGACCGCCGCAAAGTCGAATTGGAACTCACACGAACCGGCCGCACCGCCGTCGAAGGCCTGATTCCGTTGGTTGTGGACAAGCTCAATCTTGCACTGACCGATTTCAGCTCGGCCGAGTTCGCGGAACTGCAGCGTCTGTTGATCAAGCTCAACACCACGCTGCAGTCGGCCGTCCACCCGGCCTCTGTGCCGGCGGAGGCATGAGCTATGGCATTCCGAGACATGCCATTCCGATACTTGCGAGGCGCTTGGGTTTGCGCGGCGCTGATCAGCGCCGCCGTGTTGAGCGCCTGCGTGCTGCCGCCGAAGGAAGCGCCGCACCCCATCCAACTCGACAAGGCCCAGGTCGGTCTCACCGGAGTCGCCGTCGAACCGGCTGCGGACGGCTGGTGGAGTTCGTTCGAGGACCCACAACTCGATCAGTTGATCCGCGCCGGGCTCAAGGACAACCCAACTTTGGCCCAAGCGCAGACGCGCGTGGCCGACGCGTTGGCGCGAACCGAGTCCGCTCAATCCGGACTGTTGCCGAGCGCGAAGCTCGGTGCCAGCGTGACGTACCTGCGGGCGCCTGAGAACTATTTCTTTCCGCCGCCGCTGGCCGGTCACAGCTTCTGGCTGGGTCAGGCGGGCCCCACCTTGAGTTGGGATTTGGATTTCTGGGGCAAGCAGGCAGATGCGGTACATCGCGCGCAGGCGCTCACGCAGTCGGCGGGACTCGACGTGGAGAATGCGCGCCTGATGCTCGGGGTCACCATTGTCCAGGCCTATGTCGAGCTATACCGCGAGAACGCGCTTGCCGAGATCGCGGAACGCTCCGAGAAACAGAGACAGGACATCGTCAACATCACGCGCCGCCGGGTGTCGGCCGGCGTCGATACGCAGCTCGAACTGCGCCAGGCCGAAGGCCAGCTGCCGCAGGCCATGGTGGCGCGCGAGCAAGCCCGTGCCGCCGCCGATCTTGCCGTTCATCAGCTTGCGACCCTGACAGGCCAGGGCGCGGAGGCCTATGCGGCCATTCGTCCGCCGGCACTCAACATCGACGCCGCGCTGCCCGTGCCGAGCGCGCTGCCCATCAATTTGCTGGCAAGGCGCCCCGATGTGCTGTCCGCGCGGCTCAATATCGAAGCCGCCGACGCGCAGCGGCTGGCCGACAAAGCTGCCTTCTACCCCGACGTCAGCTTGACCGCGCTCGCCGGCATCGGGGCTTTTGGATTGAACAATCTGGTGCAGTGGAGCGCTCGCGGCTATGGCGGCGGCCCACTGATTTCCCTGCCCTTGTTCGACGGCGGCCGCTTGCGCGCCCAGTACAAGAGCAGCGAGGCTCAGCTGGATGCCGCCGTGGACGGCTACAACGACACGGTGCTGCGCGCCGTGCAGCAGACCGCCGACCAGATCACGCGCATCGACGCGCTGGCGCGTGAGCGCACCGAGCAGCAACAGACCTTGGAGGCCAATGAAGCCGCCTACAAGCTTGCCGAGGAGCGCTACCGCGCCGGCCTCGCCAGCTATTTGTCGGTGCTCAACGCCGAAACGCAGGTGCTCGCCGCGCGCCAGGCCATGGTCGACATCATCGCAAGCCAGGCGGTCGCGCGAGTGACCTTGCTGCAGGCGCTCGGCGGCAGCTTCGATGCCACCCATACATCCGATCCAGTCTTGACACGGGTAGTCCCATGAACGAAAAAACCGCTGATTCACAAACAACCGCCGCCGCGGTGCCTCCCGGCCGCAAGCGCCGCCTGGGACTTTTTGCGCTCGGCGCCGTAGTGCTGCTCGGCGCCCTTGGCTACTCACTGTATTGGTTCCTCGACGGCCGCTACTACGAGAGCACCGACGATGCCTACGTCAACGGCGATGTCGTGCAGGTCACGAGTGAAGTACCGGGCACGGTGTTGGCGTTGAACGTCGACGACACGCAGCTGGTCACGGCCGGCCAACCGCTGCTGCAACTCGATCCGGCGGATGCGAAAATCGCCGAAGAAAACGCGGAAGCCGATTTGGCGCGCGCGGTACGGCAGGTGCGCGGACTGTTCGCGCAGGGTGAGGAGCTGCGCGCACAGATCGTGCAGCGCGAGCAGGCGCGGCGCACCGCGGATGATGACCTGCAGCGGCGCGGCGGCTTGATCGCCGACGGCGCCATCTCCGCCGAAGAGCTCTCGCATGCGCGCGATGCCGTCACGACCACGCGCGCCAACGTATCCGCCGCCCGCGAGCAGTTGAGCCAGACGGTGGCGCAGATCGACGGCACCACCATTGCCGATCATCCGCAGGTGCTGGCCGCCGCCAGCGCCGTGCGCAACGCGGCACTGGCCCTGCATCGTACCGAATTGGTCTCGCCCGTGAGCGGCGTGATCGCCAAGCGTTCCGTCCAGGTCGGACAGCGCGTCGCCGCAGGCACGCCGCTGCTCGCCGTGGTGCCGCTCGAGAACGTGTGGGTGGACGCCAACTTCAAGGAGGTGCAGCTCGAGCGCATGCGCGCCGGCCAGCCGGTGACCGTGCGCACCGATATCTATGGTCACCAGGTCACGTATCACGGCCATCTGGTGGGCATCGCTGCCGGCAGCGGCAGTGCCTTTGCGCTGCTGCCATCGCAGAACGCCTCCGGCAACTGGATCAAGATCGTGCAACGCGTGCCGGTGCGCATTCTGCTCGATCCACAGGAGTTGAAGGAGCACCCGTTGCGCATCGGGCTCTCCACCGCCGTGCGCGTCGACTTGCACGATGCCTCGGGTCCGCTCATGAGCAGCGCCGTGCGCAATGTGCCTCTGCCGCATCAGGCGAGCGCCGGCGATGACCCCGCCGTCGATGCACGCATCGCCTCCATCATTGCGGAGAATGCCGGCCCGAAGGCCCACGAACCGGCGCGACTGAGCCGCAGCCCGCGGGACGGCTCGTCGTCGGCCACCATGCTGGCCGGCCGGCCGTGAGCGCAAATCTCGCCGTCGGCGTTCCAGCACCGCTGCTCGGCAGCCGCAAGGCGCTGGTAGCCGTGGCTCTGGCGTTGGGCACCTTCATGCAGGTGCTCGACACGTCGATCGCAAATGTGTCAATTCCCACCATCTCGGGCAATTTGGGCGTCAGCACCGATCAAGGCACGTGGGTGATCACCTCATTCGCCGTGGCGAACGGCGTGTCGGTGCCCCTCACCGGATGGCTGATGCAGCGCTTCGGCGTGGTGCGCACCTTCGTCGCCTCGGTAACGCTGTTCACGCTCGCCTCGCTGCTGTGCGGACTGGCTTGGAGCTTGCCGTCCTTGATCCTGTTCCGCGTCCTGCAGGGAGGAGTCTCCGGTCCGATGATCCCCGGCAGCCAGGCGCTGCTGATCAACGTCTTTGGCCCCAACAAACGCAGTACCGCGTTGTCGATCTGGTCCATCACCACATTGGTGGCGCCGATCGCGGGGCCTCTGCTCGGCGGCTATATCTCCGACAACTACGTGTGGCCCTGGATCTTTCTCATCAATGTGCCCGTGGGCATCGTCTGCGCCTGGGTGTGCTGGAGCAACCTGAAGTCGCAGGAAACGCCGACGCGCAAACTGCCCATCGACCGGGTCGGCCTGGCGTTGCTGTTCATCTGGGTGGGAAGTCTGCAAATCATGCTCGACAAGGGCAAGGATTTGGACTGGTTCAACTCCGGCGTGATTGTCAGCTTGACGCTCGTCACCGTGATCGGGTTCGTTGCCTGGCTCATCTGGGAACTCACCGAAGAGCATCCCATCGTCGATCTCAGCCTGTTCAAATCGCGCAGTTTCGGGCTCGGCACGCTCGTCCAATGCGTAGGCTACGCGGTATTTTTCGGCAACATCGTGCTGATGCCCCTGTGGCTGCAGAGCTACCTGGGATACACCGCCACGTGGGCCGGCTTGGTGACCGCCCCGAGCGGCGTCACCGCAATTTTCACCTCGTTCATGATGGGGTCCCTGATGCGCCGCTTCGATCCGCGCGCGATCGCGGCCAGTGCCTTCGCGTTGTTCGCCATTTCTTATTTCATGCGCGCGGCGCTGACGGCGGACTCCAGCTACCTGGTGTTCGTGGCCCCGCAGTTGGTACAGGGACTGGCCATGGGCATGTTCTTCGTCGCCACATTGGCCGTGGTCTTCGACGGCCTGCCCGCGCACAAGGTGCCGGCCGCCTCGGGTCTGTCCAATTTCATTCGTATCACCGCCGCCGGTTTCGCCACCGCGCTGATCACGACGTTCTGGGATCGGCGCGAGGCGCTGCATCAGTCGCGCCTGGCGGACACCGTGACCCAATACGCCCCCGCGTACCAGCAAACACTCACGAACATGCATCTCTTCGGCCTGAACGATCAGGCAGCGGCCGGCGCAATGACGCAGGCCATGGTCGGGCAGAGCTACCTGCTCTCCTCGCTCGATCTTTTCTACATATCGGCGTGGTTGAGCGTGGCCCTGATTCCGTTGTGCTTCATCGTGCGGCGCCCGGCCCAGGTCGGCGGTCCTGCGGTGGCGGCCGCGGATTAGTGCCGCAGCGCCTGATCCGCCTGCTTGAGCCAGTCGTCGCGATCGGCTGACGGCGGCAGCGCCTGCGCCAGGTCGCGGGCGCGGCGGTAGGCCTCGCGCGCGCCGCTCGAATCGCCGGTTTTGGACAATGCTTCCGCCAGCGCCAGCTGATTGGGCGGATGCTGCGGCTGCAGCTGCACCGCCCGACGCGCGGCCGCCAGGCCGGCGTCGGGGTCGCCCGGACCCAAGGGCCATCCCGGCGCCCGCACGAGTACCATTGCCTTGACGCGCTCGGGACCGGCGTTGTCGTATCCGGGGTCGGCGGCCTCCGCGGCGGTCAGGGAATCCAGCATGTTTTTCAGCAAATCGTTGGCGCGCAGCGGATGCGCGCGCGCTTCCAGACCCAACGCGACGCCATGATAGTAGAGACACGCCGCGGCCTGCGGCGCGAGCTGCAAGCATTGTTCGGCATCCGCGCCCGCATGTGCCGCGAGCTGCTCGCGGACCTTCGAGTCGCTCTCGGTGTCGCTTCGCTGCGCGTCCGCGGCGATGGCCGCCGCCAGATCCTCGACCGACGCCGCTGCTGAAGCCGGTGCCGGCCGCGGCACCGCGTCTTTCGGCCTCGGCAGCGTCGAACATGCACCGAGCATCAGCATGACGGCGGCGGCACTCGTGCAGCGAGTGATGCGCGGATCCATGGCGGGTCAGGGCTTCGCGGCACCCGCGGGCAGCTGCGGCATGACGAAGCCTTTCAGATGCAGCGCGCCCAATGCGTCGGCGCCGCCGGCCGCCGAGTTCAGCTTGAGCAGCGCCGCCTGAAATGACTTGGCGCGCGCCGCAGGCACGCGGGCGTCGACCACCGCGACGATCGCCACGGGCAGCGGTGCCGATTGCGTCAGAGTCTTCAGCTGCGCAGCGAACGGCAATGTGGGCAAGGCCGTCGCCTGGGTTTGGTCGAGCAAAACGACGACCTTTTCTCCCGAAATCACACGCCGCAGTGCGCCGAGTATTTGACCGGTGGATTCGACTTTGACATCGGCCGGCAGCGCCCAGGCCTGCAGCGCCGAATGCCGCACGAACTCCGGTGCATAGCCTGCAACGCTGACGATGGTGTAGCCGGCCAGCGATGGTGCGTCGGTGGCGCCGCCCGATTTGCCGACCAGCGTCCAACGCTCCTGGGTGCCCACGTCCGCCACGTCCGCCTGCGCAATGGCAGCCAGATGCAATTGCGCGCCGTACTGCACGTAGAAAGCATAAGGCACGAACGTCAGCACGGAGTCGGGGTTGCCTAGCAGCTTGAGGCCGCCCTGTTCGCTGGGATCGTAAGCAGCCGCGAGACTTCCGGCGCTCCAACCCGCGGAGCTCGCCGCGGCCTTGGCGAATTGATCGACATACGGCTGCGCATCGCCCGGCGCGCCCGGATATCCCGGTGCGCAAAAAATCAAGGTGGCGACGGCGCTCATGAATAGTGTGCTCATGGGCTTAGGCTATCATTGCGCATGCTCGTATCGCCCCGCCTCAAGCAAATATTCCTGCGTGTCCTAAGCGCGCGCCATGCCATTGTCGGCGCATTCCTACTTCTGACCATCGCGGGGATATTCGGCGCGTCGCGCATTCCCACCGACTCCTCCATCGATCGGTTGATCGTGGCCGGTGATCCCACTGCCCAAGTGACGCAGGCCTTCGAGAAGGTATTTCCATCGGCCGAACAGGCGCTGATCTTGCTGGAGGCACCCGATCCTTTGAGCCTGAGCGTGCTGCAGGCAGCCAATCAACTGGAGCATGCTCTCGACAAAATTCCTCACGTGGCGGCACATAGTGTTCTAACCCTGTATTTTCGCTCCGCGGCGCCAGCCACTTTGAGCGCGGAGGACGCCGGTCACATCCGCGCCTTCGCCACGGGTACCTCGCTGTTTCGCCGTTCGGGACTTCTCGGCGATCGCTACTTTGGAATCGGCCTCGATCTGCACGTCGCATCGCCGGCCGAACGCAACGCCGCGCTGTCCGCGATCGACGCATTGGTGCTGCCGCTCGATGGAGGGGTGCCGCCGTTTACCGCGGTACGCCGCGTCGGCACGCCCTGGCTCGATGCCTGGCTTGAGCGCCAGACCGGTTCGTCCACCAAGAAATTCATGCCGCTGTTCGGCGCTTTTTTGATGGTGCTGGTGTTCATCGTGTTCCGCTCCTGGCGCGCCTTGGCCGCCATCATCATCACGCTCGGTGCCGTGGTCGCCGTCGCGGTGGGACTGGGCGCCATTTTCGGCTGGACCAATTCCGTCGTCTCCACGCTGGTGCCGCTGACCGTCATGGTCACCGCCACCGCCACGCTGGTCTACATTCACTCGCGCTATATGGAACCCGACGATATAGCAGACCCTCGCGAGCACCACGCGCGAGCCCTCGCCAACAAATTTCTGCCGTGCACCGCCTCGATGTTCGCGACAGCGGTGGGATTCGCCGCGCTGTCGGTATCGGACATCCGCCCGGTGCGTGAAATGGGGTTATGGACCGCGTGTGGCTTGATCGTGGCGTGGGTGGGCTGCTTCACGCTGTTCCCGGCGCTGCAGTCGCTGCTGCGCGCACCGCGACTCTCGAGCTCGAGCGCCGAAGGGAAGTGGTTCACCGCGTTCGTCGATGCGTTGGTGCCGGCAACCCGCCGCCATCGCTGGCTGCTGGTGGCGATCGCCGTGCTGGTCATGCTGTGCGGCGCCGCCGCGCTGTTCGGCATTCCCGGCAGATTAGCGCCGCTGCAGCTCGAGACCGACGCGCTGACTTACGTCAATCCTCACGAGCGGGTCGCGCAAGACACGCGCCGCTTCGAAACCGACAATGGTCTCGACGTCGACGATCTGTGGCTGCGCACGCCGCCGGGTCATGCGCTGGATCCCGAGTTTCTACGCGCCGTGGAACTCCTGACCCGCAAGCTCGAGCAGCACCGCGGCATCGATTCGGTCGATGGTCCCACCTCCGTGCTGCGCTTCGCGCGCTACATTCAATCCGGTTCCGATCAGCTGCCATTGGACCCGGCCGACTGGCCGAAGCTCTCCGACGACCTGCAGCAGATCCTGTTGACCGAGCCGAATGCGCGCGACTACGTGGACATCGCCAACCTCGCCAGCGTGCGTCTCTCCATTCGCGGGCGCGGCGAGGCGTTCGGACCCTCCGGCGCCATGCGCAGGTTCGTCGAAAGCACGTGGAGTGCGATGCAGGCAAGCGAACCCGCGCTGCACGACGTGCAGGGCGTATTGGCCGGCAAAGGCGTGCTGTCGGGCACGATCACCGAACGGCTGCTGCCGACGCTGACCCAGAGCTTCGCGCTCACGGCCAGCGTGATTTTCCTGGCTTTCCTCGTCGTGTTCCGCAGCCCCTCGGCACGCCTGATGACCATGATCCCTTCGTTCTTCGCCATCCTGTCGGTGTTCATCGTCATGCGCGTGACCGGCATTCCGCTCAACATCGCCACGATTCTCATCGGCTCGACCATATTGGGCGCCACCGAGAACGATCAGGTGCATTTCTTCTATCATCTGCAGGAAGGCCGTTCGAGCGGCACGACCAGCGGCGCGCTGCGCCATGCGATGCTGACGGCCGGCCGCCCGATCGTCTTCGCAACCCTGATCAACACCAGCGGCTTTCTTGCGCTGGCGCTGTCCGATCTGCCGCCGATGCGCCAGTTCGGCGTCGTCTCGGCATCGGCATTCGTGCTGGCACTCGCGGCCGATTTCACCGCACTGCCGGCGGCGCTATGGATCTTGAGCCGCGATAAGCTGAGCGTTTGAGGGCACCCATTGATTTCGACCTTCGATTCATTCCAAGGAAGTGGTATTCATGGATAAGGACTCACTGTTCTGGCGGCTGATCTCCGGGGAATTGCCCACTCCACCGTGCGCAGAAACACTCGGCGGCGAGTTCAAACACATTGATTCCGAAAATGGGACGGTTGAAACGGAATTTCAGGGGCGGCCCCAGTTTGCCAATCCCGTCGGCCACATTCAGGGTGGGTTTTTGGCCGCCATGCTCGATGACACGTTGGGCCCTGCGTTGTTGGCGACCTTACCCAAGGGTCAGTTCGCCCCGACCGTCAATCTGAATGTGTCGTTTCACCGCCCGGCCAAGATCGGCACCATCACTGGCAAAGGGCGGGTCTTGAAACGGGGCAAGGAGCTGTGTGCGATGACCGGGGAGTTGTATCAGGAGGGGCAGCTGATTGCATCGGCGACCGCGACCGCCATTATTCGTACCATACCTTAGATCACGGAAGGCTCGGCATATAAAAGAATGTTGGCATCCATCAGTATCAACGGGATTCTTCTCCCTCAATCTGCGCCAGCAATTCCTGAATGTTGTCGAGATTCCGCCCCGCCTTAAGGCCCATTTTATGAGGCTTGGTGGTGTAAGGCTTCGCGTCGGGCGGAACGGACAAGGTCCGCAATCCAGCACGCAACGCTTCATTTATGATCTCGCGAAAAGGTCGGCCTGACATGTCGGCCGCTTTCCGCGCTTTTTCGATGACATCATCGTCCAGGCTCAATGTGGTTCTCATGTGATGCATCATAATTGATGTCAACGCATCAACTAAAGCGCGAGATGAAAGCGCACTTGACTAGCGCCGCTGTCCTCAAGCGCGCTGTGCGACACGCCCCCGTACCTGACCCTCGAGCCAGTTGCGGATCTCAAGCAGCCGCAAATCCTCGGAGCGCATCGCAGGCCCGAGTCCATGCTTCCACAGCAGCGCCGCGTCTGCCGGGTTCGCCTGAAGCGCGCGCAGCTCGGTAGCGAAAGCCGCAAGCGCCGCCGCGTCGCGAAACATGCCCTCCGTGACCAGCGTCTGACCGTAGCGCATCGCCGCCGCGGCGATGTCGATGTAGTCGTACTCCGGATGATATTGCACGCCCCAGAATGTGCCGCGTGCGTGACTGAATGATGCCGCCTGCACGCCGTAGTCGTTGGTCGCCAGTGTTACCGCGCCCGCCGGCAGGGAGGCAATCTCATCGCGGTGGATGGTCGGCGCCTCGAAGGCCGCGGGTTTGCCGGCGAACAAGGGATGTTCGCGACCGGCGGCGCTCAAGAGCACGCGGCGCGCAAAGCCGAATTCGCGGCCGCGCGGATTGGCGCGCACCTCGCCTCCCGCCGCCGTGACCGCAACCTGCAATCCCCAGCAGCTGCCGAAGAAGGGTACGCCGGCCTCGAACACGGCCTTGGCCAGTTCCACCTGGCGCGTCACGGGCGCGCCGCCGTTGTAGATGTTCAGCGCCGATCCAGTCATCGTCACGCCGTCATAGCTCGCGAGGCTCGCGCCCGCCGGCAACCCCGCGCCGTCCGCGGTCTTCACCACATCGACCTCGAGCGTGACATCGATACGCTTGAGTACCCGCGCATAACCCTGGCCTGAGTCGTAGCCGAGCGCCGCCGCCTGCCGCGCGCGAATCTCGGCGACGTTGCCGTCTATAACTAAGATTCTAGTCGCCATCAGCCGGCCCTGATCGCGGCGAGGTCGCCCTCGACGGCCGCGCGAAAAATATGTTCGAGATGCGCCGCGCTCACCGGGATGGGATTTCCCCCGGCCGAAGGATCGATGGCCGCCTCGCTGCCGATGACTGCGGCGTTGCCCAGG
>Ga0302326_10003367_pt1 | contig 37729 bp, 38 predicted proteins | sample Palsa_T0_3_FD_202264 | JGI IMG/M metagenome (GOLD analysis project Ga0302326, IMG submission 202264) | Peat permafrost microbial communities from Stordalen Mire near Abisko, Sweden - Palsa_T0_3 | ecosystem: Environmental > Terrestrial > Soil > Palsa > Peat permafrost | place: Sweden: Abisko... | reverse complement strand
TCGTCCGGCTCAAGCAAGGATTCGGGCGCCTCATCCGCTCGAAAAGCGATCGCGGGCTCATCGTTTTGCTTGACGGGCGCGCCGTTTCGATGCGCTATGGCGCAACGATCGTCGCTTCATTGCCTCCGGCCCGAAGGGCGAACAGTGTCGACGAATTGCGTAAATTTTTCATTACATGAGACTAAGGCCGTTTTCATACTTTAACGCTATCATTACGATAGCTCGCTCAGCCGAGGTCCTTGCCCGTGGAGCCCGTTCCGCTCACGCAGCTCATAAAGCGCCGTTTAGAAGTCGCGGTGCCCCGATGTTTAGCGTGCCGGCGACCGATCGCGAACGCGCCCGAAGCCCAGAGCTCGCAACGGTACGGCTCCTTTGACATCATCGTCGAATGGCGCATCTGCAACTGCGGCGCCTTTTCCAGAACCCAAAGAATCGTAGACGCTGCGGTTTAGGGCGGGGTAACCGGCACGAAATCGCGCGGTTTGCGCCGAAGAAGATGAGCGTGGGCCGCTCGTGGATCCAGGCCGTAGTTGCCGTTCTTGTCGTGTGCCTGCCGGTTGCGGGCGCGGCGCGGCGTCACGACGCGCTTCCGAGCTCGGGCCTAGCGCCGATCGTGTACGGGTCGCCCGCGCCTGATTTCAGCTTCGATTCCGGGGACGGCGCCAAGCGGCTAGCCGACTTCGCCGGGAAGCCGGTCGTCGTGAACTTCTGGGCAACGTGGTGCCACCCGTGCGATGACGAGCTCGACGCATTCGCCCAGCTCCGCCGAACCTACGGCGATTCCGTCGAGCTGCTGACGATCTCACAGGAGAGCCGCGACGTTACCGATGCGTACCTGCGCCAGCACGGGGTCGACGCGCGCGCCATCGCCGACCCCGACCATAAGATTTTCCAGCGCTACGGGGTCACGCCGATCCCCGTAACCCTCGTGCTCGATCGGACCGGCGCCGTCACCCACGTCTCGATCGGCGAACTCGACTGGAACGAGCTCGAGACAGCGGTCGAGCAAGCGAGCGCCGCGGCCCCGAGCCCCTCGCCGACTTGACCCCCGGGAAGCCGCGTGCTACGCTCAACTTAATGTTGGCACTCGCATACCGTGACTGCTAGGCCGCCGCAGCCGGGCAGCGCCAAGAACGCTCCCCTCGATCTGGACAAACGGAAGGCCTTCATCCTGGCTACCGTCGTCTATGAGTATGTCGCGACCGCGGAGCCCGTCGGCTCGAACACGCTGACCCAGAAGTACAACCTCGGGGTCAGCTCGGCCACGATCCGCAACGAGATGGCCGAGCTCGAGGCCGGCGGCTATCTCATCCAACCCCACACGTCGGCCGGCCGTATCCCCTCGGATGCGGGGTACCGCACCTACGTCGACCGGCTCATGCAGCCGGAGCCGCTCGCAACGGGCGAGCAGCGGCGCATTCAGGACGAGTTTCGCGCGGCCAGCCGGGAACTCGATGAGGTCATCGAGCAGACGACGCGTCTGCTCGGGCAGCTCTCGCGCAGCGTTGCGTTCGTGGTTGCGCCGCAGCGGGATCTGCAGGCGTTCCGCCACGTTCAACTGATCTGGCTTGGGGAACGCACCGGCCTTGCAATTGTCGTCACCTCGCTTGGGGTCGCGACCCAGACACCCTTCGAGCACGAGAACCTCGCGGCCGACGACCTGACCCGGCTCTCGAACCGGCTCAACAGCGCGCTCGCCGGAAAGACGATGCGTCAGATCGCTGCGCGGGATATCGAGAACGTGGTCCGCGACAGCGGCCTGCCCGCAAGCTTGGAGAAGACCTTGGTGGCGGCGTTCGCCGATGCGTCGCGCGCGGACGAACCCCCGGCGGTCGTTTCGAGCGGTGCCCAGCATTTGCTCGACCAGCCCGAGTTTCAAGACTTGCGCAAGCTCCGGTCGATCCTGCGCATCATCGAAGAGCACAAGGCGCTCTACGATTTAGTCGCCGACTCGATGACCGGCGCGGCGCCGCACATCAAGATCGGTCACGAGCTCGGCTCGGACGAGATCACCGAGTGCAGCGTCATCACCGTCCCGTATCGCTTCGGCGACGAAGCGGTCGGGATGCTCGCGATCCTGGGTCCGCGACGGATGCCCTACGCGCGGCTGGTAGCGCTCGCCTCGAGCACGGCCGAGTCGCTCAACGATCATTTGGCGAACACCGAGATCCGATAGAGATAGCGTGGCAAGCGATTATTACGCCGTGCTCGGCGTGGGACGCGACGCGTCGGAAGGAGACATCAAGCGCGCGTACCGCGGCCTCGCGCGGAAGTACCATCCCGACGTAGCCCCCGACAAAGTCACGGCCGAAGCGCACTTCAAAGAGATCAACGAAGCGTACGAAGTGCTCAGCGATCCACGTAAGCGCCAGCAGTACGACCGCTACGGTACCGTGCCGAACGGTGCCGGGGCAGGCGCGGGCGGATTCAGCGGGTTTGGGGCCGAGGGCTTCACCGACATCTTCGACATGTTCTTCGGCGCGCGACAGGCCGGCGGCGCGCGCCAGCAGGGTCCGCAGCGCGGTGCCGATCTGCGCTACGATCTGCAGATCACCCTCGAGGACGCGTACCGCGGCGCGGAGCGCGAGATCTCGTTCAACCATCTGGCCGTCTGCGAGACCTGCTCGGGTTCGGGAGCGAAGCCCGGAACCTTGATCCAACGCTGCGACCGGTGCGGCGGCTCGGGATCGATGCGCGCCGTCCGTCAAACCCCGCTCGGCCAATTCGTCACGCAGACGACCTGCGTGAAGTGTAACGGCGAAGGGACGCTCGTACCGACACCGTGTGAGACGTGCCGCGGCCGTGGACGGCTCGAACGCACGCGCACGTTGACGGTCAAGATTCCGGCCGGCGTCGATGACGGCAGCCGCATCCGCATCTCCGGAAACGGTGAAGGCGGGGGCCGCGGAGGACCCGCAGGCGATCTTTACGTCTATCTTTCGATCGCGCCGCACCCGCGCTTCCGCCGCGAGGGAACGGATCTCTACATCGACTTGCCGATCGCGTTCACCCAAGCGGCGCTCGGTGCGACCGTCGAGGTCGAATCGTTCGACGGTGGTTCGCCGCTGCAGATCGCGCCGGGTACGCAGGGTGGGACGACGTTTCGCATCCGCGGGAAGGGGATGCCGACGGTGCGCGGTGCGGCGCGCGGCGATTTGCTTGCGACCGTACACGTCGCCGTTCCGCAAAAACTCTCACGCCAAGAGCGCGAGCTGTTGGAAGAATTCGCGAAGGCCGGCGGCGACCGGATCGACGACCGCAGTTTCTTCGATCGCGTAAAAGACGCGTTTATCCCGTAAGAAGCCAGTGGTGAGCGCGCCGCGCTTCTTCGTTGCCGGGATATTTGCGATCGGCGACACGGTCGGTCTGGCCGCGGACGAGGCGCGCAAGTTGGTCGTCGTCCTGCGGGCGCGCTCGGGCGACGCGATCGAAGTCGTCGATTCGTCGGGTCGCGCGTACCGGGCGTTGCTGCACCTGGAGGACAAACGTGCGACCGCGCTACTCGAGCGCGAGCTGACGGCGCCGCCCGCGCTGAAGCTGCGCGTGACCCTCGCGCAAGGCGTGCCCAAGGGGCAGAAGATGGACTACGTCGTCGAGAAGGCGACCGAGCTCGGCATCGCGCGGATCGTGCCGTTCACGAGCACCCGGAGCACGGGAGAGCGCACGCGCGAGGGCAAGATCGAACGCTGGCGGCGAATCGCTCGAAGCGCGGCCCAGCAGTGCGGCCGGACCGACGTGCCCGAGGTTGCGGAGCCGGTCGATTTCGCCGCGCTGGTCGCGCAGGTCGGGGCATACGATCTCGCCCTCGTTCCGTGGGAGCTGGCCGAAGCGCAACCACTGCGCGACCGGATCCCGGCATTGCTTGAAGATGCGGAGACGGCGTTCTTGGGGATCGGTCCCGAAGGCGGCCTCGAGGATGCGGAGGCGCACGCACTCGAGGCTGCGGGCGCCCACCTCGTATCGCTTGGCAGACGTATCCTGCGGACCGAAACCGCGGGCCTTGTTGCCTATGCGGCATTGCTGTACGCGTGCGGCGATATCTAGTCTCCGGCTTAAATGCATGGGAGACGCGCATTTGCGGCGTATACTATCAGGTCATGACATCGGCCGGCCCAAGGTCCTGAGTGAAATTCAGCATCGTCATCCCGACGTACAATGAGTCGGGGGGGATCGAGAAGCTCGTCGCATGGGTCAGCGACATCTTTCGTGCGAGCGGCCTCGACGGCGAACTGATCGTCGTCGACGACAATTCTCCCGACGGAACCGGCGCGATCGTCGATAGTCTCGCCGGGCGCTATCCCGTCCGCTGCTTCCACCGTCCGGGTAAGATGGGGCTTTCGAGCGGAGTGATCGACGGATGGAAGTTCGCCCGACCCGATTCCGAAGCGCTCGGCGCGATGGACGGCGATTTCAGCCACGATGCGACGATCGTTCCGAAGATGGTCGAAGCACTTGCGAGCGGTCGTTACGGCCTTGCGATCGGGAGCCGCTACGTCAAAGGCGGCGGCATTGAAAACTGGCCGAAACGACGAATCTTCACCTCGTGGGTCGCCTGCAAACTTGCCTATCCGCTCACCCCGATTCACGATATCACGAGCGGTTTTTTTCTCGTGAAGCGCGACGCTCTGCAGGGCGTCCAGCTCGATCCGATCGGATTCAAGATCGGCCTCGAGGTCGCCGTGAAAGCGACGTACGGCAAAGCCGTCGAGATCCCGTACGTCTTCAAAGATCGCGTCTTCGGCGAGTCCAAGCTCAATGGGGCGGAGATCGGAAACTATCTTAAACAGTTGCGCCGGCTGTACGCGACCCGTTGGTTCGGCGCGCCGGCGATCGGTATCTCGATCGACGGCGGCCTTCCGGCGCCGCCCGTCGTCCAAAGCCATGAGAGAATCGCCTGATGCCGATCCCCGATTGGTTGCTGCGCCTTCGCGAAAAAGACGTTCCGGCCGAGGACGCGGCCCTTTGGGTCAAGTGTCCGTCGTGCGGCGAGATGCTCTATCGCAAAGATCTCGACGCGAACCTGTGGGTTTGCACGAAATGCAACTATCACTTCCGCATGCACGCCTACGACCGCATCAACTCGCTGGTTGACGGGGATTTCGTCGAGATCGGGCTCGAGATGCAGCCCGGCGATCCACTGGAATGGACCGATAAGCGCCCCTACCTTCAAAAACTCGCGGCCGATCGTGAGAAGTCGAGCCTGTCCGAGGCGGTCGTAACCGGCTTTGCGACGCTCGACGGCTTTCCGGTCGCACTCGGCGTGATGGATTTCAACTTCCGCGGCGGGACGATGGGAACCGTCGTCGGGGAACGGGTCACGCACCTGCTCGAGGAGGCGCGCCGGCGCCAGCTTCCGTGCGTCATTTTTACCGCGAGCGGTGGAGCGCGGATGGAAGAGGGGATGCTCGCGCTGATGCAGATGGCGAAGACGACGCAGGCGGTCGAACGTCTCATGTCCGACGGCAATCCGTACATCACCGTGCTGACGGATCCGACGACCGGCGGCGTCTCCGCGTCGTTTGCGTTCCAAAGCGACGTGATCATTGCCGAGGCGCGCGCTTCGATCGGGTTTGCAGGCCGCCGCGTCATCGAACAGACGCTGCGCCAGAAGTTGCCCGACAACTTTCAGACGGCCGAGTTTCTGCTCGAGAAGGGTCACGTCGACATGGTCGTGCCGCGTGCGGAGATGCGCAGCACGCTCGTGCGCGTGCTCGATTATGCGGTCGATCGTAAGCGCATCGGTCCCGCGCTCAAGGCCGTTCCGGAGTTCGCTCTGCAGTGAACTTGATCGTCGAGCGCGAGAAGGGTCCGCTGCAAGAGCTCGAAGCGCGCATCGCGGCACTGCGCGAGCGGGGCGGCGACTCGAGCGGCGACGTTGCCGTGCTCGAAGAGAAATACCGCGAGCTGCTGGGAGACCTTTTCGGTAACCTGACGCCCTGGGAACGCGTACACATGGCGCGTCATCCCAAGCGCCCGATTGCCGACGACTATCTCGCCGGGTTCGATCAACGCGACGAACTTCACGGCGACCGCCACCTCCGCGACGACCGCGCCCTCGTCGGCGGATTCGCGAAGTTGCGCGGGCGCCGGATCGTCTACATCGCGCAGCAAAAAGGCCGCGATACCAAAGAGAACATCCGGCGCAATTTCGGAATGACGTCGCCCGAGGGCTACCGCAAGGCGAAACGGTTGATGTATCTTGCGTCGCGTTTTGGACTACCGATCGTGACCTTGGTCGATACGTCGGGAGCCGATCCCGGCATCGCATCCGAGGAACACGCACAGTCCGAGGCGATTGCGTCCTGTTTGCTCGCCCTTGCGAAGGCGACGGTTCCGGTCGTGGCGACGATTATCGGCGAAGGCGGTTCGGGCGGAGCGCTTGCGATCGCGCTCGCCGACAGCGTCATCATGGCGGAGAACGCGGTCTACTCGGTCGCCTCGCCGGAGGGCTGCGCGGCGATCCTGTGGGGCGACGCGGCGCGCGCGCCGGAAGCCGCCGAGCATCTGCGGCTTACGAGCGCAGATCTCTTGGGATTCGGCATCGTCGACCGCGTCATCAAAGAACCGCTGGGCGGCGCGCACCGCGATTCGACGGGCTTCGTCGAGATCGTGCTCGACGCGATCGAGGACGAGCTACGCTCGCTCGAAGACATCGACGGGCCCGCGCTGCGCGAACGGCGCTACGCGAAGTACCGCCGCATCGGCGCGTGGGAGCGCGCCACGCTGACGCGCGTGGCGACGGCGCTAACGTGACCCCGCTGCGATTGCGCGTCCTGCGCTTGGCCGGGCGGCTTGCCCTCGTCGCGGTTGGATTTGCCGTCTTTGCGATCGTCGGCGTTCAGTTCGCAGGTATCGTCGCCAAGAACCTTGCCCTCTCCGCGGAGCTCGCGGCCTCGCGCACGCAGATCGAATCGCTCAAGGCACGCGAAGCGCAGCAGCACCGAACGATCGTGCGTCTGGGCGACCCCGAAGGGGCGATTCCCGCGATTCACGAGAAGCTGCGCCTGGTCGGACCGCGCGAAGAGATCTTCTACGTGCGCGGTCTCGGGCCGACGCCCGCGGCGCACTGGGACGAATCCCAATGACCGTCACCGGGACCGTCATCAACATTCACCATCACGGTGCGACCGTGCGGCTCGCCGACGGAAGTCTCGCGGCGGTGCCGGCAGCGGAGCTTGCGGCGCACCGTCCCGAGTACGTCGCGTGTTACGATCGGCGGACGCCGCTCGAACTGGTCCTCGACCGGCGCGGGCGTCACCCGATCGTGCTCCTGCCGCGCGCCGGAGCCGCGCCGCAGGTTGCCCAAAGCCCGGCCCCGCGGCTCGTCGACGCCGCGTTCGAGCGCCGTATCGGCGACTATCTGCGGGCGACGCAGGAATGGGCGCCGCCCGATCGCCCGGAGCCGGCCGAGCGCCATTTCATTCGAAAAAAGCGGCGAGCCGCGCTTTTCGAGGCTAGAAAGAAGCCCACGTAGAAATACCGGGGGTGAAGACGTCGCCCGACGCCACCCGCATCGAAACGATAAACGTTCCCGGTTGCTTCATTCGCATCCAGGGCACATACAGTTCGCTTCGCACGGCCGAACAACGCGTCGCGGATTTCATCCTCAAGCATGCCGAAGAGCTCATCTACTTGACGGTTACCGAACTTGCGGAGCGCACGCAGACCAGCGAGTCGACGGTCGTGCGGCTCTGTCAGAAAATCGGCTACAAGGGCTATCAAGAGTTTAAGATCATGCTCGCGCGCGATCTCGTCGGGCCGACGGAGACCGTTTACGAGCAGATCGATTCGGGCGATTCGCTCGAGACGCTTAAGGCCAAGATCTTCCAAGCCAACGCTCAGGCGCTCAAGGACACGATCGAAGTTCTTTCTGACGAAGAACTCGGCCGGGCCGTCGAGGTTCTCGCGTCCGCGCGGCGGGTGGAGATCTATGGAATCGGCGGCAGCGCTCCGCTTGCGCTCGACGCCTATCATAAATTCATGCGGCTCGGGATCGCGACCGTCTGGCTCAACGACAGCGATCTGATGGCGATGTCGTCATCGCTGCTCGGGCCGGGCGACGTCGCGCTTGGAATCTCGCATACGGGCGCGTCGCGCGACGTCTGCGATGCGATGGAGCACGCGCAAACCGCAGGCGCGACGACAATTTGCATCACCCATCGGGCTACCTCCCCGATCACCAAGGTGTCGAACATCAAGCTGTTCACCGCTGCGAAGGAAACGGCGTTCGGTTCCGACGCGACCTCGAGCCGGATCGCGCAACTCTCGATCGTCGATGTCCTCTACGCCGGGATCGCGAACCAGAACTACGACCACGCGCTCGCGCGCATTCAGAAGACGCGCGAAGCTTCCGCCGGAAAGCGGTATTAGCTCCGGTCCTTCGCGGCCGCGCGCGGTCATCTCGCTTGGGACGAATACCGCCCGGCTTCTCGTCGTGCGCGATGTTCCCGGCTGCGAGATCGAGCAGCTCGAGCACGCGCAGACCGGAACCCGGCTCGGCGAAGGGTTACGCGAGTCGGGCTCGCTCGGGGCGGCCGCGATGGAACGCACGCTCGCTGCGGTCGCAGCTTTCGTCGCGCGCGTCCGCGCGCGCGATGCGGATTTGTCGAGCATCGCCACGAGCGCGATGCGGCGCGCGAACAATGCGGCAGAATTCTCGGCGCGCATGCGCGAGACGACCGGCGTCCCGTTGCAGGTGCTCGACGGCGCCGCTGAAGCGCAGGCAAGCTTCATCGGGGCGACGTACGGCGTGCCGCGCGACGGCATGCGGACGGCCGTCGTTGACGTCGGCGGCGGCAGCACGGAAGTCGCCGTCGGCCGCGACGGCAGCCTCGAGCGCGCCCAATCGATCGAGATCGGCTCGGTGCGCGTCAGCGAACGCTTCGGCGATCTGATGGGCAACGCGCCCGGCCCGCGCGCGCACGCTGCAGCGCTCGAAGCCCGCGCTGCAATCGATGAGGAGATCGCTGCGTTTGGCGCTTTCCGCCCCGTCGCCCGCGTGCGTGCCGTCGCGGGCACCGCGACGACGGTCGCCGCCGTCGCCGCCGGTTCGCACGTCGACCGGGTCAGCGGAACGGTGCTCGCGCTCGCCACCCTCGAAACGACGATCGATCGCCTTCTCGACCTCTCCCTCGAAGAGCGCCGCGCGCTCCCCGGCATGCTCCCCCAACGCGCCGACATCCTCGCCGGCGGCGCCCTCGTCCTCGCCCAAACCCTCACGCGCCTCGGCGCCGCCGAAGCGCTAATCGAGACAAACGATCTGCTCCTAGGCTACCTCATCTTGTCGTTGTGACAAACTTAAGCGACCCTCCAACGAAGCGAAACCCTTGTCATCCTGAGCGGAGCGCCCTTTCGCAGGCTCAGGACAGGCTCCGGCGCGCAGTCGAAGGACCAACGGCGCGTACTCCGCCGAAGGACAAACGGCGTGTACTCCGTCGGCACTTCGACTGCGCTCGCTGCGCTCGCTTCACTCTTCGACGGCGATGCAGGAACGATAGATCCACCAGATGAGCACGAACTGCAGCGGTAGGCGCGCATAGAGCGCCCACGCCGGTGCAAGCGAGCGAAAACGTTCCGAGTCGACTGCCATGTACACGTTCGCCGGGAAAATCGCGAGCAAAAGCGCGACGAGGCCCCACCCCGAGAAGCGGCGTGTCGCCGGTACGACAACCCCGAGCCCACCGAGAATCTCGCAGGCGCCGCTGATCGCGACCAGCACCTTCGGAGACGGCAGATACGGCGGCACAATCGCCTCATACGGTCTCGGCACGACGAAATGAAGCGCTCCGGCCGCAACAAACAGCGCCCCGATCAGATACGGCTGGGCTTTTCGCACGAGGATTTGGGATGACCGGGACTCGAACCCGGACGCCCTTTTGGGGCAGCAAATTTTCGTACCACTATGGCTTTCGCCACCGCCTTTGCGTTTGGTGGTCTGGACTGTGCCTTGACCGTGTGCTCGTTGCAGGTAGGCCGCGCCCGTCCAGTCTCTACACCTTCCGATCGACAATCGGCTTGGCTCGGCGTTGTCATCGCGCGTGGCGCGGAAGAGTTCGCCGAATTTGAGCGCATCCCGATCGGCGTTTCCGTCCGATCGGCTCCAGTTGGGAAGTCTGCTGTGTCTACCGATTCCACCATCATCCCGATGGACACCCGGCCTTCGACGGCAGCGGCATAAGGACCGCCAGCCAGGGCAACCGGCGGTCTTGGGAAAGCGCGGCGCTCACGTCCTAACGCTGTCCTTTTCGCCATGCGAAGGCGGGGTGCGACGTTTGCCGAGGAGGGCCGCCGGGGCCGAACAGGCAATCGCAGTGAGTTTGCCCCACACGCTTTCCGGAGGCTCGCCTGCGTTTGAAAATCGTCGTCACCGTTAAACTCGTTCCCGATACGAACTCCGAGAAGCGGATCGATCCGGGGACGAAGCGGCTGGTTCGCACCGGCGTCGAGACGGTCATCAACCCGTTCGACGAGTACGCGATCGAAGCGGCGTTGCAGCTCAAAGAGAAGCTCGGCGGCGACACGACGGTCACCATACTGACGATGGGCCCCGAGACGAGCAAAGAAATCCTCCGCAAAGCGCTTGCGATGGGCGCTGACGACGCGGTGATCGTCAGCGATCCGGCGCTCGAGGCTTCGGATGTCGCGGTGACGGGCTACGTGCTCTCCCAGGCCTTGAAGAAGAACGGCTTCGATCTCGTGATCTGCGGGGGCCTCGCCGAAGACGGCAACACCGGCGGCGTCTCGGGCGCACTTGCCGAGTACCTCGGCGTGCCCGGGCTGACGAATGCCGCGAAGATCGAGGTCGAGGAAGGCAAGCTGCGGGTCGTGCGCGAGACCGACAGCGGCCACCAAACCGTGAGCGCGCCGCTGCCGGCCGTCATGATGGTGACGATGGGCGTCGGCGAGCCGCGCTACGCTTCGCTCAAAGGCATCATGGGGGCCAAGAAAAAGACGATCGCCGTCTGGCCCGTCGCCGAACTCGCGCTCGACCGCCCGATCGGGACGGACGGCGCGAAGACCGAGCTGCTGACGATCGCAAAGCCGCCCGAGCGCGGCAAGGGCCAAATCGTCGTCGCCGAGGACGGCCCCTCGGGCGCGAAGATCATCTTTGACTTTCTAAAGGAGCGTAAGCTCGTCTAATGCAGCACGTCATCACGTTCGTCGAGCACAAAGGCGGCCAGACCCGCAAGGTCACCTTCGAACTCGCAACCGAAGCGCGCAAACTCGCCGACGCGTTGGGCGGCAAAGCGCACGCGGTCGTCGTTGGTGCCGGCGCGCAAGCGCTCGCGGAGACGCTGAAGGGCTACCCGCTCGACGTTATCCACGTCAATGAGGATCCCGACGTCGACCGCTACCTGCTCGACCCAGCGATCGATTACCTCGAGACGGTGGCCAAGAGCGTCGGCCCGGCGGTAATCCTCATCCCAAACACGCTGCAGGGACGCGATATCGCCGGACGCATTGCGGCACGGCTGGGTGCCGGCTTGACCTCGGACGTCACCGGCATCGCCCTCGAGGGCGGCAAGATCGGCAGCATCTCACCGAAGCTCGGCGGCACGTCGATCACCACGTGCGCCTTTAAGCCGGCCGATTACGGGGTCACGACGGTCCGTCCGAACTCGTTTCCCGCAGAAGCCGGCGGCTCCGGCGCCGAGATCGTAACCGTCGAGAAACCGGCAGCTAAGACGTACCTCATGCTGATCGAAAGCGAGTCCGAGGAAGTCTCGGGTGAACTCGGGCTCGAGGAGGCGCCGGTCGTTGTCGCGGGCGGCCGCGGGCTCGGCGGTCCGGAACCGTTCGAAACCCTCCTGAAGCCGCTCGCCGATACGCTCGGCGGAACCGTCGGCGCGTCGCGCGCGGCCGCCGACGCCGGCTGGGTCCCGTACAGCCTGCAGATTGGGCAGACCGGCAAGACGATCAGCCCCAACCTGTACATCGCGGTCGGGATCTCGGGCGCAATTCAGCACAAAGTTGGAATGCGAACCTCTGGTACAATCGTTGCCATAAATAAGGACGGCTCCGTCCCGATCGGGGACTTCGCAGACTTGCTGGTCGTCGGCGACGCGTTCCAAATCGTCCCCGAGCTGACCAAGCAATTGCGCGCCACCGTGCACGCGTAACCGAAAGACGAATCGATTGAAAAACACCGCTCGCTACTTCGTCGCCTTGGCCCTGGCGCTAAGCCTTTCGTTCGCTGCCGCGCAGAGCGTTTGGGGCAGTCCGAAGAAGCCCGCGCCGAGCCCATCCTCCTCCTCTGACGTTACGCCCGCGCCGCTGCCGACCGCGACTCCGGAAGCGCCCGACGTCGCCATTCCTCGCCTCGAGGCGAAGATCAAGGCAAATCCAAGCGACAAGGATGCGCTCCTGGATCTCGCCGGTTATTATTTGGCGGAGAACCAGAACGACCGCGCGCTCGCGCTCACGCAGCGCCTGCTGTCGCTCGGTGCAAAGACGGCGCAGGTCTATTACCTCGACGGCATCGCCAACCAGGGGCTCGGGCGGATCAAGGACGCAACCCAAGATTTCGAGCAAGCCACGACGCAAGATCCGACTAACGCCCAGATCCTCCTGACGCTTACCAACCTCTACCTGCAGACCGGGCGGGCAGCCGATGCCGAGCGCATCGCGAAGCGCGCGACCACGTTCAATGCGAACGACAAGCGAGTCTTCGAGAACTACGGATTGGTGCTTGGTCAGGAAGGCAAGTATGACGACGCCCGCGCGCAATTCGAAGCGGCCGCGAAGCTCGACCCCAAGGACGCGATGCCGATCGTTCTCGAAGCGCGCGCCTACGTTTCGCAAAAGGCGCTTGCGCTTGCGTCGCAAGACTTCGATCGGGCGCTGACGGTCGACCCGAAATCGCCCGACGCGCTGCTTGGAAAAGCAAGTCTGCTCGCAGCGAGTCACGACGTGAAGGGCGCGATCGCGACCTTCGAGCAGCTCTTCGCCGTCGAGACGACAGACGATGCGAAGGCCGCAGTGCTCGTGCAAGAATACCAAGTCTATCGCGACGAGAAGATGAACGACGACGCGTTTGCCGTCCTCAAGCGCGCCGAGGCGACGTACCCGAACGTCGCTGCGGTACACGTCGCATACGGCGATGCCGATTTCCAGTTAGCTAAAGATCCTGCCGCCGGCGAGGCTGAGTGGAAGCAGGCACTCGGCTCCGCACGCGACAATCCGCAGGCGCTCGATCGCCTGGGCGAATACGCGGTCAGCCAGAACAAACGTTCCGATGCACTCGGATACTTCAAACGGCTCAACGAAATCGCACCGAACGACCCGGGCGTGCTCGGCAAGCTCGGCCAAATCGAGGCGATGAACAATCAGTACTCCGATGCGCGGACGTCGTTTCTCCAATCGTTTTCGCTGCAGCACTCGCCGTCGGCGCTTGCCGGGCTCGGCGCGGCCGACCTCGAGCTGAAGAATTACAAGGAGTGCACGGACGTCTTTCACGCGATCGATAACAAAGCTCCGGACTTCATGAAGCAGAATCCGCAGTTGCTTTACGTGTACGCGAAATGTTCGGTCGGCCACGGCGACCGCTCGCAGGCACGCGCGCTCTACACACGCTTCAAAGCGTTCGTAAAGCCGGGGACGCCGCTCGATAAGGAGATCGCGAAGGCGATCGCAAGTCTCGGTGGCAGCGGAGCGCCGAAGCCGGCGGCGACGCCGAAGGCGCACAGCTAAGCGTTCCGGCGATGATCGTCGTCTACGACGAACTTTACACCGAGCACCTTCGGGGCACGAATCACCCCGAGTCGCCCGACCGCGTCGCGTACGTCGCGGGCCGGCTCGGCGCGGCGGGTTTGCTCGAGGATCGCGTTGCCGCGCGGGACGCAAGCGACGCCGAGCTCGAGCGCGTGCATCCCCACGCCTACCTCGAGCGGGTCAAACGCGACGTCGAGACGGTCGGCGCGCGCGCCGGATACCTTTCGACCGGCGACACGGCGATCGACGCGTCGTCGCTTTCGGTCGCGCGGCGCGCCGCCGGCGGAGCGCTGGCCGCGATGGAGGCGGCGATCGAATCGGAGCGCTCGGCATTCGCGCTCGTCCGGCCACCGGGGCACCATGCCGAACCGGCGCGTGGAATGGGGTTTTGCGTCTTCGGAAACGCGGCGGTCGCGGCGCGCGCGTTCGCGACCGCGCACGGCGGCCGCGCACTCGTCGTCGATTTCGATTACCACCACGGGAACGGCACGCAAGCCGCCGCGGGGAACGGCGTTTCGTTCGTCTCGACCCACGCTTTTCCGGCGTATCCGGGAACCGGCGGACCGGGCGAGCAGCGCTTCGACCCCGCGGGCGCGATCGTGAACCTGCCGCTCCCGCCACATAGCTACGGTACCGAAGCATTTATCGCGACCTGGCAACGGTTGCTACCGGCAGTCGCCGCGCGCGTCCGGCCGGATCTGATCGTCGTAAGCGCGGGATACGACTTCGCCGCGGGCGATCCGGTCGGAGATCTCGGCGTCGACGGTCCCGTCGCAGCGCGTGCGCTCGCAAGCCTCATTGCCGAAGTCGCCGCGACGTACGCGCGTGGACGCGTCGCATACTGCCTCGAGGGCGGGTACGACATCGAGACCTTGGCCGCCGCGGTCGAGGCGACGCTGCGGGCGAACGACGCGGCCGCGAACGCCGAGCCGGCCGACTTCGCGGCCGTCCCGAACGCGCAGCGTGCCGTGCTCGACGCGATCGACGCTTGGCGTATCTAATCTTCGCGCTACGCCTCGTGCTCGGGGGCGTGTTGCTCGTCGCGGGCGTGCTCAAGGCGCACGATGGACCGGCGAGTACGGCCGTCACGATCGCCGGCTACCGCATCCTGCCCTCGGCGGTGGTCGCGCCGCTCGGCGTCGCGCTTCCGTATTTCGAGATCTTCGTCGGCGCGTACCTGATCGGCGGACTCTTCACGCGGATCGCCGGCTGGATTGCGGCCGTTCAGTTCTCGATCTTTTCGGCAGCGGTGGCCTCGCTTGTGATTCGCCATATCGCTGCCGACTGCGGTTGCTTCGGCTCGGGCGTGCCCGTGCCGCCTTCGTGGGGCCACGTCGCGCTCGACGTTTTGGCGGCTTGCGCGTCGATCGTCGTCGCGGTGCGCGGGCCGGGTGCATTCGCGCTCGACTGGCTGCTCTTCCCGAGCAGTTACTTCCGTTCCGGTCGCGAAGCGCACTCGCCATGAGCCGTCGTCAGATCATCAACACCAAGAAGAGCGCCCCGCTCGCGCAGCGCCGAAACGCGATCGCCATCGGATCGGTCGTGGTGCTCGCGATCATCGTGATCGTGGCGATTTCGCTTGCGAACCGCGTTCCCGAAGCGGCAACGGTTCCGAATACGGCGGCGTCGCCTCTCGTGGTCGGGCAGCAGGCGCCAGATTTCTCGCTCTCGACGACGGCGGGGCCGTTCTCACTCTCGAAGCCGGACGGAAAACCGACCTTGCTCGAGGTATTCGCTACGTGGTGTCCGCATTGCCAGCGTGAAGTGAAAGTTCTCGACCCGCTCTACGCCCAGTATAAGAACAAGGTCAACTTCGTCGCGGTCAACGGCGACGCGCTCGGGATGGACCACACCTCGCCGGAATCGCAAGCCGACGTTTACAACTTCGCTCAGAAGTTCGGCGTAACGTACCCGATCGCGTTCGACCCCAACCTCGACGTCGCGCACGCATACTTGCAATCCGGGTACCCGACGCTCGTCCTGATCGGCCCGAGCGGCAAGGTCGAAGCGATCCGTGACGGCGAGATCCCCGACTCGGATCTACGTAACGCGCTCGGCGCAGCAGTCGCCGGCAAAAAACCCGATCCGAAGATGGGCTTGAAGGGCTAGCAGCGCCTAGGGGACGACGCTGGTCGCGATCTGGACGAGTTCGTTGCGGAGCAGGTCGCCGACGAGGGCGAAGTAGATGTTGTGTTCCTTCCACGTGAGCAGCGTGGTCGGGCCGTCCTCGACGTACTGGGCGTCGTGGCCTTCGAAGGTTATCGTCTTGGGGCGCAGGCTGCCGAAGTCGGCCGCGGCGTCGGTTGCGTTCTCGAAGAGCGAGATCGAGCGCAGTCCGTCCGAGTAGAGCAGGTGCAGCGTCCGCACGCCGTTGACGGTCGTTACGTCGCCGCTGCGGAGATCGAAGCCCTGCGGTAATTCCTTGGGCTTGTACGGCGCGAAGCCGGCTTCTTTGATGACTTTGTCGACGTCCGACGAAGGCGTCGCGACCGCTGCGCCCGCGATGCGGGCGAAGCCGGCCGGCGGGTCGACCGAGAAAATGTCGCTCGGAATCGACGTCGTGTAGCGCAGATCCTCGAAACGGGTCTGAGCTGCGACCGCGCCGTTGGCATGGTATTCTTCCTTCTTGAGGATCAGATGCGTCTCGCGATCGATCCAGACGCGCATCGCGCGTTCGCCCGTGTACTTATTGATCAGGGCGATCGAGACCGTCGGCCGATCGGCGACGATCGCGCTGCCGTCGTAAATCGCGCGATAGTTCTGCAACACGCGATCGAAGTTGCCGCTCGCGGCTATCTGATCGTCGAGTGCCGGACCGTGGGTAACGGTCTCCTGGCTGTGCTTGGTGTCGAATTGATAGGTCGATATGCCGCGCGTTATGACGTAATCGCCGTAGAGCGCCTCGGGCGCCACGTACCAGCGCCGGGTTAGCTCGGGCGCGCGGTGTTCGACTTTTACGATCGTGGCGCTCGCCCGGCTGGAGGCGAAACGAACCGTTTCGAACTGGCCGACATACGAGACCGCACGGGGCGCGTCGATGCTCGAGCGCAAGAGCGCCGACGGATCCTCTTGGATCGCCGTCGCCGTCGCCGCGGGCGTCGGCGAGGCTTGCGCAGGTTGCGCGCCGGGCGCGGCGCTCGGGGCAGCCAGGACGAGAAGCGCTGCGAGCGCTCCGGTTAGCCGATCAGAACGCAGCATCGAGCGCGTCGGTCACATGACTCGACTCGACGTGCTCGGCGATCAGCGGCGACGTCGAGCCGTCGATCATCGACGTCTCGAGGGCGGGCGGTCCGGGCTGTAGCGAAAGCGGCGAGCCCGACTGCGCGGCGTGCGTCTCCAGGTAGTACATCGCGTCGACCGTCGGCCGCGTTCCGGGATGGCTGTACGGCGATGCAAACCAGCCGCCGAGCAGCAGCGCGGCTACGACCGGAACGGCGACCATCGGCCGCAACAGGGCCGCGACGCGCGCCAGCGGTCCGGGCCGGGCGCCGCGAACGCGCTCCCAGATTAGTGCGGAGATCATCGAGGGCATCTCGCGCTCTTCGGCCCGCGCGGCGGCACGCAGCGTCTCGCTGAGCGAAACCTCGAGATCGTACTCGCGCCGGCACGCAGCGCACGAAGCAAGGTGGGCGTGCGCCAGCGCATCGTCCTCGGGGGCGAGTTCGCCGTGGAGGTAGTCCACGAGCAGGTCGGTTGAAAGGTGGTCGTTTATCATCATCGTTGTTGTTGTTGAGCGCGTTCGACGAGCCGGCGGAGGAGGGCGCGGGCGCGGTGGAGGCGCGAGCGCACCGTGCCGATGGAACATCCCATGATTTCCGCGATTTCCTGGTAGCTGTACTCCTCGATATCCGCGAGAATCAAGACCTGGCGCTGTTCGGGCGAGAGCAGGGCGAGCGCCTTCGAAAGCGGTTCACCGAGCTGCCGGTCGACGTAGTCGTCGATCGGCGTGACCGCAAGCGGTCGCGCGCCGCCGAACTCCTGCGGGGCATTGTCTTCGGGGATCTCCTCCTGATAACGACCTTTTCGCCTCCGAAGTTCGTCCCGGTGCAGATTCGTTACGATCCGGTAGATCCACGAGAGGAAGGAGGTCCCCGGTGCGAACGAGCGCCAGGCCCGGTAAACCCGGATGAACGCCTCTTGGCACAGGTCCCGGGCGTCGGCCTCGTTCCCGGTGAGCCGGAGCGCGAAATTGTAGGTGGCCTTCCCATACTCGGTCATCGCCCGCTCAAGGAACGCCGCCTGTTCGGGGGTTGGGGGCTCGACCGGGGCACGCGGGACACCCATCTCAGGATGGTATTGGGGAAAGCCGGGAGGAAGTCCCCGCGCCCGGAGCGCCAAGCAAGCGGGGCACCCGCAGGGGAATAATTAGGTGTAACTAACTGCAGACGCAGGTTAGCCTAACCCAGCCCGACGGAGCTCTTTTTTGGCGACAATCTCTGCCCCGAAAATCGCCGCTCCGCCGGTCCCGTCCTGGCGCCGCTGGCTCCTGCGCTTTCTTGCGATCGCGGGGCCGGGTGCGATCGTCGCGTTCGCCGACACCGAAGCCGGCAGCATTACGACCGCGGCCAGTTCGGGCGCGCAGTTCGGCATGAAGCTCGTGCTGTTGCAGCTGCTGCTGATCGTTCCGCTCTACGTCGTGCAAGAGATGACGGTGCGGCTCGGGACGGCGACCGGCAAAGGCCACGCGCAGTTGATCCGTGAGAACTACGGCCTCGCCTGGTGCTGGGTGTCGCTTGGGACGATGCTTATCACGAACATCGCGGCTCTGGTCACGGAGTTCATCGGCATCGCCGGTGCCGCGCTCATCTTCGGCGTGAATCCCGCGCTGATGGTCGTGGCCGCGGCCGTCGTGTTGATCGGCGTGTCGTTCTCCGGAAAATACCGCCGCGCGGAATTTGCCGCGCTCGGCTTGTGTCTGCTCGAACTGCTCTTCATCCCGGCCGCGTTTGCAGCGCACCCCGCCCCGATGTCGATTCTGCGCGACGGGATATTCGGCTCGCAGCCGCTCGGCGACCGCACCTATCTCTTGCTGATCGCGAGCAACATCGGCGCCGTCATCATGCCGTGGATGATCTTCTACCAGCAGAGTGCGGTCGTCGACAAAGGCCTCAAACTCCCGGATATCAACTTCGCGAGGCTCGACACCGCCATCGGCGCGGTCGCGACGCAAATCATCATGATCGCGGTCATCGTGACGACGGCTGCGACGCTCTACGTCCACCACATCTCCGTGACCGATGCCGCCCACGCGGCGCTCGCACTTATTCCGCTCACCGGGAAGTTCGCCGGCATTATTTTCGGAGCCGGCCTGATCGGGGCGTCGATGCTCGGTGCGTTTGTCGTCTCGCTTGCAACCTCGTGGGCGTTCGGTGAGGCGTTCGAGTGGCCGTGCTCGCTGAATTTCCACTGCACGCAAGCCAAACGCTTCTACGGTTTCTACGCCGCGATCGTCGTGCTATCGGCGGGCATCGTGCTCATTCCGAATTTGCCGCTCGTGAAGATCACGCTCTACGTCGAAGCCGGAAACGCGATCGTCCTGCCGATCGTTCTGGGATTTTTACTCGTCCTCAGCAACGACAAGAAGATCCTCGCATCGCGCGTTAACTCGTTGCTCGGAAACGTCGTCGCGATCGGGATCTCGGTCGTGTGCGTCGTCTTGGGTCTGTGGTACGGCGTGCTCACATTGCTCGGCCAAACGGGCTAGCGCAGCCATGTCACGCTGAGCTCGTCGAAGCGCAGACGGGTTATGGCGTCGCTCCGGTGCCCCTTCGACTGCGCGCCGGAGCCTGTCCTGAGCTTGCGAAGGGGCGCTTCGCTCAGGGTGACATGCCGGCGGCCTTCGGTTAGACGAGCGCTAGAACGCTACGGCTCCGGCTTCGGGTTCGAAGATGCCGTTCTCGGAGGGGGTGACGTTTGCGGATGATGCGGGCGATTGCGCGAGGTAGCGCGTCAAGTGGAAGTCGACGTCGCCGAGTTCGAGTTCGATCATCGAGAGGCGTTTGAAGTAGTGGCCGATCGCATACTCTTCGCTCATGCCGATTCCGCCGTGAAGCTGGATCGCCGACTCGCCGACGACGCGGCTCGAACGGGCGACTTGAACCTTCGTCGCAGAGAGCGCCTTCATGCGTTCGGCGGGCGAGGCGTCTTCGACCAGGGCCATGGTCCCGTAGTAGGTGATCGAACGGGCGAGTTCGACCTGGATCAGCATGTCGACCGCGCGGTGCTGCAGTGCTTGGAACGAGCCGATCGGAACGCCGAACTGTTTGCGCGTCTTGAGATACTCGACGGTGCGGCGCAAGAGGACCGACGCGTTGCCGACCGCCTCCGCGGCGAGCGCGCCGAGGCCGGCGTCGACGATCCGCTCGACGAGCGGTAGCCCCGCCCCGGGTTCGCCGAGCGCGTTCGCGCGCGGCACGCGGACGCCGTCGAAGGTGATCGTCGAAGCGCGCCGGTCGTCGACGGTCCGGTAGTCGTGGCGCGTGATGCCGGGGGTGTCGCGGTCGACGAGCACCACGCTGATGCCGCCGGGGTCGCGCTTTTCGCCGCCCGTTCGCACGGTGACGACGTACGTGTCGGCCGCGGCAGCGAAGGGAACCGCGAGTTTTTTTCCGGTGATGAGCAGATCCCCGCCCGCGGCGCGTGCCTCGGTCTCGACGAGCCCGTAGTCGTAACGCGAGCGTTCCTCGGCGTAGGCGAACGTCAGCAGCTTTTCGCCGCCGATCATCGCTTCGAGCAGATCGTGATGGGCTTGCGACGTGCCGCCGTAGGCGAGCGCCGAGCCGCCGAGCACGACGCTTGGGACGAACGGCTCGAGCACGAGCCCGCGCCCGAACGCCTCGGCGAGAATCATCGTCTCAACGGCCGAGCCGCCGAAGCCGCCGCGATCTTCGGGGAACGCGATTCCGAGCCATCCGAGGCTCGCGAACTGCGCCCAATGTTCGCGGCTAAAACCTTCGTCCGATGCGACGATCGCGGCGCGCTGCGATTGCGCGTAGTTGTCGGCGACGAAACGGTCGACGCTATCCTTGATGAGGTTCTGGTCCGATGAAAGCGCGAAATCCAATGTCGCCCCCTACAAGCCTAAGATGCGTTTGGCGATGATATTGCGCTGGATCTCGTTGGAGCCCGCGTAAATCGAGGTCTTGCGCATGTTGAAGTACCAGAGCGCGCTGCGCTCGGAGGGATCGACGGCGCTCGTCGCCGAGGCCTCCATCATCAGGGTCGCGATCGCTTGCTGGATCTCGGTGCCGGTGATCTTGATGAACGACGACTCGGGCCCCGGGCGCTTGCCCGAACTCTCGGCCGCGAGCGACCGCAACTGCGCGTACGACAGCGCGGTCAGTTCGATCTCGACCGTCGCCAACCGCTCGGTGAAGCGCGGGTCGTCGAGCAGCGTCTTGCCGTCGAAGCGTTGCCGTGCGGCGACCGCGCGCAGCCGCTCGAGCAGCTGGAACGACCCCGCGACGCCGGCAGTGCCGTTGCGCTCGTGCTCGAGCAAGAACTTGGCGTACGTCCAGCCCTCGCCTTCCTTGCCGACGCGGTTCGCTACGGGAACGCGGACGTTCTCGAAGATCACCTCGTTGATCTCCTTGCCGCCGTCGATCGTCACGATCGGCCGCACGGTGACGCCGGGGGTCGTCATGTCGACGAGGATGAATGAGATGCCCTCTTGCTTCTTCGCGTTCGGGTCCGTGCGCGCGAGGACGAAGATCATGTTCGCGAACTGGGCAAGCGTGATCCACGTTTTCTGCCCGTTGATGACGTAGTCGTCGCCGTCGCGTTCGGCTCGCGTTTTAAGCGAGGCGAGATCGGAGCCCGCCTCCGGCTCGGAATAGCCTTGGCACCACCAGTCGTCGCTGTTGAGAATCCGCGGCAAGTAGTACGCGCGCTGTTCGTCGTTGCCGAACTCGATGATCACGGGCGCGACCATCGAGACCCCAAACGGCATCTGACGCGGCGCCCAGCCCATCGCCATCTCGTCTTCGAAGATGTGCCGCTGTACGACGCTCCACCCGGTGCCGCCATACTTGACGGGCCACCCCGGCGCCAGCCACCCGCGCGCATTCAGCTTGTGCTGCCACGCGATGTAGTCGGCTTTGGTCAGCTCGCGACCGGCCTGCATCTTCGCACGCACGTCGGCGGGCAGCTCGGCTGCAAGAAAGGCGCGAACGCTTTCGCGGAAAGCGAGTTCCTCGGGAGTAAAAGAGAGATCCATGATGCCTTCTCTTAAGCCTGCGGGACGGGGACGGTCAAAGGTTCGGCCTTTTGCTCCGCGAGCACCTCGACGAACGTTTTCGCAAAGGTGTTGACGTCACCCGGCCAGCGCGCTGAAACGTAATTGCCGTCGCGCACGACGAACGCCGGGCGCGCGTCGGCCGGCGTGTCGCGATGTTGTCCGTCCGTCTTGCGCCCGTAGTCGGGCGCATCGAGCGGAACGTCGCGATAGTCTTGCGGTTGCTCGAGCGCACGCGTGACCTCGGCCTCGACGCTGCGGTAACCCGGCGGCTCGCCCGTGCTTTCCACGTACGTGCGGTAATAGTTTGGATCCCAGAACCGGACGATGCGATTGATCGTCCAGGCCAAACGTTCTTGCCGCCAGGTGAGCGACGTCGTTTTGCGGCCATAGAGCACCGATCGCCCGGTGATCTTCGAGCGCGCGCGCGCCGCGACGACGACACCATGACAAATTGCCGCGACCGGTTTGCCGGCGTCGAAGAATTCGGCGACGCCCGCGGCAAGCCGCGGGCTCTCGAGGTACGGACGCATTCCGCGGGTGCGATGGCCCCCCGGCAGAACGAGCGCGTCGTACGCGTCAGCCTCGAGCTTGTCGTAACCAACCGGCGCGAGGAATGCGGGATCGCGCTCGAGCTCGGCGTAGGCGTCGCGTGCGGCCCGATCGGCGCGCAGCACGCCGCCGACAAGCTTTACCGCTTTCAGGATGGGGATCGCGCCCCACACATCGAGGCCTTGACCCGTGAGCATGAGATCGTCGGCGTGGCCGCGGTTGCCGTCGGGCGTCGTGAAGCTGACGGTGTGCCCCGCTTCCTTGAGGACCTTCCACGTAACGGCGACTTCCGACGGCTCGAAATCGTCATTCGGAATCGCGATGAGAACCTTCATTCTTCCTTTCCTTCGTCCACGCGACGCTAGTTGGCGTCGAGGACGAACGGGGCGACGTTGAGGCCGTTCGAGCCGCGAAATTGCAGCCACAGTTTGTACCGTCCAGCCCGGACCGGCGAAACGTGCACCGCGAACGATGCTGGAACCTTCGCGTCGTCGGGGAGCGAGGGCGGCGGAGCCGCCGGCTCGTCCATGCCCGGCATGTTCATGCCCCCCGTCGCGCCCATGCCGGGCGTGCCGAGCAGCGGGTGAACGTGGACGTAGTCGAGCGTGGCCGCGTCGATGAATACGGCGTGCGCAGCGGCACCGAGATAGGGGCGCAGGTCTTCTGCGGGCGCGCCATTTTTCGTGATGCGAACGTTCAGCATCGTCATCGCGCTCGCGCGCAGCGTGGTTGCGCCGAGCGACACGGTGTACGGGCCCGCATTCGCCGTCTTGCCGGTCGCCGAGAGATCCGGCGCCGCCGGCGTTGCACGGCCAAAGATTACCGGAAAACGAAAGACCTGATTGCCGAGGCCGTGGGGGACCGCGTCCGCGTAGATCTCGTAGCGGCCGGGTTTGGGAACGCGAAGGTCGATCGTGAAATGGCCGTCGGGTCCCAGGGTGGGATGGACGTGCTGGAACGAGCGGAAATCGTCCGAGATCACGATCATGTGCAGGCGCTTGGTCATGTCGAGATCGTAGTTGCGGATCGGCGAGCCGTGCGCCGCCTCCCACAGATCGAGCTTCGCCTCGAGCGGGCCCGCGCGCTCGACGGTTAAGCTCGCCGTCGCTCGCGGCGTCGCGTTCGCAGCCGCGAAGATCCCCGCGATGCGCTCGACGGCAGCGCCGGCCGGCCCCGCGCCGAGCGTGGCCGCCAGCCAGAGAATTGCAATCCACGAGTGCCGCACCGCGAGACCCTTCGGAAGCCGGAGCCCGAGCTCCTTAGAACGGCGCGGTGACGCGCAGGTCGGCCCGGAAGCCCTGTCCCCACTGGGTCGTGTTGAAGCCGTTGTTGATCTTCAAAAGGTATTTCGTGTTCGTGAAATTCGTGAACGTAGCGACGAAGCCGAGCCGCGATTCCTTCGGGCCGCGCTTCGCGTCGCGCCCGACCGATGCATCGAGGGTCAGGTGCGGCGGCAGGCGGCCCGAGCCGTTCTGGAACTCCACGGGGTAGCCGGTGCCGTATTGCGGCTCGATCGTCGCGAAAAACGAGCGGTCCGCCCCGAGACGCTTCGTATACCCCAGCTCCGAAGCGAAGGTCTGGTCGTGGTCTTCGGGCCCGAGCGTCACATCCGATTGCGAGGAAAGGCAGCTCGGATCGAGCGTCGGGCAGAACAAGAACGTGCTGCCCGAGACGCCGCCCGCGTTCGATTTCGACAGCGATGCCGAGTAGAACAACGAGTCCCCGTTTGCAAACCGCGAGTCGACCCGGCCCTCGACGCCTTCGGCGATTCCGATCGAGTTGTTGAAGACCGCGAAGATCGGCGTGTTGACGAGCTGTTGGGTATCGAGCACATCGGTGACGTCGCGCTTCCAGAAGTTGAGGGTCGACCGTGTGGTGGGTCCGAGTGCATGTTCGAGGCCGAACTCATAGTACTGGTCGCGTTCGGGCTGGAGCGTGTAGGGTATCGGGCTCGTCACGCCCGCCAAAATCGCGGCGGCACGCCGTGTGTCCTCTAAGAACGGCGCGGCGTAGAGCCGGCCGTAGTAGAAGTGCAGGATGTCCTGCGGATCGACTTGGCCGTTGATCTCGATGCGCGGGCTCAGTTGACCGCCCGAGACGTAGCCGGTCGAGTGGTCGTAGCGCAAGCCTCCGTTCACCGTGACATATTGGGTCGGCGTCCACTTGTCTTCGACGTACTCTCCGATCTGCGTCCCACGTTGCGCTGAGTTGTCGCCGAAGGTCGTTACGGGAACCATCTCGCCGGCCGCGTTGGTGTTGTACGTGATCGTCTCGTTCCCCGCAAAATTTTCGATCGAGCCGTCGAAGCCGATCTTCACGGCGTTGTTGCCGAAAACGTGAAAGTGCGTTACCCGCAGACCCTCGAACTGCGAATGGCGATCCTGACGCAATCCGGGGGTGCCGCCGGCGAGATCCTCGGCCACGTCTCCGGCGTAAACGACACGATCGTATTTATACCACGGTGCGATCTGGGTGAACGCCGTGCCGTTCGCGGCGTTGTTCGTGTAGACGAGGTTGAAGAAGCGATTGTACTCGCGCTGGACGTCGTCGGTCGAGGGGGGGACGACGATCGGATCGTTCGGGTTAGCGGTTGAGTTGATCGGAATTTGAAAGATCGAGGTGCTGTTCGATCCGTCGAACGTCAAGGTATCCCGCGCACCGACGTTGGTGATCGTTCGCAGGAACTCGTTGCCGCTGTTGGAGTTGTCGTGAACCGGAACGAACGTTGGCGGATCGACCCCGCGATCGGTTCGTTCTTGGTTTGCGTTGAAGAACACTTGCGTCCCGCCGAGGCGCAGGTTCTCGGTGAGCGCGCCTTGGAGGTCACCGTAGGAGCCGGCACCCATCGTGAACGACCCGGACTCCGGAGTCTCCAGATCGTTGACGCGGTGGCTGATGATATTGACGACCGCGCCCTGGCGGCTCCCGCCGAATTCTGCCGGAAACGCGCCGGTGAACACTTCGAGCGAATCGATGTTGCGCGGGTCGATGATCTCGCTGAAGTTTGACGTCGTCGAGAGCGGCAGCGGTACGCCGTCGAGTTCGTAGGTGAGGCCGTGGAAGCCGTGCGCGACCGGCTCGTTGTAGGAGAATCGCACGATTCCCGGGAGGGTCTCGATGATATTGTCGAGGCTTTGGTTTTCGGGCAATGCCGCGAGCTGCTGCTGCGTGAGCGAGTTTACCGAGACCGGGTTCGCGCTCGTCCCGCGCACGAAGGCCGAGCGCGTCCGGCCGATCTCTTTGAGCTGCATGTCGAAGTTCAGCGTGATGATGGCGTCGCTTGCCACGTCAACGGGTTCGGTGAAATCGGGGACGCCGCTCTTCGATGCAACGAGCGTGTAGTGGCCGAACGGCACGCGCGAGAACACGAAGGCGCCCGACGCGTCGCTGGTCGTGCGCAGGCTTGCGCCTTCGCCGGTTAGTCTGATGGCGACATCCGCGGCCGGCTTGTTGCCATAGGATGCGGTCCCGCGCACGAGGCCGGTCGTGTCGGCGAGGACCGGGAGCGCCGGCAGGGCGATGAATGTGAACAAAGCGGCGAGCAGTGCCGCGGGAAACGGTCGCATGGGATCTCCTCAAATGACGCAAACGCTAGTGAACGGCCGCGGCTCGCCGCAGCTCGGAACGTGGCGCTACGGACTGAGGAAGGGCGGCGCTCGTCCCCGGCGCCTGCCGGGAGAAACGACGTAGGCGGGTACGCAAACGGGTGCGCGGCGGGTGACGAAAATCGATCGTGCGTCGCGCGGCCGAAGGCGCCCGAGCGCTGTTAGGCGGATGCCCGCGCGGCGAACGGCCCGACCGGCCGACAGTGCGGCAAAGGCGACCGCGAAGGCGAGCGGCAGGATCGCCGCCAGCGCTTCCAGCCAAGGCCCGAGCGCCAGCCGCCCCTCCGAAAACTCGATGAGCGCGAACGCGCCGGCGGCGGCCCCCGCAAGCCACAGTGGGGCATAGCCAAGGCGATGCTCGGTCGTGATAGAGCCGCGGGCGGTCCCAAGCGCCCCTCCCAGAAACGCCCCGAAGAGGCCGAGCCCAAGCATCGTCCCCAGGGCCGAGAGAAGCTCAGGGGCACGACCGCCCCCCGGCGCGTGGCTGAAGCCGAAAACGGCGACGTGCGCCAGGACAGCAACCGCGACGGCGAGGGGCAACGCCCAAAACGCCCGGCGAAGGGTCATATTGCCGGACTCCGTTCGCCCCCACCCGGGCATTCCTTGCGGGTTGCGGAAAGCTGGGAACTCCTTCAAGGGACCCGCCGGGGCAGTTCGAACCTAGCCCGCCCGGCCTCGCGCCGGCACCCCGTTCTCCCCACCAACCGCTCCGAGGCCCATGCGCAGCTCGATCAAAAGCCGAATGCCGAGCGAATCGTCCGACGCCGTCGGGCTGATCATCGCGCTTTTGGTGCGCTATCCGGAGATCGCGACGATCGTTTCGCATCCGGCAGCCGGATCGCTGACGCTTTCCTTTGCGATCGGCGGCCATATCGGCCGCGCGCTGGAACGCGAGATCGGCGAGTCCGTCGGCGAGCACGTGCGCTCGCTCTTGGGCATCTCCGGCGAGACGCCCGAGGTCCTCGAGGTCGAGTGCGAGAGCCACGCGGGTACCGCGTTCGTTCGCATCACGCGCGACGCGCGCAGTTTCAGCCGCGATGAGCTGCAGCTGCTGGTTGCCGTCCTCGCCCAGCGCTTCGGCGACAAACTTCACCGCCACCCCGCCGAAGAGGATGGTTACGACGACGAGGGTGCGGCCGAGGAACTCGTCGACTACGCGATCGAAGCGCTGCGCGATCCCGAGTCGCAGCGCAGTCTCGTGGGGTTCCGCGAAGAGAAGCGCGTGCTCGTATACTTCGTAAAGTCGCGTAAGAAGGCCAAAGCCCGGGCGCGGTCGTAGCGCGCCGGGTGCTCGTCGACTTTCACTGTCACACCAACGAGAGCGACGGTACGCTCACGCCCCCCGAACTCGGTGCGGCGATGCGCGCCCGCGGCGTCGAGATCTTCGCGATCACCGATCACGATTCGCTCGGCGCGTATCCGAAGCTCGACGGCGCGGGCGGGACCGCGACCGTCGTCACGGGGATCGAACTCAATACGACGTACCGCGGCAACGAGGTCCACGTGCTCGGGTTCGGATTTCCGGTCGACGCGCCCGAAATCGGGGCGGCGATCGAAGCCAACCGCGGGCATCGCGCGCGCCGCGCCGAGCAGATGATCGAGCAGCTGGCGCTCGCCGGCTACCAACTTGACGTCGCGAGCGTGCGCGCCGAGGCCGGACATTCGCAGAGTGCGCTCGGGCGTCCTCACGTCGCGCGGGCGCTCATTCGGGCCGGCTACGTCCCCGACATCGAGACCGCCTTTCGCACGCTCTTGACGGCAGGCAAACCCGGCTATGTCCCCTCAACGTACATGCTGCCGCACGAAGCCGTGGCGCTCGTCGGCCGCAGCGGCGGCGTGGCCGTGCTCGCCCACCCCGGCCGGCTCAAGGACGAAGCGATCGTCGACGAGCTGGTCAACGCGGGCCTCGCGGGCCTCGAGACCTTTTACCCGACGCACTCCGCAAGCCAGATCGCGCATTATCGCGAACTCGCCGCGCGTCACGGTCTCGTGATGACGGCCGGCTCCGACTTCCACGACCTGCGCTACAACCCGCGCGGCGTCGGCATGGAAGTCGACCGCGCCGACATCGAGCCGTTCTTAGACTTGGTTCTGCAGCGTATACAACCTATATAACGGGGTCCCGCGCCGCACCGTGGCGCGGGGGCGTGCAGGCCGGTTTTTTGGCGAAGTCAAAAAAGCCGGCCGGAGCGCCAAGCCCGGCGCAACGTGCCGGGCTTTATAAAGAAGACTTAGGAAACGAAGCCGCTCGGATATGCGGGGTACTGGCGCAGGGCTTCGGAAAGTACGGCGACGTGGGTGGTGTCGACGCCGAGGATTGAGGCGGCGGTCTTGGCGAGGTCGCGGTTCTTGAATTGCGGCACGGCGGCGAGGTACGAGCTCGCGAGCTGACGTTCGGTGCTCAGCGCGAAGGCTAAGAAGTCCGCCTCGGTTTTCATGTCCGGCGCGGTTAGGGCAGTCGTGTCGGCACTCGGGGTCTGCCCGTCCTGCTGCACGAGGGCAACCAGCGCGCCGAGCTGCGCGGTGTGGTCGTTCGAGAACTGATTCGTGACGTTGGCCACGTTCGTGGAGACCAGATGAGCGGCCGCTGCGTCACCGTACATTTTTATCGCGGCGCGTTCCAATGCGATCGATGCGTTGATCAGCTGGATGTCGCCGGAATCGGCATGCGCTGCCGCGCCGGCCGGGCGCACGCTTAGCGGGCCGAGGATGCCGCATGCGGCGAGGCTTCCGAGCAGTTGAGCACGTGACAATCCGGCCATGGTTTTCTCCTGTCGACGCCGTGCGTTCCGCCGCCCCTACGCGGGGAACCTGCTCGAAACGCCGTGACGACGCCGAGGCAAGGTCGAATGTGAGCGCTCGCGAAAGTGCGGCTCGATGACTTGCAAGCGTCTACGGCTTTTCGTATTCGTTTTTTTCGGTGCAGTTCTGGCCGGATGCGCAGGTTCGAAGACGAGCGGAACGAGCGCGACTTCGCCGCCGGAGGCCGAAACGACGGCCACTGCCATTGCCGTCGCGAGTACGGCGGCCGCAACGACGAGTGCCGCCGGTGCGGTCGAGAGCGCAGCGGCGAGTCCGGCAGTGGAAGCGAGCGGTGTATCCGCCACGAGCGCCGGCCCGACGCCGGAGCCGACCCCGACGCCCTACGCGAACCTTCTCTCGTATCTCAACGGGACGATCGTGGTGAGTTATCCGACCACCCTCGACGGCAATCCCAACGACGTCGACGAGCACGGTGCGTCGTTCAAGGCCGGTGCGAACGGGCCATTCACCTTCGTCTATGAGTTGCCCGGGGTCGCAACGTTGACGAGCATCGATGTCTGGCTTCCCGATGCGCAGCCGAGTGCCGCGCCGGCAACGATTACGGTCGCCGCATCGACCGCCGAAGCCGGCTCCGGCTATAGCGATATCGCCTCCTTGACGGCAACCACCGGCATGAAGTATCCTTCGACGCTCGCCGTCGCGGATGCGAAGGCTCGCTGGTTGCGCGTGACCGTCAACGGACCCTTGCCCCAGCCGTTCCACGGTATCTACGCATACGGCACGCTCGCGCCGCGTCCGCCCGCCGCACCAGCGGTTGCGGGCATCTACGTTCAACAGCAGTCACCGTACGATTCCGGCGACGGCCAGTTCAACGGAACGCCCAAGCCGTCGGACGCAGACCCGTGGTACGTCGGCGTCGTCGCGCCGGCCGGCGGGCTGGGCGGCCAGTACTGCCGCAAAGGTAGTTCCGGCGATCCGCTCGCCGGCACGTTCGACGGGCGATTCTGGACGCTCGGCACGAGCCGGATGGTCGTCAACGACGAAGCGACGCTGATTGCCGGCAATTACAGCGGCACCGAATTTTGGTCACGGTCCGCGGCGCAGCCGGTGTACTGCAAACCGCGCGACGGCGGGGGAACGGGTTCGACGCGCGTGCTGGTTCTCGACACCAGTTCGGATTACGCGCGGTATCCGATCGGCGATGCGGCAAAAGGCGTTCCCGGGCTGAGCTTTACGCGTCTCCCAGCCGGGCTGCTCGATCCGGCGGTGCTTGCGAAGTATCAAGCGGTGATGCTCAACGGCATCTGCAAGCCGGCCACGTTTCTCTCGCAGGGACAGATATCGGGACTTCTCTCATGGGTGCAAGCCGGCCACAAGCTCCTGATCTATACCGCGGACATGTGCGGGGGCGGATCGGACTTCACGTTCCTGCCATACCCCTTCACGTCGAGTAATCCAGGTGCCGCCGGCGCCACCAGCCACAACCTCATCGAAGTCGAAAACGACGCGCTCGGTTCGCTCGATGCAGCCGACAAAGCACATTATTTCGATCCGAAGCCGTGGGCGGCGGCGAACAACCAGATCGGCGACGCCGACACCGTGGTAACACACGACCCGCACTGGTGCGGACACCTATTCGGTACCAACGTCAAGAACGTCAACGGCTTCATGCAGATGTATGCGGTATACGGCCGCGGGCTCATCATCGACGACGGCTTCGATCACGACGACGACGGCAATCCGGGCTACGAGCAGATGCGCCGGCTCGAATTGAGTACGCCGGTCGACGGGTTTCTGCCGTGCACGCAGAACGTGGGGCTGGCGTTCCTCATCGAGCCCAGCTCGACCGCGAAGTTCACGCCCGGGAAACCGCAGACGGTGCGCGCCGCGATGCAGCTCCTTGCTAACCAGGGGTGGAAGGGCCACGTGACCGTCGCGACGACCGGCGACTTCCCCGCGCAGGTGACGCCGAACTCGTTCGACATCGCCGGCGGAACGCAGCCGCTCAAGGTAGCCCTTCACATTCCCGCATCGGCGAAGCCCGGGACGTATGCCGTTATCGTCAACGGCACCGGCAACGACGGCACGAAAGCCCAGGCGACGGTGAACCTGATCGCCACCACGCCACTGGTGAAACAGCTCAAGATTCAGCGCCGCATTCGCTTGTACGGAATCCACTTCGACGTCGACTCCGCACACATCCAGCCGCAGTCCGAGCCCGTCATCAAGCAGATCGCGCAGATCATGCGCGACGACCCGCAGTGGCACTTCCGCGTTGAGGGACACACCGACTCCGACGGCGGCGTGGCGCACAACCAGGTGCTTTCGCAGCAGCGCGCGGAGTCAGTGGTCGCCGATCTCGTCAAGCGCTACCGTATCGCGCGGTCACGGCTCGTCCCGGCCGGTTACGGTCTCTCGCGACCGGTCGCCTCGAACGCGACGCCGGCCGGAAAGGCGCTCAACCGCCGGGTGGAATTAGTTCGGCTGTGACCGGAGCCGGCTTGAACGCGCGCTAGCCGGCGGCGGCGCCCTCGAGCGCTTGCAGCGCGCTCTCTTGGGTTTCCACGAGTTCGGCGTTCTTGAGATAGGCGTGGTTGACGCGCACGTTTGCGGCACTCGCCGCGAGCGATGCGCGAGCGAAGATGCTCGCGCAGATGACGTCGCTTTGGAGATGATGATTTTCGAGTAAGTTCGCGCGCACGGCAAGTTGCAGGACGCCGAGCGCGAGTTCGGCGGCGTGTAACGGTGCAGCGGCCGCGCCAGCGAGGGCGTCCTGCACGCGTTCGGCGCGCGCGGCTTTCTCCTCGGGCGTGCTTTTGGGAAGGGCCATTGCCGCAACGACGCCGCCATAGGCGCGTTCGTCGGCGATCCGCGCCTCGAGCAGCTCGGCGCGCAGGGTGTCGGCCCCGGCGGCCAACTTGCGCGCATCGCTCGCGCGATCGGCATACGCCGGATTCACGCTTGTGATCGTGGCGACCATTGCGACTAAGGAGGCACCCAGCGCTCCGACGATGGTCGCAGCGCTGCCGCCCCCAGGCGTCGGAGCCGGAGAAGCAAGCGCCTCCAGGTAGGCCTCGATCGTTTCCATGCTGGGGTATTCGGCCGCCGCGTCGAACTCTCCCGAGATCGCCTTCGATTGTTTCAAAGATCGGCGAGCACTCGCACCAATTCGAAGGAGTCGTTGCTCTTGCAACTCATCGATAAACAGCTGGGGGACGTCAAGGACCGCAGCCTCGCCGATGCGGGCCGTTCGCGTATCGAATGGGCCGCCACGTTCATGCCCGTCCTCGCCCAAATTCGCGACCGTTTCGCGGACCAGAAACCGCTCGCAGGCGTGCGCATCGGCGCCTGCCTCCACGTGACGACCGAGACGGCAAACCTGATGCTCGCGCTGCAGGCCGGCGGCGCCGAGATCGCGCTGTGCGCGTCCAATCCGCTCTCGACCCAAGACGACGTCGCGGCCGCCCTCTCGGAACACTATGAGATCGCGACCCATGCGATCAAGGGCGAAGACAACGCCACCTACTACAAGCACATCGAATCCGTGATCGCCTCGAAGCCGCACATGACGATGGACGACGGCTGCGATCTGGTCACGACGATCTACACGAAGCACAACCATCTGCTCGCCGACATGATCGGCGGCTGCGAAGAGACGACGACGGGCGTCATTCGCCTGCACGCAATGGAGAAGGACGGCGTTTTGCCGTTCCCCGTGATCGCGGTGAACGACGCCCTCACCAAGCACATGTTCGACAACCGCTACGGCACGGGTCAATCGACGATCGACGGGATCATCCGCGCGACCAACGTGCTGCTCGCGGGTCACGTCGTCGTCGTCGTCGGCTACGGTTGGTGCGGGCGCGGCGTCGCCTCGCGCGCCAAAGGCCTGGGAGCCCACGTCATCGTCACCGAGATCGAGCCGCGCAAGGCGCTCGAAGCCGCTATGGACGGCTTCCAAGTGATGCCGATCGCCGAAGCCGCGAAGGTCGGCGACGTGTTCGTCACGCTGACCGGGAACTATCACGTGATCGCGGGCGAACACTTCAAAGCGATGAAGGACGGCGCGATCGTCTGCAACTCCGGGCATTTTAACGACGAACTGGATCTGGACGCGCTCGAGAGTCTCGCGACCGCAAAAGCAAAACCGCGCGAGTTTGTCGAGGCGTACCGGTTACCGAGCGGCCGTACGGTCCGCGTGCTCGCAGACGGCCGTCTCATCAACCTGGCCGCGGCCGAAGGCCATCCGCCCGCCGTGATGGACATGTCGTTCGCAAACCAGGCGCTTGCGGCCGCGCATCTCGCGCTGAGCTACAAATCCCTCGAAAAGAAAGTGTATTCGGTTCCGGACGAGATCGATAGCGAGGTCGCGCAGCTCAAGCTTGCGGCGATGAAGATCGCAATCGACACGCCGACCGCGGAGCAAGTGAAGTACATGGCTTCCTGGTCGGAGGGTACCTAGGTGGCGTATCGCCGGCTGTTTACCTCAGAATCGGTGACCGAAGGGCACCCGGACAAGATCGCCGATCAGATCTCGGACGCGGTGCTCGACGCGATTCTGCGCGACGATCCCGCCGGGCGAGTCGCGTGCGAATCGTTCGTGATCACGGGCCAAGTCCACGTCGCGGGCGAGATCACGACCTCCGCCTACGTCGACATCCCGCGCCTGGTTCGCAAGACGATCGGGGATATCGGCTACAATCACTCGCTGCTCGGCTTCGATGCCGCGTCATGCGGCGTGTCGGTCTCGGTCGACGAGCAGTCGCCCGACATCGCGATGGGCGTCGATCGCTCGCTCGAGGTCAGGGGACCCGGCAACCACGACGAGTTCGAGCTGACGGGTGCGGGCGATCAAGGCATGATGTTCGGCTACGCGTGCCGCGAAACGGCCGAGCTGATGCCGCTGCCGATCGTCCTCGCTCACAAGCTGACGCGGATGCTTGCGGCCGAGCGCAAAAGCGGGCGCCTCGGGTGGTTGCGCCCCGACGGAAAATCGCAGGTCACGGTCGAGTACGACGGCGCGCGGCCGCTGCGGGTCGATGCGGTCGTGATCTCGACGCAGCACGATCCGGACATCTCGCTCGAAGACATTCGCCGAGAAGTGCGCGAGAACATCATCGAGCGCGTCGTGCCCGAAGAGCTGCGCGATGCGAACACGCGCATCTTCGTCAACCCGACGGGGCGCTTCGTGATCGGCGGCCCGATGGGCGACGCCGGACTGACCGGCCGCAAGATCATCGCCGACACGTATGGCGGCATGGCCCGCCATGGGGGCGGCGCGTTCTCCGGCAAGGATCCAACGAAGGTCGATCGCTCGGCGGCGTATGCCGCGCGTTACGTCGCGAAGAACCTCGTCGCGGCCGGGCTCGCCGATCGCTGCGAGGTGCAAGTCGCGTACGCGATCGGCGTCGCGCGGCCGGTTAGCGTGCTCGTCGAAACTTTCGGCACGGGAAAGCTCGAAGAGGCAAAGCTCGCGGAGCTCGTCGGGGAGTTCTTCGATTTGCGCCCCGCAGCGATCATTCACCACCTCGATTTGCGCCGGCCGATCTATCAGCAGACCGCCGCGTACGGACACTTCGGCCGCACCGACCTCGATCTGCCCTGGGAGAAAACCAACAAGGCCGACGAGCTTCGCAGCGCGGCGGGTCTGGGGGCGGGGAAACTCGAGTTAGTTCGTTAGTTCGATTACCGGCGCTCCCGGCGGAGCGCCGGTAAAGCCGCCGCGAACAGCGCCATCCCGAGATAGCCGAAGCCTGCGAGGATGATCGGTGCGCGCGCGCCGTATCGATCGGCGAGCGCGCCGCCGATCAGCGCGCCCGGCACGGTACCGATCAAAACGACGAGCCGGGCCGCGCCGAAAACGCGGCCGACGAGATCTTCGGGCGTAACGCGCATCCGCCAGCCCACGATCTGCCCGACTTCAAAGAGAAAGCACGCATTGGCGAGCGAAAGGAAGACGATTGCAACCGCAAGCCGGTGGGTGAACATCACCGGCAAGAAGACTAGCCCGTCGAGGGCGTACGCGATCGTCAACACGCGGCCGAAGGGCCACTCCGAAGGAATCTTGCCGGCAAGCCAAGACCCCGCCACGGCGCCGAGCGCACCGATGCCGAGCGCGTAGCCGACCGTCGTGTCGCTCGCGCCGAAATCGCGTTTGAGATACGGTATGAAGACGGCGCCGATCATCAAGCCGAAGAAGTTGATGAACAGCGAGACCGCAGCTTGCGCGCGCATCGCGCCGTCGCGCCACAAATACGCAAAGCCAACGGCGATATCCGCGCCGATCTGTCGCAGCGACGGAAGGCCGCTCGGCGCAACCGGGCCGAGCGTTTCGATTGCGGCGAGTGAGACTTGCGAGACAAGATAGGTGCAAGCGTTTGCTGCGAGGGCCGGCAGGGGCCCGACGAGCGCGAACAGCGCGCCGCCGACCGGCGGAAAAATCATCTGCGAAAATTGCTCGGCAGCCAGCAGCACCGACGTCGCTTTGGTGGCGCGGTCCTTGCCGATGATGTAGGGAATCGAGGACGCTTGGCCGCCCAGAAAGATTGCGGCCGCGATCGACAGCACGACGATACCGCAGTAGAGCATTGCCAGCGAGAGAAACCCGAAGGCATAGGCGATTGCGAACGAAGCGACGATCGCGCAGCGCACGATATCGCAAGCGATCATGAGCTTGCGGCGGTCGAGCCGGTCCGCGAGCGAGCCGCCGACCAGACCGAAGAGCGCGAACGGTCCGAGCTCGAGCGCGTACGTCAAACCGACCGAGAGCGCGGAGCCCGTCAAGTGATAGACCAGGAGCGGAATCGCGATGAGCCGCAACCCGTCCCCGACGTAACTGAACGCCTGCCCCGCATAGAACAAGCTGAACGCGCGATTGCGGAAAACGCTCTCAACGCTACCGGACATCACAAATATCCCTCTGGTTGGAAGGACGGTGGAGGTCTCGGAGTCCGAAGCGCCGGGTTAGCCCGGCGCTATTTCAGAGCGCGCTGGAAGAGTCTGAAAGGAACGTCCTGGCCGCCGCAGCCACCGTCGCTGATGGGCTTGGGTCGTTGTACTCGACGAGCGTGCCGCTTGTATGCATGGTAGCGGCAGCGCCGATCGGCATCGACAGGGCGAGTGCAAGGGCGACTAAAAAAGCGCCGCCGCAAACGCGAACCAAAACGAGCATCAGAGTCCTTTCGGGCAAGACGTTGAACGTCCGGTCAGGTTCATCTCCTGGGAAAAGAACCCTGCTATTCCCAGAAATGTCAGTAGCGTCACAAATCCGGGTCGCTCGCCTCAAGGAGCGACCAAGCAAGGCAGAGAGGGTCTCGATTCGTCGACATTCTCGATTCGTAGAGATTTAAAGAGCAGCCCGTTACACTATCGCGCAGTATGTATCACGCGATCGTGCGCGGCCTCATACGTCGCGGTTTTGCGGAGCTGAACCGAACGAAGGACGTCGCGCCGCTCGTCGCCCAGTTCGCCGACGATGCGGTGTTCGCGTTTCCCGGCGATAGCCGATTCGGCGGCGAGCGGCGTGGCCGCGCGGCGATCGCCGCGTGGTTCGCGGAGCTGTTCGCGAACTTTCCGGATTTCCGGCTCACGCCGCTCGCGATCGTGGTCTCGGGGCCGCCTTGGGCGACAACGGTAGGGACGCGTTTTCGCGCCGATGCGACGCTTCCCGACGGCACGCCGTACCGGAACGAAGGAATGCAGTTCGTCCGCCTGCGCTTCGGCCGCATCCTTGAGGACCGTATCTACGAAGATACGGTCAAGCTCAACGACGCCCTCGCCCAAATCGCCGCACATCGCGCCGCCTAGCCGAAGTTAAACCGCGCCGCTATCGGGGTACGGCACTCGTGTCGTTATGGCTGAGTACCGAGCGCGATTTCCCAGCAAGCGCGAGGCGGTGCCGAGAGCACGCCGCGCGATTGCCGATTTCGCGCGGCTTTGGTTCAGTTCCGATGCCCTCGCCGACATCGAATGCAGCGTCGGCGAGGCGCTCGCCAACGCGTTCGAACATGGCGGGGCGACCGATCCCTTCTTTGAAGTTCATTGCCGGTTCGATCGCGGAGCGCTCGTCATCGACATTCGTGATTACGGGGGCGGCTTCGCGAGCTGGAACGCGACCGACTACATTCGGCCGCTTTCGGACGCCCCCCGAGGCTTTGGGATCTTCATCATGCGTCAACTGATGGACACGATCGAGTACAGCGAACGGGGAGCCCGTATCCGCCTCACCAAGCGCGTCGCCGAAGCGGCGGCCGGAAACCCTGCGCAAGCGTGGACGGTGAAACAGAAGCGGGCCTAGGCCTCCGCCTGCGGAGGCTCCGGCGACCTGAAATCGACTTCCACGACGCTACTTTTTGCGGGCCGAGCCTCTCCTCCGCACGGTCGCGCGGGGTCGTGTTCGTGACCACACTGATGACAGAGCTCGATCGCTTCTTGCGTCTTTGCCTCGACGGTAAGCTGCGCATCGAGCAGTGCCTCCCGTGCCCCCGGCGTGGGAAATGTCTCGACGGCCTGCTCCGCGCGCACCTTCCGTTCGACGGACTCACGAAGCTCGTAAATCGCGTCGATCTTTTTTCGGGAAAGATCTATCCCCACGCTCCGGTTCTACCCCGCTCATCGTAGCCCAAACGCTCCGGCGCGGCCGGGGAGGGAGGGTCAAAACGGCACCGAGAACCTCCAGCCCGGCCGGAAAATTCCGATACACAATGCATTCCCGAATAGCTCAGTTGGTAGAGCAGCTGACTGTTAATCAGCGGGTCGTTGGTTCGAGTCCAACTTCGGGAGCCACGTTTTCATGTTGAAAAACTCCGCGGCCGCGGAGTTTTTCTTTGGCCGTCGCGCGGGTTCGTGCGTTCTGGGAACGGTCCAA
>Ga0302326_10003365_pt1 | contig 37743 bp, 30 predicted proteins | sample Palsa_T0_3_FD_202264 | JGI IMG/M metagenome (GOLD analysis project Ga0302326, IMG submission 202264) | Peat permafrost microbial communities from Stordalen Mire near Abisko, Sweden - Palsa_T0_3 | ecosystem: Environmental > Terrestrial > Soil > Palsa > Peat permafrost | place: Sweden: Abisko... | reverse complement strand
CAATTGGTGGTGCGCGGCAAGACGGTTGGCAACGGGGACGCCCGTTCGGATTCTGCGGAAGCAAAGGTGGCGGCAAAGCAGCCAATTTTCACCCGGCGCCTGGTAGCACCAAACTGGAAAGCGGTGCTCACCGCTTACTCTCACTCTGTTATCGAGGCCTTCCTCGGACAGGCGGTGAACTCCAATGGACCGGTTTTTGCGCGCTCAGACCGGGAACATGACCCGCGCTACTCCGCATGGCGTACTGCCTTGACGTGAATTTGCGGCGAGACGATGCCCTGCCACTCGTTGCGCTCAATCTGGAAGGCGACGTCCCATGGCGGGCGCGGCAGCACCTCGGACGCTGAGTTGAACCAGACGGCGCGGTACTCGTTCCGGCCCTGCCGCAGGACCAGCGAGAGATGTTTCTCTTTCATCACGCGTGGTTCACCCGCCAGCGTCACGCCGCGCGCGGCGAAGAGGGGCTGGGGGTTGCCCATGCCGAAGGGTTGCAAGGCCTCGTGCTGCTCGAGCAGCGCGTTATCGATTTCGGCCAGGGTCAGTTCGGCGTCGATGCGCAAGCGCGGCTGCAATTGGTCGTCGGTCAAAAGCTCCCGGGCGCAGGCGCAGAAGCTCCGGCGAAAATCCGCAAAGTGAACCTCGCGCAACGTCAGGCCGGCGGCCATCTCGTGTCCGCCGTGTTTTTCGAGGTATCCGGCGCAACGGTCCAGCGCCGCCACCAACGACAGGCCCTCGATGCTGCGTCCGCTGCCCTTGCCGACGCCGGTTTCATCAAAGCCAATGACCAATGCCGGACGATGATGCCGTTTCTGCAAACGCGATGCGACAATGCCGACCACGCCGGGATGCCAGCCCGCGGCGCCGACGACAATAGCGGCGTCGCGCACCGCATCGAACCACTCCGCAAGCTGCGCCTCGGCTTCTTGAAAGACCGCTTCCTCGACGGTCCGGCGCTCGCGGTTTTGCGCGTCGAGGCTCAACGCCAGGGCCCGGGCCTTGCCGGCATCCTCGGTAAGCAATAGCTCCAGGGCGTCCTGCGCGGTGCCGAGGCGGCCGGCGGCGTTTAAGCGCGGTCCGAGGCCGAAGCCGATATTGCCGGGACTGAATGGCGGCCGCAGGCCGCTGACCTCGACCAGCGTGCGAAGACCGACCCACTTCGAGACGGCAAGCTGCGACAAGCCGCGCCTCACCAGCACCCGGTTCTCGCCTCGCAACGGCACAAGATCGGCGACACAACCCAACGCCACGAGGTCGAGATAATCCTTCAAGTCAAAGCCGTCGACGGGCCGGTGCTTGAGCAGCGCGTGGGCCAGCTTGAAGACGATGCCGACACTGCACAGGTAATGATAGTCGTCGCCGAGCTTGGGATTGACCAGGGCCACGCAGGCCGGCAGCGCGTCCTTGCACTCATGATGGTCGAGGACGATGACGTCAATGCCCTGTGCCCGCAGGGCTGCAATCTCCGGCGCGGACGACGTGCCGCAATCGACGGCGATGATCAGTTGCGGCGCGTGCTCGTGGACGCACCGGGCCACTCCGTCCGGACTCAAGCCATAGCCTTCATCAGCGCGGAGAGGCAGGAAACACGCGGGTTCCGCGCCAAAAGCGCGCAAGAGGCGGGTCAAGAGCGCCAGCGAAGTGACCCCATCCACGTCGTAGTCGCCGTACAAGACGATGCGCTCGCGGCGTTGCAGGGCGCCCAGGATTCGCTCCACGGCGGCGGCCATATTCGGCAGCAGGAAAGGATCGCCGAGCGACTTGAGCCGTGGCGCGAGAAAGAGTTCCGCATCGCTCGCCGTGCGAGAGCCCCGCCGCACGAGCAGTTCGGCCGCAAAGCGCGCGATTCCGAGATCCCGAGCCAATTCCTGGACCGCAGCTTCGTCAGCGGGTTGCGGAAAAATCCAGCGGATCATTGTTGGAGCGCGGCCTCTTCCTCGTCCCTCGCCACCATGTTCAAGCAGCGCGTGATCAGCGCGGTCCAGCCGGTCTGGTGAGAGGCGCCGAGCCCCCGGCCGCTTTCGCCGCAAAAGTATTCGTTAAACTGCACGAGGTCCCGCCAATGCGGATCGCTGGCATAGGGCGCATTGCCGATAAGGCACGGGCGCCGGCCTTTTTCGTCGGGCAGAAACAACTGCGTGAGGCGCCGGGCGATCTCGTGGGCCACTTGCGCGAGGTTCATCAAGGTCCCGGAACCGGTCGGAAATTCGACCTGCAAATCGTCGCCCCAGTAATGATGATACCGTTCCAGGGCTTCGATGAGCAGATAGTTCATGGGGAACCAAATCGGACCGCGCCAGTTCGAGTTTCCGCCAAACATTCCCGTCCGCGATTCCCCCGGTTCGTAGCTGATGCAATGCTCCACGTCGTCGAAACGCAGGTGGTACGGCGCGGCGCCGTACGCGCGCGAAAGCGAGCGAATGCCATACGGCGAGAGAAACTCATTCTCATCGAGCAGATACTTCAGCACGCGCTCCAATCGCTCCCGCGTCGGGATGGCGAGCAGCCGCCGCACGCTCGTGCCCTCAATCGTGCGCACCTTCCGGTAGGAAATATTTTGCGCGAGATCGAACCGGTTCTTCACGAACCATTTCAAGCGCTTGGTGAAGCCCGGCAGTTGATCGATCGCGTCCTGTTCGAGGATCTCCACGGCGAAGATCGGGAGCAGGCCGACCAGCGAGCGCACGCGCAAAGGCACGGTATGCCGGCCTTCGATCAGCAATTGGTCGTAGTAGAATCCGTCCGTTTCATCCCACAGCCCGCCGTCGCCGACGTCGTTCATCGCGTCCACGATCTCGACCATGTGCTCGAGGAATTTCGAGGCGATGTCCTCGTAGGCCGGGTTGGTGCGCGCAAGTTCGAGCGAGATCGAAAGCATCGTGCCGCCATAGAAGGCCATCCACGCCGTACCGTCGGCTTGCGCCAGGGAATGGCCGGAGGGCAACGGTTGCGAGCGGTCAAAGAGCCCGATGTTGTCCAGGCCGAGAAACCCACCCGCAAAGATATGCTTTCCCTGGACGTCCTTGCGATTCACCCACCAGGTGAAATTAATGAGCAACTTTTGAAACGCCCGCTCGAGGAAGCGCGTATCCCGCTGACCGGCCGGCGCGCTCATTTTGTAGACGCGCCAGCAGGCCCAGGCGTGCACCGGCGGATTGACGTCGCCGAGATTCCACTCGTAGGCGGGCAACGCGCCGCTCGGGTGCATGTACCATTCGCGGAGAAAGAGCAGGAGCTGTTTCTTGGCAAACTCCGGATCCACCCGCGCCATGGGAATCATGTGAAAGGCCAGGTCCCACGCCGCATACCACGGGTATTCCCACTTGTCCGGCATCGAAATGATATCGCTATTGAAAAGGTGGCCCCAGTCCCGGTTGCGCCCGTTGCGGCGCCCGGGCGGCGGCGGCGGCATGTTCGGATCGCCGGTCAGCCAGTCCTTGACCGTGTAATGATAGAACTGCCTGGACCAGAGCAGGCCGGCATAGGCCTGGCGCATGATGTTGCGCTGCTCGAGACCCAGTCCGCGCGCACATTTGGTCTCGTAAAAGGCATCCGCTTCCAAGCGGCGCGCGGCGACGATGTCATCGAACCCACTGAAGGGCAGGTCGGGCCAATCGTGCGCCGCCGCCAGACGAAAGCGCAACACCACCTCGCCACCCGCCGGGATGGAGAGAACGTAATGCGGCGCGGCCTTCGTGCCGATCTGCCGCGGGTTCACCGCCGCGGTGTTTCCGTGCACGACCGCTTCGTGAAAGGCGTCCTTCACGTACGGTGACAGATTCGGCGCGCCGAAAAGCCGTTCGTTGTTCGTCTCATTTTCGGTAAACAGCCACAGCGCCCCGGTTTCGGCGGCAAAGCGAAAGACGCTCAAGGTCTCGTGCTGCATGGTGAGCAAATGGTCTTCCAGCCGGGAAATGCGCGGCTTCAGAGTGCAGCCCTCGTGGGTGCAACCCCACACCCAGGTGTTGCGATACCAGACCGTCGGCAATACGTGCAGCGGGGCTGCTTCCGGTCCGCGATTAGCCAGCGTCAAACGAATGAGGAGGTCGTCGGTGTCGACTTTCGCGTACTCGACGATGACATCGAAGTACCGCGACTCGTCGAAGACTCCCGTGTCTTCAAGCTCGAATTCGCGTTCGTCTTTCGACCGGGCCGCATTTTCGGCGATCAATCGCAGGTAGGGAAATTCCGCCTGCGGATATTTGTAAACGGCGCGCATGTAGGAATGCGTGGGCGTCGAATCCAGATAGTGCCAGATCTCCTTCACGTCTTCCCCGTGATTTCCCTCCGGATTCGTGAGCCCGAACATGCGCTCCTTGAGAATCGGATCGCGCCCATTCCACAGCGCCGGGGCAAAGCAGAGGCGACACTCGCGGTCGCAAATTCCGAGCAGACCGTCCTCACCCCAGCGATAAGCCCGGCTGCGCGCGTGGTCGTGCGGCAAATAGTTCCAGGCATCGCCGTTCGCCGAATAATCCTCCCGCACCGTGCCCCACTGCCGCTCGGCGAGATACGGCCCCCAGCGCTTCCAATTCTTTTTGCGGGTCGCATCCTCCTCGAGGCGCAGGTGTTCGGGCGTCGCATGGGAAGACATTGGGCGGAGGGTGAGGCACGCGGTGGCCCGGCGTCAATTTGAGAGCGCGGACGCGGAACTTCCTGGTGCGGCAGATGCAGGATGCAGGTCACAAGTCGCAGGATCGCTCCGCGCCGTAAAATCCTGCATCCTGGGACCTCCATCCTGCATCTTGTTTTCGAGCGAGCGCCCCGCAAAACCCACGATTGCCAAATCCGGCACTCTGGCTATGCTCCTTTTCCCAATGCGTCATCTGTTGACCAGCCGACTTACCTCGCTCCGCGCACTCACCGCGCGCGCTTTTCCGCGCGCGGATCGCGGAGCCGCCCTCGTCTAACTCGTCGGCTGGTGCTGCATCCGGGCGGAAGCAGCGGCTGGTCTTGTGCAATCCCGTTTTTCCGCCCGCCAATCCATTTCCACAGATGATCTTTCCGCCAGCCAACAAATACCACCCTTTCCCACCGATCGCGATTCCCGATCGACAATGGCCCAGCCGCACCCTGACCGCCGCCCCGATCTGGTGCAGCGTCGACCTGCGCGACGGCAACCAGGCGCTGGCGGTGCCGATGAATGTCTCGCAGAAGCTCGAGCTGTTTGACGCGCTGGTGCGGTGCGGGTTCAAGGAGATCGAGGTCGGATTCCCCTCGGCCTCGAATACGGAATTCCAATTCAATCGCAGCCTCATCGAGGAACGACGCATCCCCGATGATGTGACCATCCAGGTGCTGGTGCAGGCACGCGAGGACCTGATCGAACGGACCGTGCAATCGGTCCTGGGGGCGAAGCGCGTGATCATTCACCTCTACAACTCCACGTCCCCCGCCCAGCGCCGTGTGGTCTTCGGGAAGTCCAAGGAAGAAATCATCCAGGTCGCCGTGCAAGGCGCCCGGTGGATCCGTGACCGGTTGCCGCGCCTGGCCGGCACGGACGTGCGCCTGCAGTACTCGCCGGAGAGCTTCTCCGCGACGGAAGTCGAATTTGCGAAGGAGATCAGCGAAGCGGTGCTGGATGTCTGGCAGCCGACGGCGTCGCGGCCGATGATCCTGAACCTGCCGGATACCGTCGAGGTCGCCATGCCGAATATCTACGCCGACCAGATCGAATGGATGAGCCGGAACCTCAAAAATCGCGAGGCCATCATCCTGAGCCTGCACACCCACAACGACCGCGGGACCGGCGTGGCCGCGACTGAGCTGGGACTGCTGGCCGGAGCGCAGCGCGTGGAAGGGACGCTCTTCGGCAACGGCGAACGCACCGGCAACCTCGACATCGTCAATGTGGCGCTGAATTTCTACATGCACGGCATCGACCCGAAGCTTGATTTCCGCGACTTGAACGCGCTGATCGAGATCTACGAACGCTGCACCGGGATGACCGTCCATCCGCGGCAGCCGTATGCCGGCGAATTGGTCTTCACGGCCTTCTCCGGTTCGCACCAGGACGCAATCAAGAAAGGCCTCTCCGAATGGGAGCGCGTGGGACGTACCCACTGGGATGTGCCCTACCTGACCATCGATCCGCGCGACATCGGACGCGAGTACCGCGAAGTCATCCGCGTCAATTCGCAAAGCGGCAAGGGCGGCGTGGCCTATCTGCTCGAGAGCGAATTTGGCATCGAGCTGCCCAAGGATTTGCAGCGCGAATTTGGCCCGCTGGCCAACGACGAAGTGGACCGGCTCGGCCGGGAAGTCAGCGCCGGGGAATTGAAGGCGATGTTTTGGCGCGAGTACATCGAGCGTGTCGAGCCGTGGGAACTGGTCCATTTTCACGCCGATGGCACGGCTGGCGTCTTTTCCTGCCGCGCGTTCGCGCTGCGCGACCACGAAGACGTGAAACTGGTCGGCGAGGGCAACGGCCCGATCGCGACCTTCGTGCACGCGCTGCACCAAAGCGGGGCACCCCGCTTTGAAGTGGCGGACTTCAAACAGCACGCCCTCAGTGCCGGCACCGAAGCCAGCGCCATCGCCTACATCCAGATCAAACTGCCCGACGGAAAAACCAAATGGGGCGCCGGCGTCGATACAAACATCGAACTGGCCTCGATCAAGGCGGTGCTCAGCGCGTTGAACCGCGCATCGGGACAAGCGGCGGCCAGCCCGAAGGAGCCGTTGCCGAAGGCGGTAGCGACGTGATTGCCGGACGTCTCCGCTCTCGGGTAGGGTGGGCGTCCTCGCCCGCCGATTCAGGCTTCTCGCCTGAATCATTTGGGGCAATACCGGTCGCGTTTTGATTGATTCACGGGTGTGTCCCGCGGGACGCGAAACACGGCGGGCGAGGACGCCCACCCTACCCGAGATTCTGCGCCTTTGCGGTAAAGGACGTTCCTCGCGGCGCATATTGCGCTGGAAGGTCCCCCGCGCTTTGATTACCGACTTTCGCGTGAAAAATGTTGCCATCCTCGTCGTCCTCTTCGCCGCCTTGCTGCTGCTGGGCAGTTGCTCGACTTCACCCAAGAACCAGTTGGTCACCGGCCCGGAAATGCTTTCCCAAAGCGTCCCGCCTCCCGAGATCAATCTCACCCAGTTGATCGTCCCCCATGGCAGATACGGCCGGCACATCGAATTCCCGCTGCAGGCGACCTACATCACCATTCATTCGACCGACAACCCGAATGCCACCGCCCTCCAGCATGCGCGCGGCATGGCGGTCGGGGCATTCCGCGGGAAGACAAAATGGAATCGCACCGGCTACATGACCTGGCATTTCACCGTCGATGACGTGCAGGCCATCCAATCCCTGCCGCTCAATATCCAGGGCGAGCACGCGGACCATGACGGCCCGGGAAATAACACGAGCATCGGCATCGAGATTTGCGAGTTGCGCAATCCGCGCCGGCAAGCCGCGGCCATCGACCGCGCCGCGCGGCTCACCGCGTGGCTCATGCACGACCAGAACATCCCGTTGGACCACGTCGTGCCGCACTATCACTGGCCGCAGTGGCATTTTCACGGCTACCAAAAGAATTGCCCGCGCATCCTGCTCGAACACGGCAAGCCGGGTCCCAGATGGGACGCATTCCTGGCGAAGATCGACGGGTATTATCGGTAACGCAGCGAGCCTCCACTCAAGGGGGTGTTGAGAGACGGCGACATCAAGAATGGAGAATTACAGTCGCGCTTTCATTACGCGGAAAGTGTGGCTTTGTGCCTTTCCGCCATGAAAGCGCCGCACCACACCGAAACTCCCGAATTGCTCGCTCCCGCGGGCGACTGGGACTGCGTGCGTGCGGCGGTGGCAAATGGCGCGGATGCCGTTTACTTCGGCTTGCCGCGGTTCAATGCGCGGCTGCGGGCGCACAACTTCACCGAGGAGGAATTGCCGGAAGTTGTCACGTTTTGCCATCGGCATGGGGTGAAGGCGTATGTGGCGTTCAACACGCTCGTCTTCACCGGTGAACTCGAGGCGGCGGCGGAGTATCTCCGGTTGCTGAATCGCTCCGGGGTCGACGCACTGATCGTGCAGGACATCGGTTTGGTGCGGCTCGCGGCGGAAATCACGCCGGACCTGCCCATCCACGCCTCGACGCAGATGACGATCACCTCGCCGGAAGGGGCACAGTTTGCCCGGGAACTGGGGGTCCAACGCGTGGTCCTCGCGCGCGAACTCTCCCTCCGTGAACTCGAAAAGTTTCGCGCCGCTGAAAGTCTATCAACTATCAATTGTCCCCACGGCACCGCGGACTTCTCGCAAGGCCTCGAATATCAACCATCAACTCCTCCCCTGGAGGTCTTCGTTCACGGAGCCCTGTGCGTCGCCTATTCCGGGCAGTGCCTGACCAGCGAATCGCTCGGGCAGCGGAGCGCCAATCGCGGCGAATGCGCACAGGCCTGCCGCATGCCCTACGAATTGATTGTCGATGGCGCGGTGCGCGATCTTGGCGACCGGCGGTATTTGCTTTCACCTCAGGATCTCGCAGCGGTCGACGAAATCCCGGCGTTGATCGAGGCCGGCGTGATCAGTTTCAAGATCGAGGGCCGGCTCAAGTCGCCCGAATACGTGGCCGCCGTGTGCCAGGTTTACCGCAAGGCCATCGACGCCGCGCTGTCGGCGCGCGAGTTCCATCCCAGCGACGCGGATCGCTACCAGCTCGAAATGACGTTTTCGCGCGGCCTCTACTCCGGCTGGATGCACGGCGTGAACCACCAGGAACTGGTTTCCGCGCGTTTCGGCAAGAAGCGCGGACCGCTGGCCGGAAGGATAGCTCGCGTGGGTCGCGACTACGTTGAGTTCGCTCCGGAAGTGCCGCTGAAGCCGGGCGACGGCCTGGTCTTTGATACCGGCGGCGATACCAATGCGGAGCAAGGCGGGCGCATCTTTCAGGTCAAGGGCCAGCGGCTGTTCTTCCAGCACGGACACGTCGATTTTTCCCGAATCAAGCCCGGCGACCGGGTGTGGAAAACCGACGACCCGGAACTCGACAAACGCCTGCGGCAATCGTTCGCGGGCCGCCTTGAGTCGCGCCGGCGCGTGCGCATCGACCTGTGCGTCCGTGGGCGCGCGGGCGAACCGCTGGAGCTTTGCGGCGGCGCGGTCGCGGTGAATTCAGCGATCGCGCTGCAAGCAGCGCGCACCGCGCCGCTCACGCCGCAGAAACTCCGCGAACATCTCGGGCGTTTCGGAGACAGCGCCTATGAACTCGGCGAGTTGCGCTGCGAGATTGAGGGCCCGGTCATTTTGCCGATCGGCGAATTGAACCGATTGCGCCGGGAACTGGTCTTCAAGCTCGATGCGGCTCGGGCGGTGGTGCGGCGTGAGTCGGCGGTGGGTGTATCGGAGATCGTCGCGCGGATGTGCGAGCCCGACGTCGTCGGGCGCAATGCCTGCACTGAGCCTGTCGAACGCGACCCCAATTCGCCGTCGAATGGCGCAATGAGGCCATTGCGCCCTGCCCCTGAAGCACGCTCCGCGGTTCTCCGCGTGCTTTGCCGCACGATGGAGCACCTGGATGCCGCGCTCGAATCGGGCGTCGCCGAAGTCTATGTCGATTTTGAGGACATCCGCCGGGGCAAGGATGCGGTGGCCTGCGTGCGCGAAGCAGGTCGCAACGTCCGTATTTTTCTGGCGACGCCGCGCATTCAGAAGGCCGGCGAACAAGGCTTCTTCAAACTCATCGAGAACGCCGCACCGGACGGCGTGCTCATCCGCAATCTGGGTGCGATCGCCTACTTTGCCGAACGCCATGGGGCAAATCCAGAAGGCCAGCAACTGGCGCTCATCGGTGATTTCTCGCTCAACGTCGCCAACCCGTTGACCGCAGGGTATTTCATCCGGAAAGGGCTGCAGCGCGTGACCGTCAGTTACGATTTGAACATCGAGCAGGTGCTCGACCTCCTGGCCGCCACACCGCCGCAGTGGTGCGAACTGACGCTGCACCAGCACATGCCGCTATTCCATATGGAGCACTGTGTCTTTGCGGCGTTCATGTCGAATGGGAAATCATTTCTCGACTGCGGGCGGCCTTGCGAAACGCACCGCGTGCATTTGCGCGATCGCGTAGGCATGGAGCATCCGCTGCGCGCGGACGTCGGCTGCCGCAACACGCTCTTCAATGCCGTGCCGCAGACCGGCGCCCGCTTCTTTGCGCAACTCGAGAACGCCGGCCTGCGCGACTACCGCATCGAACTGCTCGAAGAGAGTGCCGCGGAATCGCGACGAATCATTCGCGCCTACCAAGGCCTGCTCGCCAACGAGCAGGCGGGCGAAGATTTGTGGCGCGGCCTTCAGGCACAATCCCAGCTCGGTGTCACGCGCGGCACCTACGAAGCGCGGGCCGCCGGTACCGCGTAGAAGTCGCTGGCGGCTTCTCCTTTCGCCATTTTGGAAATGATGGCCGGGCGGTCGCGCCACGGGACAGGTCGGTCCACTCGCGGACGTCGCGTGGTTTTGCGACGCGGTGCTTTTCTATTCGCCGGTGATGACCGCCCCCTCAGTTCTGGGACGCTGGTTTTCCCGCCTTGCCCAGCGCCAGCGTAACGAGAGCGGCGACGGCGATCTCGAAGAGGTTCTGGCATCGGACGCCGTAGTGGAAGTGATAGAGCAACCACGAGGTCGCGCCCCAAAAATGGGCGAGCAGGAAAGTGAAGAGGAGCGTGAGGGCAATCCGGGTGGGCGTGAACGACACGACGCAAAAGGCTCCGACAAGATACAAAACTGCACCAACGGCAAATGGCAGAACACCCCGGACCAGGAAGAACCGGGTCACCGGCTCGATCTCGTTCACCTTGCTATGATCGTGCCAATACCCGGGAGGCTGCCCGGAGAGCGTGCAGACGGTGTCGATGAGGATCACGGCCAGCATGACCCAGCGCAGGCGGCGGATGATATCTTCGGCGGAAAGTTGAAAGTAAGTCATACTTAGACGGCGTCCCTCTTAGATTGCCGCCAGCGTCCGCTCGAGGAACTCCCGGTTCTTGCGGGCGTTTTCGGTGGTCTCGTCGGCGGTTGCGCCGACGGCGATGCCTTCCACCATGATCGGGCCGTTGAAACCGGCTGCTTTCAGTTTCTTGAAGACGCCGGCGAAATCGACTTTGCCGTCGCCAAACTGGATCATCACCTCTTTGCCTTTGTCGATGCAGTCCTTGGCGCAAAATCCCGTGACATGCTGGGCGATGGGATCGAGGTCCGCGACGGGGTCTTTGCCGGTGTAGTAGATGATGTTGCCGGCATCGTACCAGATCTTGAAATTCGGATGATTCACCTTTTGCAGCGTTTGCAGAATCTCATCGGAAGAGCCGCTGCTGCCCCCGTGAGGCTTCATGACGAGCTTCACACCGCGCTCCTGGGCGTAGGCCGCGCCGTCCGCCATCGATTGAAAAAAATTCTCGAACTCAACCGGGGTGGCGACACCGAAGGTGAGCACGTACTCGAGAGACAATGCTTTCGCGTGATCAATCTGCGCGCGGACTTCCTTGATGACGTCGGCGACTTGTCCCGTGAAGCGGTTCCGGAGCGCGCACATGTTGACGGCGAGGCCGCGATCGGAGATGCGCTTTCGAAGCGCATCGAGATATTCGGGCGTGGCCTCCGCGCCTGCGAAGGCCTCGAATTGGTTGGGCATGGCGGCGGCGCTGCCGTTCTCAAAAAGCGGGTGACGGCTGAGGAGTCCGGTGAGTTGGTACCCGGCGGTTTTGATCCCATCCAGGGCGGCGGCGTACGGCCACTTGGTCCAGGCGCGATTGAAGCAACCGATCGGCCATGGGGCGCCGCCGGTGGCCGGTCCAGCCGAGGCGTTGCGAAGCAGCGGGGAAGCCAGGGCGGCGGTCACGGCGGCGGCGGCGGTTTGGAGGAAATTGCGGCGGTTCATGGGATGGGGATTGGGAGGATTCACCAGAATTGGACGAAGCGCCCATTCCGGCAACATCGAAACACGTTGACACTCGGAAGCAGGCGGACAGCATCAGGGCATGGCTTTCCCTTCCGCCCCGGCATTTCCCCCGCCGATTTTCAAGGACCGAAAGGCCGGTCTCGTGGCCTTTGGGATCCTGACGGTGCTCATGGGCGTAATTTGCGCCCTCTTCGTGCCGCTGATGATCCTTGGCCAATCGATGGCCGCGAAAAGTGGCGTCGGGCAAAGCACTCAGACCATGGTCCCGGCGCTGATGACGTATGGTTTGCTGGCGGTCGCCTTAGTGTGGCTCGGCATCGGGTCCATGAAGGCCAGGCGCTGGGCGCGCGCGCTCCTTTTGATCTTTTCCTGGAGTTGGCTGATCATCGGTGTGATCACGGTTGGTGCGTTGGCAGCCATGTTTCCGCAGATCACGAGCGCCGCGCAGACGGGGGCCGGCCCGGGACAACGGGAGGTGTCGGCATCCGCAAGTTCGGCTATTATGACGATCACGATCCTGATGTTCAGCGTGATCTTCATCATCCTTCCCGGGCTCTGGGTGTTCTTCTACGGCAGCAAGCACGTCAAAGCCACCTGTGAAGCAAATGATCCCATCGAGCGATGGACGGACCGTTGCCCGTTGCCAGTGCTGGCGATTTGTATCTGGCTGGCCTTTAGTGTGCCGACGATGCTGATGATGGCCATAGCTTATCGAGGCGTTGTTCCCGTCTTTGGCACGTTCGTTGCCGGCCCGGTGGGTTCCGCTCTCTATGTTGTTTTCGCTGCTATTTGGGCTTATTCGGCATGGGCTTTATATAAACTCGATCGTCGCGGTTGGTTGATTATCGTCGTGTTCATTGTCTTGTTCTCCATTTCCGGATTCATGACTTATTCCCACCATAACGTGAGTGAACTGTATGCCTTGATGGGGTACCCGCCAGAGCAGATCGCCCTGATGCAGAAGTATAGTTTCCTAAACGGGCAGGCGATGGCGTGGTTGACGCTCGGCTGTGCCATCCCATTTCTTGGTTACTTGCTCTACATTCGGAAATTCTTTCCAAAGCTCACCGAATGACACAGCTTCGGAGTGCCAGCCAAACGGCTGCGGCAGGAATTTACGATGGGAAAGCAAACTTGCTCCGGGCACTTCCCGACCAGGTCTGAAGCGGGCGTCTTTGGGCCTCCAACTCCACCATGCTGCCGGGACACGCTGCCAAATCGACGCTCGGGCTGGTCATTGGACTGGCAGCTTTTTACCCGCTCACGCTCATTCCTGACGTACCGAACCAGCTTCTCTACCTGCGGATCGGTTTTGTGCTGGCGCTGCTCTGTTGCCTGTGGGGCTTGATGAACCTGGCGCGCGGCAAGGGACACTCCGGATTTTGGGCGCTGCTGCCGCTGATTCCGATCATCCTGAAGCTTCGACTCTGGGACTGGCTGGACCAGCGGTGGGGAGGGTTTAATGAATTGTGGCGGTGGATCGCAGTGATTCCCCTCGGCGCGGGCGTATTGTTAGTGCTGCCCGATTATCTCGAGAAGCGGAAGAGGCCGGCTTTCACGGGGCGGTTTGAAAACCCTCCGCGCAAATCTCTCGCAGCTCCGCTCATTGTGGTGACCGTGGCGGGGTTGATCGCGGGCGGATGGTGCTTGTATTACTTCGGAGGCAAAGGCTGGTGGAAAACACCGTCGCCCGCGGAAATCTCGCCGCAGGAGGCCACCCGGCAGGCGTTGAAATCCTACCCGGAACTCGCCATCAAGGACTCGGCGTTGAACCGGGAATTCATCGCGCGCTACAACCGCTACCAGGCGACGAACAAGGGATACTTTAACGATCCCAATTGGCCGACAAAACTGGCGGCCGAAAGTCAGGCCGCGCTCGAGCTTTCGCCCTTGCACCGAGAGTAACGCCGCTTTCATCCTCAGCGAGGCCTCCCGCGCTTCTTCTTCCATGAAACCTCATCTTCTTCTTCCGCAACTGCGGCTCCTGCTTTCCGTGTTCGCGGTCTTCGGCGCCGCGTCTCCGGGATTCGCGGCGGACTGGCCGCCGACACTCGACCCCGGCAACACCACGACGCGCGCGAACGACGGGCGAACCATCGAACGATACCTGCACGGGCCGCGCGAGACCTGGGGTTATCCCGAGAGCGCAAGCGGCGAATGGAGCGCGCCGCCGGACAAGGAAACCGGTGTCGCGCAGCAAAATCACGATTGCTTTTATGTCGTCGCGCCGAAGCAGCCGCGCGAGAACGCCCCGCTCTGCGTGGTCCTGCATTCGGCCAATCGGACGGCCTATGACTATCTCGGTTTCGCCTGCCTCGGCCGGCAGATCGAGAACCGCGAAGATCCCACGACGGTGATGACGAATTCGCCGGATGATTTCTATTCGCTCTATCTCAGTTCGACGAATGCCGAGTGGTGGGGCTGGAGCCAGGCACACCTGAATGAGGCGAAACACATGAATGTGGCCCCGCCGGCCGAACGGCGCGTGCTCGATACCATCGAATGGGTGGTGTCGCGCTATCACATCGATCGCAATCGTATTTACCTGTGCGGCGTCTCGATGGGCGGCTGCGGGACGCTCGGCCTGGGCATGCCGCATGGCGAGATCTTCGCCGCGATTCGCGCCGAAGTGCCCGCGGGGACCGGGTACGCCGCGTGTCGCATGGGCGGTTTCGCGCCCTCGCCCGCGGTGGACGCGCCGCAGCCGGAGCGCGAGGGCTGGATGCTCAAGGCAGCGGGGGTGGGTCTGCCGGATCCGCCGGTGATCGTCGACTTCTCCTCGCAACAGGATAATTGGGCGATGACGCAGCCCGCGCTGGTGCAAGCCGCGCAGGCCGGACATTTACCGCTGGTGCTGAGTTGGGGGCCGTTCGGTCATGTGACCTTTGGCTCGCTCATCGCCAAATATCCCATCTGCGATGTGGCGCTGGCTTTCCCGTGGCTGGAGATCCGCAAGAACGAGGCGTATCCGGTTTTCACGCATGCCTCCTGCGACCAGCAATGCCCGTGGCTGAACGCGCCGGCGGAGTTCGATAGCACCGGGCAGATGAATGCATTTTTCCGCTGGAAGGGCCGGGAGGACACCCTTACGCACTTCGCCATCGACCTTTGGATAGCGCATCCCGCGGTGAAGGAACCACCCGCGATGCCAGGGGCGGCGCAGGCAGATGTGACCCTCCGGCGCTTGCAGCAATTCAAGGTGCCGCCGGGGACGAGTTATAATTGGGAATTATCCCGCGACGGCAAATTGATCGCATCCGGCAGAATCACGCCCGATGCGGCCCAGCTACTCACGATCCCCCGTGTGCCGGTGACAACTGCTGCCGCGACCCTGACGATACGGCCGGGCGGGTAGAAGGGCGGTTAATTCCGCCGATTGAGCTTCGAGAGCAGGCGGAGGATTTCGAGATAGAGCCAGACGAGCGTCACGAGCAGCGCGAATCCGGCATACCATTCCATGTATTTCGGCGCGCCGGCGCGGGCGCCACTCTCGATCATGTCGAAATCGATCACGAGGTTCAGCGCGGCGATGACGACAACGACCAGGCTGAAGACGATGCCGATGGGTCCGGAGCCGAAGATCCCGGGAATCTGGATGTGGAAAAAGCCGAGGATCATCGAAACCAGATACAAGAGACAGATGCCGCCGGTCGCCGCGATGACCCCGCGGCGGAAGGCGGGACTCGCGCGGATAATTCCCATGCTGTAGGCGCCGAGGAGGGCGGCGAGCGTCCCGAAGGTCAGCATCACCGCCTGAATGACGATCCCCGGCATGCGCTGCTCGAACATCGAGGAAAGTGCTCCGATGAAAAGCCCCTCGAAGACTGCGTAGAGCGGTGCGGTCACCGGCGACCACGCGGTTTTGAAGCATGTAATGAGCGCGAAAATCAGGCCGCCGATCATGCCGCCGACCATCCAGCCGGTCGCGGACGCCGTTTCGCCCTTGAAGTAAAGCTGCCAGGTGTAGGCCGCGGAACATGTGGTGATCGCGAGGAGGATGGCGGTCTTGTTGACGGCGCCTTGCACGGTCATGGGTTCGCCCCGCGTGGCAAGGCCCGCATCGGTGAAAACCTGTGGTGAGAGTGTGGGGTTGGCAGGCATAATCTTGGAGTAAACTCCATGAATGTATCGCATCCATTCTTAAAAGCGAGCACTCCACTTTGCGAGGCGGCTCGCCAATTGCCCGTTCCGGGGTGATGCTTTCCACCCCCACCATGGATCGCCGCCGATTTCTTCAACTCAGCCTCGCCGCCGCCCTTGGCGCCACCATCCGCGCCGCGGAAAAGCGTCCCGCGCGTATCCTTTTGCGTTCCGCCTGGCAGACGGTGAATATCGGCGACATCGGCCACACGCCGGGTATTCTCCACCTTCTGGAGCAATATCTGCCCGACGCGGAGGTGCGCCTCTGGCCGACCAGCATTGGCGATGGCGTCGAGGAGATTCTGCGGCGGCGATTTCCGAAGCTTCTCGTGGTGAAGGCTCCGGAGGATATCCGCACCGCCTTCACCGAGTGCGATTTTCTGCTGCACGGTTCCAGTTCGGGATTTGCCGCCGAGAAACACGTCGCCAAGTGGCGCGCCGAAACCGGCAAACCGTACGGCATTTACGGCATCAGCGTCACCAGTTTGGACAACGAGGGCCGGGAACTCATCAATGGCGCACGCTTCACCTTCTTCCGTGACGGGCATTCACTGGAGTGGGCGAAAAGCGCCGGTCTCACCTGCCCGGTCATGGAGTTCGCGCCGGACGGCGCCTTCGCCGTGGACCTGCGCAACGATGTTGCGGCCACGGCATTCCTCGGTGCTCATGGCCTGGAGGAAGGAAAATTTCTGTGCGCCATTCCGCGTCTCCGCTTTACGCCCTACTGGAAAATCCGCGGTAAACCGATGACGGCCGAGGAAGAGATCAAGAACCAGCGCAACGAAGCGATGCAAGAACACGACCACGCGCCGTTGCGCGCGGCCATCACCGCCGTGGTCCGGGAGACCTCGCAGAAAGTGCTCGTTTGTCCCGAGGACCGCAGCCAGATGGAAGTCGGCAAGGTGATGCTCGTGGATCCGCTGCCCGACGACGTGAAAGCGCGCGTCGTCTGGCGCGAGAATTACTGGCTCACCGACGAAGCGGTTAGCACCTACGTTCGTTCCGCCGGCCTTTTCGGCCTGGAGATGCACAGCCCTATCATGTGCATTGGCAACGGTGTTCCCGCCATTGTCTGCCGCTTCGCCGATCAGACCTACAAGGGTCTCATGTGGCGCGACATCGGGCTGGGCGACTGGCTCTTCGATATGGACATCGACACGGAAGTCGCGCGCATCGTGCCCACCGTCCTCGCGCTTGCGAAAGATCCTGCCGCTGGCAAAGCGAAGGCCGCGAAGGCGCTGGAATTTGTGCACCAACGCCAGCGCGAGACCATGGGAGTGCTGAAGACGGCCTTGGCGTGACGATCAGAACTATCGCAGCACCGGAGGGTGCGCAAGGCAGGGCGCACTGGCCTCAGTGCTGCGGGAGCGGGAGGAATCCACGGCGAACCACGCGTCTGCGGAGCCGATCCCCGCCAATCCGTAGCCGCCCGACAAATTCAATTCGCCCCAGCGGCCACACCCACAGGCGGGAGAGGTTTCGCCACAAATACCGGCGTGGGAAAATCCCATTTCCCGTCGGCTGAGCCAAAGGCCAGGCTATCCAGGGTCCAAATGCTCCCTTTTCCCTTGGGGCCCGGCAGTTCGAAGTCGATATTGCGGTTCCCGGCGAGATAAGAACCGCCCCACGTTCCAAAGAATTGGATGGGCGGTTTCCGGGGTGAACTGACCGCCGCCGTGGCCTCGACAGGCACCCAGCCCACATCCGGCAAGTGGATGAGGCTCCGCAAATGATGGCCGGAGTCATCCCCGACAAAATTCCCGCTCACGAGCCGCGCGGGTATGCCGTTCATGCGCATGACCCGGCAGTAGGTGTCCGAAATCCGCAAGCACTCCCCGGTGCTCGTTTCGATCGTGTAATGCCAGTCCCCCATGACGGGGTCTTTTTCGACCATGGCTTGGTGCTCCGGGATATTGTCCGGAATCACATAACGAAAGTGCGACTGCATGAACTGGAGGACGCGGAAGGCGAAATCGGCCGCGTCTTCGCCCGGCCCGCGAATGAGATGGTGGCTGGTCATCCATTTTTTGAACCAGGCGCGCGCCCGCTCGTTGGGCCATCCGTCGTCGACGTACTCCGGACGCGCGCCGGGGAGGATGGGTTTTGCCGGGTCCAATGGCGCCCCAGCCTTGAGCACCGTGTCGTGAAACTGCACGTCGACTGCCGCGATGACATGGAATGGCTCGGCCGTGTCGATGGCCAGCCGCAGCAGCGGCTTCTTGAACGGTCCGCCGTCCGCGACGCGAGTCGCCTCAATCCGCCCTTCGTGTGTTTCCGCGTACAATTGACACGAACGGATCTTCTGGCACGGGTCATCCGGCGGCACGGCGTAATACACCACTCCCCGGAACCGTCCGTGCGCCTGGTTCAGCGTCAGGTCCCAATGAAGCGCTGGATGGATCTCGAGGTGAAACGGACGCGGCGGCAACTCCGGCCCCGCGGCCGGAGGAGCCGCGAAACCAACCGCCGAACAAACCGGGACCGCAAGGCTGAAAAAGAACCGGGGGAACGGTTTCATCGGTGCGAAGGATCGCGCAGCTTCGTTCCGGCATCCAAGACGAAACTTTGTTTCGCATGGCAGGATTGGCAACCCTACCCTTTGCCGGACTATGAAGATACCGTGCTCGCGTCGATTGGCGCAGTTTATGATTCCGCTCGCGCTATCCGGCGTCTTGTCCTCCATGAGTTCCGCACTCGATCCCAACACCGAGAAACAGGCCGTGACCGACGAGTACCATGGCGTGAAGGTCGTCGACGATTATCGCTGGCTCGAAGATGGCTCTTCTCCCAAGGTAAAGACGTGGACGGCGATGCAGAACGAGCGCACCCGCGCTTATTTCGACCGGCTTCCCGACCGGGCGGGGATTCAGGCGCAACTCACGGAGTGGTTTGCCAAAGACGCGCCCAGCTATGGGTGGCTGACCTCACGCCCGGGCCGGCTTTTTGCGCTCAAGTTTCAGCCACCGAAGCAACAGCGGCTGCTCGTGATGCTGGCTTCGGCCAATGATCCGGGTTCCGAAAAAGTGGTGCTCGATCCCAATGAATTGGAGCCGAAAGGGCGCGTGGCCATGGATTGGTATGTTCCCTCTCCGGATGGCCGGCTCGTGGGCGTCTGCCTTTCGGAGAACGGCAGCGAGGACGGCGCGCTTTATTTTTACGACACGCAAACCGGCCACGCGTTGCCCGACAAGATCGCGCACGTGCAATATCCCACGGCGGGTGGCAGCGCGGCTTGGGCGCCGGACAGCAAGTCGATCTATTACACGCGCTTTCCGCGAGCGGGCGAACGGCCCGAGGACGATCTCAATTTTTACCAGCAAATCTATGTGCACCAACTCGGGACGCCGGACTCGGCCGACCCGTATTCCATCGGAAAGGACTTTCCCCGCATCGCCGAGGTCGAGCTTGGAACTTCGCGCGATGGCCGCTGGCTGCTCGCCTCGGTGGCCAATGGCGATGGCGGCGAATTCGCGCATTACGTGCGCGATCTCCGCGAGGGCGGCCATGCCGCCTGGCGCCAGGTGACCCATTTCGAAGATGGCATCAAGCAGGCGGAGTTTGGCGGTGACGACTCCACGCTCTACCTGCGCTCGGTCAAGGACGCGCCGCGCGGAGAAATCCTGCGCCTGCCACTCGACGCGTCTGCCAGCCTGAAGGATGCCATCGCCGTCGTGCCCGCGAGCGACGGCGTCATTGAAGACATCACTCTCACGGCTACGTGGCTCTATGTCGCGGATATCGTCGGCGGCCCGTCGCGGCTCCGGCGCTTCGATCTCCACGGAAAGAATGGCTGTGAACTGCCCATCCCCGCCAATTCCGGGGCCGGGGGAATCGTCCCACTGCAAGACCATCCGAACGATAACCGCGTGCTCTTTCGGGAAACCAGCTATACCGCGCCGGCGGCGTGGTACCTCTGCGATCCCGCGACGGGCGAAGGCCCGGGGAGCGTGGCGAAGACCGCCCTGGCCGATATTTCTCCCGTCGATTTCGGCGACATCGAGGCAGTGCGCGAGTTTGCCCTCTCCAAGGACGGAACGAGAATTCCGGTCAACATCCTGCACCGCAAAGGCATCCGGCTCGACGGCTCCAATCCCACGCTCCTCACCGGCTACGGCGGTTACGGCATCAGCCTCCGGCCGGAGTTCGACTTCAAGAGCCGGATTTGGTTCGATCGCGGCGGAGTCATGGCCATCGCCAATCTTCGCGGTGGTGGCGAGTATGGCGAGGCCTGGCATTTCGCCGGAAATCTCGCTCGGAAACAGAATGTCTTCGACGATTTCGCCGCTTGCGCCCGGCACCTCATCGATCGCCACTACACCCAGCCCGCGCGCCTCGCGGTGCAGGGCGGCAGTAATGGCGGTCTGCTCATGGGCGCTTTTCTCACCCAACACCCGGATCTCGCCCGCGCCGTGGTTTCTCACGTGGGGATCTATGACATGCTACGGGTTGAACTCGACCCAAACGGCGCCTTCAACGTCACCGAATTTGGCACGGTCAAAGATCCCGCGCTCTTCCAGGCCCTCTTCGCCTATTCGCCGTACCATCGTGTCGTCGATGGGACGAAATATCCCGCGGTTTTCTTTCTGGCAGGCGAAAACGATGGCCGGGTGAATCCCGCCAATTCGCGCAAAATGACCGCCCGCCTCCAGGCTGCCACCAGTTCCGGGCTGCCGATCCTGCTGCGCATGAGTTCCGATTCCGGCCACGGCATGGGCACGGCCCTCACGGAACGCGTCGCCCAGGACGCGGATGTTTTTGCGTTCCTCTTCGATCAGCTCGGCGCGCAACCCGCACCTCCCCGCTGAATTGAAATATTCAGCCCCAAGGGTTCACGACATCGACATCGTCTGGAAAGTCCGCCACATTCCGTGTCGCGAGCGTGTGGCCATGGGCGAGGGCGGTGGCGGCGATCAGACTGTCGAACGAGGAGAGGCACCGGCCTGCTCGCTCGTGCTTTGCATAGAAAGCGCCCCAAGTAAGGCTGGTGCCAATGTCGAAAGGTACGGTGCGTCCAGCAAAGCTGGCCACCAACTCCTCGAACCACATTTCCAGCGCGCGCCGCTTCCGACCAGGAGCGAGCAAGTGAATGCCCTTGACGATTTCGGCCAGTGTCAGAGTTGAAACATAAAGCGAGGCATCATGCCGATCCAGCCATGCCAGCACCTTCGGATCGGGGTGTGGACGGGTCGCTTCGGACAGAACATTAGCGTCAACGAGATAGCTCACGGATCACAATTTCAGGGGACGTGGACGGTCGCGGAGACGCTCGACGAGGAGGCCCGGTTCGGGACATTCCCGCAGGACCTCCACAGTCTTGCGACGCGGTTGGAGTTTGGCGAAATCGTCTGCGGAAATGACGACGGCGACCGGACGCCCGTGCCGCGTAATCGTCTGTGCGCCATCGCGCGCCGCCAGTTCAACCAACTCGCTAAAACGGCTTTTCGCCTCCTGCAACTGCCAGGTCGATTTCATACTGTCCATCCTAGAAACGAATTCTGGTCTGTCTAGTCAGAATTCTCGGGGGCGGCTCGCTCGGGAGAATCTTGACCGCTCCTCGGACCAATGGTTTTGTGTGGGCCATGCCGGCCTGTCTAAAATGTCAGAGTGAGAGGGTTGTGCTCGGCGCGATTGTCGGGGGGGATGGTGTGAGAGGTAGCGTCTTCCGCCCGCGACCCCTGCGGCTGTTCACGTTCACGTTCCTTGGTGGAACGGAACTGTCCAAAGAAGCGTTTGCGTGTCTCGACTGCGGCTTGGTCTGGAGTTCCACGCCTCCGGCCGGGCTCCAGAAATCTGTCAAAAGGCACTGTCCCGAGCCGGTGGCGTCAATGGTGAACGGCGTGGAGACGCGCTGATTCCGGGCGGCTTGGACGCCTGACATACGACCGCCCCGATTTAAATTCAGCCGCTCCCAAAATCTCGAAGGACGTTCGCTGCCCATTACGTCATCGGCCACAGCCACGCGGCAATCATCGTCAGCACCAGCCCGGCCACGCCTTGCAGGGCCATCATCGGTGAAACGGTGCGCAGCATCTGGTCTTCGCGCAGGCCGCTCAGGCGGGAGATGATCCAGAAGCCCGCGTCGTTCATCCACGAGAACGGCTTGGAGCCGCAGCCGATGGCCAGCGCGAAATAAACCGGATTCACGTGGGCGTGTCCGCCTTCGAGGAAGGCCTTGGCAATGGGCGCGGCGGTGATCATCGCTACGGTCGCCGAGCCCTGCGCCGTGCGGACGAGCGTGGTGATGAGGAAAAGCACTGGTAGGGCAAAGGTCTGCGCGCTCGCGAGTTGTGCGCCCAACACTTCGGCGATACCCGTCTGCCGCAGCACTCCCCCGAAGGCGCCCCCTGCGCAGATAATGAGCAGGACGATCGCGCCGCTGGAAAGGGCATGGCCGACGGCCTTGTTGGTCGCGGCCCGGTCCCGTTTCCAGGCGAGCAGGAGCAAGGCAAAGCACGCGCCGAGCGTGAGCGCCATTTCCTTTTCCCCGAGGATGCGCACGACGGCCGCGAACACGCCCGGCGCGGGCTTGGGTGAATTAATCCATGCCGACAGGGCGATGAGAAAAATGGGGAGCGTGACCGGGACGAGCGAGAGCCCGAGTGGCGGCAGCGTGTGGTGCAGCGCGCTGTCCACGGTCGCCGCATCCTCGGCGGGCACCTCGAGCGTATGGCGGCGGTTCGACCACAAGGCAAAGGCGCTGCCAAAGAGCGCGGCCCCGAATCCGATGAGGCAGCCCATGCCCATCATCCGGCCAATCGGCACGCCGAGTTCTCCCGCGACAAAGAGCGGGCCAGGTGTCGGGGGCACGAGCGAATGCGTAATCGTCCCACCAGCGACCGTACACATCACCAGCAACAAATAATCGCGCCTCGTTTGCCGCGCCACGGCCTTGGTCAACGGAGATAACAAATAAAACGTCGTCTCGAAGAACACCGGTACCGTCAGGAAGAACGACGTGATGAAAAATGCCCAATGCGCCCGGGCCGCGCCGAGCGCCCGGAGCAGCGCGGAGGCAATCGTCTCGGCGCCGCCGGACTGGAGCATGGCCTCGCCGAGAATCGAGGCCATCGCGATCAGCAGGCCGAGATTGGCGCAGGTGCGGCCAAACTCCTCGGCCACGCGCGCCGTGGCGGCTTTCCCGGGGAACTTTTCCCCGGCTTTCGCGGACAATTCCCCTTTCTCCACGCGGCCCGCCGCATCAACCTTCAGGGCTGCTTCCGGTGTCAGCAGGGCCACGGCGAACGCCCCAAGCACCAACGCAAGGAAGGCATGCAATCGCAACACCAGGATCCCGCCGACCACGATGACAATGCCGATAAGCAGCAGAACCAAAGGGTTCATGGATGGCGGGGGCATGCGGAGGCAAACATGGCGTTCAACCAAGCGAAAGACGACCGGCTTTGGAATAGGATTCTTGATCCGATCACACAATTCGTGTGAATGAATCTCGATGCTGTGAAGTCTCACACCCGTGCCATGATTATGAAACCGTTCCGGCTTTTCGCCTTGTCTCTCGCTTTGTTCGCCGCCGTGTTGGTGCTCTCGCCAGTCCGCGCGCGCGCCGAGGTCTCATTCGACTTCTTCTACGACAATCTCTCACCGTACGGGCAGTGGGTCGATATCGAAGGCTACGGGACTTGCTGGCAGCCGGCCAATGTCGACCGGGATTGGTCGCCGTACGCGGATGGCTACTGGGCGTATACTGACGCGGGCTGGACCTGGGTGAGCTACGAAGACTTCGGCGGCATCGTCTATCATTACGGGCGCTGGGTTCGCGTCGAGGAGGCCGGCTGGTGCTGGGTGCCCGATTACCAATGGGCGCCGGCCTGGGTCTCGTGGCGTTATAGCGATGATTACGTGGGCTGGGCGCCGCTCCCGCCGGAAGTCCGCTGGCGGCGCGACGTAGGCATCAGCGTCTGGGTCGACAGTGAGTACGACATCGGCCCGGGCTACTACAGCTTCTGCCGGGTCCGCGATTTCGGCGCGCCGGTGCTGCGCCCCGTCATCATCAGTCGCGCGGAAAATGTGATGATCATCCGCGGGACCTTGAACGTCACCAACATCACCTACAATACCGGCTTTGGCGGCGGCGCGATCATCTTCAACGGCGGACCCAACTTCGCGGCCATCAGTGCCGTGGTCGTGCACCCGGTGCCGGCCCTCAAGCTGGTGGTCAACGTCAACCTCGATCCCGCAAGCTGGCGCCATCACAACGGACCGAACGGGCTCAGTGCGATTGCCGCCCAGACCGTGGGCAACCAACTCATCGTCGCCGCGCCGCTCGTCTCGCCGCCCGCCGATCCCGCGGCCTTCCGCGCGAAGGCCAAATTGGTGATCGGGGCGGACAAAATCTCGAGAGGTTGGGGCCTCGTGCCGAACCGCCAGGCGGAGCAGGATCTCCGAAAAGAGATCCATCGCCAGGCAAAGGGTCTCACTCCGGAATCGGCGCCCGCCCGGCCCGTGGCGATTGCAGATTTAAAATTCGTGCCGCTGGCTGCGGATCCACACGCCAAAGCGAGTCTTGCCTCGACAGGCGAATCGCATGAAAAATCCAGCAAAGATCGCCATCCAGAGAATATTGTGGCGGCGCCGGCAAATGTGCCGCCGGGCAGTCCATTCTTGAAACCGTTCAATTCCGATCCGGGTGGCAAATCCGGGTCGCAGAATCCGCCGTCCGGCAAGGGGACGGCGTCCGTCGAAGGCCCGGCACAGGAGCAGGGCCGGGTCCATGCCGAAGAGGAACGGACTGCGAAGGAGAGACAAATTGCCGCCGAGCAGGAGGAAGCGCGCCGGCACGAATCGGAAGTGCCACCGCAGCGCGCCGCGGACGTACGCCGCGGGCAGGATTCGGAGAAAGACCGCGAGCGCGAGAAGTTCGAACCGCAGCGCGCGAACCAATTTCCGCCGCCGGTCCAGCGTGGCAATCAGCCTGCCGGTTCACCGCCACCGGGTGCACACCACTCCAAGGACAGCAAGGACAGCAAGGACAAGGAGAAGGACAAGAATAACGGGAATTAGGGCGGGCGTCCATGGAGGGGGTGTTTTGTCACCGCCCCGGCGTATTCCCAGCGCCCTGCGGAGCTGGGCAGCCGGCTCCTTTTCTTGTTCTTCTTCCATTTCGTAATCGCCTCCGCTCAGCCGGGGGAGAACGAATAAGAACAGGGATCAGAAGAGGAGCGCCGCACTGCGTCCGCGTGGCATTTTTGCGCAACGTAAGGACCGAATTGCGGCTCCTGATCAGAGAAAATATCCACTCGCCAACCACCACACCCCGTGCCAGTTTGGCCGACTTTCATGAAATCCCACGGTTCTCTCACGATCGCTCTTTCCGTCTGCCTTGCCGTCTCGGCCACTCTTCTGGCCGCAGACGCCAAAAAGAATCCCCCACCGCCCCCAACCGCCGACGCACCGGCCCAAAAGGCGTTCGTGCTGCCCGAAACCGTCGCGACGGTCGACGGCTCCGCGATCAAGAAGGAGGAATTGGAAAAGGCGTTTAACGAGGTCCTGAGCGCGCAAAAAATCTCCGCGGCCGAGGTCCCGGAACAACAGCGCCTGCAAGGTTACCGGATGCTGCTCGATGACATCATTGCCAACAAGCTGCTCGCCAAATTCTCCGCCGACACCAAGGTGACCGACGCGGAAGTCAATGCCCAGTACGAGCGGATCAAGGGCAATTTCGCCTCTGAAGCCGAATTGAAAAAGCAGGTCGAGGCCGCCGGCGAGACGCTCGACAAGGTCAAGACCGGCCTGCGCGATCGGTTGCGCGAGGAGCACTGGATCGATGCGCAGATTAAGGACAAAGTCAAAGTCAGCGACAAGGACGCCGAGGAGTTTTACAAGAAAAACCCCGATAAATTCAAAAGCCCGGAGCAGGTGCGCGCCAGCCACATTCTCGTGAAAGTGGATGCTGACGCCAAACCAGAGGTGGTCGTCGAGAAGCAGAAAGCCGCGCAGGCCATCGCCGACCGGGTGAAGAAGGGCGAGGACTTCGCCACACTGGCCAAGGAACTGTCCGAGGACCCAAGCGCCAAGGAAAACAGCGGCGATCTCAACTTTTTCACTCGTGACGCCATGGTCCCCGAGTTCTCCAAGGCGGCCTTCGCCATGAAGAAGGGCGACATCAGCGATCCGGTGCGCAGCGAGTTCGGTTATCACGTCATCAAGGTGACCGATCGCAAGGACGCCGAAACCGTCTCGCTGGAGAAGGTCAAACCTCAACTCCTGGCTTTTCTCGAGAAGCAAAAGAAACAGGAGGAGATCGACAAAGTCTTGCAGGACATGCGCGCCAAGGCCGAGGTCAAGATCAACCTGCCCGAACCCCCGGCCCCGGCGGCGGCCCCCGCGCTTGCGCCGGCGCCTGCGAAATAAGGCATCAGCGGATGTTTTCCGCACCACTCAGGTTTGCTTGTGAGGCTTGCACGGCGGATAGTGAATTGATGCGCGGGGTTTTCCGCGCAGACTTTTAGACTGAGCGCGTCGTTTGCAGCGCACATCGAACCACCTTCATGTCACGCAAAGTTCGGAAAAATGTAGGAGTGATTGGCCTCGGCATCATCGGGTCCCGCGTCGCCGCGGGTCTCCGAGCCGCGGGCTTTCAAGTCTACGTCTGGAACCGCAGTGCCAAGCCGGCGCCCAATTTCCTGGGCTCGCCGGCCGAGATCGCGGAGTCCGCGGAAATTATCCAGATCTTTGTCGCCGACGCTCAGGCGCTCTTCGATGTCGTCGAAGCGATGAGCGAGGCCCTCACTCCAAAGCACGTCGTCGTCTGCAATGCCACGGTCGGGCCGGAGGCGGTGCTCGAGGCGGCCCAACTCGTAGAGGCGCGCGGCGCGCAATTCCTCGACGCGCCATTCACCGGCAGTAAGATCGCCGCGGAGAAACGCCAGCTTGTCTATTATGTCGGCGGCCCCGAACCGGCCTTCCTGCGGGTCCGCCCGATCCTCGAGCTCACCAGCAAGAGCATCATTCGCATGGGCGAAATCGGCCACGCCTCCACCATCAAGGTCGTGACCAATATGATTTCCGCAGTCACCGTGCAGGTGCTCGCCGAGGCGCTCTCCATCGTCCAAAAGGCCGGGCTCGAACCGGAACTGCTCGCCGCCGCCATCGAGCAGAACGCCTGCCGCTCCGGCGTCATCGATCTCAAACTGCCGAAAATGATAAGCGGCGATTACGAGGCGCATTTCTCCCTCAAGCACATGTTTAAGGATGTGCAGCTTGGCATCCATATGGCCAACGCGCTCGATATTGAAATCCCGGCCACGACCGTCACCGCGGGCGTCATGTATGGCGCCTTGAACCAGGGGTGGGGCGACCTGGATTTTTCCGCGCTCTTCAAGAATTACGCGCCCGCCGAAATCTTCGAGGAACTGCCCGCCCTCGATCATGTGCTCAGCCAGGGTGAATTGGCCAGTCTGGAACAAAGGGCCGACGCTGGCCTTGGCCTGGTCGAGCCGCTGTCCCTTCCCCAGGCGCCGGATCGCGAACCGGTGTCCGGCAACGAAAACACCGAAACTGTCCCCGCGCCAGCAGTCGAAATTCCGGCGCCACCAGTCGAGACGGTGCCCCCTCGATTCGCCGCACCACCGGTGACGGCCAATGGCAATCCGATCCGCGAGGCGGTGCCCACGGAGGAAGCCGCGCGGATTATTGAGGCGGTGCTCGCGCACGTCGCCGGCCAGCGTGCGGAGATGGGCGCGATGCCTCAGGCCAAACGCAACCGGGAAGCATTGGCGGAATCGCCATCCGTTGCCCTCCCGCAGGCCGGCGTGACGCACGAATCGATCGCGGAACCGGAAGAAAGGCCCGTGGCGTCCGTGGCACCCCCTTCCACGGCATCGGCGGGCGGGCCGAGTGTGCCGGAAGCCGCCGGATCGCCGAAGCCCGCGGAAGCTTCCCGCCCGGAGCCTGTCGAGCAAAAGACCGGGAAGAAGCCGCAGAATTTCGTTCGGCGCTGGTTTGTCGGACGAACGCAGAGCTAGCGTCATGCACCCTATTTGCGGATATCGAAGCAAACGTGAGGCGGCTCCCACAGCCGCTTCTCCACCGGCGTTGTAGAGGCGGCAGTGTCAGCCGCCTCACGCATCCTCATCTTCAAAAGGACTCACTGGGCTTTGGCTTTGAGCAGCCTGCCTCATCCCCCGGCATGAAACGCGGCGATCCCCACCTTTATCGCGATTGCCGCCAGCGTGGCGCCGTCGTTGATCTCTCAGGCCGCACCCAATTGATCCTCACCGGCCCCGATCGCGTCCGCTACCTGAACGGCCAGGTCACCAGCGACGTGCGCAAACTGCGCCCCGGGCAGACTCAGATGGCCTGCGTGACTACCGCAAAGGGCAAGCTGTGCGCTGACATCTGCATAACCGCGCAGGAGGATGCGCTTCTCGTCGATGCCGAGCCCGGTCTGCGCGAGTCCTTGCTGGTCCGGTTGGAGCGTTACATCGTCGCGGACGATGTCACGATCGAGGACGCCACCGACGGGCAGACGCTGTTGCACTACATCGGCCCGGCGACCCCACCGGCCTCCGGAATCCGGCAAATGGCCGCGTCGCGCCGCTTTGGTCGCGACGGCTGCGACCTGCGTCTGCCGCGCAAAGACTTCGCGGCCGCCCAAGAGTCGTTGCTTGCCGGGCAGATTGTGCTCGACGACACCCTTGCCGAATTGCTCCGCATCGAGGCCGGCATTCCGCGGTGGGGTTGCGAGCTGGACGAGAATACCCTCCCTCCAGAGGCCGGACTGGATTCCACCCATATCGATTATCACAAGGGCTGCTACATCGGCCAGGAGGTGATCTCCCGCCTCCGGAGCGTCGGGCATGTCAATCGTCAGCTCACCGGTTTCCTCGCCGGGAGCGCTGCGGCGGCGTTGGAGCCGGGGACGCCGCTCTTCGCGGCCGGCGCCGACACGCCCCCGATCGGCCTCCTCACCAGCACCGGCTATAGTTTTACCTTTGAAATGCCCATCGCCCTCGGCTATCTCAAGCGCGGTTCGCCTGCGGGGGGGCTTGTCGCCCGCCCGACGGACGCGATCGGCGCCCCTGTCGTCGTGACCGTTCGGCAACTGCCATTTGTTTCATGAAAAAGCTTCTCCTCACTGCCTGCACCGCCGCCATCGGCCTCTCCACCGTCCGCGCCGACGATGTCGCCCTGCTCACGTTTCAGATCGGCAATGACAAGAAGAACCTCAAGCAGGCCGCCGTTGAATTCTACGATGCGGACGCGCCGCTGACCGTCGAGAACTTCAAGAAACTGGCGCGCAAGAGATTCTACAACGGTCTCGCCATCCATCGCGTCTTCCCGCACCTCCTGGTGCAAATGGGCGATCCCTACAGCGCCCGTCACGATCGGGCCAAGGTCGGCACTGGCGGCCCCGGCTACACCATTCCCCCGGAGATTCACCGCAAGCACATCAAGGGCGCCGTCGCCGCGGCGCGCCTCTCCGACAGAATCAACCCCGGCCGCTTTTCGAACGGCAGTCAGTTTCTCATCTGCCTGGCGCCGATGCCTTCGTACGACGGCAAATACACCGTCTTCGGCGACGTCGTCTGGGGCCTGGACGCGCTCGACCAGATCAGCGAGGCGCCGGTCGACACCAACGACAACCCCATCCAGCGCGTGGAAATCAAATCCATCAAAATCCTTCCCCGCGAACAGCTTCCTTCGGGTCCCATGCAACCCGCGCCGCCGACGACGCATAAAAAGCCCTGGTGGAAACTTTTCTAGAAACCGGCGCTTGCGGGGGGTGTGCGACGCACGTATAAAACGCCTCCCCTGCGCAACGGGTAGGTACCGAAGTGGCCAAACGGGGCGGACTGTAAATCCGCTGGCTTACGCCTTCAGTGGTTCGAATCCACTCCTGCCCATGCTCTCTGAACCAAGTAAACATCAGGGTTTACAGGCGATTTGACCCCAAACCTTGTGGCGCCGGGACGCGCACGGAAACGCCCGGAAACGAACTCATTCGGTCAACAATCAGTCAACGCCTTTCCCTCGTAATTCGCCCGCTCGCTCACTCCCGAAACTCCCCGGCGCGAATCCTTCACACGCAACCTGTGCGTGCCTACTCCGCATCGCTGTGACAAACCTACCTCAGCATGTCCGCTAACCCGCCTTCATACACCGGCGCCTAATCCTGGCCCTCTGGCGTAGCCGCTGTAGCTCCTTGCAGTCCCGGTAAAGCGCCCTGGCCTTCTCCGGATGACGCTTGCGCCAGCGCTTCACCTTCTGAACCGTGGCCGCCCGCTTTCGCGCCAGGCGTAGCGCCTCTGCTGAGTCTGGCGTTAATGTCCGGTCGTTTGGCATTCTGCTCATATCGTAGCGCGAGAAAACCGAACAGTCACCTGCAACCCCCAGCCGCCACCACCTCCGCAGGCAATCGCGCCCGCGCAGCGTGCCGCCCTGAAACCACCGGCACCCTGTGCGGTCACGCTGCCTGCTCGACAACCTCAAACCACTCGCCAACGCACCCGCTCCACACAGCGTGCCGGCGTCCCGCCGAGGCGACGATTGCAACTGCCGACCTCGCAGCATGCGCCACAGACCGTTTAACCGCGCATCCTGCCCGAACGTCAGGCGCAAGGCGCAATTGGCTTTGGAACCGCGCTCATCCTTCGCTTGCCCGCGGCTGGCCATGTCGCCGATCCAGCCTTGCCCGCCTCCGCGCGCCTATCAGCCTCCGGGCGTTTCAGGCCGGGTGGGGCGCTGCGACAAGCTCCGCGCCCTCCGCCACTGACCATCGCCGCTGCGAAGGCAGCTCGCACGGCGCGCCTCGCGCGTGGCTGCCCTTCGGGCCAGCGCGGGCATTTCGTCAACCATCCAACCACGTGCGTTCTCCGGGCGATCGGTGTTGCGCTCGTCCCACTCGCGAATGTGGCGCTCCGCGCCTAGTCGCCGCGGCCCAACCTCGCTTCGCTCGCACCACGCCGCGTCCGGCTCCGGCTATCGCCAAGCGAAATGGCCTCATGGTATGCGGCGGCGCTATCTACATTGGTTTTTGTCACCACAGCGCATTGATTGCGCTCGCGCTGCTTGGGCCTCTGCCGCTTCCCTAAAATCTGCTGGTAGAGGCGCGCCAGGTCCGGATGTGCCTTTGCGAACGCCTGCTCGATTGGTTCAGGATCGAAAAACTCAAGCCCGCCAGTGTCCTCCCCAACAGAGGCAAACGGCCCAGAAGTTAGAGAACCCAGAGAAGGCAGAGAACGTAGAGAACTCAGAGACGAATCTTCTCTCTCTTCTCCTCCCTGTTCTGCCTTCTCTGCTCTTTGGTAGGCCTGCCAGTCAAATGGTACTGCTTGGCCGTTACGGTACAGTCTCGGGTCGTACGAGACCAGACAATGCCTAGGCCCGCGATACGGCCGAAGAAGCAATCGGATGTTGCACACTTGACCCAGCACCAGCCAAAGCGAGGGCAGCACAAAGCCCCGCGATCCCTCCCGACACTCCCGCCAAAGCGTACCCCAGCGCGGCGAGGATGGTGCCACAGACAAGGACAAAGCGGCTGCCGAACTTTTCTGCCAACCGTCCCGCCGGAACCTGGAGTGCAGCCATGACGCCGATATAGAGGCCGCGCAGCAGCGCCAACGTCGCGTAGCCGACGGCGAACTCGGTGCGCCAGATCGGCAGCAGCACGTAGATTAGATCGGTGTAGCCGTCGTGCAGGGCGTGCGCGAGACCCGAAATAGCGAGAGTCCGCCGGGCTCGATGGCCTTTTCCCGAATGCGTGGACACGGCTTTGGTTGTTTTCTTGAGGATTAGTTGTTGGCGTAGAATGCGAACAACCAGCCTGATTCGGGCTGGATGACCGGGTCGGCGGGTTGGAAGCCCACCCGAGGAGGAACGCGCATTCGCGTTCGATCCAATTTCGGAGTGAACGGACAAATGCGTCTACGTAAATCGAAAACGCTCTACTACCACCCCCTATTCACGCCGAAAGCGCGTGTTCGTCGAGCCAGCTTTGCACGAGGTGACGCGTCAGGTCCGAGATGCCGCTGTTTGCCCGGCGCTGGAGTTCGCCGATCCGCCAATCGCCGTCGGGGCCGCGCACGATCGAGAGCGTCGCCCGCTCGGGTTTCAGCACGCGGTAGATGAACGTCTGGCGGCTCTGGACGCGCTCGGCATAGGTGGCCACGCAATTGCTCTGCTCGCGGCCTTCCGCGACGAGTTCCTCCGCCGTGCAGATGGGCACGATGTCCGTGGTGCCGCGCAGCGGCGGTCGGGGAAACCGGAACGCCACCAGCGACGGGTCTTCGATCCGCAGGTACTGCACACTGACGTCGTCGTGCATTTCGCGCACCCGGGCGAGGGACTGGAATTGCGGACGGCTCCGCTGCGGGTTCACGCGAAAGAACATGCGCAGCGTGTCGCGAATGAGCGTCGCGGTGTCGGCCAGGTACTTTTCCGACGGAATCCCGGCGACTTCGTGGAGCAGTTTCGGGGTGACGGCCGCCCGCAACTCCGGATTGGCGGCGATGGCCACGACGCCGGCGTTCAACTCCGGCAAGTGCGCGAGGGTCCGGGCGAAACCCGCATCCTGCAAGGCGTCCCGCAGCGGGTCGAGCAACTCCACGCTGGCCGATTCCGGCTTCAGCTTGGCCAGAATGCGCGCGGTTCCCTCCGTCGGCGGAAAACCGAGCCAGCCGGCGATGTCGCGCTGGCGGCACGCCGACATCCCCACCGCGTCGTCGAGCGACGCCTGGATGAAACAGCGGAAGTTGGCGAGGGCGAAACAGAGCGCGGGATTCTGCTGCGCAAACTCGAGCGTCTCCGCGCGCGCTTTGAAGAGCCGGAGCAGCGCCCACTGCCGGCTTTGAAACTTCTCCACGCGGGCCGCGATGGCCCTTGGCAGCGAGAAACGAAAGCGATCGAACGCACGCTTGCGCTGCTGGGCGGGCGAAAGCTCCGGAAGTTTCGCGGCGACCGGCCCGAGGTCCAGTTCGAGTTGCGGCGAGATCTTCGCCCTCCGCGGTCGATACGGCTGCACCACACGGAAAGTCGGCGTGAATTCCTGCCACGACCGCCCCTCGTATTTGCGGATCGCCCGGAGCACCGGCCACGTCTCGAGAATCATCACTCCGTCCTCGGTGAAGACGTAGAGTTTCCCCTCCTTGAAGCGGAAGCCGGGTGCGCGATCGGCGGGCATGGACCAAGCGTAGCAAGCCGTCTGGAAAATCGGTCAAGCCGCCAGCACGAAGAAAATTCTCTCCAGTTCGGACTTCGTCCTGGCACCCGCGCCGCAACGTGCCAATTTGAGGACTAATCGATTACGCGGGCATCGCGCAATCGAATGAACCTTCCGGGCAGGACTCCAAAAGGCGCAACAATTCGCAGGTCTCAACCGGCCTGGGTAAATCCACAATTTCCGCTGAATTTCGTCGGCTGATAAACGCTGTGGTGGCGGACGCAATGATCATCGCATCTGGTTTGAATTCTTGGATGACATCGACGACCCGTATCGAATCGCCTTCGCAGCACACGGTATAGCCGTGCTCGGAAAGAACGACCTGCGATCCGCGTGCGCGGTGGGAATCCTCGCCGATGATCAAAACGCGATCTGCCTGATTTGCTTTCACCAGGAATTCAGTTCGGAAGGCGGACGAAATGAATCAGCGAAAGCAGTTTTTACGGGTAGAGGAAGATGCCGGTTGACCAGTTCCGTCGACAGTGGCGAAACCGTCAATTCGACCATCACCTCGCCGCGCTCGTTGTAGATAATTAACGGAATTTCGTCCGTGGCACGACGTTCGGCCTCTTCGTATGCCTCCTCAAAGGAATCGAATGATCGCCGCCAATCCCCACCGTCTTCAGCGAGGGTGAATTTGGAGTTCACGGCATCACACCAGAGCAACAATGGGCGACTGGCTTTGAACATAACGGCCCAATGTCGGGCATCGGCGGCTACGGGCAATCGGGGCACTTGCTGAGCCACTGATCAGGGTTCCCCCTGATGTCCGTGCAATACTCCGGATGACGACCATTTCCACTTCGCTCCGCACCCATCTAGCCAGTTGACTGGAAGGCATTCATGGTAATTGTCGATTTCCTATGGATCGCGCGCTCTCCACGCTTTTTTGCTCTGCTATCGTCGGGTTGGCCGAGGATGGTTCCACGATTAAATTCCTCTCGCCAGACCGGCGTTTTGCGCTGCGGATTACCGAGCCGGCTCAGGCGGACACTGTCGAGCGGAAGGTCGAACTGATCGAGAAGAACTCCGGCAAGGTGATGGTCGATCTCGGAGTCGCCTACCGCGCTCATCTCGCTGACACGGTTTTGGTGTGGTCGGGGGACTCAAAGTGGGCGGCCTACGGCACCCGCGAAGACCAGCAGGGAGAAGCCAGTATTTACTTTTGGAATGGCTCGGCTTTCGAGGAAGTGCCCTTGCCAGACAATCTGCCGGATCCGAATATTAAGTTTGGCAAGGGCGCAGGTGATGACGTGAAAAACTATGGAGGCGCGGTAAAGCCCTTAAGGTGGTTGAAGTCGGGGAAACTGGAACTATCAAACGACTTGATGATGCTTTCGCGAGCGGATGGTCGCAGTTATACGGGAGTGGTGCGGTTCACGATTGCCTTTGATGCACAGCATCACGCCTCCGTGCATACGCTCGGCAAGACGAAGACGCGCGTGGACGAATAGAAAGTGGAGGAAACAGGCGGCGCAAATCCTGACAGACCTTCTGGCATGCAGGTCTGTCGGCCCTCGCTGCTGCCGATGGCGCCGCCTCGCACTTGCGCCGCCGTTACTTCTTTAGAAGACGCCCTTTTCGCAGGTTGGGGATCCAGGAAATGGCAAACGCCCGAAATCGCAGATATTTCTCTGATTTCCGTTGACTCTCGCGGTGGCATGCACCACTAGCCGCCCGCCCGCCTGGCTGCCGCTTCGTCTCTTCCTGGCTTGCCCACCCTCAAACCACCCGACCCACATCCCCAGAATTGCAACACTCCCCGTCCCCATGAACATTCAAAAACTGCTCCCGTCGCTCATCGTTGCCATCAGCCTGCTTTACTCCGGGTCGTTATTCGCCAAGGAATTTAAACTTCCGAACGACGAGTTTGCCATCGCTTCCGTGGACATCCCGAAAAGCTGGAAGCCCGAAGCCGTCGAACACGGCGTGGAAGCTCAGACGGAAGATGGTTCCTTTTACCTCTCGATCGTCGCGGCGGGGACGGACAAGGGGGTAACGGCGGACATCGAGGCCACCAAGGACATGATCAAGGAGCACAAGGTCAAAATTGATGAATCGACCGAGAAGACGGGCAAAGGCAAAACCAATGGCTTTGATACCGAGAGCGTCACGATAAAGGGCAAAGACGAAGATGGCCCGTGCACCATCACCATCCTGCTCGTCTCAATCAAGGACAAGATGGTCGTCATCACCTATTGGTTTACCGACGCGGATCTGGACAAGCACCTCAAGGAAGTGGATGCGATCCAGAGCTCGCTAAAGGCAAGTTCTTAGGATTTCCGCCGGGTGAAGCTGCGGAAGCTGTAAGAGACTCTGAAATAAGTTGGGAAGGCCATTCCCTACTTATTTCACAGTCTCCAGGGCTTGAATGCCCTCTTAGCCGGTAAACCCGTGCGACCCCTGTCTCGAGGCATAGTCGCGCGCCACCTCCAGCAATCGCCGGTGGCGACTTGTCTCGAGCACGGCCGAGAATCGCGTGCCCAGACACGAACGACAGGAACCAGGAGAAGCTTGCGGGCGGGGAAACTCCACAAACTCTCCGCAACTCCGACACACCCAGGCGTCCGCAAGAAGCGATGGTTGCAGTGCCGAGAACGGGAGGGAATCGTCGAGTTTCATATCAGGCAGGGATCGCAACCGCGGTGGCCGCCGGATGTATCCTCTGTGTCAGGCATGGGTTACTCGACTTGCGGCGCGTCGGGTTCTCCGTCACCCAGCGGGTGCGAAGCAATCTCCACCCGTGGTTGGTCCCCTGAAAAATCAAATGTCTTCACGAGCATTTCGCTGCTTTGCGCACCGGTCGTCGGGAGGCTGAATTCCACGCTGACTCGCTCGCCTTCCACCCGGACCTTGTGGATATCGATGGCCCGAAATATTTCCTTCGGGAGAAGAGCGATTCGCTCCCGTTCCCCGACGACCTGCCACTTCTCCACGATGATCCTGCCGGCGAAAAAGACGTGCAGTTCGCTAAAAATCTCCAGGCCCGCTTCCTTGAGCGCCGTGGCGAAAACGAGCACCACCGCGACGTCGTTGTGTCCCGAGGGAATATTGATTTTTCGCGCCCATTTCTTCCGTTTGAGCAAATTCTTGAGGAACGCGGCCAGCTCCGGCGAAACTTCCCGGTCGACCAATGCTCTTTTCAGAGCCTCCTCATCGGGCTCAAAGATGACGATTCTGGTCGTGGATTTTTTCATGCTCGTTCGTGTGCTCAACGTGCATCTTCGACTTTTCCGGTTTGGAAGCGGCGTTTGGAGAAAGTCGGCCCTTAAAGTCGAAAAGCAATGGATTTCGCGCGGACCCGAGCGAAGCAAAAGGAAAATGGGCCGGGAAATAGGACCGCGTTACTCCTCCCCCGCCGCCCAGCGCAACGCCGCCAGCAGGTGATGCCGGCCAAACTCGCTGTTGAGCACCCGCGAGTCGTGGCCAATGGCCGTGTAGAAGAATCGGCCGCCCTGCGTCTCGCGCGTCCACGCCGCCGGATGATCCTTCCCCATCGGCTGGACTCCCATGACTTGAAACTTCTCACGCACGGCCTCGAACGTGGACTCGTCCAACCGCATGAGCACCTTCACGCCGGGTTGACCGGTCACGGCGCGGTCGTAGCAGAGCCATTCCTCGGTAATCCAGAATTCCGGCGCGAACGGCTGCACCGCCGGATGATTCACCGCCGCGGGATCGATCACGACCCGGGCGCGCGTGCGCACCGAATCTGCCGCGAAATCACACCCCACCAGGTCCGCGTACCAATCCCACGCGCCGTGATGCACCGCGGCCGCGTGGACGGAAACGATCCCGTGGCCCTGCCGGAACCAGGTGACAAGATCTTCCTTCTGCTGCGCGTTCAGGTCCTGCCCAAAATTGGTGGTGCTGTTAAGCACCAGGACCTGGTAGCGCATCAGGTCGTCGAGGTTGAATTTCTCCGGGTCGTCGGTCTGGTCGATGTTAATCCCGGTGTCCCAGCCAAAATGCAGGAACCAATGATTCGTCGCCGTGAGCGTCGGATGCACGTACCACGACGGCTTGCTATAAACCAGCACGTCGTCCAACCGCCGTGCCGGCTTGCTGTTGTCCTCTTGTTTGACAATCGATTCCGCGCTCATGACCTGTGGGATGTTGAATGTTGGGTATCGGATATTTGCCGGCAGTCCCGATCGCCGGCGCCTCACACGTCGCACCATGCCACCGCTTCGCGCAGTCCTTGATAGGAATCGCGCGTCGGTATGAATTCCTGCCCGACGTAGCCGGTGTATCCGATTTCCAGGAGCGCCTCCATGATGGGCGGATAGTTGATCTCCTGCTTGTTATCCAATTCTCCCCGGCCCGGATTGCCCGCCGTATGGATATGGCTGATGTAATCCTTGTACTGCCGCAGATGGCGAATGATATCACCGTCCTGGATCTGCACGTGATAAATGTCGAAAAGCAGCTTCAAACGCGGCGAGCCCACCTGCTTGATGATGTCGATGCAGTAATCGAGATGGTCGCCCTGATATCCCGGGTGTCCCTTCATCGGGTGGGTATCGTCTCGGG
>Ga0302326_10003363_pt1 | contig 37747 bp, 28 predicted proteins | sample Palsa_T0_3_FD_202264 | JGI IMG/M metagenome (GOLD analysis project Ga0302326, IMG submission 202264) | Peat permafrost microbial communities from Stordalen Mire near Abisko, Sweden - Palsa_T0_3 | ecosystem: Environmental > Terrestrial > Soil > Palsa > Peat permafrost | place: Sweden: Abisko... | reverse complement strand
AACGACGAGCGGGTGACCGTCTGGATTTGGTTCAGCCACGAATGGCCCACAACGCTGGTGCCATTTTTCGCCATAACCCTGTTGGCGGGCATCGTCGGCACGCTGCTGGTGCGGATGGTGTGGAGAACCTTTCGACAGATGCGCGAGATTTTCTCCCATAAGAAATCCCAGCAACTTCATCGTGATGTCGCCGACCTGAAATCGAAAGCCGAAATGATGCAAACCAAACCGATCTCTGATTCATCCACCGCCACATCGGCGAAGTTGTAAACATGCCAGGCTCAATCGCCATTGTGGATTATGGGATGGGGAACCTGCGTTCCGTGCAGAAGGGGTTCGCCGAGGTGGGAAGTTCCGCCGAGATCATCACGCGGCCGGAGGAGATCGATCGTTTTGACAAACTGATTCTGCCGGGCATTGGGGCGTTTAAGGATGCGATTGCGGTGCTACGGCAACGAAAACTCGATGAGGCCGTCATCCGCCACATCAACCGTGGCAAGCCATTCCTGGGGATTTGCCTGGGGCTGCAATTGCTGTTCGATGTCGATTACGAGGAAGGCGAGCATCGGGGGCTTGGGGTGATCGCCGGCAAATGTGTCCGGTTTGATCTGGACACCACAATGGGCCTGAAAGTTCCGCACATGGGATGGAACCAATTGCGATTGGAGAATCCCTCGCCGCTGTATCGAGATTTGTCGGAGGGCTGCAGCGTCTATTTCGTGCACAGCTATCACGTGGTCCCGGAGGATGAATCCGTTATCGCCACCACGACCGATTATGGCCGGCCGTTCGTGAGCAGCATCCGCCGGGATAACGTGATGGCGACGCAATTCCATCCGGAGAAAAGCCAGAAGATCGGTTTGAAGATGCTGGCCAACTTCGCTGCGCTTTGAAATGCAAATGCGGATTGACCGCCAAGACGCCAAGGTAGGAAAATACGCCAAGGGGAAAAGAGATTTGATTGCTGCATTTTAAACCCGAATTCTGATTTCTTGGCGTATTTTCTTCCCTTGGCGTCTTGGCGTCTTGGCGGTCCATCCGCATTTTTTCTTCATGTCCTGGACTCGGTCGGTCCGATAAGAATTGTGGCCCGGGCAATATCGCGCGGGAGAATGCAAGGAGACGATTATGTTCAAAACCACGATTGCCATTGGGGTCGCCGCCGCGATTCTGGTCCTCTCGGCCATTCCGACTTCGGCCCAGGTGGTCACCAGCACCAAGAAATTGGCCAAGCATCCCACGCATCATTTGATCCATCACAAAAAGCTGGTGCATAGGAAGAAGCTGGTCCACAAGAAGACCGCGGCTCACTCGCTGTCGCATGTGAAGAAGACCACCGCCTCGGCATCGGAGCATCCGTTGGTTCACGTCACCAAGATGCCGCCGATGATTGATGACATTCATACCTGATCCACGGGATCGGGGATTTCGGAAACCGAAGCGGCGCATTGCGTCGCTTCTTTTTTTTTGAATTCACTCGGTGGGGTTCAGGATCGCATCGTCGATCTGCCAATGTTCGCTGCGCTGAATGAAATGGACTCGTTCGCCCATCGCGTGTCGGCCGAGCGTGGCTTCGATGTAGACCGCGCGATCGGTCGCTGATTCCGGGCCGATGGGCTCAAGAACCAGCGTGGCATTCTGATCCTTCAGCGCGGGAGGCAAATTTACTGTCACCGATTGATCAACGGACCAGGAAGATTGCAAACGAAATTGGCTGATTTGCGCGCCGGCCAGCAGAAGCTCTCGAAGTTGCGCATCTACCGCGGCGGGGCGGGTGCGACGGGCGTCGCCGGCGACCATCATGCCGGCCGCGCCCAAAACCACCGAGGCCATGCCCAGCGCCACCAGCGCCATGAGCATCACACTGCCGGAATATCGGCTCTTTCGTTTCATTGAGAGGCCCTCGCTGAAATCAGCACCTGGCTGACCAGCCGCATTTCCTGTTCGTCATCGTGGATCACAAGGCCCGTGGAATCCGATGCGAATCGCCAACCGGCGGCGATGGAGTCCCATCGCTCGGTCGCGCCGTTGGCATCGGATCGGATCAGTGAGCCGGTTGGATCGATGCTCCAGGAAATTTGCGTTGAGCCAATCGTTAATTTCGCACTTGTGTCATCGGACTGAATCGCGCTGCTATGCCAGACATCCTGTCGCAGATGGAAAATGGCGGAATCAATTCGGCTGTTGGTTTGCGCGGCTTGTTCAGAACGCGTGGCAACGACGAGGGTGGAATGGATAAGCTCCACGGCAATTCCGCCGCCCAAGAAAATGATCGGGATCGCGATCATCACCTCCATCAGCCAGAAACCGCGGCGAACCATTCGACGTTTGGCCCCCACCCCTGCCCTCCCCCGGAGTACCGGAGGAGGGGGAAAATTGGTTGATCGCGTCATCGGTTTTCCTCCGGGACAAGGCCGATGACATCGGCGGGTCGGCCGTTGAGATTCGCGCTGGATTGCATCCAGGTTGCGCCGGGCAATTCGGGCGCATCCTGCAATTTCTTGATGGAAACTTCCGGCGGATTCGGAACGGATTGGCCGGATTCCAGAAGGATCAGTGCCGATTCAGCCGAGCGACTGGCGTCGCGGGAATCGCTCAGATGGATCAGCGCGCGGCGTTGGCTTTCGGCGGTCAGTGAAATCGCGATGGCCAGAATCCCCAGCATCGCCAGGCCCATCAGGGCCTCGAGCAACATGATCCCGCGATGGCGTATGTTGGGTCGTCTCATCAGAATCCCGTCTTGTAGTGGGCGGCGGCAATATCGCACAGCGCCATGCATTGGAAAATCGCCAGCCCAAGCATCGCCACCGCGCCGGCCATGACCAGCACGAGAATGGGGATGTACAGGGATCGGAGTAACGCGCGCGTGGCCGCCAGACGAGTTTCGTAATGTTTGGCGAGAAAACTCAGGGTGGCGGCGAGGGCATCCGAACCGGCGGCGGCGGGCAAAAGGCCCACGAGCAGGGCCGGCATTCCGGCTTCTTTGGCCGCCAGCGGCAGCGGCGTGCCTTGTGTGATCTTCGACGCCCAAGTGCGCAGCCGGCGCGAGAGATATCCATACCCCTGTGCCTCGGCCGCCTGATACAGGGCGGCGTCCAGCGGAAGCCGAGCATCGAGCGCATCGGCGAGAAAATCAAAACTCTCGGCCAGCGCGCGATCGCGGACGAACGCGCCGAGCAATGGGATTTTCACTGCCACTTCCTGACCGAGCCGGGCCCATCGCCGGAAGATTTCACGGCGTCGAAGAAACGGCCAAAGTGGACGCATCAGCCAGAAGAGAAGACCCGACGACACCACCACGGCCGATCCGATCATCAATACGGGCATGAGGATCATGGTGGCGTAGGTCAGGGACGCCGGCGGTGTCACGTGGAAATCTGACAATATCGACTGGAATTTCGGGACCACGGCAACCCAGATGATTTGCGCCACGCAGAGCAGCACGGTCAGGTAGATCAGAAAATAATCGCCATAAAAGATGGCTCCTTCGCGCTCCTCGGAGGTTGCTGGCCGGGCACTGCGGGCCGCGCGAGAGAGGGCGTGATCGAGTCGGCCGATGTTCTCGGCGGCGGCGAGGCGGGGGATGAGTGTCGTTTCCACCCCGGGCATTACTGGCCGCAGGGCGTCATGGACGGTCTGGCCGGTTTCGAGACCGCTGGCTAAATCCATTAGATTCGCGCGGAGCGCGCCGTCTTCGCTGAGGGCCGCGGCCGTCATCATGCGCGGGAGGGGCAAGTTCAATCGCACGGCCTGGTCGAGATATTCCAGGATAATTTGCCGGCGGCGGCGATGCAGCATGTTCATGACCTGGATCGGCACGATCAATAGGATGCCGAGGATCATCAGAAGGATTGCGACAGGTCCGGTGTCATCGGGATCAGCCACAACGCATTCGACCAACGTGACGAGAATTAGAAAGCAGACCAGCGCGATCAGGATGAGGCGCGCCGCTCCCATGAGAATCATCCGTACTGTTTGCCTGCCTGGATTGTCGGTCAAGCCGAAATCTTCGGAAAGATGCAGAACCATGGTCGCCATTCCAAAGAGCAGCGCCAGCCCGACTAGCGAAACGATGAACGCCATTTCCGGCAAGTCGACGGCGACTGCCGCGACCACGACCCACATGCACAGCGCTTCGCCGATCGCCAGCACGAGCACGGCGGAAATGTTGAGGATGCGATGCGTCGGACGGTTCTCGGCCATGTTGTCAGTGCCGGTGAAAGGACATTGGGGAAGATATCGAAGAGATCAGGCTGATGATGGGGGCGATCATTGCCGTGATGACGATCCCGATCAGGAATCCCATGAGAATCAGCAGCAGCGGCGAGAGAATGGCGGGGATGGCGGCCACGCGCACCTCGGCTTGTTGGCGATACATTTGACCCAGCGTTCGCAGCGACGGGGCCAGATCGTTGCGCTGCGATGCCAGGTCGATTGCGGCCGCGATGGTGACGGGGAGGATTTTCCCCGGTGGAATCGAGGCCAGCGGCTGGCCGGCGGAGATTGCCTGGGCCATCGCTTCTCCATCGCGGCGGATGGCGGGGGATTCAATCGTGTCATCAGCGAGGGCAATCGAATCCGGCAAATCCATTCCCGCTTCGATTCCCACCGCCACCGCATCGCACCAGCGAGCGATCAGGCTTTTTTTCAGGACTCCTGCAAACGGCGGCAGATATCGCAAGATCGCCTGCCCCAGCGGCGAACCGCGACCGATGGATACTACAAACATTCCGATCAGAATCAGAATGAGCGCCATCAAGCCGGCAAAAATCCAAATGTTGTTGTAAAGCAAATCGCTCACGCCCAGCAGCAACTGAGTGATGAACGGCAATTCCATGTGGAAGTCGGCGTAAATCTGGTGGAACTGCGGGATTACGCCGAGAAAAACGAACGCCATGACGGCCATGAACGTGAGCAATACGATGAGCGGATAAGTCAGCGTGCGGACCAGGGCGGCTTGCAGCGATCGCACCATGGCCATGTGCCGGCCGAGATTCAGTAGTACGGATGAGAGATTTCCCGCGCGGGTTCCGGCATCGACGAGCCGGGCGAAGAGCGGGGGAAATTGCTGTTTGCGCGATTCCACCGCCTGGGCGAGCGTGCGGCCCTTCTGCAAATCATCCGCGATCTGTTCGATGGTGCGTTTGAGCTGGCCGCGGCGAAGTTCCTGGGCGACCAATCCGAGACCCTGTTCCAGCGGCAAACCGGCGGCGGCGAGTTGGGCGAGTTGCTGGTTGAAGGTGATGAAATCCTCGCCGGCCATCGCCCGCGCGCGCGGCCGGCCAGCGGGGGCGATTTCGGAGACGAACAGATGCAGGGATTCCAGCTTTTGTCGAGCTTCCGTTGAATTCGATGCGTCGATGGTGCCGGACAGCGAGTGCCCATCGGGAGTGCGGGCGGAATAGGTGAATTCGAGGATGGCGTTTGGTTGAGTCATGTGATTTTGATGTCGTTCAAAGCCCCGCATGTACATGCGGGGGTGCTGCAAAACCCCCACGCCCCGGGGCTACCTTCCCAGCACATTTCGCATCAGATTCATTCGGGTTTGATCGAGGCCTTCGATATTCATCACGCCCTGCTGTTGATGTTGTTGCAGCTCTGGATCGTTACTGCGTGGGGAACTATGCAGACTCGGCAACGACCACGCGCCGGTCAGGAATTGCAGGGCGATCATCGCGCCGATCATGCCGGATAATACGAGCGGCAGTTGCGAGTGCATGATGGCAGAGAAGAATCGAGCCGGGGCGGATTTCATGGGAATACGAGACATGCTTGCAGCGCGTCCCAGCCCCGTCGCCCCCCCCTTGGCAGCGACGGAAGCTGTGGACGCGCCCACCCCCGAACCGCCGACCATGGTGATCTTTCCCAATTCCCTCAGCAGACTGGCCGGAGCCTGGCGCGCCGACACATGGAGAAACAGCGCGGCCAAAGTCGCGGGCAATGCGTAAATTCCCTTCAGCCTCAGCCGCTGGCGAAGTTCTTCCAATCCCTGGCGAACTCTTCGAGAGATCGTTGCGGGGGATTGTTCGCAGTCGGTTGCCAGTTGCGCCTGGGATTGGCCGAGCAGAAAATGCCGGACTAAAAGCGATCGCAACTCATCGGGAAGTTCTGACATCGCCTGATCCACCGCGGGGGACAATTCGGCCCATGTGGAAGCCTCGCGGTTGCAGTCGCGGGTGTAAACAATTTCGCGCCGGCGACGGGCGCTGTCGCTTCGCAATGCGTCGAGTGCCAGATGGGTGGCGGTTCGATGCAGCCATGCACCGACATTGTGGTTCACATCATGGGGCCGGGACATGAGGCGGAAAAATGCTTCCTGGCAAACATCCTCAGCTCGGGCGGAATCGCCCAGGACGCGCAGGCAGGTGGCGTATACAAAGCTGGCGTAACGCTCAACGAGCTTGGCGAAGGAATCAGTGTCGTTGAAATCCGCATAGCAGTGGAGCAAATCCAGATCGGGATCGCCGGTGAGTTGGCCGAGCCGGCCATTTGGTCGCTGGCCTCTGGAAGTTTTCACCGAACCGCTTGGCATTTGTGCTTCCACATGTATTGACGGAGGCGAATGTCTGATCTTTCATTCAATATCGGCCGGGACATCAATCACGCGGTGAAGTTCCGCTTGATCCGTAACTCCTTTATCCAAAAGGGCTTGTCCGATATCGGCGAGTGGCCGAAAGCCGGGCTGAACGCAATAGATTTTTCGCAATGTATCGCTGTCGGCGTGCTGCAGGATGGCTTTGCGCATGGGACCGTCCATGAGGACGATTTCGGCCAATGGGATTCGCCCATGATATTGGCCGTCTGGTTCCCTTCGCCGAATGAGCCGTTGCGACACGATGCCCCAAAGGCTGCTGGAAAGTTGGTATGGCTCGATACCCATTTCCAGAAGTCGGCTGATCGCCCCACCGCAAGTCGCGGCATGCAATGTGGTGATGAGCCGATGGCCGGAAAGGGCCGCCTGAACGGCCAGGGTTGCGGTGGCGGCGTCACGAATTTCGCCGAGCATTAGAACCTGGGGATCCTGGCGAAGAATGCTGCGCAGGGCGCGCTCGTAGGTGAGTTGGCCGAAGGGAGAAACTTCAATTTGCGTGACACCGGCGAGATGGCGCTCGACCGGATCTTCCAATGCTATGACGCTGATGCCGGCGCCGGCTTGGACGATCTGGCTGAGCAGTGCGTAGATCGTGGTGGTTTTTCCGGAGCCGGCCGGGCCGACGAGGATAAGCATTCCCGAATCCGCCGCGGCGAATTTTTTCAGGCCGGCAACCACGGGATCGGGCAAATCCAATTCGTCGAGCACGGCTGCCTGGAGTTGATCGGCCGGAAGCCGCACGGCGGCGCGCAGGCCTTGAACGGTGGGCATCACAGCAAGGCGCAATTCGATTCCGGTATCGGATTGCGCGGCGTGAAAAGTGACGCGTCCCTCCTGGGGGACATCGAGGCGATAAGTGAGCAGCTTGGCCATCACCATGAGCCGCGCGACGGCCGCGCGACCGGAGACGGTGTCGAGTTGCCGCTGGATTTGCAGCAATCCATCGACGCGGAAACGCAGATCGTAGCCTCCTGCTGTCGGCTCGAAATGCACATCCGATGCCCGCCGGCGTAGTGCGTCGGCCAACACCTGATCGACCAGCGGCCGAATGTCGGGCACAGCGGCGGTATCGGTTGGCATGAAGGAAGTTTACCACAAAAGCGGCCGGAATTACGGCAAATATCGAATCACATGGCCGAACCTGAGGCGGGAACACCAAAGGGGCCGGGGCCGGCGGAGCTGCGGGCGCGGACCCAGTAATAATAGAGTTGCCCGGAGACGGCGGTGGTGTCGTTGTAGCTCAGGGCGATCAGGGGGCCGGCGATTTTGGTAGCGGTGGTGATGTCGTCGGTGGTGCTGCGGAAGATTTGATAGATGAGGGCATCCGGCACGGCATTCCAGGTAATTTGCACTTCGCCGGTAAGGCCGGTGGTGGCGGCGACTGCAGCCGGCGCGGCCAGGGGGACGAAGCCGTCGGCGGCGGTTCCGTTGAACAAGCCGATGCCTGATGGATTTCGTGCTCGCACCCAATAGTAATAGAGGACACCCGGCGTGGCGGTCGTGTCGTCGAAGTATGTGTTCGTGAGCGGCGCGGCGATTACCGTGGCCTGGGTGACATCATCGATCGTGCCGCGGAAGAGTTGGTAAACCGATGCACCCAGCACGGCATCCCAGGTGATTTGCACGTGCAGCGGAAATGTGCCCTGACTCACCTGAATATTCGCCGGCGCCGCCAGCGGCACAAAACCGCTGACCGGGGTGGGAGGGCCAAAACCAATTCCCACCGGATTGCGGGCAACAACCCAATAGTAATAGGTCTGGCCGGGGAGGGCGGTGAAGTCATCGTAGGTTGTGGATGTCACGCCTCCGGCGATTTTCATATCGTCCGCAACATTGTCGGTGGAGCTGCGGAAAATCTGATAGGACGTTGCGCCAGGGACGGCGGTCCAATTTAGTTGAATCTCGTCGAAAAAAGTTCCTTGCGATGCGGTGATGTTTGTCGGTGGGGTCAGAGCGGCGAAACCTCTGGCGGCCCCGCTGAAGGCGCTGAGGTTGCCGGAGGAATCCTTGTATCGAACCCAGTAATAATAATCCTGCCCCGAAATCACGCTGGGGTCATCGAACGTGGTTGTCGTCAACAGCGAAGCGATTCTGGCTGAAGTATCAATGTTGTCAGTGGTGCTGCGGAAAACTTGATACGTAACGGCACTGGCGTTGGCGTTCCAGTTGAGTTGAATCTGATTGTCGAACGTGCCGTCGCTGGCGGTCACTCCGGTTGTTACCGGCGTGCTGGAATAGAGCACGCTGACCAGATCGTCGATGATGTCCACGTCGATGATATCGGGCAGGCCGTCGTCATTGAGATCGGCGGTGGTCACATCATACGGCCGGCTGGCGGAGGCGAATTGCTGGTAGGAATACGATTCGTTCCCGTTGCTCATCAGCACGGTGATGATTCCGGTGCTGGTGTTGCCCAGGTCGCCGACGATGATGTCGTCATACCGCCCGTTATCCAGATCAGCGGTGGTCACATCGTAGGGGAAAAGCCCGCCTGGATAGGCGATCTGGTTGGCGAAGGTGCCGTCGCCGTTGCCGTAGAGAACACTGACGGTGTTGTCGGCCTCGTTGGTGGTGACGATGTCGAGTTTCCCATTGCCGAGGAAATCACCGACGGCGACATCGGTGGGTTCATCGCCGACCGGGTAAATTTTTTGTGGCGCGAATGTACCGTTGCCGTTATTCATCAACACGCTGACGGTGTCGTCTGAGAAATTGGAGGTGACGATGTCGGGGTATCCGTCGCCGTTGAGATCGGCAATCGCCATCCCAAGGGGCAGACTACCGACGGGGTAAAGAACAGGGGTCTGGAAGGTTCCATTGCCGTTGTTCATCAGGACGGCGATGGTGTTGTTGCCGCGGTCGAGCGTGATGATGTCCGGCAATCCGTTGTCGCTGAGATCGGCGAGGGCGACTTTCCAGGGCTGATCGCCGCTGACGTAGGCGGTTCCCAACTGGAACGTGCCGTTGCCATTGCCGAAAAGAACGTCGACATCGTTGTCATCGAGATTGGCGACGACGATATCGGGAATTCCATCGCCGTTGACATCGCCTATGGCGGCGCTGGAAGGGAAATCGCCGACGACATAGGGAACCTCGGCCTGGAAGGTTCCATCGCCGTTGCCAAGGATCACGCTGATGGTGGTGTCGTTGGAGTTGGCGGTGACGATGTCTTCGATGCCGTTATTACTGAGATCGGCAACGGCGAGGCCATGCGGCTCGCTGCCGGTGGCGTAAACCTGATAGGGCAAAAAGCTGACGTTGGCTGCCAGAAGAACCCTCGCCTCCAGCGGCTGAACCTCGTAACAGGGAAAGGCGGCGTACGTCATGCGAGGGACGAAGAATAAGTGGCCGGATGCGGGGAATCAAACGCGGGGTCGGCGGGAATGCGATAATTTGACAATCCCGGTCACCTTGCCCCCTTCGGCGAATCTGCTATATTTCCCGCCCCTTGCAGCGGAGTAGTAGTTATGGCTCTTGATCTTAAACCCGGTGCCAACATCCGGATCACTGTCAGCAAAACCATCACGCGGGCGGCGGCTCGCAAAACGATTGAGCGATTGTTCATCAAGGACAAGTCGATCACCAAGCCGCTGGACCGGCGAAGCCGGAATTTTATCCCATTGCCCAAACGGCGCGGCGGGCAGATCTGGACCAAACGGCCTAATAAGATTCATCCGTCTTTGGAGCGAGGCGCTTCGGCTACCGTCAGGACTACCCCTCAAAGCATTCGTGATTTGAACAGCGTTGCGGATTTCGTTGAAGTGAAGCCGGCGTAAGAAAAATGCGGATTAACCGCCAAGGCGCCAAGACGCCAAGGTAGGAAAATACGCCAAGGGGGAAAATGTATATTCAAAACGCCCTCACCATTTCGGGTATTGAGAATCGAAACTGTGACGAAATTCAAATTTGAAAATGAAATTCTTGGCGTATTTTCTTCCTTGGCGTTCTTGGCGTCTTGGCGGTTCATCCGAATTGAATTTTATTAGAAAAGCCGGCGCGGATTTTTTCACCAGGCCTACTATTCATTCCGCCAGCGCGTGTAATTCTCCATCGCCATTTCCACAGCCGCGTCGATCGAGGCGGCGTCGAATGTGGAATAGTTCTCGCTCATCAGGCGCATGCGCTCGTTCATGCGAAGCTCCTGGAGTTGATCGTTTTCCAGTTTCTGATGGATCGCATCCTGCACCTTTTCATCCTCGAACGGATCCACCCCGCCCTTTCGCAGGTTGACCAGCTTTACGACGTACAATCCATCATGATCTTCGATCACATCGCTAACCTGGCCTGGCGATAATTTCCAGATGGCCGCCTCGACATTTTGAAGGGCAAAGCTGTTGGGCTCGATGGTCAGCATCGACCTTAGAGCGCTGTTCTTGTTGTATTGAACAAGCTGGGCGACGTCCTCACCGGCGATGGCGCGGCGACGGAAATCCTGAATGTTCTTCATCGCCTGGTCCTCACCCAAATCGCCCGGGTCCGCCGAGAGAATGTACACATCCGCCTGCGTCGGTGTGCTGAATTCGCTAGCGCGGTGCTGGTCGTAATATTTCCGCTCATCGTCGGCCGTGACATGCACCAGCGGATCGATTTTTTTCTGGTAGTAAAGAAGCTGGAGATAGTGTCGATGCTCATCCTCCACTTGCTCGTCCAAATCTTCCCCGCTTTCCAATGCGCGCTGCCGCGCGATCGTCAATGATCCGCCGGCCTCCTGAATCTTCGACATATAAAATTGCTGAGTGAGATGTTCGGCCACTTGCTTGTCCTTGTCATCCAGCGCCTGATCAGCGGCGGCGACTTCCAGTTCATCCGCTATCTGTTCATTGGTGGTTTTCAAAAGGAGATCATGCACGACGATTGGAAACTGGTCGATGCTGTAGTTTTTGGCATCTTCGCGAAGCAACGCTGCGTCGATCCTGAGAATTTTGTTGGCGTAAATCGGCCGGCCATTCACCTCGGCAACGACCGAGCCTAGTTCCATGTAACCCCCCGGGGACATTTCCGGCTCCGTCGAGGCCTCGGTGGATTGGAGCGTGGTTGTGGCTTCTGACGGGCCAGTCGTCGGCTGGGTGGTGGCAAGTGGTGAAGGAATCGCCTCCTGTACCGCTTCGGAGATGGCGGTTGGGGCGCCTGAACCGGCAGGCGGCGGGGATGGAGGCTTGGCTTGCATATCCTTGCCGACCACCTGGCCGGGCTGGTCGGTCACGGATAGCGGGGCTTCCCCAACCTGGTGCCGATTGTAAAAATCGCTCGTGGAAATCGGCGTTGGACCCGTGGAAACGCCGCATCCGCAGAGCGATGCCGCCAACAAACATGCGATTCCCAGCCAATTCGGACGCCAATTTAAGCCCATTGGGCCACCTTCATTCACCCCATGATATTAGGCGATTTTGCCGTTTACGATAGCCCGCAAAATGCCTTCGGCGGGTCGGTTCCATACATCCCCCCAACAATAAAATGATTATTGGTCTGTCATGTACTTACACGAGAATTGAAATTCATCTCTCGCTAGATTAGTTTTTGGTTTGGCGTTGGCTGCCCAGGGCAGCTGTTGTTGCACTCTTTTAACAGGCGGAGCAATCATGAGATTTGTACGAGGGTTGGCCGGCGTGGCTGCGGTCATGCTGTCCGTTGGGGTTGTCGCTTGGGCACAAGAGGTAAAACCGTACACTCCCAACACTCCCAGCAATACGCCGCCACCGCCGCCGAACCCCGAACCCACGCCAACGCCAACTCCGGCCCCGGCTGCTCCCGAAAATGAAAACCCTGAAGCTCCCGCCGCCCCCGGCGCTGAAACCGCGCCGCCCACCGAAGGCGCGCTCATGCAGGGCCTGGACAAAGTCGGCGTCGGCAATCGCATGGAGAGCTGGGGCCTGAATGTTTACGGATATGTCGAAGGCGGATATCTGTACGACCTTACCAATGCGCACGATCTCTCGCCCGCCAAGACCGCGCCCGCCGATGACATCTTCTTCGCCGGGCCATACAAAAATACGTTCGATCTGGATCAAGCCAATCTCACCATCGAACGTCTGATTGATCCCACCAAGGGAAATTGGGACTTCGGATTCCACATTGAAGGTCTTTACGGTCGAGATGCTTACTTCACTCACTCCGACGGTATTCTCGACAACAACAACAAAGAGGGCGGCCTCCACGGACCGTTCGATCAGCCTGATCTGCTGCAAGCTTATCTCGATGTCAACATCCCCGTTGGAACCGGCTTAGACCTGCGCGTCGGAAAGTTCACCGATTTGCTCGGACTCGAGCAGATCAATCCAACCGAAAACATTTTCTACACCCACAGCTACGCATTCACCTACGGAATGCCCTTCACCGAGACCGGCGTTCTGGGCATTTATAAATTCACCAACGATGAAACCCATGAGAATGTTACGCTGACCGCCGGCACAACCCGCGGGTGGAATCAATCTTCGCTGGATAACAACGGCGACCCCGACGGCGTCTTCCGCATCGATTACAACGTCGGCAGCATCACGTTGGATGGCGGCATCATTGTCGGCCCAGAGGGCAATCTTCCCTACGGCCCGCCGGACAATAGCCATTGGTGGTTTGTTCCCGATGTCGCCATCACCTGGAAAGCCTCGGATGATCTGACTATTGCCGCCAACTTCCTCTACGGCAACGCCCAGAATCCGATCCAATGGCTTTCCGCGGCGATCTATGCCCAGTACCAGATCGACCCCATGTTTGCCGTGACCGGACGGGCGGAAGTCTATTTTGATAAAAATGGCATCACCACCGGCATTGGTGGCGGTGACGTGGATTACTCCGAAGTCACCGTCGGCCTGCCGATCACGCCATTTCCAAATACCAACATCCTCAACGCCCTGACGATTCGCCCGGAAGTCCGTGCTGATTTTGCCAACGTGCACGTGCTGGACCTGACGCACGATTCGGAACTCACCGGAGCGGTCGATTTTGTCATGAAATTCTGAGGATGTTTCGCGGCCAATGTTTCGCGGCAAAGGAATTGTTGGAGAACCGAACGAGGGAAGTTATGATGCTCCGTGGGCTTGGCCCGGCGAATATTTAGCAAGCCGGCCGCTTTGCGGGTAAAAGGTGTGGCGACGTAGTTCCTGAGGAGGTAGCGGCGTCCGCTGATTTGTGGCTTGGCGTCGAATATGTTTGAGGAGACGTTGTATGCGTAGCGCAAATGACCGCCGGTCGAGGGTTCTTCGCAAAGCTTGTCATTCGATCATCGAGGCGATGGAAGCACGAATTCTGCTTTCCGCATTGCCCAATCCGCCCGTGCCCGTCCCGCCGTTACCGCAGGGCACGGAACCATTGATTGGTGTGGTCGGAAGCCCTTTGTCTCTCTCTCCGCAAATGATGCGGACTCTTTATGGCTTGAACGACATTTATTATGAGTACGGCAACACAGTGGTGCCAGCCGACGGCCGGGGTCAGACCATCGCAATTGTGGACGCTTACGGTTCACCCTCCATCATCAACGACGTGGTTGCGTTCGATAGCCACTGGGGACTCGGTAATGCCGACTCCAATGGCAATTTCTTCCTGACCGTACAGCCGTTGGCAGCCAACGAAGACACAATCACCGAGCCAGCATCTGACATCAACGGCTGGGGTGTAGAAACTTCACTGGACGTGGAATGGGCGCACGTGATAGCGCCAGAGGCTCATATTCTCCTAATCGAAGCCCCGTCCGACAGCTTGCTCGATCTAGTACACGCAGACGTATACGCGGCGGAGCAGGCAGATGTGTCCGTAGTTTCCAATAGTTGGGGTCTGGATGACGCCAGCCCGACGTTTGAAGGCGAGACGGCTCGATTCGATGGATTCTTTTCCACGCCTGTCGGACACAATCCTGTTGCATTCTTCGCATCCTCCGGGGACACGGCCAACGAGTTGAACTTCCCCGCGTCGTCCGACAATGTTGTTCCAATTGGCGGTGCCACGGTTAACGTGAACCTTGACGGCACCGACACAAGCATGGGGGCTTGGGGCGACAGTTCCGGCGGCCAAGTTCCGTACAATCCGAGCTACCACGAGCCAATCGTTTCGCTTGATGCAGACCCCCTAACCGGCGTTTGGGTTTACGACTCTACCGACACGACTGTTCCCACCCAGCCCGGAGCGCCTGGTTGGATATACGAACTTGGCGGCACCAGCCTCTCTTGCCCCATGTTTGCCGCATATTTCTCTACCGTTCAACAAGGTCTGGTCCTCGAGAATAACGGCAACATGATGGCCACGATCGGCAGTAGCACCAACTATGATGGAAGCACGGTTTTCGGCGACCTCATACTTGCCGGAGAGTCTTCTCCAATCTACTTCCAACAAGTCGAAGGCAACGAGCCGAAGTATCCACTTTGGGGCCTCGGCAAAAACCCGGCAATCCCGGATTACACCAAGCTTCCGAACAATGACAACACTGGCTTTGGATCGCTTTCAGGGATCGAAACAGATAATGGCTGGTCTTATACGCACAACGTGACTGACCTTTTTATTTCCGACCAATCCCCAGATTTACTGGACTACACAGAGAATGCCAATGGGACGGTGACCACAGAAGGAATAGGTGTCGCCAATACCACTGCCGCTGGAATTACCTTTCCGCGGGGCTTCGCCAACAGCAACGGCGTGGTGGTTTCGGCGTCGGATTTGCCATACATTATTTTCACGGAAAATCCTGACAATTCGGAAGCTGGACAGACCTTGTCGACGTTCGAGGTGCAAGTTGACAATCCGGGTGGCGCGGTCGATAGTTCCTACAACGATCCCATCATCATCAGCTACCCTGAAGGCCAAATCTCGGGAACATTAACGGTTGATGCAGTCGATGGTGTCGCCACCTTCAGCGACGTCACGATCAGTTCCATCGCCGGCAATGCCGCTCTTACCGCCACCGGAACAGACGTCATTGAAGGCCTTTCAGGACAATTTGATGTTACCCCTGCGGCGGCAACGCATATTGCCATCGTCACCCAACCCGGGAATGTTTATCAATATTTCAGTGTCGGCCCCATCGTTGCCGATATCGAAGATGTTTACGACAACGTCGTGTACACCGACAATTCAAGTGTCCAAATTAGCGTTGCCAGCGGGCCGGGAAATTTCACCGGACCCAAAACCGCTAAGGTCGTTGGCGGTGTCGCGACTATCAGCGGAGAGTCTTTCAATATTCCCGGAACCTACACTCTGGAAATCAGCGATCCCAGCGATGGTATCACTAGCGCCACCACTGCCACTTTCGCCGTGGTGGGGGTACCGGTCGTCCGTCGATTCCTCTTCAACGGCGTTGCGATCAGTTCACCGATCATCCTCGTGCAGCAGCAGCGCGATTCCGTGACCCTCGCCGGTAGCGGAGTTCCCGCCACCCCTGCCAATGTGCTGGCGGACAGCGATTCAGGATATACCCCAAGCGCGATTGCTGCGACCTCGTCCAGCACCAGCGCTGCCGCCGATACCTCAAGCGCCTCCAGCGACGATTCCTCTCTGCTGGATAATGCCGCTGCGAGTAATCTGCGAAACAATGACGTGATCAGTAGCGTGCTCGAAGGCAACTAATGCGGCTTTACAATTTCTCTGCGATCTGCACCGCGTTGGTCGCTGCCCCTTTGCGGATTTGATCCCCACTCACAAACAGATCGATCCCGCGGCCATCTTCCCGGCTGATGTCCTGGCGAATCCGGCCCACCAGCACATCGTCCTGTCCGCTGGCCTCCAGCGGCATGGGAAAATAATTTTTCTCCCGATCGTCCACGATCCGGACCCCCGGCGCTTTGGACAGAATCTCCCGCACCTGGGCCGGCGTCATCGGCCGCTCGAATTCCAGATTGATCGCCTCGCTGTGCGCCCGTGGGATCGGCACGCGCACGCAGGTGGCCGTTACCATCATCCGCGGCTCGCCGAAAATCTTGCGCGTCTCGTTGACCATCTTGTTCTCTTCCTCGTTGTAGCCGTTCTCCGAGATTTTGGAGTTGTGGCTGAAGAGATTGTGGACGATCTGATGGGGGAAGAGTGATTTCTCGATTTTGCCGCCGGCGGCATGGGCGCGAATCTGCTGATCCAGTTCGTACAGCCCCGCCGCTCCAGCGCCGCTGACGGCTTGGTAAGTGCTGACCACGATCCGCCGCACGCGGTTGGCCTTGTGCAGCGGCCAGACCGGAACATTCATGATGATCGTGCTGCAATTGGGGTTGGCGATCAGCCCGGTATTTTTCTGAATCTGCTCGGGATTCACCTCCGGTACCACCAGCGGAATGCCCTCTTTCATGCGGAACGCCGATGTGTTGTCGATCACGATGGCTCCCGCCGCCACCGCCACCGGCGCGAATTCCTTGCTGATGCTCCCGCCCGCGGAAAAGAACGCGATCTCGATTCCCTTGAAGCTGTTCTTGGTGAGTTCCTCAACGGTGTGTTTCGCGCCAGTAAATTCAATTTGTTTCCCCGCGCTTCGCGCGCTGGCCAGAAGCCTCAGCGACTTGATCGGGAAATTGCGATCCGCCAGGACGGTAAGGAATTCCTGCCCCACCGCCCCGGTCGCCCCGACAATGGCTACGTTATACGACATCGCCAAATGCTCCGACAAAATCGGCCACAGAACCGTTCTGTGGCCTTTCAAACGACTCCGAACCAGATTTTATTATCGGCTAATCGAGCGACGATTTCAAGATCGGCTTTATCGTCATCTTCGCCGCTTGTGCCGCCGGGTGATGGGGATCTTGCTACCGATTGTGCGCGGCGGAAGCGCTACCGGCGTCACCGGCGTGCCTGGAGTTACCGCGCCGCTTGAGCCGCCTGAGGCCCCGTACGGCCGCTCAAATCGGCTCAGCACCGGCTTGCTCTCAGTTGGGGGCGATTCACCCGGCGTTCGCTCTTCCCAATCCGCCGGCGTCGGGCGCGGCTCGAATCCTTCCAGCACCGCCAGTGGAATCATCATGTTGATCAGGTTTTCCACTTTCGTCAGCTCATCCCCCTGATCCTTTCCGACAAACGTAAACGCCTTGCCCGCCGCTCCCATTCGGGCCGTTCGGCCGACGCGATGCACATAAACCTCCGGATCTTCGGGAATGTCGTAATTGATGATGTGGCTGATGTCCGCCACATCAATTCCCCGGCTGGCCAAATCCGTGGCGATCAGCACATCAAATTTTCCCGTGCGAAAATTCTTCATCACCCGCTCACGCTTGTTCTGCGCCAGATTTCCGTGAATTTCCCGGCATTCGATCCCATCGGCATGCAATTTTCTCGCCAGCTTTTCCGCGCCCCGTTTTGTCCGCGTGAACACGATCGCCAAATCCGGATTCTCCCGTTCCAGCAGTTTTCTCAGCAAAATATATTTGTCCCACGGCTGCACCGAAAAATAATATTGCTCCACTTCCTCGACGGTCGGCTTATCATCTGCCCCCGGGGCAATCAATTTCTCGACGGGTTCCCGCATGTATTGCCGGGCGAGTCTGTCGATTTCTCCGGATATGGTCGCCGACACGAACATCGTCTGATGCGACGCCGCCGGCTGACCATCGGCCGGCTGGCCATCATCCTGCCGCCGGATTCCTTTGATCCTCGAGAGAATGTTGCGAATGTCGTCCCGGAATCCGATGTCGAGCATTCGATCGACTTCGTCCAGAACCACGAATCGGATGTTGTCCAGATGAATGATTCGCCGATCCAGCAGATCGATCACCCGGCCCGGCGTTCCAACAAGAATCTCGGGCCCATGCCGCAGGAATTTCATTTGTGCGGCGATCTTCTGCCCGCCGTACACCGGCACCGTTCGGATCGGCGTGTGCTTGGCCAATCGCTGGACCTCTGCATCCACCTGCACCGCCAATTCGCGCGTGGGGACGAGAATAATTGCCTGCGTGGAAAGCCCCTTGGTGGCTAATTGCAGCACCGGAATGGCAAACGCCGCCGTCTTGCCTGTGCCCGTGCGTGCCTGCCCCAGAATATCCACCCCGGCCAGTGCGCGGGGGATCAGCAATTTCTGAATCTCCGAGGGAACTGTGAAACTCAAATCCGCCAGCGCCCGCAGAATCGAGGGCCGCACGCCCAGGGCCGCAAATGCGTCCGGCACCGGCGGGTGTTCCGACTTGTCACTCATGTTCTGCAAATTACGTTAAATGGCGGGATTTGCAATTTATCCGACAGGACGGGTTAATGTGCCGCGATTTTCTCCATGGCCACCCGACGATTCAAACTCCTGCTTTCCTACCGCGGAACGCATTACCACGGCTGGCAACAGCAGCCGGTGTTGCCGACTTACAAGGGCGAGTTGCCACCGCCGGATTGCGGGATTCCCACGATCCAGGAAACCCTCGCATCCGCCATGGGCCATGTGCTCGGGCATCCCGTCACCGTCGTCGGCTCATCGCGCACCGATGCCGGCGTGCATGCCAAGGGGCAGGTGGCGCATTTCGATACCGATCAGTCGCAAATCCCGCTGGAGAATCTTCGCCGGGCGGTGAATCACCGGCTTCCGCAGGACATTCTCATCCGCGAAATATCCCCCGCTGCGGATGATTTCGATGCTATCACCGCCGCCAAATCCAAGCGATATCAGTATTTCGTCTGGAACGCTCCGGATCGAAATCCATTTTTCTCCGATCTCTGCTGGCATCGCTGGCAGGCGATGGATGTGGCCGCCATGAAAATCGCAGCCGCGCACATGGTGGGCGAGCATGATTTCACCAGTTTCTGCCGACCCGGCCACCACCGCGAAACCACCGTGCGCACGGTCTATCAATGCCAGGTCAGCTCGCGCGGCCCGCAACTGGTCATCGGCATCGAGGGCAACGGATTCCTCTGGAACATGGTCCGCATCATGGCCGGTACGCTGGTGGAGGTCGGCCTGGAGAAATATCTGCCGGAAGACATCCCCCGGATGCTGGCCGCCCGCGACCGGACCGTTGGCGGCTCAACCGCGCCGCCGCAGGGGCTGTGGCTGCAGTGGATCAAGATGTAATTTTCCCCCGCCGCTCCCCTATACTTCCATCATGCCCGAAACAAACTTCGATCTGATCGTCATCGGCGCCGGTCCCGGCGGATATACGGCCGCTATCCGCGCCTCCCAGCTTGGCATGCGCGTCGCCTGTGCCGAGCGACAATTCCTTGGCGGCACCTGCTTGAATATTGGCTGCATCCCGTCCAAGGCGCTACTCGATAGCTCGCAACATTATCACCGCGTTCAGCATTCCCTCGCCCGGCGCGGAATTAAAGTCGGGCAAGTTTCGCTCGATCTACCGACGATGATGGGATTCAAGGACGAGGTCGTGAAGAAGATGAGCGGCGGCGTCGGGTATCTATTCAAGAAAAACAAAATCGAGCACCTTGTCGGTCAGGCGAAAATTCTTGCGCCTGGATCCGTCGATGTGGCCGGCAAAAAATACGCGGCGAAGAATATCCTCGTCGCCACCGGCAGCGCGCCGATCGGTCTGCCATCGCTGCCGTTTGATGGCAAGAATATCCTTTCCTCCACGGAGGCCCTATCGATCCCGGCAGTTCCCGCCAAGATGATCGTCGTCGGGGCCGGCTACATCGGCGTGGAACTCGGCAGCGTGTGGAATCGGCTCGGTTCTGAAGTCACGATCCTGGAATTCCTGCCGGGAATCCTGCCGCCATCGGATCGAGAGATGGCCGGGGCGTTGCAAAAATCCCTCGAGAAACAGGGGATCAAATTCCGGCTGAACACGACCGCTCAATCCGCCAAGATCGCCGGGGATAAAGTCAAAATTGCCTGGAAAACCGGGGACGAAACCGGCGAGGATGAAGTGGATAAAGTGCTGATATGCGTCGGCCGAAAGCCGGTGACCGATGGCTTGGGATTGGCCGAGGTCGGCGTCGCGCTGGACAAAAAGGGATTCGTCATCGTCGATGGTCACTATGCGACGAATGTCACCGGCATCTACGCCATCGGCGATGCCATTGGCGGCGCGATGCTGGCGCACAAGGCCGAGGAGGAAGGCGTCGCGGCCGTCGAATCGCTCGCGGGCAAAGGCGGGCATGTGAATTATGCTGCCTGCCCCGCCGTCGTTTACACGCATCCGGAATTGGCCCAGGTCGGTCTGACCGAAGAAGAAGCCCGCAAGCGCGGCGAGGTTCGCATCGGAAAATTCAATTTCGCCGCCAACGGCCGGGCGCGCGGGATGGACGAGATCGAGGGATTCGTGAAAGTCATCGGCGACGCGAAGACCGACCGCCTGCTGGGCGTTCACATCCTCGGCGCCGAAGCCGGAACGATGATCGCCGAAGCCGTGATGGCGATGGAATTCGCCTCCAGCGTCGAAGATGTCGCCCGCGCTTTCCATGCCCATCCCACCATGCCCGAAGCCATCCGTGAAGCCGCCCTCGCGGCTGAGGGAAGGGTCAGACAATCGTGAATATAGGCGCGAACCCCGCGATTTTTCACACCCAGTGCGGACCGCACATCCGTTTGACTTGCCCTCCTATAATCGGGCATGAACAGAATACTCCAATACGTTTCGGCCAACGGACAGTTGGAAAATGAAACCGAAAATTCCCTTTCACACCAGGAATCCGATGGCGATTTGCTGGATGCATATTCCCGCGCGGTGACTTCCGCCGCGAAAACCGTCAGCCCGGCCGTGGTGAATATCCACGTTGAAACCGGCCGTGGTCGAGGGGGCGGTGGGTCGGGATTCATTTTTACACCCGATGGCTTCATCCTCACCAACAGCCACGTCGTGCATGATGCCAAGAAAATCGAGGCGGCGTTGCCGGATGGCCGAAGTTTCGGCGCTGAACTTGTCGGCGACGATCCCGACACCGATCTGGCTGTTGTCCGCATCGACGGACCGCAGCTTCCGTACAGTTTGCTTGGCGATTCATCGGCCCTGCAGGTCGGCCAACTCGTTGTGGCCATCGGAAATCCCTACGGATTCCAATACACCGTCACCGCCGGCGTGGTCAGCGCGATGGGGCGAAGTTTCCGCTCTTCCACCGGCCGAATGATCGACGATGTTATCCAAACCGATGCCGCCCTCAATCCCGGCAACAGCGGCGGACCGCTGGTCAACAGCAGAGGCGAAGTCATCGGCGTCAACACCGCCGTGATTCTCCCCGCACAGGGAATCTGCTTCGCCATTCCCTCGCGCACCGCCACGTTCGTCGCCGGCCAACTGATCCGCAGCGGCAAAATCAATCGCAGCTACGTCGGCCTCGGCGGGCAAAACGTCCCGCTGCATCGGCGAATCGTGCGGTATCACCACTTGTCGGTCGACAGTGGCGTGATGGTGTTGCAGGTCGAACCCAACAGCCCCGCATCTGAAGCCGGTTTGCAGGAGCATGACATCATCGTCGATTTCGACGGCCAGCCGATCGAGCACATCGATCAGTTCCATCGCCTGCTGACCGAAGAGCGCGTGGGCAAATCCTGCCCCGTGACGATCATCCGGCGGCTGGAGAAATTGGCGCTGAATCTCACGCCGCGGCTGCGGCAGTAAAACAGTGCGACGAAGCCGCTCAAGGCGACAGTTTTGCGACAGCAGTTCAATTGCTCCCTAATGCGGCGGTAGGAGGCTGATTTAATAGCGACTGGATTTGCGCGCCGATGTCCTCACGCAATGTCGGGCTCCAGCCGACGTGAACTCTGCGCACGACTCCCATTTGGTCGATCAGGATAAGAGTCGGGAATCCCCCAACGCCGAACTTGGCAGGAAGGTCAGCCGCCTTCAGCGTTGGATAATTCAACTGCTGAATATCGATAACCAGACGAGCATTTTTCTCGTCCGCGTCGGTGTTCATTCCCAGCACCGCCACGGGTTGGTCTTTGAAGTCAGTGGCGATCTGTTTGATTTGCGGCATTGCATACATGCACCACCCACAGCCGCGATACCAGAAATCCAGCAGAACAACTTTGCCGCGCAGATCAATCAGTTTCACCGGTTTGCCGTCAATGTCCGTCGTTTCGAAATCGAAGGCCGGTTTGTTCAGCACCCCCGATATCTGCTGCGCCGTTTGCTTCTCGAATTGGGATTCCGCGTCATGGTTTTGAAGCATTTCTTGTATACGTGACTTGACTTCCGGCCTAGTGGCCGTGACATCAGCGTCCGCAAGTATCGATTTGGCCTCTGCTAGAATGCGATCCACATCCTGAGGGTTTTGTGCGATCGTCTCAAGCTTTGCGTCGTAGGCATCGGCCGACTTAAAAAACACCGCATATTCCTTTCCGATCTGTTCCGCTTGCTCGGGCGGAACGGTCTCGTCAGAATCCAATGTCAAAGTCGTCGTATCTTGCGACTGAATTCCGTATTGCTGCGTGGATTCGCCTTCCGCGCCGGATATCACGCCCTTGCTGCGATCGAAATGAAAAGTCGTCTCGCCAGTTGTTTGGTATAGCGATGACATCACGCCGCTTTCGGAACTTTTGAAAACAAAGTCCCCGGAACTGGCCGGTTGGGCAGAATAGTCCGCAATGCTCAACCTTGTCGCATTATCGAAACTCCAGCCGTCTTTCCACTGCTTTGAATCTGCTGGCAATAAGGGCATAAACGAGGCCGGATCGATCCGCATGTTGACGGGAGTGTCCGCCGCTACTCGACCGTCGGGATAAAGATCGACCCACCCAACCGTAATCTCTTCCGGCTCCGAGTGCGTTTGACCATTGATGATTTGTGTAAACGATTGACCGACCCGCACGACCAACCGCCGCGAGCCATCGGCATTCTCGCCGACAACCAGAATCTCGGTGGTACCGTTGACCCGCATGGGGCTCGTTCCGCTCGACTGCGACAAACTGGAATACTTAAGCTTCCGCCCCACCGGAAGCAAATATCGCGGCAGTTGGGCATTTTCCTGTCCGTTAGCCAAACCTGCCACAAAGAATCCAAATGCGCAAATTACAATCCCGAAGAATTTGAACCGGCTCCACATGGACACCTCCCTGAAAGGCAACGCTCCACAATTGTACCTACTTGGGAAGGTGTTATGTAGCAACAAAGGAGCGCAATCATTCGGAGCGGCCGATTGCCTAGGCCTCACGCCAACGTCGGCGGCCCAATGGTTTGCACGATCCGCGTTGCCACGTCCACGGCTCTCAATCCGTCTTCGGCGCTGACCACGGGCGTTGAGCCATCAGTGATGGCGTCAATGAACGCATCCAGCTCCGCGCGGAGCGGTTCGACGTCGTCAATCTGCAATTCTTCGATGTGAACGATGTCCTTGTAATTCAATTGCGAAAGATCCTCGATCTCGCCGCTGCGGATTTTGGCGGCGGCCTGGCGGACGGCGTCGATGTTGCCGGTTCGGCGGACGACGATGCCGTGGCGTTTTTGATAATCGATCGAAACATACGCATCGTGGGCGAAGACCCTGAGTTTCCGCTCCGTTCGCATCGCCAGCCGGCTGGCGGTGAGATTGGCGACGCAGCCGTTGGCGAAGGTGAGGCGGGCGTTGCAAATGTCCTCGACTTCGCCGATCACGCTGACGCCCACGGCGTCGATTTTGGTCACATCGCTGGCCGCCAGACGCAGGACGATGTCGATGTCGTGGATCATCATGTCCAGCACCACGCCGACATCGATGCTGCGGAAGGTCATCGGGCTGATGCGCGTGACTTCCATAAATCGTGGTTTAATGTCCAGGCGGGACATGGCGCGAATGGCGGGGTTAAATCGTTCGATGTGTCCCACCTGGACGGTTGTCCCGTTCTGGCGAGCTAACTCAACAATCCGCTTGCCCTCTTCGACGGATTTAGCCAGCGGCTTTTCGATCAGGCAGGCGATCTTCCGTGCGAGACACTGCTCTGCAACCGACAAATGAAATCGCGTCGGCACGGCAATCGTGACGGCATCGACCTTCTCCAGCAATTCCGGCAATGTTTTTGCGACAGGAAGATTAAATTCCTCCCCCACTGCTCCGGACGCATCCGCGGATGCATCAAAAATCCTGGTCACTTTCACCCGTGGCATCTGCGAATAGACCCGCGCATGCAGCCGACCCATTCGCCCGCACCCGATGACGCCGACACGAAGAATCCCTGAGCTTTCAGCCATGCCGAGATGGTAGCGATTATAGGAACGCGGGGAAATGCGGATGGACCGCCAAGACGCCGAGAGCGCCAAGGAAGAAAATACGCCAAGAAGTAATTTGTATTTTTGGGGGAAAGGCCGTGGATTGGATTTAGTTCAAAACCAAAAACGATTTCTTGGCGTATTTCCCCTCTTGGCGTCTTGGCGTCTTGGCGGTCAATCCTCTTGGAACGTCAAATATCGTTCACCGAACCGCAAGCGTCTTAGCCCGGCGGATGATGCCAATGAGGCCCAGGCCCGCGAGCACCGAGAGAGCGCTCGCAGCCGCGCTGGGCATCGGCACTGTGCTGCCAGCGGTTTTGTTCAGCGTTTCGTTGATGCTGATCTGTCCGCTGTCTCCGGCGGTGAACGATCCATCGTATTCAAATGCAAAGCTCGTGTTGCCTGTGACCGGGCTGACGTAGTTGTCCGAAAGCGTCACCGGGCTGCCGCCATTCAGTTCCGTCAGGATCGAACCATCGGTCGCCACCTGATCGTGATTCGCCGTGGTCGAGGAGAAATTGAAATCAACACCGGCCGGATCGGTCTGATTGGCCTCGTTTTTCAGCGAACTCAGTGTCAACGTGTCGTTGCTGGGCGTGGCGTTCACGTTGGCATCCACATAGTCGTAGATGCTGGCGCTCACGGTTGAATCGGTATTGTTCTGGAACGTCACGGTCGTGTTGATCGCTGATGCTCCACTGCCCGTCGAGCCGCCGCTGAGAACGGTCGTGATCGTGATTGTTTCCGAGGGCACAATGGCCACCAACGGATGGATCGAATTCTCGAAAGCTGGCGCCACCGGCGAACCATAAACCGCCGTCATCGTGTTTGCCGTCGCCGTGACGTTGGAAATCAGATTCCAGTTATCCAGCGACACTGGCGCCGCCCCATTGAGGCTGACCCAAAACCACTGTTCCCCCGCCGGCGATCCGCCGAATTGATCCACGCCATCCACGACCCAACTGTTGTTGCCGGTTTGTGAATTGAGGTTGTATACCAGCGAGGAGTTCCCGCTGGTCAGCGTGTCGGTGGTTGCAAAAGCGCTGCTGGCCACCAAGGCGGCCGCCACAGCAGACAAAGCGCCAGCGCAAACCCCGCGCGGAGCAAAACGTGCAAACATCTTGATCTCCCAAACAAAGGGCCAAAACGAAAGCGCCTAGCCCAAAAAGTTGAATCACTGGCCGCACCAACCCTGCGGATGATGCCACCCGGCCAGCAACTGCATCCTACCCCAAGCCAAGGCGGAAACAATTTAATCTCTGTTAATGAAACAGCCTCCGGGAGTTATCGGACGTGAATCTGGGATGAATATAACGCCCAAAGCCTGCTGGATGCGGGACAGACCGTTATTTTGCGGCGGCGCTAAGGCAGGGTTATAAGGAATCCCAAGGCCGAGGACTTCGGGAATGTCACAACAGGTCCGCATAAAACTGCTAATCGCCGGTGCTTGCGTTCTGCTCGCCAGCCGCCTTTTCGCAGATGATCTACCCGAACCAACATCCCAGCCATCGCGGGAAATCTTTTGTCTGGATCGGGCTGAGCCGGCGAGCTATCCAGTCGAACCGTCGCCACTGGAGCGCGAACTGTTTCGCCAGGCCCTGCTCATCGCCGCGCGCGATGAACTCGGCATGGACACGCGCGATGCCTCGCTTGGAGAAGAATTCCCGGCTGATGTTGGTGATAACGACGATCGCCGAGCGACTATCTCCGTCCTATTCGAATCAAAAGACAGGCCGCAGGTCTTGCAAGTCGATTGCGCTGGTGGACACGGATCAATTCTTTCAATTTCCGCTGACATTCCTCGCTTCGCCCACGATTTGCCGGACCTGGGCAAACTGGTGGACCAGACCGAGGAACTGTCGCGCGGAAAATTTGTCGATTGGCTGAGAGAGCGCGGGCTCGGCGGATCACCCAACGCCGTCGGCATTCCAGGATCCATCACCAACGAAGAAGAACAACGGCTCGATGAAATGTCGATCATCTCGCAATTCGAGGCCATCCGCGTCGCTCACCTGGCAATTCGAGAACACGGCGAATCCCCCGCATGGATGTCGGCGCTGATTCGCGGCTACGCCAACCTCGGACAATTAACCCGCTTCGAGTGGACCTCCGCGCCTGAAGTATTCACGGCACGATCGCTGTTGTATGCCCGCCGATTCCTGGAAGCAAATCCCGATTCCCCCGAGGCTTTGCGCGCCAGCGCCTACGCCGAAGCGATGGCCGGGCTTCAAGCCGATGCGCTGGCGGATCTGCAGCGCCTCCCGCTCGACGCCCCACCCGGTGAGGCTTGGGCCAATTTCATCTTGCCGTTTTGTCAGTATGACACCTCGCGATTGCTGCGTCTCCAGGCGCGTGATGCGCACAATGCCGGCCTGGCGATGTTCATGGCCTTCCTCACGATGGAAAACTGCGGTAGCCCGGCGTGTGTGATCGAGATGGGCAGGTCCACGCTCCAGGCCAATCCCCTTTGCGAGCGCGTCCTCGATGCCGTCGCCGACAACGCTGGAGATTCGTACCTCGATGCCCTGACGCAGACCGGATTATCCATGCCGGTCGATGCGTTGCGAGTCGGTTTGCAGGAACTCACCCGTCTGCCCAACAACGTGATCGACGCCTGGAACAAGGCCCACGACAACGCCGATCTGATGCAGGATTTGTCGGATTTGAATCAGTCGCTGGTGGATGCCCCGGATGTGGCCGATCCATCCTGGCAGGTGCTGGGACGATTGTTGCAGCAGGCCGATTTTGTCCACGCCTATCGGCGAATCTATTTCGAGGCTTACGATCTGGACGTCGATCCCTCCGACACCATCCAGCAGCTCAATCCGCTGGTCGTCGGCCAGCCGCTGGCGCTGATCGTTGCGTCGATTTATACTTCCTCCGCCCGCCAGCCGTTGCCCGATGGCATGGACAAAATGTATCTCGGCGATTTTTCCTTCCGTATGCCCGACAACATGAGCGTGCGAAAACTTCTGCAATGGGAAGGGCGCGACACAAGCCTGATCTGGCAATTGCAATTGAGCCACATCGATCCGCTGGCGTGGGATTTGGAATCCGGATTGATCGCCGGCAGTGACTCGCGCGTGGAGATCACCAGCGCCCCCAGCCGGGCTGCGCTGTTGCGATTTGTCAGCCCCTATTCGCCCGTCGGTGTCGCGGGCCTCATCAAATATGATTGGAACCATCTCACCCCCGACCAGATCGCCCAATGGCAAACCCAATACGGAGACGATCCCGCGTTCGATCTGGCGATCTCGAAACATTATCTCGATGCCGGACAAAGAGACCGCGCCGTCGAATCTCTGGAGAACCTCGTCCAGATCGCGCCCGATCGCACTTCGTTCGAGGATTTGGCCAACTGCTATCTGGCCGATGGCGATGAAAACCGCTGGCTGGCGACGATGGAGCGCGCCCTGACACAGGAGGATTACGCTCAGGACCACGCCGAGGAGGATGATGAGATCGCCGATCATTTCATGTCGCAGGGGAAATTCGATCGCGCGCTTCCGTATGCGGATGATGGCGTCAATTCCGGCGAAGAATGGGCACTGGATTGCGCCGCCCGCTGCCACACCGCGATGGGCCAGTTCGACGCCGCCGAGACGCTGATGAAACAGGCCGCCGATCGGCATGGCCGGCCGTTTCTTTGGTATGCCTGGTGTCGCGCCACCGATCATGGCGATATCGCCACCGCGCGACTGGCGATGCAGCAATCCATCGGCAGCAAGGCCGAGGATCCCACCTACACCGCCGCATTCCTCGTCGCCGAAGGCAAGCCCGATCAAGCCGCGACGATGCTGGATCAGGATTTCGAATCGACCAGCGATCCGTCACGGGCTGTGTGGGCAGCGATCCTCGACGACGGCTTGGACAACACGGCTCGCCGAAACGAGCTGCTGCGACTGACCCAGGCGCGGAGCAAAGCCTTTGCGGATCAACATCAGAATTCGGAATATCTCGATTTCGCCCAGTTGCTCCAATCGGCCATCCTCCAGCGCAACGGCGTTTTTGACCCGCAGGCGGTCAATCAGGATTTGAGTTGGGTCACCCCAGCCCGCCGAGCGCCGCTGAATTATCTGTCGGCCGAATACCTGATCCATCATGGTAAAGCGGATGAAGGCGTGGAATTATTGAAGCAAGCCGCCCGCGACGCGGATGAGAATTCCGCAACCGGCCGGCTCGCTTTCATCGAATTGCATGATCGCGGGATAAATCCGTACACATTGGTGCAAGAGCCGGGGCAATGAGCGACTAGGGCAACCGCTTTCTTAGTTGGAATTCGATCCGATTCCGGCGGCTTAAAAACCTGGCGTTACGCCAATCGTCTCTGACGGCGCATAAGGGCCGCTCCACCAACTATCAAAAGCAGCGAAGCCGACGCCGGCTCGGGCACGGGAGACCATTCCACCGCATAGTAGTTGTAGACTCCGCCTGCCATACCAATCGCTATGCCGTAGACATTACCTGAAGAATCTACTGTATATGCCTTTGATTGTTCCCATGTGATGCCCGCAGGAAGGAGCGTTTGCAGGTTGATAAATGAGTCGCTGGATCCCGTCCATGCAAGTGCGTTGTCCTGATCGCCTGTTGCACTACCATAGCCATCGCCCACCTGCACCGAGCCGTTGGTGTCGCTCGCGAAAGTGTCAGCGAAACCGTCACTGGTTGGATTGAGATCGACTGCACTGGCTGCCGTACCTGTCCAAAGCAAGGCGTGGTCGGCGTTGCCGGTTCCGCTGCCAAAGCCATACCCGACCTGCTGGTTTCCTCCGACGCCGTAAGCTACCGAACCGGTGATTCCGAGCGAGGGGTTGGTAGGGTTTAAGCTAACGACACTGGCGGCAGTGTCGGTCCATAATGTGGCGCCATTCGCGCTTTCGCCAACTTGCTGGGTGCCATCGGTGCCGTATGCAATCCCAGGACCGAGGTCCACCGCGCTGGCGGCGGAACCGGTCCATAGCAGCGCTTGGTTGGCTACCTGCGAAATGCCATCCCCTCCCCAACCGTAGCCAACTTGCTGGCCGCCGCTCACGCCATATGCGACTGAATCGGTAATCTCTAGACTCGCATTCGTGGGGTTCAAGTCCACCACGCTGGCGGCCGTTCCAGACCAGAGCAGCGCGTGGTCAGACCTCAATTGGCTGGCGGTGTATGCATCCCCGACTTGCTGCGGACCATCAGTCCCGTTTGCCTCTGCGTACATATACCCGGTTGGGCCCAGGGCTGCCGCGCTCCCCGCGGCATTCCAGAGCAGAGCGGATTGGACCCCCATTGTGGTGAACCCCGAGCCGATGGTTTGCCCTGCGAATGCCCCGTGCTCACCCAGCTGCAGCGGTGGATTTGCCGAGTTAAACCCGCTTGGCGTCGACAACGGATACAAGACTGAACCCGTATAATCCTGCCCCCTGGCAATAGCCGCAGCTCCAAAAACTGCGCCCGCTAGCAGCAGCAAAGCGACTCTGCGATTCATATTTCACCCCGTACGATTTGTGTCGCAAATTCGCTTGGCAGAACCCGCAACGTGACCCTGTTAGGGGCGCAAGATCACTCAAACCGCTCCAAGCAATAACCTAGTACCCCAAGTGATGGGAACGCTTTCCCAACAAAAAAACGCGTCGGAAATGCGCTTATCCCGCAGCGGAAAATATATCGATGAACCCGCTCGGATTCAAGCAAAAAATCGCCCCGCTACTTGCACCCCGAATTAATCTCCGACCCCACCCCATCCGTATGCGGAATCGAGCAGTTGTTGCAGTCCGGCACGATGCAGGCGCCGTTCGCTGCGAGGGTTTCATCACCCTTGTGGGCACACACTCGCCGGGCCAGGAAATAGGAGCCGATTACGAATGCAGCCGCCAATGCCTGGGCGCTGAGGCTGATCGCATCGGGATACATCGCAAACCAGGTGTTGAGCCAATCGGGCATGTGGATGGCCAGCGGGACCGCGCGAATCCAGTTTGATCCGCCGTCGGGTTGCATCTCCTGGATATTCTCGCCGACCATCACGATCAGCACGATCCCCAGCATGATGCCCGTCAGCACCAGCATGCGCTTGTAGGGAAGCCGATAGTGAAGCACGAACGTGAGCATGGCGACGATGGAGACCAAGGCCAGGCCAATGAGCACGCCTTCCAGCACCACATGCGAGCCCCACTTCAGTCGCACCGATTGGAGGAAGACGACCAGTTCAAACCCCTCGCGGTAAACGGAAGTAAATCCGATCAACGCCAGCCCGCGGAAAATCGCCGTTCGGCTGCGAGCCGGATTGTCCACCAGATTTCGCTTCCAGCGATTTTGAAATGTGATCCAGCCGGTCCAGTACACTTTGTGAAAAAACCAATTCATGATGACCAGCAAAACGCCGATCGCCAGCAGGCCCGTGGCCGCCTGAATATCCAACTGCGGAAAGTTCATGAAGGAGATCAGGGCCACCACGGCGAACCAGGTTCCGAAGCAGGCGACCAGCGAAATCCCCGCACCAAGTGCCACGGGCTTCCAATATCCCTCTTCCGTGCGAACTAGACTTGCGGTGAGGGCCGCCAGAACCAGAATCGCTTCCAATCCTTCGCGGAAGACCAGGATTCCCGTATCCACCACCGCCGCCACGGGCCGAACGCCATCGACGGTTGGATCGGGCGCTCCGTGGGCGGTAATTGCCTGCCAGATCAAAATGCCCGCAATGATGACGATGCCCGCGGCAACCGCCCCATGCAAAGCCCATTTGCCACGACGTTTAGCCGCTTCCGTGGCCTCCCCGAGCTGAATCAGTGGGATGATCGTGCGGCCAACGGGCTGCGAATCTGACAGCATTAGGTCTCCAACTCAAGAACGGACAAACCGTCCGACTATTCATAGATTATCGTCACTGAGACTCAGTATCAATGGGGAAATGAGAATGAATCTCAGCGAATTTTTCCGGGCGGATTTTCGCCCCATAATTCGGCCCGGATTCGTCACAAACCCAGCCTGGGTCAGAACTTCATATTCGAGCTATGCCCCGGAAATACGTGGGCCTTGGGATCCAGATAGTGCTTCGCGAAATTCACCGCCGTGCATGCTTCGCCAAACCCGGTGGCGATCAGCTTGAGTTTGCCGGGGAAGGTTGCGATGTCCCCCGCCGCGAAAATTCCCGGCCGATTGGTCTGCATCGTGGGATCGACTTTGATCGATCCTCCTTCGATTTCCAGGCCCCAGTCCTTGATCGGACCCAGGGCGCTTTGGAATCCGATGTTCACCAGCAGCGCGTCGATCTCGAAAGATTGTTCGTGCTTGGTGCGATTGTCATAAATCGTCACATGCTCGATGTACTCGCCGCCGCGAACATCGCGCAGCTCATGAAACGTCAGAATGCGCGTCGGCCCGCTTTTCATCTGCTCCACGCTCTGCTCGTGGGCGCGGAATTGATCCCGGCGATGAATCAACGTGATCGACTTGGCCAGCGGCGAAAGCGTGTTCGCCCAATCCACCGCGCTGTCGCCGCCGCCGACGATCAAAATCCGTTTCCCCTGCAACGTATCCAATCGCGTCACAAAATAATGCAGCCCCTTGCCTTCATATTGCTTGGCGTTCTCCAGCGGCAACGTCTTGGGCTCAAACGCGCCAACACCGGCGGCGATCAACACCGTCCGGCCGCGATGCAGCGACTTGTCGGTGTGCAGGGAAAATATTTTGTCTTCCCCCTGCACCAGCCGCTCGACGCGCTCGCCCAGCGAAACCGCCGGCTTGAATTGCCCGGCCTGCTCGATGAGATTCTTCACCAAATCCTTGGCCAGAATTTTGGGAAACCCGCCAACATCGAAAATATATTTCTCGGGATAAAGCGTCGCCAACTGCCCGCCGAGCACGCCCAGCGAATCGACAATCCTCACGGAAAGCCCGCGAAGCCCGGCATAAAACGCCCCAAAAAGCCCCGTCGGCCCGCCCCCGACGACGATCAAATCCGATATCGAAGAATCACTTGTCATCATGTCATTGTAATCGAGTGAGCGATTTTCTGCATTTCGGCGGGGGGAGGATTAACCGCCAAGACGCCAAGATCGCCAAGGTAGGAAAATACGCCAAGGGGAAAACGAATTTGATTGCAGTTTCTTTAACCCCGAATTTTTATTTCTTGGCGTATTTTCTTTCTTGGCGATCTTGGCGTCTTGGCGGTCCACCCGCATTTTCATGCGTCGAAATACTTCGCCTGGGGATGATGGGCCACCAGCGCATCCGTGGATTGTTCCGGCACCAGCATGAAATTCTCGCTGAGCGTCACGCCGATCTCGTCGGGACGGAGCAGTTCGACGATTTTCGCGCGGTCCTCGAGATTCGGGCAGGCCGGATATCCAAAGCTGTATCGGCTGCCTCGGTATTTCTGATGGAATAGGTCCTCGATCAGCGTCGCGTCTTCCGAACTGAATCCCAATTCCTGCCTCATGTGTTTGTGCCAGTATTCCGCCAATGCCTCGGCCGTTTCCACGCCGAAGCCGTGGAGGAAGAGATAATCCTGATACCGGTTCTCCTTCCGCAATTTCTCCGCCGCTTCCGTGGCGCGGTCGCCGACTGTCACCAGTTGGATGCCGAGCACATCGAATTGGCCCGACTCGCGCGACCGGAAGAAATCCGAAATGCACAATCGCCGCCGGCTCTGCTGACGCGGGAAGCTGAATCGCAATCGCTCCTTCGCCGATTTCCCGTCGAATCCCTCCGGCTCGTACACTATTAGATCATCCCCCTCTGATTGCACCGGGAAATATCCATACACGACGCGCGGCTGGATCAGCTTCTCATCAATCGCCTGCCGCTTGAGCCCCTCGAACACCGGCTCGACTTTCTCGTCGAGTTGCTTCTCGTAATCCTTGGGCGAGAGGCCCTTTTGTTTGAATCCCCATTGCCCGACGAACAGGGCATTCTTGTTGATGTAAGGAAATATCAGCCGAGGCGAGATATTCGTCACCACTCGTCTTCCCCAGAACGGCGCCGCGGGGACCGGGTTGTCGCGCGCGACATCCGATCCGCCGGTGGAACTGGAGGTGATGTGCGCGAATTTCGCTTCGCTGGCGGCGCGCAATTCCTTCCGCCGCGCCGCCCGCTCGCGCTGAACTGTGATCGCCGTATCCACCCGTCCGCCGGAAATTTCTTCCATCGCATGCAATCCCTCAAACGCATCCTTGCAATAGAGCAGCGGCCCGTGATACAGCTCCGCGAGCGTGTCCTCGGCATAGTCCCGCGTCAGCGCCGCCCCCCCGAGCAGCACGGGGATTTTCACATCCTGCGCGTTGAGTTCCTCGAGATTCTCCTTCATCACCGCCACCGATTTCACCAGCAATCCGCTCATGCCGATGGCATGTGCCTGCTTCTGCTTCGCGGCCGCCAAAATCTCATGGACCGGCTGCTTGATGCCGAGGTTGAAGACCGTGAACCCGTTGTTGGTGAGAATGATATCCACGAGATTCTTGCCAATATCGTGAACATCTCCCTTGACCGTCGCCAAAACGATTCGGCCCTTGGACTGCCCCTCCAATTTCTCCATGAACTGCTCCAGATGCGCCACCGATGCCTTCATCGTCTCGGCACTCTGCAGCACAAACGGCAACTGCATCTGCCCGCTGCCGAACAATTCGCCCACCACTTTCATCCCTTCCAGCAGAAGGTTGTTGATGATCTCCAGCGGGGAATATTTTTGCCGGGCCTCGTCCAGATCGACAATCAAATTTCGTTTTTCACCGTCAACGATGTGCCGCTTGAGCTTTTCTTCGATGGTGAGATTCTCCGTCGGCTTCTGTTCCGTGGCCGCAATCTCTCCCTCGGGAAAGAGCGAAATGAACGCCGTCAGCGGATCAAACCGATCCCGTCGGCGGTCGTAAATCAAATCCATCGCGGCATTCCATCGCGCCTCTTCGATCCGATTTTTCGGCAGAATTTTGCTGGCATGGACAATCGCCGCCGTCAGCCCGGCTTCCTGCAATTCGTGCAGAAACGCGCTGTTGAGCACCACCCGTGCAGCGGGCTTGAGGCCGAAACTCACGTTGCTTAGTCCGACGACCGTGTGGCACTTGGGCAATTCCTTCGATATCCGCCGAACGCCTTCGATCGTCTCCAGCGCATTGCGGCGATCCTCTTCGATGCCGGTAGAAATCGGCAACACCAGCGGATCGAACAGCAAATCGCCGTCGCGGAGCCCATATTTATCCACCGCCAGATCACGGATGCGGCGAGCGATGGAAATCTTTCGTTCCGCCGTGCGGGCCATCGCCTGTTGCTTATCCTCATCAATTGTTCCGGCCACGACGGCCGCGCCAAATTTGCGAGCCAGCCCGCAGATGTGCGCGATGCGATCTTCGCCATCTTCCAGGTTCATCGAATTGAGAATGCACCGGCCGCCCGCCAGCTTGAGGCCGGCTTCCATGACATCGGGGTTGGTACTGTCGAGCATCAGGGCCGCGCCGCCCTTGATCTGATTGACGAATCGCCGGACGACTTCGTGCATGTCGCGCACGCCGTCGCGGCCGACGAAATCCACGCAGACATCCAGGGCATGCGAGCCATCGCGCACTTCGTCCCGGCCCATCGAAACGAGGCCGTCCCAATCTTCTTCCTGCAGCAGCCGCTTGAATTGCCGCGAGCCATTGGTATTGGTGCGCTCGGCGACGATGAAGTAGCTGTTCTCCTGACGCAGATCGACCGCGCTCACCAGACTCGACACCTGCGGGCGATAATTCACCGTGCGCGGTTTTGCCTGACGAATGCCGATGGCATCCACCAGCATCTTCAGATGTTCCGGCATCGTGCCACAGCAGCCGCCGGTGATATTCACGCCGAATTCTTCGATGAACCGCATCACGCCGCGCGTGAAATCCGACGGGCCCATCGGGAAATGCGGCTTGCCGCGCACCATCACCGGCAATCCGGCATTGGGCAACGCGCTGACCAATCGCGGCCAGCTTTCGCAGATCGTTTTCACGGTCTCCGTCAATTCCGTCGGGCCGAATGCGCAGTTGATGCCCAGCACATCCACTTCGGTAAACGGCTCCATCGCCGCCACCAGCGCGGATGGATCGGAACCCGTGAGCATCTGCGTCCCACCCTGATCGAAAGACGCCTGCACCATCAGCGGCACACGCCGGCCGATTTCTTTCATCGCTCGATTGGCGGCGGCGATGGCGCATTTGATCGCCAGCAAATCCTGCTGTGTCTCGATCAAAATCACATCGGATCCGCCTTGGATCAGACCTCTCATCTGCGGGGTGAAACTTTCAACCAGTTCATCCCAACTGATTTGACCAATGCTGATGAGTTTTCGAGTGGGACCGACCGAGCCAACGACGTATCGTGCCCGCTCACGCGTCTCGAATTTATCGCAGGCCTTGCGCGCGATCTGCGCGGCGATGCGATTGACCTCTTCCGCTCGATCCGAAAGATTCGCCTCGTCGAGGTCATTTCGGCTGCCGTTGAATGTGTTGGTCTCCACCGCATCACATCCCACCGCCAGAAACGATTCGTGAATTTCGCCAATGATGTCCGGCCGGCTGAGGTTCAGGACTTCCGATGCGTTTTCATGCCCGAGCCAATCGCGCTGCAAATCGAGGGTTCTCATTTGCAGATTGGCCCCCATCGCGCCGTCCAGGATGACGACGCGTCGCCGGGCCAATTCCAGAAATGGCAGTCGATCGCTCAAAGCCAACTCCTCGGGGTCGAAAAACCAGTGCCTTAGTATAGCTTTGATCGTCAAGTCGGGGCAAAGAGGTGAAGCGCCCGGGCCAAACTTGTCACTTTGTCACCCCCTCGCATACGCTCGTGTCGGATGCAGATCGCCCTGGTCATTTTCCGCGCTGATCCGGAACATGGGGGAGCGGAGCGCTACACGGCGGATTTAGCAGCGGCGCTACAGCGGCGCGGGCATTCGGTCGATCTCATCGCTTCACGATTTGGTCCGAGCATCGATGGCGTCAATTTCATCGAATTAAAAAGCACATCGGCCACGCGATTGGGGGCGTATCGCACCTTCCTTTCGCAACTCGACGATCAACTGGCCCGATCCAACTACGACATCGTCCATGCCATGCTGCCGGTGACGAATTGCGATATTTATCATCCGCATGCTGGCTTGGCATCCGAGGCGATGGAGCGGAAATGGACCAATCGCTGGAATTTCAAGCGGCGGGAATTCGCCAATGTTGAGCGCCAACTGATCAGCGGTGCGCAGAAGCCGATTGTGCTCTGTTTGTCGGATTACGTCGCCAAGCTGGCATTGGAACAATACCCCAATGCCAAACCGCAACTGGTGAAACTCTTCAACGCCGTCGATCTTGAGCGATTCAATCCGGCCGGCGGTTCGTCGATCCGAAAGCAATTCGGCATCGAAACGGCCGCGGTCGTGGCCCTGATGATCGCGCAGGATTTTGAGCGCAAAGGATTGGCGACAGCTATCCAGGCGCTCGGATCGACGGATCCGATACTTTTGGTCGCCGGCCGAGACGATTTCCGGCCATATGCGGCATTGGCGAAAAAATTGGGCGTGGCTGAGCGCGTGATCTTTGCCGGGGCCACAGATGCCGCTGAAAATTTTTATTCATCTGCGGATTTTTTTGTGCTTCCGACGCGGCACGATCCGTGCAGCCTAGTTGTCTTGGAATCGCTGGCGATGGGATTGCCGGTCATCAGCACCGTTTTCAACGGGGCTTGCGAGATCATGGAAAATGGACGGCACGGGTTCGTGCTGAATGATCCGTCCGATGTTGGTGCGCTGGCGGAGGCGATGCGAAAAATGACGGATGCCAATTTCCGGAAATCCGCGCGGGAGGCGTGCCTGGCACTGCGGCCGCAACTTTCGTTCGACGCGCACGTGCAGCGGCTGGAGCAAATTTATTTGAGCAGGGTCGCCCAGAAATCGGCGGCGCGAGCCAAAGAATAGGATTCCTCCGCGCGTTGCCGCCCCGCCGCTCCCCAGCGGCTGCGAAGCTCGACATCGCCGCAGAGTTGCGTGATCGCCGCAAGCCATTGCTGGGGATTTTCCGGCAGCAATCCCGTCTTTCGGGCCAGCACGATATCCTTGTTTGCCCCGACCGGGCTGGCGATCACCGGCAATCCGCTGGCCATGTATTGCACGATTTTCAGCCCGCATTTTCCGAGCGTCCAGCGATCCTCGGGTGTCGGGGCG
>Ga0302326_10003361_pt1 | contig 37758 bp, 35 predicted proteins | sample Palsa_T0_3_FD_202264 | JGI IMG/M metagenome (GOLD analysis project Ga0302326, IMG submission 202264) | Peat permafrost microbial communities from Stordalen Mire near Abisko, Sweden - Palsa_T0_3 | ecosystem: Environmental > Terrestrial > Soil > Palsa > Peat permafrost | place: Sweden: Abisko... | reverse complement strand
CCGGCAGTAACAACATCGACATCGGCAGTCTCGGTGTGAAGGCAGAGAGCGGGGTGATCCGGATCGGCACTATCACCGGCACGACCTCGACCCAGTCAGCCGCCTACATCGCGGGCATCTACGGCGTCAAGACGGCAACCGCGGGCACGGCGGTCTTCATCGATTCAAGCGGACAGCTCGGTACGGTGTCATCCTCAATCCGGTACAAGGAAGACATCCAACCGATGGCTGACGCGAGCGAGCGGCTGCTGCAACTGCGGCCGGTCAAGTTCCGCTACAAGAAGGCCGACGCTTCGGGTGACAAGCCGATCCAGTATGGGCTCATCGCCGAGGAAGTGGCGAAGGTGTATCCGGAGCTGGCGGTTCGCGATGCAGCGACGGGCCGGCTTGACGGTGTGCGCTATGACGAGCTTGCGCCCATGCTACTCAACGAAATGCAACAGCAGCAGCAAAAGATAGCTACGCAGGATGTAAAAATCCGTGGCCTCGAGCAGCAGCACAAGCAGTTCGCCGCGCAATCACAGCAGCTGCGCAAAGTGCAACGGCAACTCGCGGTGCTACAAGCAGAGTTCGCCAATTTGCAGGCCAAGGACGACCTCGTAGCCCATAGGTGAGTGGCCCAAGGCAGTTGCACTCCAGGTCGTCAAAGAACCGGACGCAAGTCTCGCGATTAAACCAGCTGCGGCCAAAGCCCCATACGCGAGGAGCGTCGGTTGATCCGGCGGAAGTATGACCAGAAAAAGTGGCCTTCGCCCCAGGATCACTTATTCTCGACCGAGGAATTGGCATCCGCCACGATACTGGAGAGCAGGCGAGCAGCGCGCGCCCGAGCGCTCTCCCCCTCGAGCGCGGCAATCGGCAGGTCGGGCGCAATACCGGCCACTTCGCTCGATCCGTCCGCGCGCAATCGCACGCAGTTGGGCATCCGAAAGCGCAGGTGCGAGTGCGGCAGCACGACTGGCGGCGTCTCCTCCATGAAGCCGCAGCCGTCACCACCAGTACGCACGCCGACAGTTTTGGCGATCGCATTGTCCTGCATGATTGCGGCAAACATCTCGGCGGCCGAATAGCTCGTGGCGTTGGTCAGCACGTAGACGCGGCCCGTCCACGCTGCGCGCCATGGATCAACGGTCGCTGGCCAATAGATCTTGGCCGCCGCACGGCGATCGCGGTAGTCCGCGGGTGCCATCGCGGCGATCGCTCCGGATGCAAAGCCCACATCGATCAGGCGACTGCAGCCGGCGGGATCAAATGGGCGCTGTTCCGCCCAAACCCATGACATGTCGCAGTGCCGGTTCGCAAGATCCGCCGCGGCCGCTGCAAAGAACGCAAGACTCTGCTGCGCTTTGGCCTGCAGCGCCGCGGTCGGATCCGCCGCCTGTGCAGATTTGGTCGCCGCGATCTGCTCATCGAAATAGGCTTGTGCGACCGGCGCCGCTGACATCAGTAAGCGTGCCGAGCGCACGGGCCTGGCACTCAATAGACGCGGCGTCCATTCACCGCTGTCACTGCCGCCGCTGTTTGAGCCGACGTCCACCAGCAGAATGTCCACGCGCTCGGCGTGGAAACGCCGCAGCTGCGCCGCAAGTGTCGCGAACCAGGTATCGGTGACGAGATCATCAAATGCGGTACCCGAGCGTTCGCGTTTGGTGCTTGTGGTCCAGGTGCGCTCGCACGCGCTCGGGTACTGTCGCATCGAGAAGTTCTTGATACGCACGAGGCCGACGCGCGCGCCATTCCATGTGAGGAGCCCAGCCCGGAAAGCGGAATTCACGCCATCCGACTCGAGCTTGAACTGCGGCAAAGTCTCAAAGGGCAGGGAAAAGGCCACCTGGGATTTATCGGCATATCCCAACGCCGCGCACGCGCTGCGCGGATCGTCGTGCGACAAATCGCGCTTCGCCGGCTCGGCCGCAGGTTCCGCAGCTGCCGCTGCGAGTGAGGGCAGTTCCGAGAAGTGCCCGTCATGAAGACTCAGCACGAAGTCGTGAATCGCAAGGCGCGCGTCCTCGTCGCTGCGTGCCTGCGCGAGCAGTGCCTTGGTACGGCGATCGAGCGCCGGTAGATCCACGCCGCCTTGCGGGGATGCAAACCATGCCAGATTCGAATAGGACTTCTCGAGTTCGGACTTCAGCAGCGCGTAATCCGCAGACCACGCGGCAGGATCAAAACCGCGTTCGCTACCTTGCGCGACGGCCGCTCCTGACCCACAAGGAGAAACCAAGGTGGCAATGGCCAGCGCCGCCGCGGTGAGCGCGGCTAGTGCGCGCGGATGCCCGGCAGCGCTCGCCTTCTGCAGCCGCATGCCGCTATCAGCTCAACTTCAGCACGAGCTGCAAGCGGGCGAAACGCCGCGATCCGACCTGGAAGACGTGGTCCGCGCCGGGCGCAAGAATGAGGCCGCGGTCAGTCACGCGCTGCCCGTCAATGCGCACTGCCCCTTCATCGATCTTGCGGTTAGCCTCCGAGGTGCTGCTCGAGAGGCCGCCCTCCTTCAGCACGTTCGCAATCTTGAGCCCGGTCGCCTCCACCGGCAGAACCTTCGGCACAAGATCGGTCGGCAGCTCCTTCTCGCGAAAGCGCGCGATGAAAGTCGCGAGCGCAAGCTCGGACGCTGCCTTACCGTGGAAGCGCTCGACGATTTCCTTCGCAAGCTCGATCTTCACGTCGCGAGGATTGCGGCCACCTTCCACGGAGCGCTTGAGCTCTGCAATCTCTGCGAGCGGCCTGAAGCTTAGAAGTTCGAAATAGCGCCACATGAGCTCGTCGGAAATCGACATCAGCTTGCCGAAGATGACCTCCGCCGGATCGGCAATGGCAACGTAGTTGCCCAGGGACTTGGACATCTTGTTGACGCCGTCCAGACCCTCGAGGAGCGGCATGGTGAGAACGATCTGCGGCTCCTGCCCGAAAGCCTCCTGCAAATGCCGGCCCACGAGGAGATTGAACTTCTGGTCCGTCCCGCCGAGCTCCACATCCGCGCGCAGGGCGACCGAGTCGTAGCCCTGCACCAGCGGGTACAGGAATTCGTGCAGCGCGATCGACTCGCCCTTTTTATGGCGCTGCGAGAAATCATCCCGCTCGAGCATGCGTGCGACGTTGTACTTGCCGGCGATCTCGATGAGGCGTGCCGCGGGCATGTCGCCGAACCAGCGGGAATTGAAATCGACCACCGTGCGCTGCGGATCCAGGATCTTGAACACCTGTTCCTTATAGGTCAGTGCATTCTTCTGCACCTCCGCGGGGGTAAGCGCCGGCCGGGTTGCGTTCCTGCCCGAGGGATCGCCGATGAGGCCCGTGAAATCTCCGATGAGAAACACGACCTCATGCCCGAGCTGCTGGAACTGGCGCATTTTGTTAAGCAGCACGGTATGTCCCAGGTGCAGATCCGGCGCCGTCGGGTCGAAGCCCGCCTTGACGCGCAGCGGCTGCCCCTTTTTCAGCTTGCGCAGGAGCTCGGACTCGACGAGGACATCGCGCGCCCCGCGCTTGATCTCGGCGAGTTGTGACTCGAAATCGCTCATGGCTGACACTCGTGGACGCTGGGACGAAAGGGTGCTTAAGTGTAGTGCATGCGCTTGAGCTTCAGACCCAGGATTCCCGGGGCAGTGCCGTCGCGCGCGCCATGGCTGCAACTTGCCGCCTGCGCGGTACTCGCGTGGGCCTGGTGGCGCGCGACCCCTGCGATTTACGTGCCCCCCGTGTTACCGCCCGCGGTGCAGACGCCTGCGCCGCCCGCCGCTGCAGCGCCGGCGCCCGTCGAACCCCCCGCCGGGGCGGCCGTCGAGAGCGCATCTGTCGGGGCGAATAGCGTCGAGGTGATCGTCAAGGCAAACGACACGCTCGATGGCATCTTCAGGCGCCTGAAACTTGACCTTGCAGACTTAGCCACGCTGCGTGCGCTGCCGGGCCTGAAGCGCATGCTCGACGCCCTGAAACCCGGTGAGGCGCTGCACCTGACGCAGCGCGACGGCGACCTATTGGGATTCGAGCGCCGCTTGAACCCCAGCGAAACCCTGAAGGTCAGCCGCGACGATCAGGGCTTCTCGGCCGACGTCCTCAAAAATCCGCTCGAGACTCGCGTGCGCACCGCAAGCGGCGTGATCGACCGGTCGCTTTTCGAGGCCGTCACGGCTGCAGGGGCCCATGATCAGACGGCGCTCGCGCTGGCGCAGATATTCGGCTGGGATATCGATTTTGCGCTCGACATCCGGCCCGGTGATTCATTCGCCGTGACCTATGAGGAGCTCTTCGAGAACGGCCACTTTGTCAAAGACGGCACGGTGCTCGCGGCGATGTTCAGGAACAACGGCCGCGTGTACCGTGCGGCGCGCTACGTGGACCCGACGGGAGCTGCGAATTACTATACGCCCGAGGGGCGCAGCCTGCGCCGGGCGTTTCTGCGCACGCCGGTCGAATTCACGCGCGTCAGCTCGCCCTTCGATCTGCATCGGCTGCATCCCATCCTGAACCTCATCCGCGCGCACAAGGGCGTCGACTACGCAGCTCCCATCGGCACTCCGGTACACGCCGTGGGCTCCGGCCACGTGCGCTTCATGGGTGACAAAGGCGGCTACGGCAATGTGGTCGAGATCGACCATTCGCAGGGCATCGTCACCGTCTATGGACACCTGTCGCGCTTTGCCCAAGGCATCCATGTCGGCAGCCGGGTCAATCAGGGCGAGCTCATCGCCTATGTCGGCATGACGGGGCTCGCCACCGGTCCGCATCTGCATTACGAATACCGGGTCAACGGCGAATTCAAAAACCCCGAGAACGTGCATCTGCCTGATGCGCTGCCGATCGAAGACGCGTGGCTTGCCGATTTCAAGCAGAAGTCCGCGCCGCTCTTGGCAAGTCTCGACGGCGCCACCGTCATCACGCTCGTGGCACGCTGATGGACACGAGCTGTAACGGCACTGTTATGCACGGCGGCGATGCTACGCGCCTCGAAGCAAGCGCGGTTGCAATGAATATCCCCGACTTCAAGGCGCCCGAGCACTACATCAACCGCGAGCTCTCGCTCCTGGAGTTCAACCAGCGCGTGCTCGCGCAGGCCTTCGACACGGCCGTGCCGCTGCTTGAGCGGCTGAAATTCCTGTGCATCTCCTCGAGCAATCTCGATGAGTTCTTTGAGATCCGCGTCGCGGGCCTGAAGCAGATCCACGAGCTCGGCTCGACGCAGCTTGCGCCCGATGCGCTCACCATTCCGGAGCAGCTCGCGGCGATCCACGCGCGCGCGCTGAAGCTCGTCGCCGATCAATACCGGTGCTTGAATGACGTCCTGCTGCCCGCGCTGCACAAGGCAGGCATCGCCGTGCTCGGGCGCTCCGAATGGTCCGCACCGGTGGAAGCGTGGCTCGAGGAGTACTTCGTGCACGAGGTGGAGCCCGTGCTGAGCCCCCTCGGGCTTGATCCCGCGCGCCCCTTCCCGCGCATCCAGAATAAAAGCCTCAATTTCATCGTGCGCCTCAAAGGCAAGGATGCCTTTGGCCGCGACAGCGAATTGGCCATCGTGCAAGCACCGCGCTCGCTGCCGCGCGTCGTGCCGGTACCGCGCGATGGCCCGCGCCGCGCGCTCGTGCTCCTCTCGACCATCGTCAATGCCTTCGTCTACAAGCTGTTCGCCGGCATTGAAGTGCTCGGCTGCTATCAGTTCCGCGTGACGCGCAACTCGGATCTGTTCGTCGACGATGAAGAAATCGATGACCTGCGGCGCGCGCTCGAAGGCGAGCTCGCGCATCGACGCTACGGCGCCGCGGTGCGCCTGGAGACCTCGCCCGACTGCCCCGACGACATGATGCGTTTTCTGCTGCGTCAGTTTTCCTTAGGGGAGCACGATCTCTACCAGATGCCCGGGCCGGTCAATCTGAACCGCCTCTCCGCGGTCTACGATCTCGTGCAGCGGCCCGACCTCAAATATCCGATCTTCACACCGGGACTGCCGAAGCGTCTGGTCGGCTCGCCGGATCTCTTTGAAGTCATCCGCGCGAACGATCTGCTGCTGCATCACCCCTTTCAGAGCTTCGCGCCGGTCATGGATTTTGTGCGCCTGGCGGCCGCCGACCCGCACGTCCTCGCCATCAAGCAGACGCTGTACCGCACCGGCCACGATTCGCCGGTGGTTGATGCGCTGGTCGCAGCGGCAAACGCCGGCAAGGACGTCACCGTCATCGTGGAGTTGCGCGCGCGCTTTGACGAGGAGGCCAATATTGAGCTCTCAAACCGCCTGCAGGAGGCGGGCGCCCACGTCATGTACGGAGTGGTCGGCTACAAGACGCATGCGAAGCTCACTCTCGTCGTGCGGCGCGAGGCGAGCGGCATTCGCCGCTACTGCCATTTGGGTACCGGCAACTATCACCCGCAAACCGCCCGCGTCTACACCGACTACGGCCTCTTTACCTGCGACCCTGATATCGGCCAGGACGTGCACGAGCTCTTCCTGCAGCTGACGAGCCTTACCCAGACACCGAAGTTGCACCGTCTGCTGCAGTCGCCGTTCGGCTTCCACGGCGCCATCCTCGCAAAGCTTGCGCGCGAGGCCGAGCATGCGCTGGCGGGCAAGCCCGCGCGCGTCATCGCCAAGATGAATGCGCTCGTTGATCCGCAGGCCATCGAAGCGCTCTACCATGCCTCGTGCGCCGGAGTACAGATCGACCTCATCGTGCGCGGCGTATGCGCACTACGCCCGGGTGTGCCCGGCGTTTCGGAAAATATCCGCGTGCGTTCAATCCTCGGGCGCTTTCTTGAACACTCGCGTGTCTTCTACTTCGAAAATGCGGGCGCTGCGCAGATGTACTGCTCAAGCGCAGACTGGATGGAGCGCAACTTCTTCCGCCGCGTCGAAGTCGCCTTTCCGATTACGCGCCTCGAGCATCGCGAACGCATCCTGCGCGACCTCAACGCCTACCTGAAAGACAACTCACAGGCGTGGCTCCTCGGCGCCGATGGCACCTATGTCCTTGCCGCGCCGCGCGACGAGGCTCCCTTGAGCGCGCAGGGCGAACTTCTCGCGCGCTACGCCGCTGCATCCGGGTTCAGCCTATAGCACGGACCTGCCCACCATTGGTGGGACCGCTGATGCGTTTCTGCAACAGCACAAAAAAGTTGAACTAATCCGGCGTGCGCGCGTTACTGTGTACGCAACCGCACAGACTGGCTGGATGCATTTGCCTACTTTGCCCGCTGTGTCGCGTTCGTGACCGTCGTTGCGCGCCCGCAACGCAAATTTTTAGGACCTCGCGTGTCGCGAGACTCAACGAAGAGAGGACCATGATGAAAAGGCTGGCATTACTGTGTCTATTGGCCGCACCGGCGTTTGCCGCGGCGGATGACGGTACCGAATGGTATGTCACACCGCAGTTGGGCGGGATCTCCCCCGACTACCACCGCGATCTTAAGAACAATGACTGGGATTACGGCTTGGCTCTGGGCAAAGAGCTCGGTCCCTTCATCAATCTTGAGGCTAACTTGAACGGCGCGCGCATTGGCGACGGACTCGGCAGAAGCCATTTGGATACCGATGAGGCGTCCCTTGATATCTTGGGCGTCATGAATCGCGGTGGCATCCTCGCGCCGTATTTGAGCATTGGCGCAGGCGCCGTGCGCAACAACTTCATTCCCGCGGATGTGAGGCAGACTGACTTCGTAGCCGAAGCGGGCGTGGGCATGTTCATCAAGCTCTGGCAGAACAGTTCCGGCACGAGCCAGCTGTCCCTGCGTCCGGACATCAAAGCACGCTTTGACAACCCAGGTCATTATCAACACGTGGTTGATTACATCGGCACCGTCGGGCTGCAATTCGGGTTCGGTGGACGCGGCAATCCACCGCCACCGCCGCCGCCGCCGCCGCCGCCGCCGCCACCACCACCGGTTGTCGTGGCACCGGCGCCGCCGCCGCCGCCCCCGGAGCCCGATAAATATAACCTCGAGGCCAAAGGCTCGGTCGTGCTGGAAGGCGTAACCTTTGCGTTCAACAAAGCAGACCTCACTGAGACCTCGCGTCCCGTTCTGGACGATGTCGCCGCGAGCCTGCAGAAGCATCCGCTACTCAAAGTTGAGATCCAGGGGCACACGGACAGCACCGGTCCCGCCGACTACAACTTGAAGCTGTCGGATCGTCGTGCCGCCTCCGTGCGTGACTACCTCATCGGCAAGGGTGTATCCGCGGACCGCTTGACGTCCAAGGGCTACGGACTCACGCAGCCGATTGACACCAACAAGACCGCTGCAGGACGCGCTCACAATCGCCGGGTGGTCATGTATGCCATGGAAAACCCGAAGGATGTGAAAGTCGAAGGAGCAGGCACCACAGCACAGTAGATCCTGGCGCCGAGTGGTACGGCCCCCGCACGGCAGATGCGTGCGGGGGCTTTTTCTTTTCAGCCGCGGGAGCTGAACACCCGCAGGCGAAATCCGTGACTCTTCAGATAGTCGATCTCCTGATGCAGGTCGGCTGTGGTCAACGGATGCTCCTTCAGCCACCGGCCCGGAAATCTCAGGACGAGCGAATTTGGCGTGGCGGCAAGCTCAATATTGGGAAGGGCAGTCGGACTTCTGCCGCGGTGCAGGAGTACGGCGAGGCGTAGCAGCACGATGAGACGCACCGCCGTGTGATCCCAGGGAGGCAGCAAATCCTCAAGACCCGCAAGCGCAAGCTTGCGCCGGTGGCTGCCAACCAGACGCGCGAGCAGCCGCTGCTCCTCGCGCGCAAAACCCGGCATGTCGGCGTTCTCCAGCAGATAGGCGCCGTGGCGATGGTAGCCGCTGTGCGACACGTCAAGTCCTGTCTCATGCAGGCGCGCGGCCCATTGCAGCGCCAGATCCGCCAGCGGATCCTCGAGGCGCCACGCGTGGCGCACCTGCGCCAGGAACTCAAGCACGGTGGCCTCCACGCGCTCCGACTGCGCAAGATCCACGTGGTAGCGCTGCTGCATCGCGTGCACCGTGCGCTCGCGCGCATCTTCATCGGTGAAGCGGCCGAGCATGTCGTAGAGCAGGCCCTCGCGCATGGCGCCCTCGGCGATACGCATCTCCTGGATTCCCAATACCTCAAAGACTTCGGCGAGGATCGCCGCGCCGCCCGGGAACACCGCGCGGCGATCTTCAGTGATCGCCTGCAGTCCGCCGAGCTCGCGGGTGTGTCCCGCATCGATGAGATAGTTGAGAACGCGCTGCAGGCCTTCGGGTTTGATCGTGCCGGCTTGCGGATCAAGCTCGCGCAGCGCCTCGCCGATGGCGCGCACGGTACCGGAGCTGCCGGCCGCGCGCTCCCATCCCCGGCGGCGGATCGCCGCCTGCACGGGCTCAAGTTCCAAGCGTGCGGCCACGCGCGCGCGCCCCAGGCGCTTGGCTGAGATCCGCCCATCCTTGAAGAAGCGCTCGCTGATGCTGACGCACCCCATGCGCAGGCTCTCAAGCTCAAGCGGCGTCAGGCCCTCACCGATGGCGAGCTCGGTGCTGCCGCCGCCAATATCGACGACCAGGCGCTTGCCGGGCTGTGAGGGCATGGTGTGCGCAACGCCTGAATAGATGAGCCGCGCCTCCTCCATGCCGGAGATGATTTCGATGGGATGACCGAGCGCCTCGCGCGCGCGCTCGAGAAATGCCTGCTTGCGCCGCGCCACGCGCAGGGTGTTGGTTCCCACCACGCGCACGCTGTTCGCGTGCATGTCGCGCAGGCGCTGGCCAAAGCGCTGCAGACACGCAAGCGCCCGCGCCGCGGCTTCCTTGTCGATGCGGCCGTTCTCCTCGACACCCGAAGCCAGCCGCACCATCTCGCGCAGACGATCGATGATCGTGAGCTGGCCGTGCGAGTAGCGCGCGACGACCATGTGAAAGCTGTTCGATCCGAGATCGACAGCGGCCAGAACATCGGGGACGGGCCGAACCACCGGGTTCTTGCGTGCCTCGGGGGCGACGCGGACCAGGGCGGCAGGGCTCACTCGAGCCTACGAGCGCTTCAGACCGAGAATGACGAGCCGCACCCGCAGGTGGTCGAAGCCTGGGGATTGCGAATCACGAACTGGGCCCCGTCGAGCCCCTCCCGATAATCGATTTCGGCGCCCGTCAGGTACTGCACGCTCATGGGATCAACCAGGAGCTTCACGCCGAGATTCTCAACGCAGGTGTCGCCGTCGCCGATCTGCTCATCGAATTCGAAGCCGTAGGAAAGGCCGGAACATCCGCCGCCCTGAACGAATACGCGCAGCATAAGCTTGGGATTACCCTCGCCCTCTATCAGAGCGCCGACCTTCTTGGCTGCGGCGTCCGTCAGTACGAGCGCAGGTGCTGATGCTTCCACAGTTTCCATTTCGTTCGCCTTGGCGTAAAAAATACGCTGTCCAGACAAGAGTCTAGGGCCCGGATGGACCCGCGGTCAAAAAGCACCACCAAGCGTGAGCTCGGTCTTGGCCGCCTTATCGACGACCGTGGCACCCGAGTTCACGCGCACGAGCCTTCCCATTATTTCGGCGCCCAGTGTCATTTCAATGACCCCATAGTAAACATCGCCGTGAACCCGTGCACTCGATCCGAGCACAACGCGGCCGCGTGCATGAATGGGGCCCGTCACCGTCCCGTAGAGAATAACATTCACCACCTCGACCGCACCCTCGATGCAGCCGCCCGCGCTCACAGATAAGGTCGAGTCCGAGCTTGGATCGGCGCGCACGTCGCCCGAGATCCGGCCCTCCAGATGCAGACCTCCGGAGAATTCGAAGTCGCCCCGCAGGTGCGCGTCCTTGCCGATGAGCGTGCCGACGTTTTGATCTTTACGAGGCATCCACATTCCACATGAAGGTCTGGGAGAGCGGCGCAATGCCCTTGCGGCTGGAGCGCACTTCGACGCTCAGGCGCTCGGGGCGCAGACCGGGCGGGATAGTGATCTCCTGATCCAGGTTCTGGTAATAGCGAAAGCTGTAGGGCAATTCGCGCTGCGCCCCCGCGGTGAGCGCGGCGAGCCCGACGCTCTCCTCCCGGCCCTGCGCTTCCCCGTCCACCTGCAGGACGGCAGAGCCATTGACGACGTCGTCGGCGCGCACCGACCGCACCAGCGTCAGATGCACGCGAAAGCGTGCCGGTTCGGTCGTAGCTCCTATGCGCAACTGCTGAATGCTGACTCCGAGCGATGCGCTCGCGGTCGGCGCGCCAACGCCGCGATAGAACGCCAGATCCTGCGCCTGGCGCGCGACCTGCGCCTGCAGATCCCCGATGGTGCGCGAGACTTCCGCCTGTTCGCGCGCCCACCCGATGCGCTGCGTATCAATCTCGGCGAGCCGCAAGTTGAGCTCATGATTGTCCTGTTTGAGATGCTCGATGGCAGCCTCGAGCTCCGAGCGTTGCTGCGCCACGGCCAGGCGGTCGTAGCCTGCGTTGTAACGCCCGAGTTCATAGATCACATAGAGCGCGAAAGCGGCAAGGAGCGTCACCGCGACGACGACCGCCACGCGCCGAGCGGGCGCATAGGTGCGCACGATGACGGGGTTGCTCGCGGTTTCGCGCATCGCAGAAAACCGCTCTAGCCTGTGGAGGCTTGAGTCTCGGAAGGCGCATCGCTCGTGCGGCGCGTAACCTCGGTCCACCACGGCGGCAGCGGCGGGTGGCCTTTTGGAAAGGCGCTGTCCGCAAGCTCGATGAGCGCCCGGGCGTACACGGGGCGCTTGAAGTAGATGACCTCGCGCACCGGTTCCCAGTAATCCACCCAGCGCCAGGCGTCGAATTCGGGCTCCGCGGTCAGCGCGAGGTCAAATACCACCTCGTCGTGCCGCAGTTTTAGAAGAAACCAGCGCTGCTTCTGCCCGATGCACAGCGGCGTGCGATTACGCCGCACATAGCGCGGCGGCAGCCGATAGCGCAGCCAGCGCGCCGTGCTGCCGGCAATCTCGACATGCGAGCTCGTAAGGCCGACCTCCTCGTGCAGCTCGCGCAGCGCAGCCTCTTCGAGGCTTTCGCCGTCGCGCACACCGCCCTGGGGAAACTGCCAGCCACGCCCGCCCACGCGGCGTCCCAGAAATACCTCGCCGGTGCCGCGCATCAGGACGATGCCGACGTTGGCGCGGAAACCATCCGAGTCGATGACGTCGTTCATGCTGCCTTTGGGGAAGTCTGCCACAACCGCGCTTGTGGTGAGTAAGCCCAGCCTTTTAGGCTAGCGCGCCTTTAGCCGCTGGAGCGTGAACCGGTCGATGTTGAGGAGAGCTGTCCTGGGATCGGGCACGTGGAGGCGTATGGTCGTCTTGAGCGCCGTGGCCCTGCTCGTATTTTGCATATCGCTTATGACAGGTAGCTCCGGCATCAGCCCGGCGCGCGTGCTCGGCGTGCTCGCCGGCGGCCACGACGAGGCGGTGAGAAGCGTGCTCCTGCAGGTGCGCCTGCCACGCCTCCTCGCAGGCTTTGGCGTCGGCGCGCTGCTGGCGCTCTCCGGGGTGCTGCTGCAGGCGCTCTTTCGCAATCCCCTCGCCGACCCGTTTGTCCTTGGCGTCTCAGGCGGAGCGGCGGTGGGTGCGTTATGTGCGATGCTCGCCGGATACGTGGCGCTCGTGGTACAGGGCTGCGCGGTCGCCGGGGCGCTCGCATCGGTGGCGCTCGTCTACTTTCTCGCGCGCGGCGGCGGGACGGCACGGCTGCTGCTCACCGGCGTCGTGGTGGCGAGTGCCTGCGGGGCGCTCGTCAGCGTGCTCCTGGCGCTCGCGACCACGGTGCAGGTGCGCGGCATGGTGTTCTGGCTGGCGGGCGATTTGAGCTGGGCGCTCTCTCCGCGGGCGAGTATTGCGGCCGCGCTCCTCGCGGCCATGCTCGCCATGGTCGTCGCGCGCCCGCTCAATGTGCTCTCAGCCGGGGAGCTGCGCGCACGGGCAGTCGGCCTCGAGCTTGAAACCTGGCGCCCCCTCCTTTTCGTCTCCTGCGCCACCTTGACGGCAATCGCGGTCGTGAGCGCCGGCACGGTCGGTTTCGTGGGCCTCATCACGCCGCATGCGGTGCGCCTCATTTTCAAGACGAGCGATCATCGCGTGGTGGCACCTGCCTCCGCTCTCGCCGGTGGTACGGTGCTGGCGGCGGCGGATCTCATCGCGCGCACCATCGCAAGCCCGCGGCAGCTGCCGGTAGGCGCCATCATGGCCATCGTCGGAGCGCCTATTTTTCTGTTCCTGCTGCGCTCGAGGAGCCGCAGCACCCGCTGACGCTAGCGCACGATAGCTTCCGCGACCGCCACCTGATTGCGCCCCTGACTCTTCGCACGATAGAGCGCCGCATCCGCCGCCGCGATCAGGCGGTCGCCGAGCACTTTGTGGTCGCGCAACTCCGGCGCCGGCGCCGCTGCGGCGACGCCGATCGAGAGGCCGACAACCTCCTCGACGTTCTCTGCCAGGACAATCGGCCGTGCACCCACGGCCTGCAGGACGCGCACTGCCACGCGCTCGGCCTCAACCACGCTGCCCTCCTGCAGCAGCATGGCAAACTCGTCGCCGCCGAAGCGTGCGCCGGTATCGCTCGAGCGCATCTGCGCGCCGATACGTCCTGCGACCTCATGCAGCACGGTGTCCCCTGCCAGATGCCCGAAGCGATCGTTGATCTGTTTGAAATGGTCGATGTCGATCATCAACAAGGCGAGACTGCGACCCAGGCGCTGCGCGCGTGCGAGCTCTTCGCGCAGCCGCGCCTGCAGATAGCGGCGGTTGTAAAACCCGGTGAGAAAATCGGTAAAGCCGCTGCGCAACAGGCGCGCGCGGTTAACCCCGTTTTCCAGACATACCGCGCTCACGAGCCCAAGATGCGCGAGAAAATCGGTAGCAAGCTGCGCTCCAAAGCGCGCTTTGTCGGCGCTGCCGAACATCAGCACGCCTTCGATCGCATCGTGTTGACGCATCGGAATGATTGCAACGCTGCCGAGGCCCTTGACTCCCGGAAAGAGCCCCGCATGCAGCTTCTCCCGGTAGCGACCGAGCCATGGTTGCTCAAGACCTTCGGCCATGGGGGCAAGCTGCGAAAGGCGGTCGACGAACAGCACCTCGCGCCGCTGCTGCTCCACGACCGAATCGCCCCACAGCAGGTGGCGGATCTCGTGCCCCGGATCGCACAGCGCCAGCACGACGGCCTCGAGCTGATAGGAAGCCTTGAGATCGTGGAACAGGATCTTGAGCAGATCTGCCAGCGACGCCGCGCGCAGCAACTCGAGCTCCCGCTCCTGGGACTTCTGCAGAATCGATTGATTGCGCACCACCTGTGAGGTGAGCGCGCGCAGGCGCGCCTTGACGATTCGATTCTCCGCTTCAAGCGCCGCAACGGTGGCAGGGGCGCGGACCGGGCGCATCCCGCGAACGCCTCTTTCGGACACGGGTGGGCCGCCCTGCGACCTAGGCACGCCGTTCGCTCAGGATCTTGCGATCCTCCAGATAATCATGGCCGCGGCGCATCAGTGCCACGAATGCCGCCTGGTCCTGAGAGAGCACTGCGGTGCGGATCCGCTCCACCGCCTTCGACAGCGCCTCCAGGGACTCCGCACCATAGTCATTCAAGCTTTGAATCTCGTAGTAAAGATCCGGATTATCGCGCGCCACGCGGCTGGCGACATCCAGCTGCGCATCGAAGGTCGTGCTTGACAGGCGCGCCAGACGCGGCGCGGCTTCGCCGCTCTCGGCGAGGGCGGTGAAGAAGGCGATGTTCAGGGCATGCGAGAGGCCGAGCACGTAGGCGATCAAGCGGTCGTGATCATCCATGCTCATGACCACCTGTTCGGCCATGGTCGACGCAAAGAGCTCCTGCACCGCCGCGAGCGCGGGAGCCGAGCCCAAGTCAACAAAGATGACGTGGCGTCCGGAGAGCAGCTCCGTATCCGGACCGAACATCGGATGCACGGATGTCACTTTGCAGCCGTGCGAGCGCAGCGCGAGAAGTCCCGCGCGCAGCGGCGACTTCAGCGAGCCGATGTCAAAGATCACACCGGGCGGACGGCGCAGCGCAAGGTCGCGCAGGATGGCATCGGTCAGGCCCAGCGGGGTCGCGAGCATGATGAAATCATGCTTGAGATCGGTCGCGCGCCAGTCGGCGACGCAGGCGACGCCCGGATAGGCGCCCGCCGGATCCGCCACTTCGACGGTAAAGCCCTGCGAGCTTAAGAATTCCACGAACCAGCGGCCCATGAGGCCCGCGCCGCCGATGACGAGTACCCGGCGCCCGGTGCCCGCGCCGCGCGCGGCGACGCTCGCCCGCTCCTGGGTCGTGAGCGATGAGCGGATGAGCAGGCGCAACAGATCCTCGGCCAAAGCCGGGGAGAGGCCGAGCTCGGTTGCTGCCGCGCGCACGCCGAGAATGACTTCGCGCTCGCGTTCGTAGTCGCGCGTCGGCCTGCCGGTTGCGCGCTTCACCCGCGCGACCTCGCCGCTGACGCTCTTCCTCTCGGCGACGATCGCGAGCAGCCGCCGATCGATGTCGTTCAGGCGGTGGCGCAGTTCTTCCAGCGTGGTGTCATCGCTCGGCATCCGACGGACTCATTACCTTTGGCAGGTGCGTGTTGTAGCGAGCATAAGCGCGCGCTGCAAGTGCAGCCGGGCGGCAGAGGCTCTACCATTTGCCCATGAGCGCGCTGAGTCCGCCCCTGTCCGAGCCCGTGCCCGCAGAGCCCTTGCGGATTGTAAGCCGCTGGCTTGAAGATGCCCGGGAGGCGCGCCAGCAGCCCAATCCGAACGCCATGGTGCTCGCGACTACCTCAGCCGACGGCGCGCCCTCTGCACGCGTCGTCCTGTGCAAGGGCCTGGTCGTGGATCCGGGTTATCTCGTGTTCTATACCAATTACGAGTCGAAGAAGGGTGAGGACTTGGCGGCATCCGAGCGCGCCGCCGCCGTGATGCATTGGGACTACCTGCACCGGCAGGTGCGCATCACGGGGCCCGTGACGCGCTCGCCCCCCGCCGAGAGCGATGCCTACTTCGCATCCCGGCCCTGGCCGAGCCGCATAGCCGCCTGGGCAAGCGCGCAGAGCCGTCCGATCGCCTCGCGGGCCGACCTCGTCGCGGCAGTCGCCGCCGCCGCGCGGCGCTTCGGCACGCCCAATCCGGCGGATCCGCCGCCGGATGGCGTGGATTTCAGCGTTGCCCGGCCCCCGCACTGGGGGGGCTACCGCCTGTGGGCCGAGAGTGTGGAGCTGTGGCAGGAGGGCAAGTCGCGCATCCATGACCGCTTCTTCTGGAAGCGAAAGCTGGTCGCGGGCGCAGCGCAGGGCTTTACGTCCGGTTCCTGGTCGGTCGCGCGCCTGCAGCCTTAGAACACCGTGTCTGCATCACCCAGTGCCGGCACGTGTTTGGCGACGAGCGCGCTCGGCGTGAGAGCAGGCACGCGTCAGCTCGTGGAGGAGCTGACGGCGACTTTCGCGCCGCGCGAGTTCACCGCAATTCTGGGCAGGAACGGCTCCGGCAAGACGCTCACTCTGCACACCCTGGCAGGACTGCGCCCGGCCGCGCACGGCGGCGTGACCCTGGATGGCGAACCGCTCGCCGCAGTGCCGCGCCGCAGGATTGCACGCCGCATCGGCGTCCTGCTGCAGGATCCTGAGGAGAGCTTTACGACGACGGCGCTCGAGAGCGTGCTCGTCGGCCGCCATCCGCATCTTGCGCCATGGCAATGGGAAGGGCGCGAGGATGAGCGGATCGCGCGCGCGGCCCTCTTGCAGGTGGATCTCACCGATTTTGCCGACCGCCGTACCGACACCCTCTCGGGCGGCGAGGCGCGCCGCGTCGCCATCGCCGGCCTCCTGGCGCAGGAGCCCGATGTTTATCTCGTCGATGAACCGACCAATCATTTGGATCCGCATCATCAACTCGCGGTCCTCGCGCTGCTGCGCAATCTGGCATCAAGAGGCGCGAGCATCATTGCCTCGCTGCATGATCCAACGCTTGCGGCACGATTTGCGGATCGCGTGCTGCTCTTGTTCGGCGACGGCGCCTGGCGGCTGGGACCGGCCGCTGAGATCCTGACGGCAGGAAGCTTGAGCGAGCTCTACTCGACACCGATCGTAGAATTGGCCGCGAGCGGCCGGCGGGTGTTTGCCAGCGCCTGACGCACGCAGCAGCCTGTGGCAAACTGGTGCACAAGAGGTGCACGCGACACCTGCGTCGAGGCAATTGAACGTGATCGAATCGCTCGTCATGTCGCCCCGGTTCGCGACCTTTCTTATGGCGAGCGTGATCCTTGCGATTACGCCAGGGCCGGGAGTGATCTATGTGCTCACGAGAACTTTGAGCCAGGGTCGCGGCGCGGGGCTTGCGTCGGTCTGCGGAATCGCCCTCGGAAACCTTGCCAATGCAGCCGTTGCCGCGCTCGGCCTTGCGCTGGTGATCGCGGCATCAGCAAGCGCGTTCACCGCCGTGAAGTTCCTCGGCGCTGCCTATCTGGTGTTCCTCGGCGTGCGGGCGCTGCGTGCGCGGCCGACCGCCGAGCCGGACGATGCGCCGCGGCCGCCGTCGTCACTCGGGCGGCTCTTCCGCGCGGCCTTTCTCGTCGCGCTCTTGAACCCGAAGACGGCGTTGTTCTTCGCCGCCCTGTTGCCGCAATTCATCCATCCAAGCGCAGCGCCGTTCGCGCAGACATTTTTCCTGGGCTGCGTGTTCGTGGTGATCGCGTTCGGTACAGACACCATCTATGTCTTCGTTGCCGCTGCACTCGCAACCACGATTCGCCTGCGCTCGAGGTGGCATCCTTATGGACGCTTCGTATCCGCTGCGACCTTTATGGGGCTCGGTGTCTACGCGGCGCTCGCAAGCCCGCGCATGGTGAAGTAGAAATCACGCGGTAGCTTTACGATGTCTCGCGAATGCGCGCGACTGATCTCGGCCGCCGCCGCGGCGGCATCGAGTACCGCCTCGAGTTCATTTGATACCATGACGCACATTCCCATGACGTGCGCACGAGCCTTACGCAACGGAGCAACAGATGGGTAACCGCCTGAGCAAGATTTATACGCGCACCGGCGATGACGGCACGACCGGTCTCGGGGACGGCAGCCGCGTCGCCAAAGACGACGCGCGCGTCGAAGCCTACGGCACGGTCGACGAGCTCAACAGCGCAGTCGGCATGATCTTAAGCGTGCCGCAACTGCCCGAGGCCATCGCCACCTTGCTCACCGAGGTCCAGCACGATCTCTTCGACCTGGGCGGAGAGCTGTGCATCCCCGGATCACACGCCATCAAGGCGGCGCAGGTCACCAAGCTTGAGGATTCACTCGACCGCCTGAACGATGCCTTGCCGCCGCTCAAGGAATTCATTCTGCCCGGAGGCGGCCCTGCGGCCGCGGCCTGTCACCTTGCCCGCACCATTGCCCGCCGCGCCGAGCGCCGCGTCTGGTCGCTTGCGAAAAAAAAAGAGGCCGTGAGCGCTGACCTGACCAATTATTTGAACCGCCTGTCGGATCTGCTTTTCGTGATCGCCCGCGTACTTGCACGGCACGAGAGCGGCGCCGAGGTCCTGTGGCGCCACGATCGCGGCAAAGCGCGCTAAGCGAGGCTGCGGCGCAGGCGCTGCCAGTCGAAGGCGCCGCCGGGATCGGTCTTCCTGCCGGGTGCAATGTCGCTGTGTCCGACCACGCGCTTATCTGAAAGCGACGGGTAGGCTGCGAGCAGCGCGCGTAGCAGATGCGCGAGCGACTCATACTGCGCATCCTCGTAGGGCAGATCATCCGTGCCCTCAAGCTCGATGCCTATCGAGAAATCATTGCACACGGACCTGCCCTCAAATTCGGATTCACCCGCGTGCCAGGCGCGCGCCTGAAAAGGCACGTACTGTACGATGCTGCCATCGCGCCGGATGAGCGCATGCGCCGAGACGCGCTGCCGCGCGAGGTCGCGAAAGAAGGGATGCGCATCCGGATCCAGGGTGCCGGTAAAGAGCCGGTCGATCCACGCTCCACCGAACTTGCCCGGCGGCAGCGAGATGCCGTGGATGACGATGAGGTACGCAAAAGTGTCCTGCGGCCGCACATCAAAATGCGGCGACAGCACCTGTTTTGCCCGCGCGAGCAGTCCCGTGGACAGGTCAATATGCATGCCGGGATCATGCCACACCGGTACTCACATGCCACAATAGCCGCGCGTTCCGCGGGAAATAGCCTCATGAATGAAAGTAACGCGTCCTACGTCGCACGCGATCTGGCGCATGTCTGGCACCCGTGCACGCAGATGAAGGATCACGAACACCTGCCGCTCGTGCCGATACGCCGCGGCCGCGGCGTGTGGCTCGAGGATTTTGCGGGGCGCCGCTATCTGGATGCGGTGAGCTCCTGGTGGGTAAACCTCTTCGGGCATGCAAATCCGCGTATCAATGCGGCCATTGCCGCGCAGCTCGAGGAGCTCGAGCACGTCATCCTCGCAGGCTTCACCCACGAGCCTGTGATCGCTCTCAGCGAGGCTCTGGTCAAAGTGGCGCCGGCGGGTCTCGATCGCTGCTTCTACGCGGACAACGGCTCCTCCGCGGTCGAGGTCGCCGCGAAGATGAGCTTCCATTATTGGCGCAACGTCGGCCGACCCGCGAAGCGGCGCTTCATCACGCTTGCCAACAGCTATCACGGCGAGACGCTCGGCGCCCTTGCGCTCGGGGACGTCGAGCTCTACAAGGCGGTCTATCAGCCGCTCCTCATGGATGTGCGCGTGGTCGGCTCACCGGACTGCTTCGAGCGCGCGCCGGGCGCGACCTGGGCGGAGCATTCGACCCAGCGATTTGCACTCATGGAGGAGGCGCTCGCGCGCCATCACGAGGAAACGGCGGCTGTAATCGTCGAACCTTTGGTGCAGTGCGCCGGCAGCATGCGCATGTACGATCCGGTCTATCTGTCGCTCCTGAGGAAAGCCTGCGACCGCTACCAGGTGCACTTGATCGCCGACGAAGTCGCGGTCGGCTTCGGGCGCACCGGCACGCTCTTTGCCTGCGAGCAGGCGGCAATCCGCCCGGATTTTCTGTGTCTGTCCAAGGGACTGACTGGAGGGTACCTGCCGCTCTCGGTCGTCATGACGACGGACAAGGTGTACGTGGCGTTCTACGATGAGTATGTGAAGATGAACGCCTTCCTGCATTCGCACAGTTACACCGGCAATGCGCTCGCCTGCGCGGCGGCACGCGCAAGCCTTGCCATCTTTGACGCCGACGGCGTGCTTGCGAAGAACCACTCATTGAGCGCCCACATGGGCGCGCGCGCCCGGGAGCTTGCGGATCATCCGCACGTCGCCGAGGTGCGCCAGCGCGGCATGATCGTCGCCATCGAACTCGTCAAGAACAAAACCACGCGCGAACCCTATGCCTGGCAGGAGCGGCGCGGCCTTAGGGTCTATCGTCATGGACTTGCGCGCGGAGTTCTCCTGCGCCCCATCGGCAATGTCGTGTACTTCATGCCGCCCTACGTAATTACGCCCGAGGAGGTGGATCTCATGGTCAGCGTGGCCGAGGAAGGCATTGCGAAGGCAACGTGCGACTGACGCGGGTCTTTGTCGAGGAGCCGCTGGCAAGCGGCGGGCGCTGCCTCATCAGCGGCGGCGCGGCCAATCACATGGTGCGGGTGCTGCGGCTCGCTATTGGCGCTGCTGTCACGCTCTTTGATGGCGCGGGCGGCGAGTACGCTGCGCGCATTGAATCATTGAGAAAGGACGCCGTGCTCATCGACGTCGGCGCCTTCGCTGCCGTGGAGCGCGAGTCGCCGCTTGCCGTGACGCTCGCTCAGGGAATCTCGCGCGGCGAGCGCATGGATTGGGTCATCCAGAAAGCGACCGAGCTTGGTGTGCGGCGCATTGTTCCGCTCATCACGCAAAGAAGCGTCGTGCGCCTGGATGCGCGCCAGGCAGAGAAGAAATCACAGCATTGGCGTGGCATCACTATTGCCGCCTGCGAACAGTGCGGCCGCAATCGCCTGCCGGAGCTTTCAGCTCCGGTTGACCTTAAGGAATTTCTCGGCAGCGAGGCGGATGCAGAGGGCGTGCGGCTGCTGCTGTCGCCCGCGGGAAGCGTGCGCATCGGCGAAATCAAGTCTCTGCAGAAGCTCATCCTCCTAATAGGACCGGAAGGCGGGCTTGCGCCTGAGGAAGGGGACGCGGCGATGGCGCAGGGCTTTGTCGGCGTACGCTTGGGCCCCAGAATCCTGCGCACCGAGACGGCGGCGATTGCGGCACTCGCAGCTCTGCAGCATGCATTTGGGGATCTGTAGAGGCGTGCCAGCTTCAACATCTCCTACGACGACCTCGATGCCTTCTTCCGCGGCCTCATGACCAAAGGCACGATCAACCGCTTCGCGATCAATGTTCCGAGACCCAATGCCGGCACGCCACAAATGTTGAGTGCTGCCGAGGTCAACGCGCGGCTCGCCGAACTCGGCGTCAGTCATAATCATGAGCTGCAGGACGCCATGCAGCGCGCGCGCGATGCGATCGGTGTCGAACCCAACAACGAGCGTGCATGGCGGGCGCTCGCGCATGGCCAGATGCTCCAGGAAAAATATGCCGAGGCATTGCAGTCCGTTGACCGGCTGTCCGCTCAACCCACTTTGTCCGCGCAGGGCTACTCCGATTGTGCTTTCGTTCTCGCGGCGATTGCCCACCATGCGGATGCCGGCATGAATGAAGCGGCGCTATCGCAGCGCGCGCGCGACGCCTTCGAGAAGTCCATCGCGATAAACACCGATGATCCGGCGCCCCTGATCGAGTTCGCTACCATGATCATGTCGGAGAAAGATGTGCAAGCGGCCAGGAAACTCATACCGGTCATGGAACAGACCGCGAGCGGCAATCCCCGCGATTCTGATCTCGCGAGAAGTACTGCGCATCTGTGCGCCGCAATCGGGGATGCGGACTGTGCGCTCAAGTTTGCGCGGGCGTGGCAGAAGTATTCCAAGACCGACGCCGAACGGGACAATGCGACAGCCTATCTGTCGCACCTCAGCGCGAATATCGAGCGGCGCTCAGCCGCAGCCCTCGACCAACCGAATTAAATGGCGCGTCCAGCGCGTATCCTGCATTATTTGGCCCCTGTTTGAGGTGCCCTGGTAACGCACGTGCGACAGAGAGCAGCGGTAGATTCTGTGTCGGAAGCCTTTGAGTGCTACATCTGTCGCAAGGTGATGGCGCTCTTCGGTGGCGATCCGAACCGATGCCCCGGTTGCGGCTCCGTCCACGGTAAATCGATCACCAAACAGCATGTTGGTGGCGAGGCGAAGGCGCGCCGTGGCGGCGCGGGCGCCCGGCGGCGCGCCACAAGAAAGTAAAAGCACCCCCGGACTGGGCGGCTCATCCGCCTGACGTTCCCGGGAGATCGCGCGCGAATCTAGGCGTTGATATGCGTCTCTTGCGCGATCATTTCCTCAAGGCGCTCAAGATCAGGCACCAGTGGCGTTTCATTGACCATGCGGATCTGGCAGACGATGGGCGCGCGCTCTTCGATGGCGCGTGAATTATCTGGTCTCACAACGTCCGAGCTGACGCGCACGAGCTGCGGGAAGCCCTGCGACACGATACCGAAGTAGCCGCCTTCCAGGCGCGAGCCGATGCAGTGGAAGATGACGATGCGTGTGCGCCCCGAGGCCGGCGGAATCATGTGTCCGCATGCTCCCTCAAAGGACACGAGCGGTACCTGGCGGCCTGTCCAGGCGACGGTGCCGATGTACCAGGGCGGCGCCCCGGTCATCTCCGAGGGCGTATGAAAGCCGATGACCTCCGCGACACAGGCGCGCGGAATGATGAGCCTGCCATCAACCAGCGGTATCAGCAGGCTATAGACCTCTTGGACTCTTTCGGCCATCGCTTGCCTTTTTAAATTATCGCGCCTCGGCAAGCTTGCGCGAGCTCTGCGTCGCGCGGTGCCGTTCCACTAGCGGCGCAATCGCATCGAGCAGCTGCGCTTCCTGGTAGGGCTTGCCCAGGTAGTCGTCAACGCCAATCTCTATCGCGCGCGCGCGGTGTTTCTCTCCGGAGCGCGAAGTGATCATGATGATCGGCACATCGCGCAGGCGCGGATCGTTGCGCACGTGCGCCGCGACTTCATAGCCGTCCATGCGCGGCATTTCGATGTCGAGCAGGATGATGTCGGGTACGTGATCCTGCAGCAGAGTAACCGCATCCATGCCGTCGCGCGCCGTCAACACGCGCATGCCGTTCCTCTCGAGGAGCCGCTGCGTCACACGCCGCACCGTGATGGAATCATCGACCACCATGGCAAAGATGCGCCGGTCGCCGCGATCGCGCGCGACCAGCGGCTGCGTACGCACGCGCCACTCGCTTCGCACCAGCGCGCCGATGTCGAGAATGATGACGATGCGTCCATCGCCCAGAATGGTCGCGCCCGAAATCCCGCGAATCGCGGAGATCTGCGGTCCGACCGACTTGACGACGATCTCGCGGCTGCCGATGAGCTCGTCCGTGATGAGCGCGGTGGAGTGCTCGCCGGCGCGTACCAGCACCACTGGAATGGTCACGTCCTGCTCCGGCAGGGGCGCGGGCTCGAGCCCCACGAAGGTGGCCAATGACTGGAAGCGGTACTTCTGCCCGCCCGACTCAAATACCGGCGCATCGCCGCTCAGATGGGCCTGCACCTCGGACTTCGGCAGCCTGAGGACGCCCTCCACCGTCGGCAGCGGCAGCGCGTAGTACTCCTGCTCGGTGCGCACCACGAGCGCATGGCTGATCGCAAGCGTAAACGGCAGGCGAATGGTGAAGGTCGTTCCTAAGCCCGGCGTCGACTCCATGTTGAGCGCGCCGCCCAGGCGCTTGATCTCGGTCGCGACGATATCCATGCCGACGCCGCGCCCGGCCTGCTGAGTGATGACGCCTGCGGTTGAGAAGCCGGGCTCGAGAATGAGCTGCATCGCATCCTCATCGCTCAGCGGCTGCTCCGGACCCACGAGGCCGAGCGCGATGCCCTTGTCGCGAATCGCGCGCAGATTCATGCCGCCGCCATCGTCGGTGAGGCGCACCAGCACTTCGGCGCCCTCGCGGCGCAGCTCAAGGTGAACGCGTCCGGTTTCCAATTTGCCGCGCGCCGCGCGCTCCTCGGGGAGCTCGATCCCGTGCACGACGGCATTGCGCAGCATGTGCTCGAAAGGCGGCAGCATGCGCTCGAGCACCTGGCGATCAAGCTCGCCGGCGGCGCCTTCAACAATGAGCTCCGCGCGCTTGCCGCTGTCGGATGCGGCCTGCCGCACGATCCGAGCCAGGCGCTGTACGTGGCGCTGAAAGGGCACCATGCGAGTGCGCATCAAGCCGTTCTGCAGCTCGGTGATCGTGCGCGCCTGCTGGGTGAGAAGGTTCTGCGCTTCCTGAGTGAGCGTCTCCAGCAGCTGCTGGATGCTGGCGACGTCGCTCGCCGTCTCGGCGAGAGCCCGGGAGAATTGCTGAATCGCGGAGTAGCGGTCGAGTTCGAGCGGATCAAAATCACCGCGATGGCTGCCGCCTTTTTCCTCGTGACCGTGCAGGATCTGCGTCTCGGTCTCGATCTCAAGCTTGCGCAGCTGCTCTTTCAGCCGCGTCACCGTGCGCGACAGCTCGCCCAGATTGAAATCAATCGACCCCAGCTGCTGCTCGAGGCGTGCGCGCGCAATGCTGACCTCGCCCGAGGTATTGAGCATGTGATCGAGGAGCTCAGCATCCACACGCGCCATCTCTGGCCGATCACCAGGTGGCACGGGCTCCCGGCCCGGCGGCACCAACTTCGGTGGCAACAGAGTCTCTTCCGAGGCCACGAACGCAGGGGCGGCCGGCGCCGACGACGCGAATGGGCTCGCGGGCGCGGGCTCAACTTGCGCACTCTGAGCCAGCACCGCTTCGGCAGCCATAGCTTCGGCAGGTGCAGCCGCGATGGGCGCTGCATTCATGTCAGTCGCTGCTGTCTCGGTCAGCGCCAGCTGCTCGGCGGTCCACTCATAGCTCGGGACCTCTGGCTCGACCGGCGTGACTGACTCAACGCGCTCGGCCGACTCAACGGGCGCGGCCGACTCAACTGGCGCGGCTGACTCAACTGGCGCGGCTGACTCAACTGGCGCGACTGACTCAACTGGCGCGGCTGACTCAACTGGCGCGCCTGACTCAACTGGCGCGGCTGGCTCAACTGGCGCGGCTGGCTCAACTGGCGCGGCTGGCTCAACTGGTGTGACCGACTCGATCGGCTCGATCGGTTCTGGGAAGTGCAAATCAAGCGGCGCCGCGGAAACGATATGCTCGGCGGGCGCCGACAGTTCCGCCAACGAAGCTAGAACCTCAGCCATGACTTCCGGCACGTTGAGCTCGGGCGAGGGAATGTCGGCGGTGGGCCCGGGGGATTCCGACATGGCGGCCGGCGTCTGCACCGTCGACTCGAGAATCTCAACAATCAGCGGCGCAGAGTCATCGGCCGCGGAGCCGGACGGCGCCTGCGATAACGCCTGGATACGCTCGATGGCTGTGCGCGCCGAAGACAGTCCCCGGCCCGACGCGACCGCTTCGCGCATGCGCGCGAGCTCATCAATACTCGCCTGCAGGACGTCGAAAGTTGCCGGAGTTGCTGCCACGGTCCCCTGATCGATCAGGAGGACCAGGCTCTCGAGCTCGTGGCTCAAGTCTCCCATGGGCTGAATGCCGGCCATGCGCGCGCCGCCCTTCAGCGTGTGCAGCGGACGCTTCAGCGCGCCGCGCAACTCGGCGCTGTCAGGTTCCGCGCGCCAGGCGGCCACCGCCGCCTCAGCGCTTTCCAGAAGCTCGGTCGCCTCCTCGGTAAAGATGCTGGCGATCTCGGGATCAAACTGCGGGACAGCGTCGTCGCGGGGCGGCGCCTGCTGGGCCGCACGCGCGGAGGTCGCGGCGTCGGCGATGCGCCGATCGAGCGCGGCATGCGCGTGGGCGATGCGTGTGAGGAGGCTCTCGTGCGAGAGGAAAAAGCCTGTCGACTCATCGAGGTTAGTGGCTACCGACTCCATGGCGGTCATCACGTCCGTCAGCAGAATGATGTCGCCGCTCTCCAGGCCGAGCCCGCTGTCAAATGCCTTGCGCAACCATTGATCGAGCGGCTGGGCGAGCCTGATGCCATGACGCGCCTCAGCCATGTTGGAGCTGCCGGAGAGCGTATGAACGGCGCGATAGATTTCCTCGGGCAGCACGTGCGGTGGCGAGGCGCTGCCTTCGCGCTCCAGATACGCGCGCACGGTCGAGACGTGGGCGTTCGTCTCGCGCGCATAAATGTCGGCGAGCACGGCGTCCGCGCTGAATTCAACAGGCTCGGGAACCTGCGGCGCGGCGGGGGCTACGGGCTCGGCTTGCGGCGCCGCGATGTCTGCGCTCTGTGCCACGCCCGGCTCCGGCGGCTCTTCCGGCGGTGATGGCGCAGCGGGTGACTCGTCCGCCTGGTTGGAAGCCAACGCATTGGCGCGCGTCAGAATCGAACCGGCGTCATGGGTATGCGCCTGGCCCGTTTCGAGCTGATCAATCAACTGCGGCAAAGTGGTGACCGCGCTCGCGAGCGTCGCGACTATGGGCTGCGTGCGCGACAGGGTATTGTCGAGCAGGCGGTTCACGAGATTCTCGATCGACCAGGCGAATTCGGCGAGCTCGCGCGCGCCTACCATGCGGCCGCTGCCCTTCAAGGTATGAAAAGACCGGCGCACCGTGGTGAGCGCCTCGCGGTCGAGCGGGTTCTGCTCCCAATCGTGAAAATACCGGGTGATCTTGTGCAGCTCCTCGCGAGCCTCCTCGATGAAGAGTTTGAGCAGCTCCGGATCGGCCGTGTCCGCGAAGGCGACGCTCGCAGGCTCGCGCGCCGGCAGGATCGGCAGCACTGGGTGCGTGCCCGTCAGCACCACCTGCGGCGTCTGCGCCTCATCTCCCTGGCGCGCGAGCTGCACCGTGCGCGCAAACGAGCCCGGCGCGAGCGCCTCCACCGTCGGCACGGCAGGCGTCGGCTCCGACTCCAGGGCGCGCAGCGAGCTCTCCGCGTTGTCGAGCATGTACCACGGGTCGCTGCGTCCGGCCTGCAGTGTCTCCATGTAGTACTCGACGCTGACGATCGAGTCTGCAAGCCGATCGAGCGAGCCCAACGTCAATGCGCGCCCGCCCGGCTGCATGACGCGCCGCAGTTGCACGCCGATCGCCTCCACGATATCCACCGCGCGCGTCTTGCCAAGCATCAGCAGGCCTGCCTTCAGGCCGCGCATCAACTCCTGCCAGCTATCAAGCCCGGCCGCGTCGATCGCGCCGACCACCGCCTGGGTCACCGCTTCTTTGATGCGTGCAAGGTTCAGGATGCACTCGCGCAGCACGGCGCTTTGCACCTGCAGGAACTCGGCGTCCTCGTTGCGGCCCGGCGCCGTCGACTTCGGCAGAATCATGCCCACCAGCTGATCGTCGAGCTTGTCCTCGACACCGATGAGCGCGGCGGCGATCTCAACCAGGAGTGCCTCATCGGGGGCAAGCTCGCCGGATACGATCCGATCCAAGCGCTGTATCTCGCGCATGATGTTGGTGCGCAGCTCCCCGAGGCCCAAAACGCCCAGCGTGTCGGCGATCTTGCGCAACAGCGCCGCCTGCGGCCCGAGCTCGCGCGGCTGACCCGACCCGCGGCGCACAAAGATGTCGAGAACGTCTTTGACCTTGGACAAGTCCTCGCGGATGGCTGCCGCCACCGTCTGCATGAGCTTCACGGAGGGAGCGGAGAGATTCTCGCGCTCCTCCTCGATGTTCTCATCGACCGGCAGGAGCTCGGAGAGACGAAACGAGGCGCGCACCGCGACCGCACGCGGACCCGTGGTCTCGGTGCGGCCGACGTAATAGAGGAGATTATTGAGAAGCTCGACCGGCGGGGACTGCGCGTAGCGCGATTCGCCCTGCTCGTAGAGGCGTTTGATCTCGCGGTCCGCCAATCCCAGCAGGCGCTTGATCGAGACACCGCCCTCAAGCGCGCCTTCCTGCAGCGCCTCGATGACCGCGCCCACCACCCACCACAGCTGAAATACGGGCTGATGAGTGGCAATTTGCTCAAGCTTGCTGGATACGGCCGCCAGGATCTCGAGGTTCTGCTCGATGCGCTCGCCGCGGATCCAGCCGATGAGTCCGACCTGGAAACGCGTGCGCAGCCGCCGCCCCCACTGCTCGACCGTCAGCGGCAGTTCACCCGGGCCCACGGGTATGGGCTGCGCCTGCTTGTCGGACTTCAGATTCAGGAGCAGCAGCGTGCCCTCGGAGAGCAGCGAGCTGCCGCGCACGGCGCGCAGATCATTCAGAAGCGGCAGCAGCACGAGCGCAAGATCGCGGCCGCCGGCCAATACGCGCTCGAGATAGCTCGGCAGCTGCACCATGGCGCGCATCAGGGCATCCAGGCTCTCGGCCTGGCTCTTGCGCTCGGCGGCGGTTGCGAGGAGGTAGCGCGCGACGTGCTCCATTTCCTCGGCGAGCAGCGCCGCGCCGTAGATCTCGAGCACGCGCAGCACGCCCTGCACCTGATGCAGCTCACGCGCGCAGCGCTCGAGGAGCGCGAAGTTGAGCGGCTGCTCGACGTAGCTTTCGAGCGCGGTGCGCGCCTCGGTGAGCGTCGCATTCAGCTCCCGGCCTACGAAATCGAAGGTTTGCGAGGCAACGTCCGCCATGGCGTAACGCCTAAGAGCCGCCGACCGCCGGCCGCAGGCCGCGCGTCAGGCTGGCCTCGTCGGCGGTTCGGAAGCTTCCGGTGGCGGGCGCGAGCGGCTCAGGGGCAGGAGCGCCGGGCAGTCGAAAGCCCGAGGCGGAGCGGCGCAGTCCCGCCGAGAGCTCCGCAAGTTTTGCGATCGCGCTCGATGTTGCGGTGGTTGAGTCCGCGGTCTGCGCGCTGATTTCCTTCAACACCTGCATGTTGCGCGCGATGGCCTGCGCGGCGGAGGTCTGCTGCCGGGCACTTGCGGATATGTTCTGCACCAGGCTCGCAATCTGATTCGAGACCTGTTCGATCTCCTCCAGCGCAGCACCCGCATTCTCCGCCAGGAGCGCACCGCCGACGACGTCCGTGGTGCTGCGCTCCATGGACACGACCGCCTCATTGGTGTCGGTCTGAATGGTGCGCACCAGCACCTCGATCTGCTTGGTGGCATTGGCCGCGCGCTCCGCCAGGCGCTGCACCTCGTCCGCGACGACCGCGAAACCGCGCCCGGCTTCGCCGGCCATCGAAGCCTGGATCGAGGCATTCAGCGCGAGGATGTTGGTCTGCTCGGCAATGTCATTGATGAGTTCGACGATGTTGCCGATCTCCTGCGAGCTCTCGCCGAGGCGCTTGATGCGCTTGGAGGTTTCCTGGATGGTCTCGCGAATGGCGTTCATGCCGTCGATCGTGCGGCGCACCGCATCGCCACCCTTGTGCGCGACTTCCACCGAGTGCCGCGCCACATCCGCAGCGCGCTCGGCGTTGCCCGAGACCTCCTCGGTCGAGGAGGCCATGCCGCCCGCCGATTCGGTCGCCGAGGCAATCTGCTTTGATTGCGCGCCGCTCGCCTTCGCCAGATGCTGTGCGAGCGCCTGCGTCTGGCGGGTCGCGCCATCGACCTGGATGGAGGAATGATTGATCGTGATCACGAGGCCGCGCAGCGCTTCGACCGCGTAGTTGATCGAGTCCGCGATCGCCCCCGTGATGTCTTCGGTGACGGTCGCCTGCACCGTCAGATCCCCGTCCGCAAGACTTGAGAGCTCATCGAGCAGCCGCAGAATCGCCTGCTGGCTGCGCTCGTTCTCCAGGCGCTGCGCATCAACCGCCAGGCGCTGCCGATTGGCGGTGTCGCGCTGCGCGCGCACGCTCGACCATATGACGGCGAGGATGACAACGGCGGACCCCGCCGGTACGAGCGGCACCCACCAGGCGAGCGTATAGCGCGGCAGCACGCCGTGTGCGAGCAGACACGCGCCGGCAGCGCCCGCGACCAGGGCGACGGCGGCTGCGAGCCAGGCGTCGATGGCACGGGTCAAGCGGCCGCCTCCGAAAAGCCTGCGCTCTCCAGGAGCTGTCGCAGGCTCAACACCGGCCACTGTTCTCCGCCGCGGCGGAACGCGCCCGCGAGATACCGATCGCACTGCGCGAGCGTCTGCGGCGCATCCCCGGAGAACTCGTTTTCCGCAAATCTGCGAAAGCCCAATACTTCATCCACCACGAGGCCCGCCGGGACATCGCGATGATTGACCACGAGAATGCGCGTGTTGCGCGTGAGGACGGTGGCACTGCCGCCCAGGAACTGCCGCAAGTCAATGACCGCGAGCAGATGGCCGCGAACGTTGGCAAGGCCCTTGACCCAGCTCTTTGCTCCCGGCACGCGCGTCAGGGCGGGCGGCACGCTCGACACTTCGCGGGTCTCCTCGCGCGCGACCAGATAGAGCTCGCCGGCGATGCGCAGGGCAACCCCCACCCACTCGCGCCCGATCGCGCCGTCGTGGCTCACCTGCGCGGAGACCGCGCGCCCGCGCCGCTCGAGCTCTGCCAGCAGCTCGTACGGCCGGTCCCGCAATGATTTGAGAGCGACTTCCGCCATCAGGGCGCCAATGATTCAGACCGCAAGCGTGGCCTGTGCCTTTGCGACCAGCTGATCCGGCGACACGGGCTTCACCATGTAATCGACCGCCCCCTGGCGCAGGCCCCAGATGCGATCGGTCTGCTGACCCTTGGAGGTCACCATGATGATTGGAATGGAGCGCGTCTTCGGATCGTTCGCCAGAGCGCGCGTCGCCTGATAGCCGTTCATCCCGGGCATGACGATATCCATGAATATGAGATCGGGGTTCATCTCGCGCGCGAGGCGTATGCCTTCGGCGCCGTCGGCGGCGGCCGCGGTTCGGTAGCCGTGGCTCTCGAGCGCTTTTTGCATGACATGCATTTCAGTCGGTGAGTCATCCACGATGAGTATGAGCGGCATGGCCCTTATCTCCCGATATGCGTCTCGATCGCGTTCAACAGTTCATCTTTCGTAAAGGGCTTCGTCAAATAATGCTCGGATCCTACGATGCGTCCGCGTGCGCGATCGAACAAACCGTCCTTCGAGGACAGCATGATCACTGGAATCTGACGGAAAACCTTGTTGTGCTTTATGAGTGAGCAGGTCTGATAGCCATCGAGCCGCGGCATCATGATATCAACGAACACGATGTCGGGTTGATGGTCTGCGATTTTGGCGAGCGCGTCGAATCCATCGATCGCGGTGAACACCTCGCAGCCTTCCTTCGCGAGCAGAGTCTCCGCCGTTCTACGGATCGTTTTGCTGTCGTCGATCACCAGGACTTTCAGGCCCTGGAGCTTCGAGTTGCTGCCCGTCACGGTGCTGAGAACTCCTGCCATGTGCATGCGTGCTATGTGCGCAAAATGAGGTTGAAACGCAGCGCAGTTTTTAACATATCGGTACACCCCCGGCTATGCCGCACCCGTCACGTTTTTGCGAGTCAAGTGCGCGGCTTCGCCGCAGTTTTACCGCCGCCGCGACATATTCGCCCCGGCGTTAATCATAATCTCAAAGCTTCCGTTACCATGCGCCTCCATGAAAGCACCGCGCCGCCTGGCCGTCCTCATGGATCCCATCGCCGAGATCAAGTACGCCAAGGACTCGACCCTTGCGATGCTCCTCGCAGCCCAGGCACGCGGCTTTGAACTCTCCTACCTCGAGCAGCGTGACCTCACTCTGCGCGACGGCATAGCTTGCGCACGTGTACGGGCTCTCACTGTACGCGCAGATGCACTCTCGTGGGCGACGCTCGGCGAGCAGCACACCACCCCCCTCGGCGAGTTCGATTGCATTCTCATGCGCAAGGATCCGCCGTTCGACACCGAATACATCTATTCGACCTACATACTCGAGCGCGCCGAGGATCAGGGCGCGCTCGTCGTCAACCGGCCGCGCGGCCTGCGCGATATGAACGAGAAGGTGTACACGGCCTGGTTTCCCGAGTGCTGCGCACCGACGCTCATCACGCGCGACATGGGCGATATGCAGGCTTTCGTGCACGAGCAGGGCAAGATCGTCTGCAAGCCACTGGATGGCATGGGCGGGCGCTCGATCTTCGTCGTCGAACGCGACGATAAGAACGCGCCCGTGATATTCGAGACCGTCAGCGACTACGGGGAGCGCTTCGTCATCGTGCAGCGCTACCTGCCGGAGATCGTCGCCACGGGAGATTCGCGCGTTCTGCTCATCGACGGGGAGCCCGTGGAGTACGCGTTGGCGCGCATTCCCGCACCCACGGACCATCGCGGCAATCTTGCCGCCGGCGCCCACGGCGTCGGCCGCCCGCTCAATGAGCGCGATCGCTGGCTTGCCGCTCAGATCGGTCCCAAGCTTGCGCAGGCTGGCATGTTGCTCGTGGGCCTGGACGTGATCGGCGGCTATGTGACGGAGATCAATGTCACGAGCCCCACCGGCATCCGCGAACTCGACAAGCAATTTGGCATCGATTTAGGCGCGCGGCTGATAGAGGCCATCGAGCGGCGCCTGGCAGCGCGCTGAAGGGCTGCGACGCTCGACACAAATCTCGCGCGCGGCAGCCCGCTATACTCGCCTCTCCAGACACGAGCGCACCTATTGGGTCATAAGTGACAGCGAGGGCTTTGGCAGCACGGGAAGGCGTCGCACCCGTGCGCGACCGCCTGCTCGTCACCCTCTTTTTTGCCGCGATCGCGCACGCCGTCCTCATACTCGGCCTCACCTTCAGCGCGGCGGCGGATAAGAGCGCAAGCCCCCCGGGGTTGAAGGTGCTGCTCGTTTCCGACGAGCTACCCGAGTCTGCGAAGAATGATACGGCGACCTATCTTGCGCAGCGCACGCAGCGCGGCTCCGGCAACACCTCCGAGCATGTCGCACCACGCAATCAGGCCTCCGCCATGCCCATGCCCGAGCAGGCGGGCGCCGAAAAAGGTGCCCTGAGCGCCGCAGAGGCCGCCGCCCAACCCGAGACGTCCGAGGAGCGGGTGCTCACGAGCACCGGCTGGAATCCGCAGATTCGCTATTTCGCCGACGAGGGAGGCCAGGCTGCGGCGCAACAGCAACCGATCCGGCTCGACGGACGGCGCGCCGATGCGGCGGGGCCCGAGGACGACGCGGGACCCGCCGAGCTCGAGGGCCCGAAGCGCGATGAGCTCTGGGTCACCCCGGACTCGCGTGCCGCAAGCCTCGCCCCCTACCTTGATGCCTGGCGCCACAAGGTCGAGCGCATCGGCACGCTGAACTATCCGAGCGCCGCGCGCCGCTCTGGCAATGCGGCAAGCCCCATCCTCGAAGTCGCGATCAGCGCCGACGGTGCTCTGCAGAGGGCGGTGATACGCCAGTCGAGCGGCGATCCGGAGCTCGACCAGGCCTCCCTCGATATCCTGAAGCTCGCAAGTCCCTTTGATCCTTTCCCTCCCGAGCTTGAGCGTCAGTACCACGTACTGCGCTTTGCCTACGAATGGCAGTTCGTCGGCGGCCGAGTTCAAGCCGGCGGCGTCTCCGCAGTTCCTTGAGCAAGCCCCGCCGCATGCCCATACTGCATGGCATGGGCGACTCGACGTTCACTAACCATCTGCTGATCGCGATGCCGACGTTGAACGACCCGAACTTCGCACAGGCGGTGACTCTGGTGTGCGAGCACACCGACAAGGGAGCGCTCGGCATCGTGCTCAACAAGCCGCTGCCGATGAAGCTCTCCGATGTTCTCACGCAGATGCAGCTTGAACCCTCGAGCAGCGAGATCGCATCGCAGCCGGTGCTGCGCGGCGGCCCCGTGCACACCGACCGCGGTTTTGTCCTGCACCGTCCGGGGGGCGAGTGGGACCACACTCACAAGGTTTCCGAAGCCATCCAGGTGACGACCTCGCGGGACATCCTGGCGGCGATGGCGCGCGGCGAGGCCCCGGGCGATGCCTTCATAGCGCTCGGCTATGCGGGCTGGGACTCCGGCCAGCTCGAGCGCGAGATGCGCGACAACGCCTGGCTCTCCATGCCCGCCGATGCACGCGTCGTGTTTGAGCTGCCCTTCGAGGAGCGCTGGCTCGCGGCCTGGCGGTTCCTCGGCATTGACGTTGATCAATTAAGTCCCGACTCCGGCCATGCATAGCCGGGTGGGCTTCGCATGCGCGCTGCTGCGGGCATGAATGAGATCGGATGCGTCATCGCTTTTGATTTTGGTTTAAAGCGCATCGGCATCGCCGCCGGCGACACGCTCACCCGCACCGCAGGTCCCCGCCCCGCCGTCGCCGTCGGTGCTCACGGGCCCGACTGGAACGCCATCGCGGCCGAAGTGCAGGCGCTCGCTCCGCGGCTCCTGGTCGTGGGAGCTCCGTATAATGTCGATGACAGCCCCGGCGCGCTTGCGCCTGCGGCGCGCGCCTTCGCCGCCGAGTTGCAGCGCCGCTTCGGGCTCCCCGTCGAGAGGGTCGATGAGCGCTTCTCCTCCCTCGAGGCGGGCGCGACGCTCAAGTCGCAGCGCGCGGCCGGGCAGCGCCGGCGCATACGCCGCGAGCACATCGACAGTGCCGCGGCAGCCGTGATTCTCGAGCGCTGGCTCGCGGGGGAGGGACAGACAAAATGAACGACCTGGGCACGAATGGGCAGCTGCGAGCCGACGGTACGCTGCGTCACCTCCTGACACTGGAGGGCCTGCCGCGCGCGCAGCTCGAGGCGCTCCTCGAGCGCGCCCAGAGTTTCGGGCGCGCGCCGGGCGAGCGCATCGTGCCGAGCAACCTCTTGCGCGGGGTGACCGTCGCCAATCTCTTCACCGAGCCGTCGACGCGCACGCGCGTGTCATTCGAGCTCGCCGCCAAGCGATTAGGCGCGCAGGTCGTCAATCTTGAGGTGCAGCTCTCCTCGCGCGCCAAGGGCGAGAGCATGCTCGATACCGTCTACACCCTCGAGGCGCTGCACGCCGATGTGCTCGTCATCCGCGAGGCCGAAGTCGGGGTGCTGGGGCTCGTGGCGAGCCACGTGGCGCCGCATGTCAGCGTGCTGTCCGCCGGCGAAGCACACATTGCCCACCCCACGCAGGGGCTGTTGGATGCGCTCACGGTGCGCCAGAGAAAGCACAGCTTTGAGAATTTGCGTATCGCCATCGTGGGCGACATCCGCCATTCGCGCGTCGCACGCTCCGCATACCATGCCTTCCGCGCTCTCGGGGTTCCGGAGCTGCGTATCGTCGCGCCCCCCGCCTTCATGCCGGAGGCCGACGAGTTCATCGGCTGCACGCGCTTTGGCTCGCTCAAGACGGGACTCAAAGATGTGGACGTCGTCATGATGCTGCGCATCCAGAAGGAGCGCATGACGCAGGCATCGCTGCCCGACGGCGATCGCTACTTCGCGAAGTTTGGCCTGACTCCCGAGCGCCTCGCGCTCGCCAAGCCCGACGCGATCGTGATGCACCCGCAGCCGATGAATCGCGGCATCGAGATTGCATCCGACGTCGCCGACGGACCGCAGTCAGCGATCCGCGATCAGGTCAGAAACGGCGTTGCCGTGCGCATGGCGGTTCTTGCGACCGTGGTCGGCGCAGCGGGCGCGCCGGGGTGAGCGCGGGCACCCGCGGCACGATCTTCCTCGAGGAAGGTCGCGTCCTGCAGCAGGCGGCATTTGAGGCCGGTCAGTTCGTCATCCGCATCGCGGCGCCCAAGTGCGCAGCGCATGCATCCCCCGGCAGCTTTGCGCATATCACCTGCCACGAGACGATTCCCATGCGCCGGCCGCTGTCACTCATGCGTGCCGAGCCGCGCGCGGGCTGGGTGGAGATACTCTACAAAGTCGAGGGTGCGGGCCTGCGTGCTTTGAGTGAGGCGCGCGCCGGCGACGTCCTCTCCATTTTGGGGCCCATAGGTCAAGGCTTCACCGCGCATCCGGCGCGGCCGCGCGCGCTGTTGATCGGCGGCGGTGTCGGGATTCCGCCGGTGGTGTTTCTCGCCGAGCATCTGCTGGCTCGCAAGGATGCTCCCTGGAAGCCGCTCGCATTCCTCGGCTCCGAAGTGCCCTTTCCCTTTCGGCCGGGGAGCACCCGCACGCCGCTCGCCGGGATCGCCGCGGAGGTGAGCGCCAGCATGCCGCTCATGGATGATTGGGGCATCGCCAGCCGCCTTGCGAGCCGCTCGGGGATTAATGGCTGCTTCAACGGATTCGTGACCGAGCTTGCCGATGCGTGGCTGCAGAGCCTACCCGCGCAGGAGCTCACCGACTGCGAGATCTTTGCCTGCGGTCCCACCCCGATGCTCGCAAGCACCGCGCTTCTTGCGCGCCGCTATGGCATCGCCTGCCAGGTCTGCCTTGAGGAATTCATGGCGTGTGGCGTGGGCGGCTGCGCCGGGTGCACGGTGCTCGCACAAACCCCCGCCGGACCCGCCATGAAGCGCGTGTGCGTGGATGGGCCCGTCTTTGATGCGTACTCGGTGTTTCCCGCAACGGATTGACCGCCGCTGGACTCGGCAGGTGAGCGCTGTGCCCTCCCTGGCTCACTCGGCCTGCCGAGTCGCAAGTGTCAATGCAGCAGATTCATCGTATTGCTGCTGTCGTCCACGAAGTAGACGCCGCGCGCTGAATCAAATACCAGGCCAAAGAGAGCCCCATTCCCGGGCGGCGGGCCGCCGGTAGCATCGAGCAGGGTCTTCGCGACCTGCACGCCCGCGGGGGTGATTTCGGTGATGAAGCCATCGCCTCCGTTCACGGTGAGCAGATGCCCGTCGCTGTCGACAACAATGAGGCCGAGTGGCGCATTCAAACTGCCGCCGGAAGATAGGGTGACGCCCGGGCCGTCCGCTCCCCGGCGCTCAAGCGGCCGCGTGATCACGGTGATGCGGTCGTTCAAGGTGTCGGCGACGTAGAGCTGCATTCGGTGGAAGCACTGTGCATCCTCCTCACTGCACGGCGCACTCAAAGCGACGCCGGTGGGGCCCAAGACCAGCGCCGCCGGATCGGTGCGCTCTGCGAAGCCCGAGCCGATGAGCGTGAGCGATTCGAGCGCCGGCATCTGCGTGGCGGCGAGCTTCAGACCGATGCGCACCACGGTGCCCTCGTTGACCACCTGCCCGTTTGCGGCAACCGTGCCGTTCAGTACGTTGGTGACGAAGAGCTGCGCCTCGTTGCCGCGCTCAACGGCCGCCATGTCCCAGGGGCCGTTGATCAGCGAGCCGAAAAAAGTCTCGACGGGTTTGCCCATGCTGTCGAGCACGATGAGGCAGCCCGCCTTCATGGTTGCGGAGCTGCCATCGCTCGTCGGCAGGCTGCCGACGATCACCCAACCCCCGCTCAGCACCACGAGTGCGGTCGTGAGCCCGAGCCCTCCCGGACAGGGGCCGGGCAGTTTTGCGGCGTCAAGCTGAGCGAACAGACTGCGGCTGCCATCCGGCGCGACATCGACGATGGTCGTCCCCGTGCCCTGCTCGTTGGCGGAGTTGTTGAAGTTGCTGACCAGGATGTGGCCGCTCTTCAAGTTACCCAGCGTGTACTTGACTTGAGCCATCCCGTAGGGGTTGACATCCCCGTTCGCGGGCACCGTGGAACCGATCACCGTGATGTGTTTCAGTCCCTGCAGGATCGAATCCTCGCCGGCGTAGGCGACGGCGCCGGATGCCAAGGTGCAGATGACCAATAGACCTGCGATCAGCGCGCCGGGCCGCGGCGCCGCCGTGATATGCGTTTTCATTTGAACCATCCCCTATAGCAGCGCAGTAACGTTCTAAAGATGCCGTGGCGTGTCGGCGGTTGCGCCCGGCCCGACATCCAGCGGCAAGATCGTTCTGTAAGTTCCCGCAGCCGCCGCAAAGGTTCAAAGCGCGCGCCGGCGCGCGTGCCGCGGCTTCTGCGCTGCATCAAATAAGAGAATGGTGTAA